>JACLAD010014755.1_pt1 | contig 18175 bp, 3 predicted proteins | sample 8027901 | NCBI WGS metagenome assembly JACLAD01 (sample SAMN15725071, study PRJNA655200) | protist metagenome | isolation source: fluorescence activated cell sorting (FACS) single amplified genomes of... | place: Spain: Blaines Bay Microbial Observatory, Mediterranean Sea | collected 2016-07-05 | reverse complement strand
AAATTCAAAAAGCCCATCTATGAAGAGTAAAACAGGGAATAATACTAAAACCAAAGATGAGAAAAGTGATAGTACTGAAACTGGGTCTCCGCCAGTATTAGCACGACCAGAGCTGTTATCGACATCTTACAAGAATGAATTATATTTGTTACAAGTTTCCAAAACGTCAATATCGTGTTATTCGTGCACATATGATAATTTGAAAAATGTTAATCAAAGTAACAATAACGTATTTTTGTGCAACAACGTTATTAGTTTAAAATATATTGGTAAATATAAAGAATATGGATTTGATGAAGCCATTATTGATAAAGAAAAAGTGATTTCAGCGATAAATTGTGGTGGAAATGCATTTAAAGATGGTAATGGTATCAGCTTTTCCGAGGATAAATATTTTGGCCATAATGATGGTAAAACATTTGGAATTGGTGGTGGTTATTATTCAATATCCGATGGCAAGAAAGATAAATCACAAATGTACAACTCGTGCCGTGCAAAAAATGATAATTTCTGGTATTCCATCCCAGTTCCAAATGGTGAATTTGTTATTTCATTAGCATTTGAAGAATTTTTAGATTCTTCAAGTACAAAACGTTCATTTGATGTACTAATCAATGATGAACCCGTTTTAATCGATTTCAATCCATATAGTGTATTGAATGGTATGTCAAAGAGTGGAATTTATCATTTTCCTGTAACAATTACAAAGCATCTAGTGCGTATTGAATTTGATGGGTCCAATCCAATTGTAAATGGTATCATAATACGTGGTAAAAAGCAGCAATATCAAATTTCCAAAACTTCATTCAGTTCAAAATACGATTTTCTCACTGAAGATCAAATTAAACAAGCTTTCTTTTTTGCTGATAGTAAGCAATTTTTTGTTGGTTTCCCACTTCATAAAGGGAAAAATGCATGTATATGGAAATTTAATCGGAACAACTGTATTTGCAATGGCCGATATTACTTTCGTAAATATTCAAACGAATCGCTTTGTATTGATGCAGCAAATGAATATGTTTGGAAAATGATGCCAAGTGATACTGAAAAAATACAACGGTACTTGTTCAATAAATCTAGTTTCTCAAAGAAAGATAAACCAGCTGCTATAAAAGATGAGCTCGTGAGTGTACGCAAGAAATTTAAAGAATATATTGCGAGTACTGGTGGCAACAAAGATGATGATGATGATGATAATAATAATAACAATAGCAATAACAACGATAGAAAAATAATATTTTCTCCTCTTATCATAGCAGGAGGTATTCTAGCATCTATTAATGATATTTCAAATCAAATTTGCTTGCCTAAACGTAATAGGCAAAATAATACGTATGGTGATAATGGAAGTCCGTTATGTATAGAAATTTCAAAGGATATGCTGCATTCATTGATTGATTTGATTTTGTATTGTATCTCGTTAAAAGGAAAAACACGAATCAAACATTTGCCAGTTACGTTTTATCTTGTTAGTATTTTAAATGTTCATTTGAAGTATGCACAAGACCTTGGATTGCTTACCACTGATAACGCTTTTTTGACAAAAAAATACCAACAAAATTTAAAACGTATTTTAGTAGAAATTTTGGGTAGTGATAGTAAGGATTTAGATCCATTGATTGGGCTTGCTGCGGATATATTCACAGTTTCATTGGAAATTTTTGTACAGACATGGTCGGAGAAAATAGGAATCTTGACACAAATTATGGATCCTACTTTAGCTCAAAATAGCAAGTCAAATGTTTTTCCAATGAAACCTGCTGCTTATAATATAATATCAAAACATTTATTGTCAAGATGTTATGATTTAAATTTGATCAAATCATTGTTTTTACCTGTTAATGTGGACCATGCTACAATAAGTGCAGGGCGATTACAAGATAACTTTGGTAACAGTAGCATTTTATTACACCAGTTTTTAGATTCCATTTTGCAATGCATATCAAATGATTTTGACACGAATTTAACATTTTTGCTGAATTCTACGAATGATTTTCAGTTTCCAGATGTAAGTGATACGTCTAAAGAAACTGTGGAATTTTTGCTACTCATACATTCGTATTTAATGTCAGTTACTGAAGGTAATCGGTATAGTAGCCCTAGCACACCATTATCGGAAGAATCATCGAATAGAGTCCCCGATAATCTACGTACGCCATCTAGGAATAGAAATTCATTTGATACAAAGGTAGATGATATTGATGATGATGCTAGCACCGATGTCAATCCATTGTTCAACATATTGATTTCGCATTTGTCCACATTCTTCGATGTTGTTAAAAATATTTTACAAAATTATCAAAACACGCTTGGTGATAAACTACCGTCTAAATTATGGGCAATATCGAAATTAGTTCGTATTTTGCTAAGCCGTCTGTTATTTCAAGCACTGGTGTTTTGTACATCATTAGATACTGATTGTTTAGCTGCACAAAAGTTAGTCCAATCTTGTTCGTCCTTATCAATCACTTTAATTGAAATTTGCAACGATGTTCCATCTAGAATTGCGTATAAACTTGTGCAACGATCTACGCTGAAGGAGACAAAGCAAGTATCCATACCCGGCTTTCCCTACTTTCTAGGTCCCTCTGATGATGATATTCCAGACCAAGCTACGTGGGGAACTGCATATGCATTGATTGATTATCCGGCAACGAAAAGCGGTATGATTGATGGATTGAGTGCTAAATTTGGCTCATTGCCGCAAGGGGAATCAAATCTCCTCGTGCGTGTTTTCACTCGTGTAAATGAAAATAAATTTCGACTAGAGAGGGAAGCAACTGTGCCAATCGAGAGAAAGACGATTGTGTTGGATGAAATTGTTAAATTGAAAGTAGATGGACCAGGTTTACAAATTAATGCTGGCGAGTTTCCAGCATTGTACAACCCACATGGTAGTTTGAACATCCGGACACGTAAAATTGGGGCACCGCAGCGTACTATTTATTATATTTCTGGCTCCAGATCTCGCCATGCTGTGGGAGATGAAGTGAAATTTACTAGCTACAGTAATAGTGATCGACGCGGTTCGTTGTTACCAGGTTGGTACGCCCATGTGAATGCCCCTACTGCTTTGAGAAACCATTACAGACCAACTGGAGACAAAACAAAACCAAAGGTGCCACTTGCGCGCGAGGAAAGCATCGGAGATGAGGAAGATGTATTATCCGAAGTTGGGATATTATTCAAGCTAACACAATATCAAACGTGGACAACATCTCGTTTTGCATCAACGTTGGTCAAAGGTAGTGCCGCGACAGAACTTGAAATTAAAAACGAAAAATGGCTTTCATCCCTTGTTTTCCGTGGCAGTATGTCCAACAACGGAAATAAAATGGCGATCCCAAAGACACCCATGGCTACAAAGGATCCTTTGACCCCCCCATCCTTAAAACGCTCGGTATCATCTATAGAAGAAGAATCTACTTTTTTAAGTTCATTTTTAGATGGTGGAAAAATGAAGAACTCAAAATTACTTTCTGTATTGAAAGAAGAATATAAACCGAACATATACATGCAAATGCTGCAGCGAAAAGGTGGAGAAGTTGTAAATCGAATGTTGCGCAAGTGTTATGTGGCCGTGCTTGTACACGAACAAAAATTTAATAAAGCACTTGGGTATGAAATATGCGCCACTGATGGCGATACTGTTCCTGCAGAGCTTCTAGATTTATGGGAATTTGTTCAAGAAAAACGACAATGGTTCATACGTGAACATGAGCAATTGGCTGGCATAAGCTATGACAAACTTTGTGGGCAAGTAGACAAACGCTTGGATATTTTATTGCAGTTTGCACCATACGATCCAACTGGAGAAGAGGGGATTACACGGCGATCATTAAAACACCAATTAGCACATACCCCAACGAAACGAAGTTGGCAAGCATTTCAAGAAAATTTTTTAGAAAAAAGTGAACTTGGAAAAATGTTACAAGAGAGATCTTTGCTTTTGAATGAGAAGAAAGCAACAGAGTTGCCTAGAGATACGGCAATGCGTTTTGCGTTGTCTAGAGCTAATGCCCCAGACATAGGATATTGTTTGAAACAAAGACGCCTACGCGCGATGCAACGAATTAAAGGATTAAAAGTCTTGAATTCGCTTGTCAAAGTGGTCTTTCCTGTGGATGAATTATTAGATGACTTTGGGGGATCAAGCACTACTAGCACTGGACGTTTATTGGCAACGATCATTTTAAGAAATTTCACGCAAGTTTCATTACAAAAAACCGGAGGTGGAACAGATGATTCAAATTCTATGGTAATTTCATGGTCTGCTTGTGATATGGTAGCCGGTTGTGGTGCGAATAATATAGATCAAATTTTAGAAGCTCATCTTGCATTGTCACAACGTATTATCAGCGTATTACTGAATACAAATACATTTGATAAAAATTCCAAAACGAGTGATAATTTGTTTTACTTTTGCATTAAAGCACTTTGTGTGCGATATGTTTTTGATAATCGTTATGATATTTCAGATCAATTGTTTACAGCATTAAAGCAATTACTTGAACAAGGGGCAAAATCAGTAGATGACAATGATACTGGGGCGATAGCTAAATCAAATCTTTCACCAACGACGTTAAATTTGTATGAATTTTTACTTTTTTCGTCTATTAATGAAAGTAAAATATTTTCATCTGTTCTAAAGCAAAATTTATTTTCATTGATGGCTGGTCATCTTGAGATTTTGATGCAGCAACTACGAGTGAGAAACCAGAACGAACCAGAGCTTGAAAATTCCAATTTGAAATATAAACGTTATCTAGCGACTATGCCAATTCAATTTGGTTCTAAAGAATCCGTTAAAGGTATTGTCATCTCCCGCCCACCAAGCATGGATTTTTCGTATGTTATTTCTATGAAAATTTACTTAAATCACTTATCGAAAGAGCAAGATACGGTCCTATTTAAAACTGGAAATGTACATAAATGTACAGAGAACGATAAAACGCAAAGTTGTGCGTTCATAGATAAGAAAACAGCTCATGTTCAATTTAAAACGAAAGTTAGAAGATCCAAAGAAGTACAAATAACTGAGGTCCAGTCAGATGTTGAAATAGAAATAAACCAATGGGTATCACTAACCTTTGCTAGGAAGCGTTTGCCGAAAGGTAGTGATCAATTGTATATATTCATAAATGGAAAAATTGCTGGAACTACAGATATAACATACGGAAACAATGTTGCGGAAACAAAAAACGGTGATATTTCAGAAGGCACTAAAAGCAATACAGATAATATACCAATAATTGATATTTCAAATGCTGTTCATCAACCAGCATCAAGTGATGGGAAGGATGACGCTACGGTTTCAACACGCTTACCATTGTACGTCGGAGTGCCTTCTATGGCACCTCATTATGCAACATCTGCTACGGCGACTGAAATTGCAGAAAAGTACTTACATGATATCGATAATTTTATGTTTGAAGGTTTAGCAACATCTATTATTGTATGTAGTGATATGAACATGGTGAAAAACATTATGATGATAAATGACAATACTGCGACGAAAAGCATGTTGAGTTCTTCAATCAACAAAGTGCACGTCGATATGGAATGGATATTGGATCTCATGTATCGGTGCACATTAACACAAGAACCAAAACAATCATTAGCATCCTTGAGGTTAGTTTCAATTTTGCTTTCGATCATTGAAGGTCATGATAGCGACAACAAGGGCGATATAAATACATTTGATATTTTGAATTCTACTGCACCTGCAAATAAGTTCAAAGCCATTAAAATTTTAAGTTCGTTACTGATGGAAATTATACCACAAAATATTGAAAATGATGAAATGTTTTGTAAAAATTTAACTCCGGGAACTGTCGTTCAACGGTTGTTTTCGATTTATGTAAGTTTAGATTGTTTAATCGAAAGTGGAGGTAACCGTGACGAAAACGATGCTTTAAATGCGCAATGCTATTCTGAATTTTCTGCTAGATTTATACTCGAGATCGGTACATTATTTCAAAATCTTTTGTCGTCATCATTATGGTCTGTGTTTGTCGTGAAAACATTATGTGGGGAGATGCAACGTATGTTTAATAATGGTGATAAGGAATTGGGGCTAGAGCAAAAGGATAATGGTACTTATGACATTTGGCGTGTTTTATCTGCGCTTACGTTACTAAATACCACTTCTTACAAAATTCGAATTGGCTCCATAGTTAAAATTCTTAGTACTGATAAAAATAGCAAGCTTCCGACAAATAGGCAAGGACGTATTGTGTATTTAGATGAACAAAACAACTGTGCATCGGTTGTCTTGGCGGATGGAGAAGTGGTTGAAGACATGGAATTAGATCAATTTGAACTTTCCTGTGAAGCCTCTGTAATTTCTGATACAATTAACTCCTCCAACTTAAAAACGATCTTTGACAACGCCGTTCAATTGCTCCAATTGAAGTCTGCATCACTGACAGTAGTTGGAACGACGTATAGATACCGTTTAATGCAATTTATGAGCTCCGTTATTGATAGTTTATGCAAAGAAGGGAACGATTTGATTATAGATGATACGTGCCTGCGTGAATTGCTACGGGTTGCGTCAACAAGTGTTTTGATCCAAAATGAATTTCCTAGTTTTGATGATTTAAATCAAAAAATGGAAGAATTGAAAATGTCTTTACGTGATATTAACTTGTCGCAAGTTGAAATCAATAAATTGACATCACCTGCTATGTTGCAAGTGTCGGAGAAAGCCGATGATGGTCACTTTCAAGTCTTTTCCACCGGTCCGTTATTAGAAATCGATGACCAAACAACATATCGCGTTAACAGTGATTTAGGGGAAGAGTGGGAGTGTCCACAGTGTGAAACACCGAATGAAACAGATGTTCAAAATTGTGAAATGTGTGATTTTGAAAGGCCAAAACTGGCCGGAATTGTATTGGGGGCAGTCTGGCCGCAATCATTGACCATGGATTTGTTTCACGTACCAGGTTTAGGAAGGAAAAGTTATACTGCCCATGAGACGAGTGAACTAATGAAAAAAGGTTATGGCGTCAATTGGCATGGACAGGCAACGTTGGCAAATACGATAAGTGCTCAACCAAATGCGTCGTTTGAGTTTAAAATAAATAATATAAAGCAACATGCAGATCATAATGTCGAAGCTGGAAATTTCATTCGTTGTGGATTAATGAAAGAAAATATTGACATTTCCGAAGAGCTTGAATCAAATGATATTTTTGCATGGAATAGCCAAGGTAAAATGTTTAAAGCTACGAACCGGTTAGCAAATGAAGCAAAGGAAGTCCAAAAGTTGCATGTGTCGTACATTTGCAATGTGGATGACACCATTAAACAGCAGCAAAGTGTTGTGTGCGAAGATCCATCTGGTCCATTCCTTTGCTCCGTGAAAAGGCATTTTCCTACGTGGCGTTTAAATGACATAAGTCTAAAATCTGGAAAATGGTATTACGAAATTGATGTTGTTGGTGATGTGAGTGGGAGCTGTCCACAATTGGGGTGGGCAGATGAAGATTTTAAATGTTATGATGGTGTGGGCAAAGGTGTTGGCGACTGTAAGCACAGTTGGGGTGTGGACGGATATAGAAAACGTGTTTGGAATGCTGCTGATACTGCATATGGGAAAAAATGGGAAAATGGCGACCGAATTGGTTTAGCAGTTGACATTGATAAGAAAACCATGGGATTTTATGTAAACAATGAGTATCAAGGCGATGCATTTGTAAACTGTAATTTCACAGGTGGTTTATACCCAGCCTTCACATTAAGTGGTCATGGAAGAATGAAAATACGAGTATTTTTCGGGGGGACTGGCAAATTGAAATATGCTCCACCACAAGGTTATAAAGCAGTCTATGATTACTTTGGAATTATTTATTCAAAGCGAAAGAAGGCAAGAGAAAATTTTAAATTAATGCCGATCGATATAAATAAACAAACATCGCGTTATATGTTGCAAACATTGCGAGACATGGATGACATTATAAGCAAAAGCAACAGTGAATCTGTCGATGATGTCCTTCTAGGTGGGGGATCCAGTTCTGCATCTGATATATCACCTGAACCGCTAGTGCGAACTGTATCTGAACTTCATAATTTAACACTAGCACCACGGAAAAAGAAAAAGGGGGAGGAAGCAAATGCGGAAGGAAAAACAAGCGATTTATCGATTTATACCGATAAGAATTTCTGTTCGTTATTTGAAAAAGCTGTCGATGTAGAAACTATGCCTATATGGAAAGAAAACGATGTGGTAAAAGTGGAACGCGATTATAAACTGAGTCGGCTCTCCTTGTACGTAAATGGTTCGTTAGCGCATACAATGACTCAGATCCCAGCAACTGTTCTGCAACCATTTATTGAAATAGCCGGTGCAAACACATCAATTACCATGTTACAATCTGATGTAGATGGTGTGCGCACTAAAGTTAGCAACGACATATCAGTAAAGACATCTAATAAGACATACCCGTACAATTTTCAAGATGTGTTGCAAGATAAAAGTGTTTATGTTGGTATATGCTGCAAGGCTAGTGCTGAGGTTGAATTAGTCCGTTTATATATTCAAGTTGACAATTCCAATGGTCATGTTAAAGACTTTTCTGGCCATATGAACTTTTTGAGCTTACAAAAAGCTGGCCAAATCAATGGTAAATTGGCGGATAACTCCACGGTAGAATTGTCTGGTTATTGCACAAGCAGTAGTAATGCGAAACAACTTGAAAAATGTACGTTTGAAATATCTATGTTGTCCTCGTCATCATTGGATTTAATTGGTACGTCAATGGATGGAGAATGTTCATTATTTCTACGAAAACAAAACACGGAAGTCGCTTTGCGATTAAATAAATCTAGTTTTATAAACTTTGGCTATCTTGGATTCTCGAAAACAGCTGATTTTACTTTTGAGACATGGTTGAGAACGGAAAACATAGAAAGGGACCAGGGCTGTATTTTACGCGTTGGGGATGTAGCATCGAATGCGTTATTGTTTTCAATGTCTAATACTAAATTTATTTTGACTGGAATGGAAAGAAATAATGGAAGTTCTGGAAAGGAGAAGTTAATATCTGATATTTTAACATCCGAGTTATTTGAATCTGATGAAATGTCAAATGACACAACTCCAGGGACAGTCGAAAATGTGTGGCAACACATTGCTTTCTCATTTATCCGCCCTTCCAAACGTATACAACAATGGGAACCGGCGGGGGATACATTTAAAGTCTTTGATAACCCACAGGATACTTTTAAAGCCAAAAAAATATTAAAACCCATTTTAGGACCAATTATCTTGTCGAATATACCTGATAATGTACCTTATTTGCATTGTTGGGATATCAACATAGTAAGCAGAAAAAGTGGAATTAGGATTGGTGTAATTTTTGAGGATGATACTTTGCCATTATCCAAGCGTATTTGTTACATAAGTACAAGGAAAATTGATTCAATTCACATTTGCGGTGTCGATTACCCAGTCGATGATCCGCCTCAAGTACCTTGTAGCAATGGCGATACAATAACTGTATTGTACAATAGCGAAATCGAAACATTATCATTTTTCTTGAATTTCACGTATCTTTCGCAATGCCAAATCCATGAGACTGCATTGCGTCCTTCACAACTACACCCATTTGTAGCACTTGGATCAGACGGTGACAGTGTTGAAACGAGTACTGCTACCAAAACCAAGCTAACGGTGGGTATATGGACATTTTTCAAGAATTCTAAAATAATTTGTCAAATGCCTTCTATTTTCGAGCCAGGTAAAGTGCAAGGGCAATTTACGATAGGTTGTGACGAAAATGAAACTAAATTCAAATCCTTTAATGGTCAAATTGGAGAATGTCGTGTCTGGGAAAGAGGATTAACTCAAAGCGATTTAAGTAATACATCAAGGGAACCTGTACCAACTCGAAAACCAATGAAAGGGTTAATACACTGGTACCCAATGATGGTTGGAGTTGGAAATGTTGCATATGATGTGAAAGCAAGTTCGCATGGCTTAATTTGTCATCCAGATTGGATAGCAGATTCAAAAGATTTTCGAATTTCGAGTCCAGAGAGAATGTATTGGAACTCCATCTTATGCCATTCGGCATTGAAAATAGATCCTATAGATCCATCTCGAGTTAGGCAAACGTCCACATCTGCGCAAGGGCGCACGGTGCTAGGAGACATTCCATTAAGCTCTGGAAAATTCAGTTGGGAAGTACGTGTTAATAAATTAAATCGATATTGTAACATTGGTGTCGGGACAAAGAAAACGTCTTTAACCAGCTTTGTCGGATCAAATAGCGAGAGTTGGGGACTGTATAATGCTGGCGATGCATTTCATAATAATGAAAAATCACACGCTACGAGTACAAAGTACCAAGGCGGGGATGTTGTAACAGTATATGTTGATACAGTTTTAGGGACATTGACTTGGGGAATTAATGGTGAAATGGTTGGCTTTAAATATACAAATATACGTGGCAAAGTACTATACCCGGCTGTAACATTGTATTATGATAAAGATGATGTGACAATACGAAACATGAAAAGCGAATCTGAGACAACACGTATCTTACATGACACAGTAAAACGCGAGTTTGAATTGGCATCGACATTTTTCGATTCAAACGATTTTCAAGTATCAGTACCAGGAGAGAAATCGGATGGGAAAAAACGTGTTGGTGAATTGGTAAATATGTTTCGATTATTGAATAATGGAAATGATGGCATAAATAGAAATCGAGAGTCTAAAAGCAATGTAAATGATACAGGAAGTAATGTAACTAGTCCAAATAGTAAACGGCATAAATCTCTTAAAAAAGCTATTGAATTTGTTGGCGATGTTGGTGACATATGCAGCTGCGCTTTATCAAATGCATTTGATGGTTCTTTTGAAACAGCTGGTCATTTAATTCCTCAAAGTTCAAAGTTGTGTGACAATGCACAAAAAGTAGTATGCGCGCAAGGGCCGTTGTGGCGATTATCGTTAATGTCGCAAACGATTCATACGGCAAGTGCATTGGAAATCTTATATGCACGAAGAGCAACTTTACGTCTATTGGAGTTGTCTAAAAATAATTCGGCGCGGTTGGTAAAGGCATTAAATGGTGATGTATCAAATATTTTCAAGGTATGTCAATTATTAGTTGCATCAAGTTCAGATTCTGAGATTGATTTATTAGGCACGTACATGCAACAAATATTAAAGCAAGATAGCCCAGAGTCAAAATCACTATCTCGGGCCGTGCTTGCGGAATCAATTTTTGTTTTAATGCGCTCTATATGTACCATGAATAGTGTTTACAAAGGCACGTTAACTTCTGAACATTTGGATGTAATAGATGATAGAAGCGCAATTGAAAATCCAAATCCAAAGTTTGGTTTTTGGTTGTTAGGTTTAGTTTTAGACGTGCCTGAATTTTTACGTTTACATTCTTCTTCTATTTTAGCAGCATTACTATCATTTATATCTTTAAGCGAAGGTACATTGCGTTCAGAAGGACTAGAAGTGCTAGTGCGCATGGTAACCTTAGTACAACAAAATTTCAAAGTGTGGGAGAAACCATTGATTGATAGAGTATTAAACCATTTTGATGGGCAATTGGATTCATTATTTAAATCCAAATCTAGTCGTCGAAGTAAATATATGGCTAATTTGGTACGTTTGTATTTAGTGCTTAGTAAAATGGATGCAATGGTTTTAGCATCTTTGCCTGCTTGGTTGAATGATATTTTATGTTGCTTCAGTTTGTGCGAAAAAATCAGTGGTAACAATACAAACAATAATAATTATGGCGATGTAGTGATTTCAGATGAAAGTATTGATCAAGATAATGTGGAAGGAAACACTACCGAAGGTGCTAATATTACAAAAGGAGAGAAACAATATGTAGTTAAAACCGTTCGTGAATTGGGATTTCAAAATAATGAAAACTTACAAATGTTTGCATCTGAAAAAGAAACAACGAAAGTACCAACATTTGATAAATTAACGTTTTCAATTATGAAATCATTAGTGCAATGTTTAAATCATCTTTTAAAGAAAAAATCAACATCATCTTCAAACACGCAGTTGAAAGATTTAGTATTATCAGTACAGTTTGATTCCAATGTTACATCGCGATTTAAAGCATTGAATGATGTTTCCCCGGAAATTTTACAATGGGGTACATGTATATTGTTTGCAATTAACAAGTCCTTCGTTACGTTAACTGATTTTATAAGTTTCGAGCCTGATGTTCCTGAATTATCTCTTTTAAAACAGATAATGGAATATCGTCAATTTCTATTATGGAATCTGAAATTAGTATTATGGCAAGATACATTAAAAAGCACATATGCAAATGCGGATAATTATCAATCGATAACAATAGATCGACTTGCTACATATTCATTGCGTGGGAAAACGGCAACTGTGGAAACGTTGAATAAATCTATTTTTGGTCAAATATTTAAAAGATTGCACTATATCGACCCTAAAATGTTGAGGCATAAATCAAAGGAAATGGGTGGACCATATGGAACATGGAAAGTAGATTTTGTTGGTGAAAGCTCCATAGATCAAGGTGGCCCATTTCGAGATACATTGACTCAATGCGTGACGGATTTATGGGCGGAACATGTAATGATGTTGGTAAAAGTGCCAAATAATAGAAATAATAGCGGTGAATTTGGGCGTGATAAACTGGTGCCTAATCCTGAAAATATTTCTGATGATCATTTACAAATGTGGCGATTCGTTGGCAAAATAATGGGAATTGCGTTGCGTATAAATAATCCGTTGCCATTTGATCTACCATCGTTGGTATGGAAAATATTGGTATCGGAAGAAATTAATCGTTTTGATTTAAAAGCCATCGATGAAAGTTTTTATCAAATCAACGAGCGGATTTTAAAATGTGATGCAAACGATATTGAAGGGTTTAAATTATCCCATGTTGTCATTAATAATGCAGGTGAGGAGAAAGAATTGATGAAAGGTGGGGATGAAGTGCCTGTAACTGGTTCAAATTATGTCGAATACGTTTCAATGTGCGAACAATATCGAATCAATGAGTTGAAACAACAATGTTTAGCAATTAAAGCTGGTATATCAACTATTGTACCTGTTGGCATGTTACATTTATGGACGTGGGAAGAATTGGAATTAAATGTATGTGGTAAAAAAGGTTTTGATATAGATTTGTTAAAAGAGCATACCGAATTTAAAGATTCATATGAAAATAATTTGCAATTTCAAGGTTGGTTATGGAAATCGTTAGAAGCGTTGGATGAAGAGGAACGAGAAAATTTCTTAAGATTTTGTTGGGGGCGTTCTAGATTACCAGTTGCTAAAGATGGATGGACACACAAATTTGCAGTTCATCCTAAAAGTGGAGATGACAATGCATTGCCAACAGGGCATACTTGTTTCTTTCAAATTGATATTCCAAGATATACATCACAAGAAATTTTAGAAAAACGATTACGAACTGCCGTGAAATGGGGCAATGGTGCGATTGATGATGATTAAAATTTGCGTACAAAAAAAAGAAATCTAGAATGTTTGGATATATATATAAATTTATTTTAACAAATTGTTTTATAAAATAGCGCTATTAAATATCCCCCCTACCCAGTATTAATTTAAATTATTTGGACTAATTATAATTGAAATTTATATATTATGTTGTGCGCTTGTGCCCTTTTTTATATTTATAATAAGTATAAAAAAAAATAAAAAAATGATGAAAACAACTTCTTACTATACTAACGATACACCAGGACTATTTGGATGAATTAAAAAAAAAAATAATATAAAATCACAAGAGTAGTTGCAGTTCACAGCATCAAAATGGAATATCATAACAACATTTTGTATATACGCATAATCGTTCTTTCATTTTTCAGCAGCTATATCTAGGCGCGACAAACGATTTACAAATATACCATGCATCTAATAATTATTTATATCACGATCAATTTATTGATCCCCATCAAAATTGCGTACTCGTTTCAATGGATAGATTCTTCAACTAATATTCATGCATTTTTAACATTTGATGCAAAAGCAACAAAAGAAAATATAGATAAATATGGGGACAAAATAGATTATGTATGGGGAAGTAGCGAATCAAAAGTTCCATATTGGCGAGGTGATAAGTCTCCGAATAAAAATGTGATTTTATCAAAATACATACCATATTCCAGAGATCCAGCGCCTCATACAACTGGAAATCCACCATCAGGATTACCATGGTGGAAACAAAATCATCCTGATTTAATATTATATACGTGCGATAGAAAAACGCCAGCATGGGAATGCTTTGCTGGTGAAAAATGCAGTCATGTAAATGTACCACTTGATTTGACTAATCCAAAAACTTTAGATTATCAAATGTTGGCTGCTATTTTACCTGCGCATAAACTTGGTTACAACGCTATTGCACTAGATAATTATGGAATCACGAATCAGTGGGGTGCATGTGGAGCATTTAAAGGTGAAAATAATTCATGGGTTCAACTTTACAAATCAAAAACTGATCTTCAATATGGTATCAATGTTTTGGATTGGACAAAACGAGCGGTAGAACGAATTCATAAAGAAACTGGGTTACTTGTAATACCGAATTTTTCAAGTATGGATATGTCAAACCCACAAATATTAGAGATTGGAAATTTGACAGATGGTATATTAGCAGAAGGCGGTTTCACATCGTGGAATCCGATTCCAAATACTACTTCAATGCATCAACTGCCTCCAATGACTAATCCAGATAAATTTGAAAACCAAGTTCATTATGTCCGAAATTTACAAAAATACAATAAGGGCTTCTTTAGTATCAATGAATGGGGCCCAGGGCCAGATTACCATATAAATCCATCATGTATGCCTCAGAATATAACACGGAAAGTCCGTGAATTTGTCGTAGCTGCTTTCATGATGACAAATTCACGTTGCTCCGGTATCTTTTTAACATGTATACAATGTTATGGCGGTGGGTGCGGAGGAAATGGAAATTTTTCAATTTGGGAACCAGAATATGATGCAAACGTTGGTACTCCAATTGGCGAGCCTGTAAAGAATACGACTAGTGGTATTTGGATGCGTTTGTATACAAATGCAATTGCATACGTGAATCCGTCAGTTAATGAAACGAAACAAATTTATCTTGATAACAAGGAATACGAAAATTTATATGGTGTAAAATACTCCCGGAAAAGTATTATCCCAATAGAGGAAGGTAGTGGTATGATTTTGTTAAAAAAAGAAAAAAAGTGATTATTAAAAAAGTAAAGGTTCCGGGCGTAAAGAAACTGTGTGACGAAAATAAGTGAAACACACAAATATCAATTACGTAATATATTACAGATACACTGTTATAACTTTTAAATATACACGAGTTAATCTAGATTTTACACTTTTTATACAATATGCACATTTCTTTTTTTTAACCTTTAGTTTTTTATATTCGTACGAAGTAATAAAAAACTAAAACTCTCCTTAAACATTCTTTCTCAACATTCTGATTTCTATACTCTTTCCCTTTTATTTTACTATTAAATTATTTTTCTTTTACAAACGGGCGACGGCATCTTATTTGCATTTATAAATGTAATACTTTCAACACATTTTATCACTTAATATTCTTCCATGTCTTCATCTTCACCTTCACCTTCTGCGGTTTCTACAGCAACTTCATGGTAATCTTTTTCCAAAGCTGCTAAATCTTCACGAGCTTCGGAGAATTCACCTTCTTCCATACCTTCACCTACATACCAATGTACAAACGCACGTTTGGAGTACATCAAATCGAATTTATGGTCAAGACGTCCTGAAATTTCACCGATAGCAGTTGTGTTGGAGATCATCAAAAGTGCACGTTGTACTTTTGCTAAATCACCACCTGGTACAACAGTTGGAGGTTGGTTATTAATGGAAACTTTGAATGCGGTTGGGCACCAGTCTACGAATTGAATGGTACGTTTGGATTTTACAGCAGCAATGGAACTGTTAACGTCTTTTGGTACAACATCACCACGGTACATCAAAACACATGCCATGTATTTACCATGACGTGGGTCACATTTAACCATCATTGTGGATGGTTCGAATACAGCACTTGTGATTTCACTTACGGACAATTGTTCGTGGTATGCTTTTTCTGCAGCAATAATTGGAGCATATGAACACAATGGGAAACTAATACGTGGGTATGGTACCAAGTTAGTTTGGAAAGCAGTCATATCAACATTAATTTGACCATCGAAACGTAACGAAGCAGTGATACTGGAGATAATTTGGGAAACTAAACGATTCAAGTTGGTGTACGTTGGGCGTTCAATATCTAATGCACGACGGCAGATATCGTATAAAGCTTCGTTATCAACCATGAAAGCAACATCGGAGTGCTCAAGCATACTGTGGGAAGTCAATACAGCATTGTATGGCTCTACAACAGCGGTGGAGCATTGTGGGGATGGGTATACACTGAACAAAATTTTTGCTTTACGTCCATAATCTACACTTAAACGTTCCAATAACAAGGAAGCGAAACCACCTCCTGTACCGCCACCGAAAGCATGGAAAACCATAAATCCTTGTAAACCGGTACATTGGTCAGCACCTTTACGTAATCTGTCTAATACAAGGTCAACAACTTCTTTACCTACTGTGTAATGACCACGAGCATAATTATTTGCTGCATCTTCTTTACCTGAGATCAATTGTTCTGGATGGAATAATGATCTGTATGTACCTGAACGTACTTCGTCAATTACGGTTGGTTCCAAATCAAGGAAAACACAACGTGGTACGAATTTACCAGCACCGGTTTCAGTGAAGAAAGTGCCATAACTATCGTCATCAGTGTAGTTGTCGTCACCGCCAGTGGATGGTTTTTGACCATTAGGCTGGATACCGTGTTCAAGACAGAAAAGTTCCCAACAAGCATTACCTAATTGGACACCTGCTTGACCTAAGTGGATTAAGATACATTCACGCATGGTTTATTTGTGTTTTGTTGTTTTGTTTTATAGTTTTAAAAAGATAAAAGTTTATTATGTACTTTTATTTGTTTGTTTTTATAGTTTGTTATATATGTAAACTTGTTTATATATGTGTGTATATATATATATATATGTATGTATATGTATGTGCTTATATATATGTGAATAGTATCTTTTTTCTAATAGTACTACGGGTTATTCAACATCTAATAGTCTCTTGTTGTTTTTTCTTGTGTAACAATGAAAATTGCAAAATAGCATAGAAATAGTATCAAATTGTACTTTGTTGAATTGTTGAGTGGAAAAGCTGTGATGTTGTCCAGTCCGTTTCGAACGTAACAAACGTCTATACAAAATACAGGTAAATAGCACTACAAGTAAAGTTGGCGGAATTAACGACATTCTATTTATTTCCTATAGTATGTAATGTTATTTTCATCAAAAAATGTTTTTTTCAAAAAAAAGCCAACGACAAAAATTACATCTAGCGGATACGAACCAACTTGACTTTTTTAACAAACAATTACGTGAAAAAAGACTATAACTTTGTACTTGCTATAATAGATATTTTTTTAAATAATTACTTCCTTATATATTCTACTTGAAGTATTAATTATATAAACCTTGATACTTTATAAATTTAAGGATAAAATAATTAATGTATATATAGAAATGTTTTCTTTTCTTGGGAACCTTTTCTACATTTTTTTTTCTTCTGCACAAAAGGCTTCTCTGCATCTGCCATCACAGTTCTGCCAGGCTGGGCTGGAATCTGGAAAAGCTGTGGGCCGACCGCAATCAAAAAAGATTTATTGTACTTATTAGTATATAAAATTACATTCTATATAAATGAAATAAAATTGGAAAAAGAAACGCGATGATTACATTTCTAATCACTATATTCACCTGCTAAAATGCAGTAGGAACACAGCACTACACTAAAAAACAATAATTCATATACAATGTCTCACATATTCTCATTTGCCATCGTCTTTTTCAATATCGATTTCATCCAAACTTCCTCGATTCTCTTTTTTAAATCATTACGTTTTGATCTTGATAATTTTGATATAGGTGATTTTTCTAACGATATCAAAGATAAGAAATGTCGTTTTGCTAATACGTGATCTTGTGAAAATTCTCCACCTTCCGTTAAACCAGCTTCCATCCAAATCAATATGTCTTCAGGTTTATCAAAATAATATGCTTT
>JACLAD010011874.1_pt1 | contig 18175 bp, 11 predicted proteins | sample 8027901 | NCBI WGS metagenome assembly JACLAD01 (sample SAMN15725071, study PRJNA655200) | protist metagenome | isolation source: fluorescence activated cell sorting (FACS) single amplified genomes of... | place: Spain: Blaines Bay Microbial Observatory, Mediterranean Sea | collected 2016-07-05 | reverse complement strand
GATACATCCCATCACCAGTTCTTCCTGCCCAATGCTTCTATGTAAGGTTTAGATTCCAGATAGTAATGATAATGCTCATCTGTGCTCGCAATTTTGGGTACTATGTTGGCATCATTTTAGGAATGATCTACGTCGCTGATCTTCCAGCTGGCACACAGCCATCAAGACAACTGTATATGGCCGGAGTACGGGCGAATCGCACCCAGATGCTGTTCCCACAGCAGCTCTCTGGGACGGCGAAGACAGATGTTGGATTCGTGTCACCATTGGCAGCGAATTGGAGTCACAACAGAGGTGCCGGCATCGAAATGATCCACCGAGGAACATCTTCATGTAACATGTCATGTGGAAATCAATGGGCTGAGACCAGAGTCCCAGTCGACTACATCAACAACAGCAATAATACTTTCGTCATGGCCCAGCCAGCGTTCAATTTTTCTAACGGCAATCGCAACGGGCTACCGTGCTATGTAGAGAATGTATTTGAGTTGCTTGGTGACGCCGAGGTCGGCCATCCCGGAGACTACTACCTTGACATGCTGGCAGGTAAGGTGTATATCACAACAGCGAGAGGAGCAGATGTTCCAAAAGATGTCGTATTAGCACAAAGCCAAGGTTTGCTTACGCTAATCAATACTACCAATGTCCACGTTGCTGGAATTACCTTTGCGGAAGCAACATGGTTGCTGGACAATGAAGGTTTCGTTCAAGCTCAGGCGGGCTGTTTTGTTCGCGAAAACCATACATCCTTCAACTCGTGGTATTGTATGCCAGGCAGCATTGAGATGCGCCATGGCAGAGATAGCTCTTTCGTCAATTGTACGTTTGTGAGGCTAGGTGCCGCTGGGTTGGCGATCGTCGGAGGCTCCCAAAATAACACAGTCTCAGGATCTCTCTTTCAAGACATATCTGGCACTTCAATCAGCATAGGCTCCATCGAGTCGTTTAACGAGACCGACTCGTCGATGCAAGATGCAAATAATACAATAACAGATAATACTATCCGATATGTGGGACTTGAGTTTCTCGGTACTTGTGGACTCACCGCATTCTATTCTCGTGGAACTAAGATCGAGCACAATGAGATTTTCCATGTACCGTACGTTGTCCTTCTGTCGCAGAACACGCACTTACTCACCTACCGTATCCTACTATTCACCTAAGCCCACCCTAACACTCTTACCTACCTACCTACCTACCTACCTACCTACCTACCTATGTACCTATGTACCTACGTTAGTTCCTACCAACACAGCTTAAAAGACTATAATCACGCAATTTGCAAAGGCTCCAGGCTCAATATTTTAAATTTACTATGCTTAATGGTATCTACCAGGTACACTGGCATATCGATCGGATGGGGCTGGACCATCACTATGGAAAGCACTTGGCCACTGATGCCCTGGGATAACGGTAACGTTGTGCGTGCAAACCACGTTCACGAAGTAGATGGTATTATGGGGGATGGCGGTTCTATCTACACCCTTGGGCCTCAAGGCAACAGGCCGTTTCGCCAGGGCACTGTTCGTCCAAGCTATCCAGCGCTACCGATTCCCCCACTTAAGATCCTCCCTATGTCGCAAATTGTCCACAACTACGTGCATTCAAACGGCTGGCCTGAGCGGCCCCGTAATTCAATAAAAGGAGACGGTAGTCATGGTCCCGGTGGTATTTACACAGACAATGGTTCTACAGGATGGAATGTATCTGGAAATGTGTTCATGCAAGTGACGGTATGGGCAGTGGCCTGCTACACAACTGGCATTGACAACAATACTTACACAAACAACACTCTGGTGAGTACATGGGGTCCGATCAACAAGCAACAAGACTGCCTTGTTGTCAACAACACTGTCAAGAACATCAATGGTCTATCGCCAGCCGATCAGTCCATTATCGACAATGCTGGTCCCCGCGCCGGACACAGTCGATTCATATGATTTCTCCACAACGGAATTTATTAATTATGACTGAAAGCGTCGCACAAGGACCTATGAAAGTCTGTCGAACGCAGTGCAATATTACCTGTTTTGGAATGCGCAACCAGGCAAACATTCACATCCACATGTGACGCGGCAAAATCATAATAAATACTACAGTTTTGCAAAAACGAACTTTGCGCCAAGGTGAAATAAATCAATGGTGAAGCGAAAACGAGGGAAAGTTGACCTCACACTGCGAAATCAGCGCTGCAAGTGATTTGTTCTTTATTCGACACATGCTGCGGCCCACTAGAAAAATCGAACGCAGCTCTATGTACATTAAAGGTGCAAGAAAACGATTCCATCGGTTTTCACTTCCCAAAAATTACTTCCCGAATACAACACTTTGGTCATTCAATATCCAAGGAGTTAGTTAATTGTGGTAGCGTCATAACCTGCTTCGTATAGACCACGCCCCAAGCGCAACTGCTAATGCCCCGCCAAACCATAGAGTTCTATCCGGTTGGTATCTCGCCGCCGCCATTGTGTGGCCATCCATTGGCGCATCAGCTGGATTAACAGGATTTATACGCTTGGTAGTCATCAGTGAGTCCTGTGTTGCTTCGCTCAGCTTCTCTAGTATAGTGACGACATACTTAGAATCGAACCCAACCCGATATCTATACTTTGGGGAAGGTGATGCTAGAGCATGCATCATCGCTTTAGGTACTTGTGAGCTGTCCTTGTTCGACATGAATAACGATTTTGTAAGACCTTGTATTCCTGAAATTAGAATTTACATCAGCAGTAAGACTGTTAACAAGCCATCCACTCCCAACCATGCAATTGCTGAACATGCAATAGTATGAAATATTTAAATTACCTCTCTCCAAATACTTATCGCCATACGCACGTCGAACATCTTCCGGTGCTTGTTCCCAGTTTTCACGATACCCCGCTTCCCAAGTATTATATAACGCTGTCTGCTTGAAGATGCCCGGTTCGATTATGTGAACCGTCACTCCCCATGGTGCCATATCCTTTCTAAGAACCTCCGAATATCCTTCAACAGCATACTTGGACGCGCAGTACGCAGGCTGATATGCTACACAGTGCAATCAGATTAAGTATAGTATCACATAGCATCAAATCAATCAAAACGTGATGCAACCAGCAGCGTAATAGTACTAACTTAGGCCAACTCGTCCAGCAATCGACGCGACATTTATGATGCGCCCTCGTGCTTTTCTGATAAGCGGTAGAAGTGACCGTGTCACAGCGGCCATTCCAATAACATTGACTTCCATCATTTTTCGGTACCTTTGAAAATTCATGAGTCAAAGTGCAGTATATGCTAACGATCAACGTGCACTGCACGTGGCACCTACGCTTCTGAAGTTGTGAATTCGACTGGGCCAGGTGTAACGAGAATTCCTGCATTATTTACTAACCCATACAGTCCATCAATTCCAACGCAGTCTCGAATGGCCTGAGAGGCCGAGTTGATGCTCGCATCGTCTGTGACGTCAATTTTTATTGGAACGACACCTGCCCCAATTCACGAAGTGAGAGATTGTGGCGTCTAACGTTCATTCGGTTTTGACCAAATACGTTTGCTTAAGGAACTTTTAATGTCCGCCATTGATTTATCAGCGAAGACTCCCGCAAGTACACCCCAGTTCCCAGCCTCATCGCGATCAAGAAGCTCACACAACTGCAATGGTGTACAGCACCAATCAATTTGTCACTCAGGCTGGTGACGCGGATGGCTGCAGGTGTTTTCGGGAGTGCAATGCGGGGTCGTGTATAATCAACCTGGCGACCAAATCCTGTATCACAGCCAGTGACGAACACCCATCGACGCTTGGACTTGGCGCTGGACATCGCGCGCAGCATGAGGCAGTCGAGTGATGGTGGTGGTGGTGCAGTCGCGGATCTGGGCCGACGATTTCGCGGTCTTGTTTTGATTTGACATGTTATACAACTCTGTAGATATTATACGACGTTGCACATGCAAATTTAGTAGTAATTTACTAAAATTACAGGTTTCTTTCACAATGGTAGATTAGAGAGTGATGGAGTTCTAGAGAATTTAATATTATTATTTTCCGACAGTGTTAGAGATGATTCTGTCAGAAAGACCATATTTGTACATACGATCCGTACCAGAACGAACTGTCTGCCAGGTAGCTAATAAAAGAATGACTGTTGTTTTTCATAGAGTCTATTCACACGATCGGACCGTTTTAAGTCCCTAAGTTAATTGGCGTTTTTTAAAATAAAATAATTTTTTTAATACTTTTTCAGTAATAAAATTTGTTGGGAAATTTATTACATACATAAAATCATTAGAACTACTGTAGAAAAAAATTTAAAATTAATCGCCCAGAAGCCATTCAAATATTCGTGGTGCCGGCTGCGCTAAAAATGGACGCGCACAACTCATCATCATCATCATCAACATCATCAACAGCCGGGCTGGGTCCGACCTCATCCAAGGCCGCTGCTGGCGCGGGGCCGGGGAAGAGGGCCGGGGAAGGGGGCCGGGAGAAGGGGCGAGATAATAGCGAGCATGGAAACCACTGACCCCGACAACATTCAAGTGTCGGCCGAAATGGTCAGGGGGCTGGCCATTGGCGATGCCCCGCTGGAGCTGCCGCGAATGATTAAAACAGGGTAACTTCAATCACGATAAGCTTGTGCAAGGTTTCACGTTGCGCAACGGCTCATGTGCGCGTTGTGCAGGTGGGTACCACATCAGCAATTTAGTGAGGCCGATGATCCAGATAGAATGCGCGCAACTTATCGTGACAAACAGGGGAGAGTAACTCAGTGGGCCACCCCACAGTTTATTTCAACAGTGGATCCCATTATTCGGAGAGGATCTACTTCGGTGACAGAAATTCATGTGCCAGGCAGCGACAATAGAGATTTTTCGTTCGCAAAAGTTGTTCACGATGTATTTCACGATGATGAGTGCATAGCTATGATATCGGCGATCAACGACAAAGGATTCACACCGGCACTGGTATGTTGTATTCGATGAAGCTCTTAGATAAAATTCCACATTCTGACTACCTCATCCACTTGCTTACAATGGCCAAATGTGCAGTTGAATATGGGCCGTGGAGAACAAATGTATGTCCATCAGAAACATTATTTAGCCCCTATTTGATCAGTTGCACCTCAACTAATAATTTCATTGCAGGTACGTTCCAGAAGTGCGTAGAGGACATCGTGCCATTGTGGACGACCCAGCCCTTACAACATGGCTTCTAGAGGTTCTCCGGCCACACTTGGACGTTGTCTTCCCGAATAATGGTGGCCAATTGTCAGAGATCAATGAGCGATGTCGGATATTGTGCTACACTCCCGGTCAATTCTTTGCTAGCCACTGTGACGGATGTTACCGACGTCCACCCAACCATCCAAAACGAGGACAATGCTCAAGAGTCACGTTGCAAATCTACTTGCACGATATTCCTGAAGAGAAAGGAGGGGTATAGTTCCATCCTTAATCACATTGTTTGCATACACATATATGGTGATTTCAACTCAATGTCGCAAATATACCTATCGTTTCCTTTACCTATGGTGCAGGCAACAACGTTCCTAGATCCTTTAGACAACGAACCTGCACAACCTATTCAACCGCGTCGCGGATCAGTACTATTATTCACTCAAAATTTGCTACACGAAGGGAGCTTGGTGAAGTCTGGAATCAAGTATACGATGCGAACAGAGGCGATGTACACTCGATGATAGTTTTCTTAATTTATGCCTTATACAGTACTATGTATTGTGGTTTCCAATTCACGCTTGAGCGCTGAAAGCTTTAAGTAGTGTGATTGCAGCAGACTTGTTTTCAGTTATTGCATGCTGTAGGGGTGTTCCAAATTTGGAACGATTGTTCACATTCCCACCATTCTTGATCAATGTCCTCAGGACATCAGTGTGTCCACGGAAGGCAGCGACATTCATGGCACTCTGTCCATTCTTGTTCACCGCATCAACATCCGCTCCTGCCAACAAAAGTGCTTCCATGACGTCAATTTGGCGAGTCTGTGCTGCTAAAATGAGTGCTGTGGTACCGGTCCCATCAACTGCATCCACATTTGCCGATGATGTAACGAGATTCAATGCAATATCTTTGTGTTTCCGCATAATTGCAACATGGAGCGGTATATTTCTTTGACCATCAGCCTCGTCCATGGACCCCCCGGAAAATATTAACAGACTCACAGTTGCTGCGTGACCACCTTCAGTTGACGCCATCAAGGGTGACTTGCCGCTGTCATCAACCACATTTGGGTCTGCGTTAGCGTCAATGAGGAGCTCGACCAGATCATTATGACCCTCCTGAGACGCAAAGAAAAGGGCAGTTTTCCCATCTTTTGTTTGAGCCCGAACGTCTACGCCTTTGTCGATTAAATAGCTAGCTACAGGCCGAAGCCCTTGCTGTGCTGCATAGTGTAATCCTGTACTTCCAGTACTTATGTTAGCTCGATTTACAGTGATACCGGCAGCAACAAGTTCTTGTAGCACATCCATTTGATTGTTACGAGCAGCTCTACCGATAAGGTAGTCCCCTCGCTCGTTTGGTTCATCATGGTACCGACTTTCGTACACTCCTCTCCTGCGAGATGCGTCTGCACGCTCCTCGATTTCTCTTTGCAAATTAGCATCGGCTGCCATCTGTATATGATGCTTGAAGTTTGCGATGATCGGCTCCAGAGTTGTTTTCATGCCAGTCTCTGTTGGTAACCCAGTCATCAACTCTTCAACGGATGCGCCACCCCTGATGTGATCTGACATTCCACTAAGTATCTTACGAATTTGTCCTACAGTAATCCTTGTATTTAGCTCGGTATCGGTCAAATTTGTTTTGGGAAGGCGTGCGCTGTTCAATGTCTTCATGACCAACAGGGTTAAATCTTTGAACGATACCGTACTCTGAATTTGTCTTGGTGGCCTACTTGAGCCTTTCACCGAAGATGGCTCCGCGCCGATCTTTTCTTGTGTAAAAGTTGTACCACTCCTGCTTGAATTATTCGAGAATGCTCCAGCATCCTTTTCGTATTGTTTTACAGATTGCTGAATATCGTGCGATCCTATGTCTTCGACTTGGAGGTTGGGCGATACAGTTGTCACATCGGAGGCATCTTCGTTAAGCTTAGCGATACGCTTTAGCTCCTCCGCTTGCGCTTTGGATCGACGTTCAACTTCTGCTCTGCGATCATCATCGCTCAACAAAACTGGAGCTGGGTTTGCCTCGAGCTGTTTAGCAGCATTCAATAAATGTCGGCCTGCCTTCTGCACACTTCCAGCAAATTTAGCTAAAGATGTTTGAGAAACATGCCCGCGTCGAAGCTCACTTGCAGCAAACAAAAGGACTTCGCGAAATGCATTAGAAAATGTGGAAGGCTCCCCGACTAGCTCATCGCGCATGTCTTTTTGTGGCTCACCAATCAGAGCACTTGTGATTTCCTGCTGTATCTGTGTATGGAGTCCTATGCATGTGGTAAGGTCTTGAAGGTGAAGGCGTGGCGAAGCCATCCGGCACATTCTTTCGTATTCTTCAAACACCAACGATGGTCCGCCTATAGGCGGAGCAGATTGTTTCTTGTCCATACTTTTGGTGAAATCAGCTGCAGGTGTCAATCCAGACATGTCTGCAGGCCCTGCAAGATAATAATTGTGGGTGACCTTGCAGTGACAATCGCAAGCGTTGTTGTCCGAAAAGTAAAAGTAAGCGCTTTCACAAAGTGCGTGCGATCTTACAGTGCGTGCAGCTGACTGTGAGGGTCGATTGTGGCACGTAATATCAATTGGGTCATAAGGAGAAAGGTGGGGGGTCACTTACCTTCAGGTTTGGTCAGGGTAAAAGCAATTGGCAGATTCCCACGTCACACCAAAGTGTAATTTGTTCCAGATGGCCAGCAAGTGTTCGAGAGCCGATATGCAGTTACTTGGCGTTCGATGGAAGCACTGTACTTCTCATTTGGGTGGTCCAAACACTCATACGCCTGAAGAATTCCGTCCGAACTCAAAGCGAGCACTCCCGGGGGTGTCCTTGACAATTGCTACGGCCAAGTGAACGTGACTTACTCCACTGGCCCCACCCCTTGACCACTGAAGTTACACATTTAGCACATACCACATACAGGTGGTGGTTCATCCAGAGGTCTCTGTGCCAATCTACAGTAGCAAGGCCATGTTTTTTAACAATATATTTGGCACATCTGTTAACACATCTATTTCAGCCTCTTTTAAAAGACCTTCAATTTCCCCAGGAGAGGGCCAGAAAATTTCTGTCCTTTTTGAGAACCTCCGAAAGCATACAAGCATAGTCTTTTTTGTCAGAACTTAAGCAAAACACGACAAAAAGCAAAACAAGACACCCACTCGCAAGAATATGCTTGCGTGCTTTCGTGGTGGTGTCTAAAAAAAGGACAGAAATTTTCTGGCCCTCTTCTGGGGAAATTGCCAGTATTCCACTAACTAAATTTAGTCACTGGTACATGGTGTGCGCTTATTTTCATTAATTAATAAACAAACAGCTCAGATACGGAGATATTCAGATAGTTTTAAATTAAAAGACATTAATAAAATAATAAAAATGTATGTAAAAGAAACAAGTTCGTGGTGACAAGTTTATTGAGGGAAGGTATGTATTAGAACTATGGGCAGTAGAATAGGCAAAATGAATAACACGTACAGAACTACAACGTGCAGCATTCCGGTCTGGTATTTGTCAGTCCGTTCAATACGATGCTCATCAACGGGTCAGTCAGCCTGGGCCATCTGTACATCCCAAGATTCTGTGCCCAAAACTCGTAAAACGTGATTTACACTTTTTGTTGACGTTCAAATCACGTAACTCTACGTAATCTATGTCATTTCTACGTAATCTGCACAACGTCTACAATTGCGCAAGTTCAGGTTATGGTCCCCATCTCTTTGATGATGTTGATAATGTTCATCTTCATCTCTTTCTGCCCCAAGTCGAGCATTTGGATCAGACATTCAAGGGTGGGCAGGTAGCAGGAGCGCAGTTGTCCGTTGTTCGTCATGCTCCTTTGCAATTAGCCCTGCAATGCGCTCGAGTGACGGTGTTTGTTCTGTCAATGAGGCTACGATTGGTGCAAGGTTTGAAGAGCGGCATTGCCTAACCCCACTCCAGCAGCAACCGTGATGATTACAATTGGCGGTTAATTTTGTAGTTTCAGTTCCAGTTCACTTCCAATGAATTCGTCATTCGCAACAATTGATGCAGAATGTGCATCACGGCATAGCGACAACATTGTGTGTGATGTACATTCACACACACTATCGGCTGCCGTGATGCGTTGTACCGTTTCTGTAGCGCCATTGTGAGTGCATATGTTTCACATGGTTCAAAAGCTGTAAAGGCGTAGTTCTCTATTCTCTGAGAAACCACTGAAGAACAACTGAATTATTAACATGTGTAGATAGAATGTAGATAGAAGTAGGAGACAGTAACTTTGGCGCAAATTCTTCCACTTGATTGATATTGAGTAAACTCAAGGATAGAAGAGAGTTAGATTGCTGACGATATGCTTCGTGTTCTTCTCAGCTTTGGCTTCCCGATAATGCGTTTGGGTTCAGAAGCCTCACTCAAATTGTAGCGTTCTTGTGCATTTTCCATGATGCGCCGCCGAACAATTACAGTTTTTATAATAGCAACAACAATACCCGTCAGGAATGCAATGGATAGTCCTACGTGCGAAATAGAAACGCCATAATTGTTTGACGTATTCTCTGTGCTTATTTCATCCCAGAGAGCCATCTCTGATCGTCGGTATTTCCTCAGGTGTGCGGAGCAGTTTCCTGATATCTCACCATTTTGAGAATATGTCTCAGTCATTGATGACATCAAAAAACAGCGCTTCTTCATTACTTTGAACACGAAATGAGTGCAGCGATTGGTGGATAGACAGTCTTCGGCACACTTCTCAACCGAAGACTTGATACGAAATTTTTCTTCTAGACGACTACCTACTATAGATACCCCATTGTAGAAGGTACACGGTGACGACGTTGAAAGTCGGCGAGGTTGACAGGCTCCACTGACAGAACCAGCTTTGCTTCTCTGGCCCGAACTGGATGATTTTAGAAAGCAGCGCTGCTTGTCTGTCCTATATGTAAAGTGGGTACACCCCTCGGTGGCGAGACAATTGTCAGCGCACACATCTACGGAGTCAACAGTTCTGAAAGTGCTCTCAATATCATTGCCCTTGTAGTCCACACCCTGATGTATGGTACATGGAGCGGTCGGGATTGCAACTGTAGGAATTCCTTTACAGTTTCCACTGATAGAACCAGCTTTGCTTCTCTGGCCCGAACTGGATGATTTTAGAAAGCAGCGCTGCTTGTCTGTCCTATATGTAAAGTGGGTACACCCCTCGGTGGCGAGACAATTGTCAGCGCACACATCTACGGAGTCAACAGTTCTGAAAGTGCTCTCAATATCATTGCCCTTGTAGTCCACACCCTGATGTATGGTACATTTCCCTTCAAGTCCAACAGCGATGCTACTTGTCGAGTGTTCCCATCCGGTGCTTGGAGTAAAGCTTCGTGTAACTTGCTGCTGATGTGATGTTTGTGCAGTAGGGAAATTGTCTTCTGTATCGGTCATGGTAGGGACCGGCATGCTGTTACTTGCGCAGCAACGTACAGAAAAGGTTGACAAGTCTTTGGATTGGCACTGTCTTCCAAAAGTCTGTCCGTCTGCACCTCGCGCTACAAGATGCCTATCTTCGCCGCACGAAGTGCTGGTCCACACAAAGTGAGAATCCAGTGCACAACCCGTACCCTTTGCAGCATTTCCATAAAGTTCAGCTGCAGAGCATAGGCGGGCGCCTGCCAATTCGCAAAATTCTTGCGCCTCATTGTACGTAGAATTTCTATAATTCTTGCAGGTTCCATCGATAACGCTGCCGGCGCAGATGCCTAAATCCTCCGAGAACTTCCATTTTCGGTTACGCTGCTGAAGGTGCTCGCATAGTGTCACTGTAGCAGCTGGCGTCACAGTGGTGGTCCAAGTTGCTGTCGACAACGAAGAAGTGCTTGCACTTGTCGTTGATGACGCCGTATACGGTGACAGTAATGTGGTACCTTTAGCAGTTTCAATGTTGGTTGTGGTAGTCTCTCTGTATTCCGTGTTCGTAGAATATGCCTGATTCCCTTCGAGCACCTGTTGATCCAAACTAACAACTGTCGAGTATATATTGTTCCGAAGAGCTTCAATAGTTACTAGAGATGATGGCAGAGCAGTAACCATTGTCTCAAGCTCGCGGTCGCTGTACGTTGAATGGTGGGATGGAATCGTAGTTGGGCTACAGCCTGTTGAGCGTGACGTACAAACGTTATCGTCAGGAACGCATACACTCACATAGAATCTACTAGTACTGGGGCAGTGTTGAGCGCAAATCCTATCCGTTTCACGTTGTGACGAGCATTGGAACTCTTGAAGACCATCACTACGATCTCCACAGAGTGTTGCGATGTCAAAGTCATGAAAGCACGGAACACAAACAATAGAGGCGACGTAATTGTTGTCATTCTCTGGGCGACTGCAAGGCGGTGAAGCCAGTGTGGTATTCTGACACTCATGTGGACCGGCTGCGCGAAATACTGCCATGACAGTTGCTGGATCATGACCGTGTCCATACTGTTCGTTTGGAGCTGCAAACGTGATCGAAGTATCTGTAAGTGCTTGTGGTTCATCCCACTTTAACCAGTTTTCAAATACGAGATTTTCGTCGCACAGATATCCAGATGTTGACAGATCTACTTCGTATCCCACGAGGACTTCCATTGCATAAGGGGTTTCTCTTGGTATACCATTGGCAAAAATGGTACGACCGGTAGGTTGTGAGTCAATGAGAATCTCAACCATCGACGGGTATATTTCAACTGATGCCACATCACTCCAAGCAAGCCCAGATTCATCTTCAAGACGCAAGTTGATACGTACGCTTACATCCCCTACACAGTAAGGATATCAGTTGTGGGATCACATATACCTACATGAGGAGTTAACTTGCCTGAGAAAGCGTGGCCAGCATTTGTTATTGTGATGGCCGTGCTATTGCCGTTCTCTTCACTGATGGGATGAAAATGGTCGCCGTGTTTAAGGAGCACTTCCCATCGGAAGCGAACCAAAGAATCAGGGGTGTGGTGTGGTCCTGCATTAAATGAGGCTATAAGTGGAACCACTTCGTTTGCGCCAAAGAAAGTGCTGTCTGTTGGTTGAGTGATGATTGGAACTAGACGACGTCCGACATCAATGGCCACATGTCTTGAACGCACAACATGCACAGTGTTGGCAATGGACACTCTAGCGAAGTACCTGCAAACAACCAACTTCAGTAGAGTGACATGATGGAGTCTCAAACTTTGTCAATCAAGCTACCTTCCAGACGATCTATATTCATGCACAATTGAACTGGTGTTTGAATATCCCAACCTGCCGTCACCAAAGTCCCAGGAGTAGCGCACAGTATCTCCAGGAGACAATATCACTGTCGTTGTAAACAGCACAACCACAGGTACATCAGAAAATGCAGCCGAGTGATTGGCCTCAAACGTTGCAATTATAGGCGGATAGTCGTCCCTGTGGTACTGCAGATTTTTGGGATAACAATTTACACATGTAAGCATGAAGAGTGTCACAAATTGAGCTGTCATTTGGTACTGGCTGATGCGATCATTACTACTTACTGAAAGCCGTCGAACACTCCCATCCCAAGTCACATAGACAATACTTCCATCTGGTGCTTGACGAATAGAGACAGGTTGACCACTAATGCGCTGGAATTCTCTTAGCTCTTGGGGTTGTGTCGGATGAGAATACATTATCCTTCGTCGAACGAAATCGGCGTAGAAATATGCACCATCAAACTCTTCTTTTGGATAACTTTGAATATAATTTGATCTGTACACAAAGCCACCAATGATGGAAGAAGGCTGTCCAGCATGCCGGTAGGCAGCGTGAGGTGATATATGTTCGCCGTCTGAACATTGGCAAGAGCGTGATTGGGCATAGATGCATGGTCCCTCGCACAATGGCCACCCAAAATTTTTGCCTGGCCCTGATGCCACGTTGATTTCTTCCCATGCCGTTCTGTGGTCGTTGGAACCAACGTCACCGATATATAGGACATTGGTGAGATTGTCATACGACATCCTGAATGGATTACGTAATCCAGACGCCCAAACAAAATGACTGCTGACAGTGTCGCTTTTGTGGTCTATTTTGTGTATTTTTCCATTTGGTGATAGTAGCTCCTGCGCACTGATCGGATTCATCTTGTCTCCAGTAGCCAAGTACAGGTAACCCTCAGGTCCAAAAGTAAGTGCTCCACCATAGTGACAACATGCATCATTCCCTGAAGTACTATCTGCCCAAAGTAAGGTACCACTTTCAGGGTCGGCAACGCTCGAATGAGACCCTACGTTTTCCACATGTCGAAATCGAATGACTCTACTGAAGGGTGAAGTGGAGAAAGTAGCAAATATGTATATGAATGGGCGGCTACTGTTGAATTCGGGATCGAGTTCAAATCCGAGCAGACCCCGTTCAGCTCGATTGTAACACCCTTCGAGTCTGAGATATGAAGTGCATCTTTGAGGATTCTCGGTCAACACCATTAGGCATATTTCACATCGTTTGCCTACCACCAGCATCCTGTTTCCAGGAATGAACGCGACGTCTAAAACCTTATTCAGATTTGTTGCTAGAATAGTGTCGATAAACTCACTTTCCTCGGGTCTTTCAAACCTTCGGTAATCGCTCTTGACAGAAGTGCCACATAGTGCAATTAGTACCCCGAGAGGGAGGATAAAGGTCACATGGGATCTCAATCTTTGATGTAGTGCAGGGGTTTTGTACCGCCAGCAACCAACATGTGATTCTTTGAACATAGCTGTCACAGTGTTCACTCCAGCCAACTACAGTCCTGTGTCCCCTTTTTGGCGCCAGACAAGTGCACTGCGTGTCTTGGCATCGTATCATCTGCCACTATGTGCACCAACAGCACGCATTCTAGCACAAAAAGACAGAACCCGCTTCGCATCGCGTGCCCGAAGATCCACTTCGCTTCGAGTGCTACGGAGATCACAACGCGAACACCTCGCGTGAACATATAGAGTGGTGGATGAGGTTGCCAAAATTTTGCTAAAAATCAAAGTGATCAGTAAATTGCGCGTTTGACAATTCACTCTCTGTCTGTTTCAAGGAAAAAAACGATGACTGTGGAATGTTCTTTTTTCTATTAATTAAATAAATAATCTAATAAGAATTTTGTCCATAAAAATGCTAACATCTCCCAACAAAGCAGTAGTTTTTTAAATTTTTAAATTAAAGGCAATGGTCGGTAGAATAGCTTAAAACTACATACATAGGTAGGAAAGTGCAATTGACGTCCATGTTACGGACAGACAAATAATAAGATGTAGAGTAACGTATAAAATAAATAAATTTAAAAATAAAAAATTAAATTAGAAATTAACAGTAGAATAAAAAGTATTTGTAGAGCGCAAGATCTTGCTTGATTTGAGAACAAATGACCCCGGCAACTGTTTTCAGTGTGCTCGGAAAAAAAGGTTTTCTGTAATTTCTACTATCATTGAAACAGTTTGACTATTATTATGGATGGAATTCCGACACTTCTTGCTATGAGTTAATAAAACTTCTATTCTACATACTTTTGCATACTTTTTTGCTGAAGTTGATTTTATAAGCTATTGATTTTATTAATCCTCGATTGTTTGCTGACCAAACAAAAGTTATCGGAACAGTAGACCTCTTAGAACATTCGGTTTATATCAGCAAAGTCTCGATGGTCTCCTTATTGGCAAGCCGGGAGACTTCACTATGAATGAATCCGCAAAATGAAGCTCCACGATTTGCCAAAAACTTTTTGCAATCGTGTCAAAACCACTGCTACTTGTCTCGCCGCTCAAGGAGTGCGAGCAGACATATCCACGGGTATCGCAAATCGAACCGGGATGTCTCACTGCAACCAACGTACAACTACCACCTGTTGTGCAGAGACAGAGTAAACAGCGCAAGGCGCGATGGCCAGACTACATGACACTCGCAGTGGCAACATCTCCAATTGATGCCTTGTAGCGTTGAGGCAGCGTGATCAAGTATCTCTCGTAACGATGCTCACATCCCAATTGCGCCACAAGTGTTGGCGCCGAACGATAGGGGAGCTTCCCAACTATTTCTTACTGCGCTACTTTGTCCTTCTTGGAACTGTCTGCCTGTCACGGACAGCGCTCAGCAACACCCCAATATTTCTGGATAAACCATTAAGCGCCGTGTGGACAGCGCCAGATGCAAATGTAAGAGGTTGCAGTCGCGTGTGAGCAACCAAGATTATCTCAGTTGTCTAGTAATCTATTTACACTGTTTGATACTGTATTTTGACAATATTTTTAGGTTTATGATCTTGGGCTGCTTTTCGATGATGTTATCCGCATAAGGCTGCAAGACGAAACGGCAGAACTGGTGTTGGCATTTGGAGACTCATATCGATGTGGTGCAGACACAAACCCACGACACGTGTCCGTATGTGTGGAACTAATCCAAGCCCACACTAATGACGACCACGCTAGCCTTGTACTTGGGCGCAAAAATCGTATATCGTTTACGCCAATTGGTGACGAAAATCCTGATGGTGGATTCAGACTGTCATTTGTTGCGAACCCTAACAACTTTTCAAGAACCCCACGCGCAAAGACTGCAATTACCTACGTTGATTTATTGTGCTCCAGGACCTTGAATGATGAGGAAGATGATTTGTTGAACATATTTACTGCAGCAACTCTGAGCCAAACGTATCCTTTTGCTCTATACAAAGCAACGGTACTGGGAAGCGTAGGTTGCCCTATTTCAGTAGATACAGACATTGATTCCGAGACTGTGGAGGACGGAAAAGTCACTTACATCGATTGGACCAGCGCCTCCGGTCAAAGTGTGTATCGCTACTCTTTGTATACCTTGGCAACTATCCAGACAATGATAGACGTCGGTAAAGAGTCGAAAGACGTGTTAGAAGTGTCACTTGGTCCACAGGTCATGTGTGGGCCGGAAAACAACGACGATGTAGCAATCTGTCTGCATGCTGAAAATGTTATTCCTACGTCAGTGGGATTTCGCAGTACTAGAATTGTAAAGCGTGCTCGTGCTACTGGGGTAGAATTGCAGTTTACTGGATCAAAATGCAATGACAATCAAGTATTCAAAACTAAGTTACAAGTGCTGTGCAGTGATGAAGAACCCATATTTCATGCTGTACACGTAGACGAGTGCACTATTTTCATTGAAGCACGCCTCGCAGATGGTTGTGGTGAAGCAATACGAAGAAACACTGTGTTGCAAGGATCTCGGTCTCCAACCCAGCCTAGGCCACCACTGCCAGTACCAGTCACTTCGCCTTCAGAGGCACCAGTAGAATTCATCCCCCGGCACTGGGGTCCAGATGTTCGTCACGCTGGGTGTGTCAAGGGAAATTGCTGGGCTGGGGAAGGTATGTACGTATGGAGGAGTGGAAGCACATACGAAGGACAATGGCTGGGGGGACATAGGCATGGATTTGGTCACCATGTGTGGACAGACGGTCGACAGTACAGTGGATACTGGGTGGACGATAAGCGATCCGGTATTGGCAACCATACATATGCTACGCGGGACACTTATTCCGGTTGGTCATTCCTGCCGTAGTTTGTCACGCACAGCATCTATTTCACATTATTCTGGTACGCAGGAGATTGGTTGGACGATTCTAAGCATGGGCAAGGCGTCTATACATGGCATGATGGCAAGACTTATAAAGGCGAGTTTGCTCATGATCAAATGCAGGGCTATGGGGTTAAAGAATGGCCAGACGCAACAAAATATCGCGGGATGTTTCGAGCAAATAGACCTCATGGAAACGGAGTAATGTCATATCCTGACGGTAGTAAGGTATGTCTACGGTAATTGTCAATCAAAACTTATTTTTGCACTAATGAGAAGAGCACACCACTGTGGTTTAGTGGTCCGGTACTTGGGTTGACGGTGCACCCACTGAAGACGGCATGATTCTGTGCCAGAAAGAGTACGTTATGGTAAAAGATAGATGCGTGAAAAGAAGCCACACTGGTGACGAGCTTTAAGATCTCAAGCTATGATAATTCAAAGATCTTCTGGAAGGGAACGGACGGTGACATGCAGGGCGTAAGAAAAATACGGTACAAAGTACGCTGTAGGCCGTGTCGAATAAGCCTAACTGCGAACACAGTGCGTGTACTTTAGATAACAGTATAGCACTTTTTGTGTTATGTGCAATACTGGTGTAGCTAGATCTCACTCTCTCTATCTTTTTAATTCTATAATTTGTAAACAGCTGTCCCCCAAAAAAAGAGCTGTTCATTTTTTGTCAAATCAATAATTAATTCCCCGTCTACAGAACAATAAAACACATAACTACATGACTTACATCTGTACAAACCGACATACTGTACAGTGTAGATCCCTAGTGGTCAGTCGCCCGGGGTACCAAAACCAAATTTGGTACGAAAATGTGTTTTTTTATATCTCGCTTATGTGGCAAATTGGCCGTCCCAATCACAAAAAAAAATACACGGCGCGAAAGGCGACGCGGAGTTGATGGACATACATACCTAACTTCACCGCATTGGTGGACTACAAGCTGTGTTTCAAGCGACTGAACACTCGTACCAAATGTAGAAAAAAGCTGTACCAAATCTTTAACGCATGTAGATATGGTTGACCGCAGTCACCAGCATTGAGGACATCGGCAGGTTCTGATAATCTATTGTGTGTCACACTCAACACCTTTGATAACACAAACACAAGAGGTTCACAGCGAACAATGAGCAGCATGACACGCATGTATCTTAGAGGACATTTAAAGTAAAATTAATATTTGAAGAAGAATCATACTGACAACAATATAATTCAGAACATTATAATAGCAACACGCCCACGTCATCAACACACCAAACTGCAGGCTTGTATATAAGGTGAAACAATCGAAACAAAAGTTTCACCTACAGGGCTAGAGTTTCACCATAAAATTTCCATATTTAGCTGGAGCGGCGCCCGCGGCGGGCCCTTTGTTCCACCAGCTTGCAGTCAGGTTTCACCCACGTCGAAACCTGTATACAAGCCTGTCAAACAGATATCATCACCATATAGACAACATCATCAAATA
>JACLAD010008828.1_pt1 | contig 18179 bp, 8 predicted proteins | sample 8027901 | NCBI WGS metagenome assembly JACLAD01 (sample SAMN15725071, study PRJNA655200) | protist metagenome | isolation source: fluorescence activated cell sorting (FACS) single amplified genomes of... | place: Spain: Blaines Bay Microbial Observatory, Mediterranean Sea | collected 2016-07-05 | reverse complement strand
AGCCCCCTCAGCTCGCGGCGACGTTCATTAGGCGTGGGCCGCAGCTCAATATCTGAGAGTTCGCCTCAAATAATGGGCGCCAGCAGCCCTCTGGGCTCCCCGGGCTCGGGGGCGGGCTCGCCGTACGAGGGCAAGAGCAAAGCGTCGGGGTCGCGCCTGATCAACCGGGCAGCGCACAAGCGGGCGATATCAATATCGGGAATGGGCCAACAGAAGCTTGAGTACAGTGCTTCGAACCTTCCGTCCGACATGAGCGAGTCGCAACTGGATAAGTTCCAGATCCCGCACGAGAACACGCCGAAAAACTTTGACATGCGCGGTTCGGTGTGCCGCATCTTCCTGCCCGTTTGGTCCGACCAAAAGCAGCGCAAGGGTCGGTGCTTCGTCTGCAACCAGGTCGGAAACCGCTATACGTGTCGCATATGCGGCCAGTGGGCCTGCCAGTCGTGCTCCCAAAAGATCATCCTGCCGCGCACATTTGCGCGCAAGCAAAAGTCGGGCCCGCGGCGCGTCTGCAAGCACTGCGAGGAAGTTGTGATGCGGGGCGCGGTTCTCGTTGCAGCTGAAGCGCCAAAGTCTTTCGAAGAAGAGGATGATGGCGACTGCGAGCACGGCGGTAGCCTCTCCAACTCGAGCAAGTTTTCGTTTGAGGACATCAAAAAGTCGCTCTCCGAAGATGAAGGGGAGGGCCGCTGGATTGAGTGCGTGGAAAAGATTAGCGGCAAGCAACTGTGGTATAACCAGGCCACCGGCAAAATCAGATTCACTCCTCCGAGGAAGCCACTCCCTCCTGTTCCGCCCGAGATGATCGAGACCAACCCGGGCCACTACTTTGACGTTGCCAAGGGCGGCATGTCGACCGCACTGTACAACGACGAGCAGATTGAAAGCCTCTCGGAGCACCTCCCCGAAAAGACCTCGGAGCTCCTCGAGCCGTGTGCTCCAGACTGGAATTTTAAGAATGACGAGCTCAAGGAGGCATCCGACCGCATCTCGCTGAACAAACGGTGGCAGGAGATGGCCACGAAAATTCCCAACGCGTTTGAGTACGCCTTTCCAGAGTACTTTTACCGTTCCTCTTTTGAACGACCTCTCGATTACAACCAAAGGGTGACGATCAATGTAGGTTTGTCCAAGTCCATGATTGAGGAGGACTCGATCGCGGTGCGGAAGACGGTCGTCGCCTGCGCGGTCTCGGACACTGTGCAGCTCGTCATATCCAAGGCGGCCAGCAAGTTGCTCAAGCGCAAGGATGTGGAGAACTTTATGCTCAAATGCGTCAAGAGCGAAGAATACTTTGCGACCCTGGACATGCCGCTGCACGCGTACAGCCTAGTAAACCGGATGCTCAAGTCGAGCGAGAGCAAGGAGCGCCTCCAGCTCAAGCTCGTGTACCGGCCCAGCGACCTCGACCCACCGCGCAACAAGCTCAACGAAATCAAGGCGCAGTCCAACACGGTGCGGGACGAAGTGTTTACCACTCGGGAACTCAGCGCGGCCGATCAGCAAGTCATCGACCTGGAGGAGCTCAACTCGCCCCTGCGGCTCAAGGTCCACGGTGCCAACCGCATCAGCAAGAGCACGTTGCCGCTCTACGACGAGACCATGACCTACATGTTTGTTCGTGTCACTCTCTGGCACGGCTCCAAGCAAATCTACAAAGAGTTTGACGTCAAAACTGGAGCAATCGTCTGCGGCCAGGGCAAGGAGATCTCGTTCGACCAGGTCATCAAGGTGGCCCCAAAGCGAGGTGAGGAGAAAAAGGTGACTCGGGCATTGCCCACATTCGCGACTCTCCCGCCCGAGACGCGGCTCAACGTGGGGCTCTACGCCCTCAGGGGCGAGGTTCAAGAGATCCTGCTCGCGTACGTCAACGTGATGCTCACGAATCAAAAAGGGCTCCTCCGCCAGGGGATCTATCAGCTTCCGATGTGGCCCGTGATCCCACCAAAGGTGAAAAAGGGAAAAAAGCTCAAGATTGGGACCGTTGAAACGCAGCAAGCCCTATTTGAGGCGGCTGTGACGGGGCCAATCGCCCCCAATCGTTACCCTCCCAAGTCGAGCTCAAAGGCCGTCAGCATCGGGATCGAGTTTGACACGTACGATCACCCAGTCATGTCACCCTCAATCCCCAGGCGCTGCGGCGTGGAGGAAACGGCGCCACGAATGAAATCGGTGTCGAGAAGTGACAAGAATATTGCGGCAATTAAAAAAACAGACGCCCTCACCGAGCTCACCGATGCGCAAAAGGAGTTTATGTGGAACGCGCGCGACAAGTTTTTCGACGACCCCTCGATGCTGGCCAAGTTCTTGCTCTGCGTCGACTGGACTGACGAGTCCAAGGCTAGAGAGGCGCGGCGCTGCCTGACCCAGTGGACTGCCTTGTCCCCGTACCAGGCCCTCGAGCTCCTCGGGTACGAGCACGCGGACACGACGGTGCGCCTGTACGCAGTGAACCGGCTTCGTCTGCTCGGAGACGAAGAGCTCAAGGAGGTCCTCCTGCAGATCACGCAGCTGCTCAAATTTGAGCCCTACCACGACTCGGCGCTTGCGCGATTCGTTGTTGAGCGCTCTCTCGCGAGCCCCTACATGGTGGGTCACTACTTTTTCTGGCACCTCAAGGCCGAGCTCCACAACCGCGACAACTGTGAGCGCTTCTATATTCTTCTCAAAACATACTGCCAGTTTGCCCCGCGGCACTTCCGCGAGCTCGCGCTCCAGAGCAAAATGATCAAAAAATTTGAAAAGCTCGCCGACGATCTGGTCCACCTGAAAAAGGACCAACGGAAACCCAAGCAGTTTTGCAAAATGTGGCTACGGCAGCAGCTCAAGACGCTCGTGTTTCCTTCGCGGCTCCAAATGACCCTTGACCCGCGTATCCACACCACGGCGGTGCTGCACGACGAGTGCAAGTTTATGAGCTCCAAGAAGCTGCCGCTGTGGCTCGTTTTTAAGAATGTCGACACGGATGCGGGCAAAAACTTCATCATTTTCAAGTCTGGAGACGACCTGCGCCAGGATATTCTCACTCTTCAGATGCTCCGGATCATGGACGCGTTCTGGACTTCCGAGGGCGAGGATCTCGAGCTCTCTCCGTACACGTGCGTCGCGACGGGTGTGAACAAGGACGGCGAAGGCGTGGGGATGATCGAGGTTGTGCTCGATTCGGACACTGTGTCCCACATCCAAATCACCAAAGGCGGCGGTGGCCGCAACGGTGCATTTGACGACACAACGCTCAACAAATACCTCGAGGAAAAGTGCAGGGAGACCAAAAAGACGATGCCTCAGATCAAGGACACGTTCCTTCGGAGTACGGCTGGGTACTGCGTCGCAACGTTCAACCTGGGGATCGGGGACCGGCACAATGGGAACATCATGCTCAGCAAAAATGGCAACCTGTTCCACATTGACTTTGGGCACTTTCTGGGCAACTTCAAGACAAAGTGGGGCTGGAAGCGGGAGCGGTCGCCGTTCGTGTTCACACAGGAAATGGCGTACGTGATCGGGGGGGAAAATTACAGCAAATCACCCGAGTACGAGAAGTTCGTCAACCTTTGCTGTAAAGCCTACAATATTATTAGAAAGCGTGGGCCCTTGTTCATTGCTCTCTTCAGAGCGATGAAGCTCGCCGGAATGCCAGAGCTCACCTGCGACGACGACATCAAATATCTTCGCGATATGCTTCGACCGAACGACAGCGAGCAGCAGGCAGCGAAGCACTTTAGGTCGCAAATCACGCTGAGCGTACTGGAGAAGTGGCGGCGGTGGGATAACGCAATCCACAACCTCATCCACGGTGCGGGCTGATGAGAGAGAGAGAGAGAGAGAGAGAGAGAGGAGGAGGAGGAGGCAGCAGCAAATTTCTGGGCCACGCACCGATAACATATAAATTGATAGCAAGATGATGTATGAAAATGATCTTCACACACGTAGTAGTGAATAACAATCTACAAACACACACACACACACATATTCCCTGCACGCGCCCATTCTGCACGTGCAGCTGTCTCCACCCATTTGGCCAACTAAGAGAGAGAGCTCATCAACTATGAGCGCAAGGCGAATCCCGCTGCGCTGTACTTGGAGCACCATGCCAGCAGGTACTTGAGGTTCGTGAGCAAGTATTTGAGTGCCTTGGTCCAATTGGTCTCGGCGACCACGGTTTGAATCGAAAGTCCGCCAATCTTGTCGCCCTCGATCGATTTCGGGAGCCGAAAGTGTGGGTCCTTACTCTCTCCAAACTGCCCAAATTCCTTGACGGCGACGAGCAGCAGGCACAGGGCGGTCTTGAAGCGCTTGCCTGCGCTCGAACTACTGCTCCCCTGGCGTAGGAAAAACTCGCTCGAGCTGTAGTGGTACAGTTCGTTGAGAACTTCAGGGTTCTTACGGTCAGCGATTTTGGAGTAGGACCCAAATGGGTGGAGCACAACACTCCGGAACTCGAATCGCACCTGGCGCGCGATGCTGTGCAGTAGCAGCACGACTTGCCCAAGGGCCGCATTAATCTCGTCCCATCCGACTGTCTGGGCGGGCAGCCTGCCTAGCTTGAAGCCGTTGATGGATCCAAAGTGGCCACTCGCCGTGATGTAAAACGCGTCGTCGTAGACATTAATTTGCTTGAGCTGCTCAAGTTGCTGTCGGGTTATGTCAATTTTTTGCCGGATGGAACCTTGCTCCGTCTGCAGGATCGACAAGTCGAGCTGAAACTCTTGGTACTCGTCCCAAAATTTCTTCTCAAACTCGTCGAGCTGCGAGGACTCTTCCTCGAGCTTGCGCACCTCGGCCTCGAGCTGCCGCCGCTCCGCCTTCACTCTATCCACCTCAGCCTTGACTTCCTGGGTCAACTTTTTCTCGCGCTCCTGCTCCTTTCGCTCCTGCGCCGTCTCGCCTCCAGCCTTGGCCTCCTCGGCCCGCAGCCGCTCGATGCTCGCGCGAAAGAGCTTCGACTCGGCTTCCAGTGTCTTGACCTTCCTCTTGAGGAGCTGCATCACCTCGTTGCTACACGTGTCGCACAGCGGGCAGTCGATCTGGCACTTGTCCGAGACAATCTCAAATATCTTGGCAAGCGCCTCAACACGCTTCGCATGAAAGTCGTTGGAGTCAGAGTCCATCCGTTCGATCGAGACGCCGGCCTTGCGCGGGCCCGCACGCGCTGCGCCGCCACGATCCGAGTCGTCCAAAAGCACGAAAGACTCCCCCAGCAGCTTTATCGCCTTGGCCTCCTTCGACGTGTACTCCGGCCCGAGGTGCGCCGGCGCAAACTCGTCTGAGCGGAGCGCGCGGAGCGCCGACGTAGTCATCGGCCTGCCCTGCTCCACAATGTGCAGCGGCCGCTGGCACTTTTGACACACGAACACTCCAGACATTTTGGCCGACATGGTCCCGCGGGAACCGGCCCGCTCAAACCCGGAAACCCCCGCTCAAGCACGCCACGAAGCACCAGCAGGGCCCCGAATCGCCCCAGCCTGTTGGCTCGTCCGCCTCTTGGCGTGCGCTGATGCTGCCGCCTGCCGCCTGTGGGCAGATATCCGGCAGAAAAAAAATCAGCAGACGGCTGCGCACCCGCGCGGTTCAAGAATGTGCACCGTGCCCTGGAACGTATGCATCCAACCCACTTCTTAAGTCCCGACTCCGACCGCATTTCGATTCGCGACGTGTGTGCTAGGCCCCTACTGCAGCGCGCTTCCACGGCTCGTACGTGGCGGAAATATCCTGCACGGGCCTATTCGGGATGCCATTCGCGATATCTGGTTCGCATCCACAGCTCACGAATGTGCTGGTTCGATCGACGAGACGGCCGGGGAGGTCGCGACATCCCCAGTCCAGACCCGTCCACGCGGGGGGCGACTCGGCCCGGATTCGCGTCAAAATGGCCTGCACCAATTGCAAGCTTGCCAAGGCGCGCTGCGACAACGGGCGCCCGTGCAGCCGGTGTGTGAAGCGGGGGTGCGCTGATTCGTGCGTTGACGCGATCCCAAAGAGGCGCGGGCCCAGGCAGCACGGATCCAAGCGCGGACACGCGGCTCTCAGGGCACGTTCAACGGCCGCGCGATCTGCGGGAAAGAATGCTTCGTCTGTGAGGAGCCACTGGTCGCGCCAGCGGCGAGGTCGCGTTCCCAGGAGTAAATATTCGGGTCTTGGGCGGCGCCATATCTGGGACACGAGGGTCCCACATAACGAGCGACCAACCGGAGACACGGACGACATATTTCAGCAGAGGAAGCGCTTGTGTGTGGACTCTGACTTGGGCAGTGTGCCCATGCCAGCGCGCGGGCATCTGCCCGCCTCGCACCCTTTCCCCGAGTCGACGAGTTTTCAAGATCCACCACCCATGTACCTGCTCAGCCAAGACGCGTTGGGGGGGTCTGGCCTCGGCCACACGTCCAATCCGCTCTCTGACAGCGAACTCGAAGCGCTTCTACGCCAACAGGATGGCTCGGTCCACCCAACCAGTCCTCTGTCCCAAGTCAGCAGAGTACCAGGCAACAGAGAAACGGACAAGGGAAGTGCGGGCGACAGAGCGCGGGCTACGGCGGGGGCCAAAGGTGGGAGTGGGACGATTATTCATACTCTATTCGAATCAGCGGTGACAAAAACCAGCTCGCAAGAGAAAGGATTCCGTGCAGCTGCTGCGTCGATAGGGTCGGAGGAGTGCTCTGACTCGTCTGGAACCGAGGCGGGCTTCGAGACGGGGGGCGAAGAGAGGACAGGGATGGGTGTTGAGCCGATGCAAACCATATCGCTATGGCGCCTTGCAGACCCCCCCGAGTGCTCAGCCGAGCCAAAGAGCCTCTTCGAGCTTCCCGACACGTCTCTTCTTCAGCCCCTGGCAGTCTGGGTCTGAACGCCGTTAGAATCATTTGTAATTTGAGAGATCGTACAACGTTAAAAGTACAGCTGCGCCCGACCCAAGCTTCACACGTGCAGGCACCCCGTTTTTGCCGCGAAAAAAATATCGCAGCAAGTTTTTTGCCAGAGCCTTGTACTACCTGGTAGCCTACACTTCGCGCCATAGCGTGGCTGTTGTGGTCCTCCGACACCGGCAGTAGGTTGGCACTGGCACTGAGACGCTGCGAAGCATGTCCCAAAGCACGTTTGAGAGCTGCGTTGAGGATTTTTTCGACTGTAAGCTTGTGCGCGTGCGGGCGCGCCGCTCCTGACCGCGTTGCCTGACCGCGAGCGCTGCCCGCGAGCGCTGCCCGCAGACTTTGACCAGGATGGAGACGGGCAGGTGACGGCGAGCGAGGCAAAGCAGGTGATGCGCGTGGCTATCCGGGGCGTGTTGTGCAAGCGCGATGAGGAGATCGACTCCAAGGAGCTCGAGTCTCAGGTGAACAAGCAGGTCGCTGGTTTAATGAGCATTGCTGGCGGGGACCAGCACAAGCGAGTGAGCCTTGCAGAGTTCAAGGCCTACTACTCGGGAATGGTCAAAAAGGGTTTTGAGCCCGAGGTTCTCTTGCTCGACATTCAGCGCGCCATTTCCGCACTCAAGTCGGCCAAGTACCCCAAGAGCCCACGCCGGAAAAAGGCGAAAAGGGGAGGGGCGCCGGCCTTGTCTCCGACCGAATGCCTGGGTATAGTGCGGCTCGCGGGAGGGAAAAGCGGTGGAGCCGGGCGGATTCGTCTCACAAACACTCCGACCAAGGACGGCAAAGGCCTTTCGACCCGCGTCAAGGGCTCACTCAAGGGTCTGCCCGAAGCGAAGAAACTCAGACTCGAGTGCAAGCTCAAACAAGGCCGCGTCGTGATTAAAGAGTTTGAGACGGATGGAAGCGGCACCGCGGAAGTCATCGGAAACTCGGAGCTTCCGCAGGGCACACAGGCCAGTGACCTGGTCCAGAACAAGGATGTGCGCATCGTGAGTGTCCCTGGCGAGCAAATCGTCGCAACTGTCAATGTCGTCCAGCTGCACACGTGATATAGCGAAAGGCGCTCGCACGTCGCATGCGAATGCGTCATAGTCCCTTCCAGAGTAGCACAATATGCGAATGTAATAGCCGAGGAATTTAGCGTGTGTATATGTACGTATCGTCGGGTCAACCACACATGCACACCACAACGCGCCGCCGCCTAATAAGCTCATTTGCTGTTTTCCGTAACCATGTCCTCAGTAACAGTGCGTTTCATCTTGAGACTCACTTCCTCGGCTGTCATGTTCTTGCCAAAGTATTCGAGGAATTCCCCGTTCTTTCCCATGAGGTAGAAAAAGATCGAGTGGTCCACAAGATAATCATCCTCGTCTCCCTCGGGTGCGCTGAAGTAGACCCGAAACGCCTTGGCGACCTTTCCGATTTCCTCGTTTGTACCCGTGAGGTAATCCATGTCCGGGTGAAACTCCTTGGAGTATTCTGCGAGCCGCTCGGGGGTGTCTCGCTTCGGGTCAATGGATATGAAAACAGGCTTCACTCTTGGGCCATTTCCCATCGAATGGTAAAGGTTGAGAGCACGGCCCATCTTCTTCAGCTCAGTCGGGCAAATGTCGGGGCACATGGAAAAGCCAAAGTAGATGAGAATGTACTGCCCATAGTAGTCTTCAGAGGTCTTCCTCTTGCCTGTTGACGCCTCGATGAGGTCAAAGGGACCACCGATCAAGGGCTTGCCGGCGCTCTCAATCTTGGTGTCAGTGACCACGCGCTCCATTTCGTAGTCGTAGTAGACGACTATGCCTGTGCCAAAAAGCCCCGCGAGCAGGAGGGCCTTCCACGTGGACATCTTGCTGCCAGGCTTTGACGAGCCCTGTCCACGTGCCTTGGAGCCTCCTCCGCCTCCGCCGGCACCACCATCTTTTCTTTCATTATTACCTCCTTGAGAGGACGGCGCTTCTTCAGCAGAAGCTATCTTGGCGTTAGAGTCTATGGAACCTGACGAACTCGGTCCAGTCTCGGGCGTGGTCTTGGGTTTTGTGTCGCTAAACATGCGGCGCTGGCTCGCTTCGAACTGGATCGGGACCATGCGGCCGCGCAATGGCGCATGAAAGCGCGTACTGCGGGCAGACGGAGCGTAACGTTGCGTAAATCCGCGCGAAACCTTGCCCGCGCGCCGAAGGACGCAATTGGGAAGCCGTCTCGCCACTCGGAAGGCACGAAGCGCGTGGCGCATCATCGTGCCCGTCTGCGGCTGTCAGGCCAGGCAAGGGGTGGGGTAGGAATTTTACAGGAGCACACAGAGCACTAGCAGTACCAAGCTCTACTTCCCGGGACTTTGGACTTCCGACCTTAGATAGATATCTTGCCGTGGCGAGCTATCCGGCTGACTAATATCTTGCCGGGTGTGTGGAAGTGGTGTCGTTCGACGCCATTTGGTACTCGCGTGGTAAAAATGCTTCTCAAGAACGCCTGGTTAACCGGCCGCATGTGGCTAGTCGGGCTGCTCGTTTGCTTTTTTCTGCCCGCCTCGAGCGGATCTGGTCTGGTCGAGTCCCTCGACCTAGAGCAGGCCGTGAATCAAGATCTTGTATGGCGGGAGTCGCCGCAGGCATGGCACCAGCAGACGGCACGCATTGTGGACCATCGCTTTACAACGTTTGCTGAGCTCTTGTCGTTTGCTCGCGGGGCCCGCAGAGCCGGGGTGAGCGTGCTTATGCTTGTGCAGCTCCAGGCGTCGTCGGCATGTCCAGGGAGCTGGTACAACGGCCTGCAGCTGTGCGACCATATCAATGGATCCTACCCCATAGAGGACGGGAGTCTGAAGGAGTGGCAGGACATGCTCGCGGAGATCAAACCCATGCGGCTCATGGTGTGGTGGAACGTCGATTACTGGAGCGTCCAGGGCGAGGTCTGGAAGCAGGCAGTGGCGGACCAGACGTCGGACGTGGGGCGCTTTTTCAGTTACGGTCCCAATGCCACGAGTATCAAGGGTTGCTACGGGACGAACCCCTGCTTCACGAGCGGCAGCACAGGAGAGCACATGTGCGCCCAAGGCAGCTGGGGTTCCACCGGCCAAGGGTCGGGGGTGCAGAGCGCCCTCTCAAGCTTCGGCAGCCCGACCTACGCCGCGTACCTCGCCGATGCCATGGCCAACACATGGACGCGCAACCTCGGCATAGACGGGTACACCATCGACTGCAGTGCAAACTACGACGGCTGCATGCTCCAGACCAAGAACGCGCAGAGCGACTTTTACAATGGCATTGTGGGCAAGGTGCGGGAGACGCAGCCGCACGTCGTCATGAGCGGGGAGGGGTACGGCAGCTGGAACGAGGTTATTGGGACCAACTCGCAGATGGGTGGGCAGGGCTTCGAGCAGTACCACACGGCGATGCAAAATGCGGTGTTTGACGGCGACGCGAGCGACCTCGAGAGCATCGTTCGCAGCAGCGGGGCCGACGCGGCCACAGCGGTCTGCTACCTTCACCCGGATCTCGACGGACGCCAGCCGGGCGATTGCCCCACTATGTACTTTCGCGACGCCACGGCCACCATTCGTGACCTGGCACAGCACCAGCTTTGGGTTGCGCTCGAGGCTGGATCTGGGATCGTTTCGGAGCACGACTTTGACCCAACGTCCGTCTGCCGCACTGACGGACCCCACCCGTTTAACGGATGCGGTGGCGGTACGGGAGCGTGGTGGAACGTGACCAACGACCCCAGCAGCGACGGCAACACTGAATCGCCGCTCTGGGCTTTCACAAGGTACCGCGCGCTCAACAGACTCGCTCTGAGGACCAAACTGAACATCACCAATAGGACCTTGACCTCCAGGAACGTACCTCGCGCCTCTGAAAACTACATCACTTACCCCAAAGAAAATTGCTATAATGGCCATGGTGGCGTTGAAATTGGAACTCCTGCGTATGGGGTGGACGCTGACGGGTGCATGGGGCTGTGTGACGCCGACGGTGAATGTGACTGCGTCACCTACGAGGCCAGCTCCAAGACCTGCTGGAAGAGGGCCAGCTGCAAGCCAGCACAATTCGAACAAGACGCAGCCACCGCGCCGTACACAGTGTATGTCAAAAAAAACGGGCCCAAGCCACCCCCTAAGGCCGCCGGTGGGGCCCTGGCCTACCTCAAACACGACAGTCTGGGCCCCCATGGCGACGCGTGTGTCATGATCTTCAATCCCGGGGCCGCGCAGACGGTTGTCGTGGACCTCTCCCTCTTGCCCCCTGCGATTACGTCTGCCGGCATCGTTCCGATAGACCTGTTGACCAACACGTCCGCCTCATCGCCGCTCTCGCAAAGCTGGGCCGTTGAAATGGGCGCGGGCGAAGCTCGGGCATACGCCGGCTTCAGCCTTGGAGTATACGCGCCGCGCAAGGGCAAGGTGTCAGCATGCAAGAGCAACTACTCACGCGCTGTCCCGGCCGTGACGACGCTTCAAAACTGCTTTCTGACCTGCTCGCAGGACCCACAGTGTGCGAACGTGCTCGTGCACGGCCAACTCCCCGCCTATCTGGAAGCCCCCGGTCCCATGTCCTGCACCCTCCTGGGATCCGTCTCCGACCCCAGCGCCATGTGCACCCCCGCCGACACCGAGGCTTGCGCACAGACCAAGACAGAAGTCAAACACGGTAAGGACTCGTCAAAGTGTGCCACGCTCGTGCGCCAGATGCCTCAGGGACGGCCCGGGCTGTAAAGAGCATTCTGTGCGCTGCAAGGCCTGAAACTTGAAACTTTTTCCTCCGTGCGCGCGCGTAGAGTTCTAATGAGTAATAGGTTCATATGCAAAAAGTGTTGACTGCGCAACAAGAAAGATCTAAAAAGATCTGATCGTGACCTTTAACTAGTAAGAGTTCTAATGTACACTAGTTCCTTAAAACACATACGAAACATCCTGTCCTGACAGACGAAAGAATCCATCCAAGGTGCCGAGAAGGTCCTAAAAAAAGCGCGCGCTTTGAGGCCAGCCAGCTGCAGAGCTGCAGCGCATGCGGTCCGTGCTTCCCGCCATCGCCGCTGCGGGCGCCCTACTGCGAGCCGTGACCATAGTGGGTTTGCGCCGGGCCCGGCCACGCTTGGCCCGAGGAGTTTTGGCCAAGTTCCGACGGGCTCTCGCTACAGGTCCGGCCGTGGTGTATGGCGCTGAGGATGCCGCTCTCGTTCGGCGCACCGAGGCCTTTGTGCGAGAGGAAATGGCCGGCCAAGACGGGTCACACGACTGGTTCCACATCGAGCGGGTGCGCAACTTGGCCTTGAAGTTGGCGCGAATGGAGAAGCTCGCGTCTGCGGACACCCTGACCGTGGAGCTCGCCGCTCTTTTGCACGACATCAAGGACTGGAAGTACAGTGGGAGTGAGAGCGCGGGTTCCGAGGCTGTGCGAGAGTTCTTGGAGTCTGAACGCTGCGCGCCTAGCGTGGTGGAGGGCGTTGTTGACGTTGTCGAACGGATCGGGTACAAGAGCGAGCTCGGGGCCGGCGCGGAACCCAAGCTGACGCCGGTGCTCGCCGTCGTGCAGGACGCAGACCGCCTCGATGCGATCGGCGCGATTGGGATTGCGCGAACGTTCACATACGGTGGTGCGAGAAATCGAGCACTGTACGACCCCGCAAAGAAGCCGCATGAATTGGGCACTACTTACGAGGCGTATACGAAAAAAGGCAAGAATGAGCCGACAGTTAATCACTTTTACGAGAAGCTGCTTCTGCTCAAGGACAAGATGAAGACGGATTCTGGGCGTCAGCTAGCTAAGGGCCGGCACGAGTACATGGAATCTTATCTAGAGCGCTTCTACGCGGAATGGGATGGTGAGGCCTAGTCTTGGCGTTGCGTGGTAATGTGACAGCCAATTTGGTTGTTGCTATCATGAAAATCGAAAATCGTTACAGAGACAAGATTTGACAGTTACCAACATTATCTTTTAGAAAAATAGCACCAACTTGCTTATCCACTCCGATCGCTCTGGCATCGCAATCACGAATCCATTAGCGTCAGTGTGACGACAAAGTTTTCTTGAAAAAGTCGATGGTGCGTGTCCTTGCAGGCCCGGTCGAGGCGTTTCTTTTTGAACTGCACCTTGATTCGGGCGCCGCGCTCGCTCGCACTAGCGCTCCGAGCGATGAATCGCGTATTGAAGCAGAGTGAAAAAAGCTTGGATTTGATTATTCCAGCCGTCTTGAACGCGATCCGCACGTCGTGGTCGATGGGTGCAGAGGGAACCGAGAAACGGATGCAATTTTCCGCTTTCAGCTTCTCGCATGCGATACGTTTCTCGCGGGAGCAGAAGCGCTTCTCGTTGGTAAACTTGGGGTCAAATAGGTGCACGCGGAAGAACACCTCGCGATCCGTCGTGCAGGGTGGGATCGGTGACAATTTGATTTCCTTGATCACCATTCGGCGGCTGTCGGGAATCGACTTCCGGTCGGCGAGGTACCGCTGGTAGTACTGGACGTACAGCTTCTGGCTGGGAATCGTCACCCCGACGCCGATTTTGGATCGCGTGACGGCAAAGAGCCGCAGAGATCGTTTGGCTGTGTACCAGCGGTTGGTGTGCTGAAGCACACACGAGACGACCATGCCGGTCCGCCCGCGACCGTTCCGGCAGTGCAGCGCCACGGTATGGGCGGGCGACTTTAAGACCCACGATTTGACACTCTCGCAGAGCTCTGGAATCATGTTGAATGGGCAAGGGTTCCGATCGGATATGAGCCTCCGAATCACACGCCCACCAAAGCGCTCGTGCGTGTTGTACGTCTTTTCTGCGCACAGGTTGTACACGACGTAGCGCTGTCCGTACTTTGCATCAAGGAAGCGCTCCACGTCGTCGATCTTGTTGAGGAAGGCGGCTTCACGTCCCTCGGCCGGGAGTCCCATCGCAATGATGCTGGGGGTGATGAAGCTCAGGTCTAGGTCGAACTGGTCCGTCTTGAACCTTCGCTTCTCTTTGGACATCTGCCCGCGGACCAAGTTGTACAGATTCCAACTCGAGTCCTTCTTGAGCCTCCGGAGCCGAGACACCTTTTTCGGCGCCGGGGTCCCCGCTTTGGCGTCTACCGAGTCAACAGAGCTGGACACTGACGTGCGGGCCAAGCGCTTTACATTCTTTGTGCGAAGTCGCACATCCTGCACCTTGTCCTTCGGAATAAGCCCGTGGCGAGTCGGATCGCCGACAATGTACCCGAAATAGTACACTTCCACGGCGGCCTTGCCAGACTCCAGGAACTCCTTGAATTCGGGCGTGGTGACGAAGCGCATCAGCGTGTCGCGCTCGATGAGGCGGCGAACCTCGCGCTTGGCTGTAATGAAGAGATCCTTTCGGATCTTGAGCTCGCTGCCTCCCTTAAACAGGCTGTCAAACGACTTACGAAGCCGATCCGAAATGTTGACCTGGTTCTGAGAGAGCTGCGCAATGAAGCGCTCATAAATCATCTTGGCGTGGTACGTGAGCTGAATCACGTGCTTGGCGGAAAGGCTGGGCCTCCGCTGGATCCCAACCTCCGCATCGCTATGGGACTGCGCGTCCCCGGTCACTGTTGCCGCACCGGCGCTTGAGCTACCGTCCTCCAAGGAGCCTTGTTCGCGCTTCTCCATCTCCATCGCTGCTTTAATATCACCCGGATCAATGGTCTGACTATCGCGCGTTTCAGCACTAATCTTGCCGTGCGCCACGGCCTTTTCGTACTCGTCTTCAAACCTCTCGACCTCGAGAAGAAAATCGAGATGCTCAATACTCATCTCCCTCTGCATGAATTTGTTTAGCACCGCCATGCCCTCTTTGTTGGACGAAACGATATCCCAAGCCTCTGCACCCGTGAGCACCCGCCTCGTGAGTAAATCTTGGCCAAGCCCACTTCCTTCAATCGCCGGCGAGAACGGTCCCCCGCTCTTGAAACCGCGGCTGCCCGGCGTGTACGGCTCGTCCGTCTCTGACACCGCCGACATTTGACTATCGCCCCTGGGCAAGGTGGGCGCGCTCTTTGACTCTGAGCTGTCCCGTGCGCGCGCAATATCTTTTACTGTGCGAACAGTGGTGCTGATTCGCCTGTGCGACTTGAGTTTGTCGCCCTTGTCGCCCTTCTTGGCGCCTGTGCTGCTGTGTAAGGCCACCAAAGAACTGTAATTTTTCTCGAGAGCCTCGAGCACGCGAATCTCCATGATTTCGCCTTCCACAAACTGGAGGTGTTTCCTCGAATCTGGGTTGTACGTCTCGAGCGCTCGCACCCAGAGCACGCCACCCGCGCCACCTGAAAGCCCCTTCTCTACCGCCTCGTTCCCCCCTTCATCTTCGGACTCAACGTCGCTATCTTCCTCGACGGCCTCGGCTATTTTGGTTTTTGACTCGGCCGCCGCAAGGTTTCGCGCTGCTTCGACCTTGGCCCAGTCCCCGAGGGCAATGTCCTCACTTGATATCGGGAGGTTGCGTGCTGCCTCGCCCTCTTCTCGCGCAGACGACAGCCCGTACCGTCGGTACCAGTTTCGCAGCAGCTTGCGCATCTCATCCTTGGGCGAAAACGTCCCGAGCATCTCCCGGTACGCCATGGCGGCTTTTCTCAACCCTTCGAGCTCGTCGCAAATGGTATCGATATGCATTTCGAGCCCGCGCTTGAGCATAACGAGTCGCTTAAAGTCGAGCTGTCCGAGCGTGTACAGATGCCGCCTTCGGCCCTGTGTGAACTCCTGGTCCACATCCCGATACTCCTGGCACATCCGCTCGTACAATCCAAATTCCTTTTCAGCCTTGATCTGAAGCTCTCGCAACCTGCGCGAGTACTTTTCCACCTTGGCTTGCACACTATTGCGCTTCTTATTGATCGTGACAGTGAGTTCTCGGTGAAGTGAGAGGCACTTGAGCTTTTGCGCGTCCATCTTGGCGCGGAGCTTCTTCATCGAGTCCTCCTGCTTCTTTTTTTCGCGGTTTAAGATGCTGGGCATGCGGCGCACAGAGTTGTAGTGGTCAGAATAGGGCCCAATCACGCTCGATTGAAGGCTTTGGGCGGCAAGGTCGTGCGTCCGAGCCCACGTCTCCTCAAAGTCGTAGAGACTCCAAATCGCTTCGCTCGCCTTTTTTATCCCGTCTTGGTTGAGCTCGCCGACCTTGAGCCGCTCTGCGTCGATAGCTTCAAGTACCTTTTCACAGGAGTCCCGGTGCGCGCCTTGGACAGCTTTTGACACATTGAGCGTCGATTTGATGAGCTCGCCGCCCGCAACGACTTGTCGAAGCACCACCTCGGGTCGCTGAACCATGTCGCGGATATCGAAGAAGCGGTTGCGGTCGGTTGCCTTGGACGGCTTAAACGATCCAGAAGACGGGCTTCTATTGATATTGATGCTCATGGTCGAATTTTGACGCAGGCGTGCTGAGTTGAGATTTTTTATCACATCGGCGACGGCGTCGACCCACCGCGCCCGCTCCTTCACATCATCTGTCGCAAAAATGAGGTCTTTCTTATTGTACTTTCCCGAGTTCATGTGTATCTGAAATCCAACCTTGCCTTTGATCTCGACTGGGCCCACACGACTCCCCACCGTGAGGGTGATGCTCTGATTTTTGGCAGAGTCCTTGGACCTCGGGTCCTTCCATTCGAGCACCGTGCTGCATAAAGTGACGTGCCGCAGGTGCAGCCCACGACTGGTGTGCGTTGAGGGGTTGCGGGGTTGTCAGACAGAGCTCTGTGTGCAGAGTGTGTGTGCAACGCTGCAGTGCGGACGCGAAATGGGGCTAGGCCGTGGGATTGTACCTCGTCTTCTTGTAAAGCGTGGCCTCCAAGCTCATAATTCACGATTGCATAACCTCTGAAGGGTTGGGGCTGTATTCAACAGTGACGCGTCCTTTCCCAGTGCCTTGATCTCTTGCCTTACGGGGTGCAGCAGCAACCGATGGCGCGATGTGTACCTGGTATGGGGAGGTGGGGGGAGATCGGATAACAAGATCCTGGAACTGAAACTCCTAAAAGCCAGCTTGACTTTTTGTTGACTTTATCGCTTTCTTGTGTGTCGGCCAATAAAAACTTCTCTCTCTTTCTCTCGTGTCTCGGTACACTGACGACTGCCCGGGACTGCGCCCCAAATCGAGCAAGGACCGTGAGCCCCTGAATGGCCATCAGTCTTGGATAGACTTGCCAGATGGCGTCAAGGTCGGCTAAGGATGCGTTCTCTCCGCCAAAGGACTCGCCGCTGACGGAGCAGGAGGAACGCTATTTTGAAAAGATTGGGAACCTGGGCGAGCGCTGCGACCCAAGCTTGGGGCACCACGCCATTGAACAGCACTTGCGACTCTTTTTTAAGGTAAGTCGGCTCGGCTGCGCAACTCGCGCGCGCGCTGCTTTCTGACCCAGAGAATCCCAACCCCAACTTTTGTACACACAGGCACTGTACGGTTTAAAAATGCGCTGCTGGCACTATGTACTTCACAATTACGTGATGATGCCCCTGCTCACGATTTACGACGTCCGAGAGGCGATACTCAACTGTGGGAACTGGCAGCGACTCTTTTTCCCGTCGCTCTTGGGGCAAAACAGCGAGACAGACTCCCTGCCCGAGTCCGCTGAGAGGGCGCTCTTTGTGCTCAGCGTCAATATTTACGAGATCCTTTTTTACCACCGATTCTCTACGACAGAGGTGAAGGGGGAGATGCTCAAGGTACTTTCGGGCACTGTCAACGAGGTGGTCGCCCGCGCAGGATGGACACCCGCCTCGCGCACGGTTGTGTCGGTCATGCTCATGGCATTTCTCCGCAAGGTGGAGGGGGGCTCGAAGCTGTTTGCGACATCATCGATGCTCGAGTCGTGCTGGCAGAACCTTCTCGAGACCCTCGCTGTCGTCGAGGACTACCTGTTGTACCGCCCTTGCGTCGCGGGCATTGAACGGGTCACGAGCGATAAGGAGCGACGGCGGACGTTCCCCGGGCTCCACGTTGACATGTCGGGTTGCATGGACACACCCATCGTGGAGCAGGTAGTGAAGCTGCTGACGCAGCTGCTCAAGGGCGAAAAGATGAGCTTTGCAGAGGACCGCTCATCGAAGCGGGCGGAACAACAGGTCGCAGAGCATTATCAAGGGGAGCTCGAGTTTTACACCAAGCTGCTGATGCACTTCAAAATGTTTGATAGCGGGGCCAAGAGCCCACAACAATTTGAGGCCAAGGGGACGATAGACCTCTCTCGCGCACAGGACAAACTTCATGCTACTGTCAAGGCGATCGTGCACCTCATCGAGAAGCGCCCGCTCGTGGCGGGGTGCTTCAACAAGGCGCGAACCAAAAAGGAGCTGGACCAAGTTATGATGACCATCCTGCGTCT
>JACLAD010006363.1_pt1 | contig 18188 bp, 8 predicted proteins | sample 8027901 | NCBI WGS metagenome assembly JACLAD01 (sample SAMN15725071, study PRJNA655200) | protist metagenome | isolation source: fluorescence activated cell sorting (FACS) single amplified genomes of... | place: Spain: Blaines Bay Microbial Observatory, Mediterranean Sea | collected 2016-07-05 | reverse complement strand
ATGGGCAGGATGAGGGGAGAAGAGACTACTTGGCTCGAGAAGAGAATGATGAAAACCTATGCACAGACTTTGTGAGTAAGACAGCAGCTATCAATTACATCCGTAATCACAACTTTGAAACGTCCCCCATGCTCATGGTGGTAGGGTTTTTGAAACCACATATAAAATTTGTGTATCATCCGTCGTACAAGATCACGGAGAGTGGCGCTTTCTACAATCCTGATGCAAGCGAGCTCGCTCATGAACCAGTCTCCAGGAGCACATACTTCCCCTTGCCTGAAGTGTTTGTTACAGCTAATCACATAATGGATGGTGTTGATGATATAGGGTCTTGGGACTATCGCCCAGAAACCATCCCGCACGACGAGCAAAATGTGACCGTGGAATACGTGTCACAGGTTCGCGAGATACGGAAAGCATACATGCGGACTGTTAAACAGGTTGATGCGTATTTTGGGGAGATTATTCAAGCGTTGAAAGATGTTGACCAATATGACGACTCTGTTATAATATTCTTATCAGATCACGGCTATTCACTGGGTGAATATAGTCGGTGGGAGAAAAGATCTCTCCACACGGCATCGACAAAAGTCCCATATTTTGTTAAACCACCAAAGACTTCCCAAAAGTCTGTGGACCATAATGTGTTTAGCATTATAAACATGTGGAAAGAAGCGTTTGAAATGGCCGGAGTGAAAGACAATAGATACACCCCAGATTCAATCACGGAGGGGTATGCAATATCCCTCTTCCCGTTGTGCTACAAGGGGAACAAGGAGAATAGTGAATGTACCTATACACAGGGGCTTCGGGCAGATTATTCGGCAATAGGTGTGAGCATTGTCTCGGAAAAACACAGGTACACGAGAGCAATCCCTTTCTCTTTTGCTACTGGAATCCAATGGTGGGTGCAACCCGACTCTGAAGAGTTGTACGACAGGATAGCTGATCCGAACGAATTAAAGGGCATCGTGAACCCCTCTGTTGTAGCAAATATGCTCGACATTATGATGCACGATTTGAGTGCATGTGAAAGCATCAACCATGTGACCGCTCCAAAAGCAAAATGTGGCAAGGGACCAACACAGAATATTTGCACATTTGATTCACAAAGAAAAGTATGCACTCACGTCCGTAGCAAGCTTCGCTCCTCTATTCTTGCGAAAATTGCCACGTAGAAACTTAGCCTAACGTAGTTTATCGTCTTCACAGTAGCGAGGGAAAATTGGGCATCAAATGGATCCCGCGAGTGGAAAAAACGAGTATAAGAAAGAAAGTATATAGAAAGGAGTTTATAAGCAGATGGAGTTCGTGTACGACCATTAATTGATACGGAAAGTGGGTCGACTATTGCATGGGATTGGAACGAAAATCATATAAAAAGTGTACAGATTGATTGGGAAAACGTGTCAGTAAGCGAGATTGGCCCGATCAATTTTGAAGTCACCTGAATCAGTCGCTCAAGAACCAAGAGCATCCGGTTTCGATAATACAATCCCGGCATTTGAATTGAGCTCCACTATTACAAAGACATGCTCGGATGGTATCGCAATTACGACATGCATGCTTGTCACACTTCTCACAGTAATCTACGCGTTCACAATCTTGGCACATATCATGTTCACATATATCGCAAAAAGCAACCGGGGCACAGTCCCAACACTTTTTTTTGTAACACTTTTCACAAAATTTAACGTTTGCACAATCTTTACACTGAAATTTTTCATGACCACAGATCTCACATGAAACAAATGTGTTGCGACATTCAGAGCAAACGTTGTTATCGCACGAGTATGAATTTTCACACTGAAGAGTTTCATCATTGAAACAATGTTCCTCACAAACATCACAAAAAAGAAGACATTTGCTCTCATCGTCGAAAGACATATTTGATCCAACACCGGCTTCAACAAGAGACGTACTAAGCTCCTCAGTCATTGGAAAGTTGGGACCAACTTTCAGATATAATGGAGCGAAGATAATACCTGAAGCTACTGCTCTAGCTAAACTGGAGCTGAGTTGTAGAGCCGTGAGTCCTGTAGTTTTTCGAAAAACAGCCTCTTTTGTTTGACCAATAAACAAAAGTTCAAACAGATCAACAACGTTCTCAAGGTTGACTTTTCTAAATATTAATTCTGTGACACGATATCCATTCCTTGCTGCTATGGTCCATTGATGGACGTGCTCTTGTTTCCATAATGTATCATAGCGTTCAGTTGTTATTGTAGTGAATAATCCAGTTGCGTATGCTTCACGGTGTTCAAAGAAGTATAGGAAATTGAGAATTCTTTTTTGAACGTCATCGTCGAGAAACCTTGTTCTCTTTCTTACAAAATGCGTAGAAGAATTCCCTTTGTAACGTTGAGGCTCAATCCTATCTGCTCTTTGCCCACGTGCGCCTCCTCTTTTCGTCATATTCGGAGATCGAGCACCACGATCTGAAGAATAGCATTTTGGACCGCACCGCGGGCGACTTGACGAACCACCAGATGAGTGGATGGTCGACGAGCTGCTGCTATAAACGCTTCTCCCAGCCAGTGGACTTGATGTGCCAAACATCTTTGTACCTATTGCAAACCCGTGTTCCTTTCTCCTTTTTTTTCGTGTTTGTTTTTTACATCTTTCTGCTCTAGAGTCTAGCTAGTCTAGCAGGGAGGGAGGAAGGAAAAAGGAAGAACCGTGTGACCGTGATCGGCTTTGTGACGAGCGCTCAGATATTCGAGAACCACTGGCAAAATGTGCGAAAGACGGCTAGTTCATGCAACCAAAAGTATGCATATTTCATGTACATTGGTTTTTGAAAAGAGCGTGGGCGTCCCTGGGCACGTGATTCGACTAGGACGTTAGGGAAAATTCTACGAGTAAGCTGACCGATCATGTTTTCGAAGTGTACATTATTAAGACGACGTGGGAGTCCCTGGTGTGTCAATCGTGGACTTTTTAGTGGAAATTCTACGGCTTGAGCTTTAGCGTGGGAGTCCCTCTAGCTAGTCTGTGGGAAGGCCAAGGGAAAATCTAGTTAACTGGTAGCAGCATTGCAAATCGTTTTTTTCACCCTCTTAGAAAAAAGAGGAAATTGAATGCCTTTCGTGAGGTGACCCCAGGACCGCCTATAGAAAGTGACAGGGAACACGCCTTATATAGCAGCTGTCAGCGTCTCTTGACCATTGTTTTTTTTCGGATGCCGCTTTTTGTCACTTTTTTTCACCCAGTGATCTAGGATTATCATGATATCTGGCTGAATGACATGCATTGGTACATGGCAAAGAAGGTTTCGTTCTTTCTTCAATTTACCCCAGAAAATAGATGGTGGCGCCGTTTCCCGAAGAGACGATTCGTACCGCGTAAACTTTTCTAAATATTGCATGTTACGAACCTTGCTTTCATTTGCTGCTTTTCTGCGCTCAAGATTTCCTATTCGCATACGCAATTTTTTGATGATACTTTCGGTTTTTGCAAGAAATAGTCTTTGCTCAACACACTCATCCTTATCGCATAAAGTTTTTGTCGCTAGGCTTGAACTCGAACGCATAGAGGCGCCGCTGTTTTCTACCCCTATAACCTTACTTTCCGTGTGTATATCCATTCTATGGGACGCCTGAGAACTCTGGCGCGCCTCCAAGACGTCAAATAATTTTTTGATCTCCGAAAGCTCTCGTTCTTCATCCTCGCGCCCCACAAAATAACCTTGAGCGTACCTGGACAGTGCAACGTCCGCGAGGTGTGTTCTAATTTCGGAAAGCCTGCGGATTGCTCTTATTTCAAATCTCATCATAACCGCGTTGAATAAGAGGTTGAAAGAAATTAGCCAGCTAGCCAGTAAACTTAGGCGTGAAATTCCATCTTCAAACCAGTAGAAGAAGCATGAGATACACGTTGAGACAAGACTAGCACCTGAAAGCATAATTTCTTCAAGCTCTTTTACAAAACTCATTGGTCGCGTGAGATTCAGTGAGTCACACTCGGCATCTGCACCTGGAATCCCTACTTCTTGGAAGTGACTCTCATAGCATTCTTCACACATGTTCTTATTCCTGCAAATACTGCAATTCCGCCGAACCCTGAGCACCCCGTTGACATTGTCATCAATCCCGCATGAGTCGCACTCCAATCCATATTGTCGGAATTCATATTGTCGGATGAAAACTTTCGTCCATGCCTCTTTATCGCAGTCACGAAGACAGTCTTCGAGACTCTTGTGCTGCGCGGGCATCTCCTTCTACCGTCCACGGAAAACCTTTCAAGAATACCTTTGATTACTCTACTGCTTTTGCGGTATCTCGTAACAAGGGGTAGACCTCGCGCTTTAATCTTTTCACTCTCGCTCAAATTCACGGCATGCACGTTCTAAGAGATCGTGAAATTCTTCATCACAACGAAAGAGATGTGGAGTAGTCGTGGTGTATGCAATGGAAGAGGAAGGTTTCTCTAGAGATCTGATTTGAAATTTTGAACACGCTTTTCTTCCGTACGTACCAACCACTCGATGTGCAAATAGCCAGGTGCCGGAAAAAACTGAGGTGGCTATTAGCCGGCCTTAACTTAGGTTTAGGTTAATTTGCGTGGCTAATAGGGCTCCGGTTATCTATCTGCTGGCCAGCCGGCTAATAAGACCCTTGAAATCATTGACTCGACATTGTGACTCGACAAAACCTTGGTAGGAGTCGACAGGAAAAAAAGATAACAAAAAAAGAACAAAAAAAAGCAAAAGAAAATGAGCGAAAAGAAGTTTGGTCTTTTTGGTTTGCCGAGTCCTTTGCGATCTCGTCGGAGTAAATTGAATATAAGCAAGGATGATTTAGGGGAGAAAGGTGTAAACCGTTCGGTAGTGCAAGAAAAAAAAGAAAAAAAAGTAAATGTGGAAAAAAAAAAGCTTCCTGTTGCTGGTATTACAGCAGCTGCGCGGTTTATGCAGACGAAATCTCGTAAGGAGAGGGAAAGGGAAAGTAGTAGTGGTAAATCACTGCATTTTGGTGATGTCGTTCGTTTGCGGTGTAAAGATTCCGGATATTTGGTTGGTGAGGGTTTTGTTCGTAATCAAGTGGGTGTTGTGTTGGGTAGTGATAAAAGTTCGCATGATCGGCGTTTGCAGATGGACGAATATGAGACGGATTTCCGTATCTGTCCGCAGCTTCGGTATGATATGCAGCGTATTGTAGCAAAGTTTGAGAAAAAGAGTGGTTGTGCGGATCAAAAGAGTTTTGTGGAAGAGCGTGCGGAGAAGGAAAAGTTTGAGAACGCTTTGCTTTTAAAGAGTTCGTTTGATGTGTTGCGTTATGGTCAAGTGATTCAATTGGAGCACGTAAAGAGTGGCAAGTTTGTGTGCTGTAACGTGAAAAAGGCAGCGTTGAAGAATAAGGATTGTTTATCGGTAGGTTTGGTTGGTGGAGGCGGCAGTGATTTGTGTTGGTTTTATGTGTTGCCTCGTTTCAAGGTGCATGGTCAAGGAACGGTGGTGCATGATAATGATCAGATCATGTTTCAGCCAGTGAAGCAGGATGGATATTATTTGAGTGGTTCGTCGAGTTATATTGAAGGCGGGTCAGTGGGGTGTTTTGGCTTATCAGATGAACGTCCGTGGTTGGAGTGTAATTTGAGTGTGCGTGTATTTTCGTGGAAGCCGCTGTGGATATATGGTGGTAGGGGTGGTTCAAATTTGCGTAATGGGGATGCATTGTATTTGTATCATCCCGAGGTAGAGAGGTATGTGTGTGGTAGTGTGGATTATTTTGATAGTAGGTGTGATTTCTCGTCTCAAAAGGTGCGTGGTATGTGGGTGTTTGAGTCATCGTGTGGTTTGCTGCACTGGGGTGATATGGTCAGGGTCCGTCACGTTGCAACGGGACGTTATTTAAGTGTCAAGGAGGAGGGGGATGCCGATTTTTTGGATGTGGAGCTGGGGGTGTATGGTAGCAAATTGAAGTTGTTGCCCGTGAAGGAGGCGAGTGGTTTGGTCGAAAAGTCTGCGGTTTTTCGTTTGTGTTATGATGCTAGTGGTGGTGTACTGTATTATATTCATGCTTCTGGTGGTGAGTTAAAGTTGTCTCGTGTGAAGCATGATCAAGATGCATTGGTGGGTATGGATGTTGGTGAGTGTGATTTGCGCATTGTTTATAAGATAAAAGGCTGGTGGCGCATGGCAATGGATTACTGCACGAGAATGAATAAGGATTTGTCTTATCAGCAAGTGCGCCCTATGATAGAGGGATTATTGGAGTTGACTGTTGGAGAGGTAGAGGAGGACGAGGACGAGGAGGACGAGGTCCCACTGGATTTCGAGGTTGTGAAAGAAGAAAGAATGGATCATGACTTGGCTTTAGCAAATGGTGTTTTTCGCAAAAAGTTGGTTGTTATGGATGCGAACCTGCAATGGTTATTGTTCGAGTTGCGTTTTGTAGATGTGCTGTTTCATGTGATTTCTCTATGTAACAGTAAAGAGTATCGTTGGGTGTATTATGTGCATCGTTTGTGTTATCGCGCGTTGACTGCGATATTTTTGAACAATCACGAATTGGAGTTGGCTGTAGCAAGGATGGAGGTGCCTGTGAGGCCTCGTGAATGTTGTGGTTTTCTTTATGAGCGGCGTGATGAAGAAGAGGTTCAAAATGTACTAATGGTGGTTGCGTCGCAACTTACGTTGGGGTCCAGTGCTGTGGCGATGTTGCGAACGTTGGTGGATAATAACGAGACGCTATTGGATGAGCGTGTGGGGAGCACTCAGGTGAGTCGCTTTGTAGGTTTGATTCGTGAGCATGGATTTAAAAAGCATTTTTTGGACTTGTTGTCGGCGCTTTGTACTTGTCAAGATTTGGTTCAAGGCAAGTCCAAGTGTGTTGTGAGTAATCAAGAGTTGGTTGTTTTGGAGATTTTGCGAGATTCGCACGAGATTTTGATCGAGATGGATATAGAGGATGGTGGTGACGTGGTGTTGGTATGGGGTGGTAAGAAGAAAAAATTGCGGGAATCGGTTGTTGAGCCTGAATGCAAAGAGATTTGTGATTATATGTTGAGTTTGCTTGGTTTATATAGCAAGATGACACAAGGGCGAAGTTATAATTGTATTGAAAAGGTAAGTGAAAAGGTGTCTCTCAAGTTGCTGTTGGTTGGAATCGGTGATGAGCGTTTACCATGTAATTTTCGTGCAGCATTCGCGGACTTGTTAAATCATGTCTACTTGAACCGTTATCCAAACAACCATTTGATAGTTCCTCGTAGGGTATGGTCGGAGGGATCAGAGGAGGGAATGCCCAAGGGTGCGAGGAGGAAAGAGTGGCATGCAGACTTGATCGAGTTGGTGAAAAGGTGCCTTGGGGAGTCTACAGCTGTGTTGAAATCGAAATTGATAGTGCTCGGTACGGAAATGTTGCGTATGGGTTTTTTCAACAGCAAGGATATGGAAGAGTTTGTTCTTGTTGTGGCGCGTCAAATTGCGTATACAATGAAGGGTGCTGCGGGCTGTAAATTGCGCGAGCAAATCTGCGAGTTTTTATATGTTGTTAGTGAGTTTGAGGTTGATTCCGTGGCTGGTTCATACATGTCGAGTTGGTATAGGACTTGCGGCGGCGGCGATAGTAGTAGTAGTAGTAGTAGTAGTAGTAGTAGTACTTGTGCAACGAGGGACGACTTTGCTGCGATGGATGAGATCTTGATAAAACTTGTTGACGGTCATTGCAGGAGCGAACGACTGTATGAATATACGCTGAAATTGTTGATGGCGCAACATTATCAAGAATCGAATGTACTTGATAATCTTGATGAAAAGCTGATATTAGATACGCCTTCCAAGGTGGAGTTTTATGAAACCATGGCTAGGAAAAGTGCAGAGTTGCGAAACGATTTCGAGTCGTTTGAAATTTGGGGTGTTAGTAACGAGTTTAGTGACATTGGTTGGGATGTTGTCAAGAGAACGCAAGTGACACTGCGTTTCCTTCGCAAATGCTGCCCAAAACACATGGACGTGGTCGAATGTTTAAATGTTTTCGATATTGTGCTTATGGGGTTGCAACTGGATTCCCCGCGGACAGAGCACCTAGATAAGATTAAGAGGTTGTGTTTGGAATTCATGCGCGAGTATGCTGGTGAGTGTCCTGAAAACCAAGTTCGCCTTTCCAATGAGACTGGCACGCTGGTGGCGTTGCTGCCGATCCATCGCAACCACGTGTTGTCCGTGTTGACAGCCATGGTGAATGGTAATCGTAAACTATGCTCCAATATAGATGCTTCCTTGGTTGAGGAGGTGTTGCGAGATGTTGAGGAACCAGGGCTGTACTTTTTGTGTCAAATCAGTGCGGTGGCGGGGATGGGAATCCGTGCAAACCAAGATTTGGTGTTGAGGACCTTGTTAGAATGTGGTGTGTTGAAGGATTTGATCTCTTGCTCGAAACCGTCGAAACGTGTCTTGGTGCTTGAATTGTTGTCGGCTATTACCCGTGGCCGAAATCCATATAGTGAGTCCAAGATTCAAATGCTTCTTCCCCTTGAAAACGTGCTTGACAACCTCACCGTTGGTGAACAAGAGGACAACCGTTTGTATTGTGTGAGTCTGCGGTATATTGCCGATGCGTTTTTCGACACGGGTTTATCTCAAAAAGGCAACATGCAGCAAGAGCCAGGCGTAATTTCCTTGCTGGCCTCCGTGTTGGTTAGTTTAGAGCAATTTGTGGCGCGCCAAGACACCGATACGGTTTTGGACACATTGTCCAACTATCGTAGTTTGGTGTTTCACGGGTTTTTGTTCTTGTTGCGTGCGTTTTTCCAGCATTCATTTGACTTTCACTCGGCCCCTGTTGCCGTGATGGACTTGCGTCAGCCCCTGTTGAGTGTTTGTCAGCGTCTCGAAGAGCTTTGTGAATCCGACGTCGAAGAGAGTATAACTCGTCGTGCAACAAGTACCTTGTTGCGTTCTATCCGTGGTCCCCGTGGAAAGAAGAACCCGGTGGCTAACCTAGGGTTGACGGGGGAGGCGGCGAATACCACTGCAAAGGGTGATAGTAGTGGTACCAGGACGAGGACCAGGACCAGGACCAGGGAGAAAAAAAAGGAAAAAAGGCTAAACCAGAAAAACTTTGCAAAGTTTTGCAAAAAAACACGGCTACTTTTGAAGGACAGACTCGAACAACAAGATTGCATGCTAGTGAAATCAATTGTGCGTTGTTGCCCAAATCTAGAGACTTTGGAAAGATTCATGTCTTTGTTGATGGTGGATTATGTGCGAAAAGCTACAAAAAGTCTTGAACGGATCCCGAAAAGATCCGCTCAAGGAGCGACGAGTGTGATGACGCTTGTGCGCTTGATAATACAGTTTCCTAGCTACAACCTTGGCTCGCAAGAGTTTCAAAACCACCTCACTGCTTGGGGCGGGGTGGAGATGTGCTTTGATTTGTTTTGTCAAAGCAAAGATTCCAGCCTGATGAGGAGCACCATCCATACGTTCATTTCGTTACTGGAGGGCGGAAATAGCGTTGCGCAACGTCGTCTGCTCGAGCTTTTGCAAATGCCCAAAGGCCAGGCGTTTTTGAAGCGAATGGGTGAGGTCTTTCGTGTGATTGGTGATGCTGCAAAGTTGGAGATTCGCTTGGAGAAGAAAAGGCGCATCCAGCAAGAGCGTAGTATGCAAAAGGACGATAGTGACACGGCAAGTGTGGCATCTGGTGCCAGTTCCATTTTGGAGAGTGTAGGTCATTCGACGACGTTGGATTATAATTCAGGCTCTTCTTCTTCTTCTTCCGACGATAGCGAGAGTTCAAGCTCTAGCGTAGGCTCGTTGGATGATGTCGATAGCACCATCCAAGACTCGGACAGTGAACAACAACAGCATGACGACGACGACGACGACGAGCTGCAAGCAAGAGGAAATATCGAAAACCTGTTTCAAGCGTCACTAAGAACAACAACACAGAAAAAGCGCAAGCGGACGCAGGTTGAACGTGAACAGAAACAACAAGCCAGGGATATCGTAAGTGTGATCCGGTTTTTACAGCTTTGCATGGAAGGCCATTATGGCGCAATGCAGAATTTTTTGCGCGATCAACACAGTGCACATAAACAAAGCATCAACATCATCGCTGCTGCTGCGAATCACGCACGGATCCTGACCAAGAATGAGGAAATTTTGGCGTCAATCAACCACCAAACACTGTTGCAGCTGGTTGGGATTTTCGACTTGTTGATCGAGTGTATGCAAGGACCATGTTACGAGAATCAGCGCTTGTTGGTTGATCCCATGCATCATGTAATCGACATGGTCAAGTCAATTCTGTTGACCAAGTTCGCACTTGGCCAAATGGCCGTGTTTCAGCTGAAAGGACGAGTCGTTCGCACATTGTGCTCCATGTTGGAAGGTCGCCACGACACCCAAGTGTTGGAGGTTCTCAGCGATCAAGTTTCACCTGATTTGTTACGTCAGCACCTGTGCGAGTTGTACCAAGCCATCTCTCTCGAGCCCGAGTTGGAGCCAGGCAACGACTCGCAAAACCAAATTCTAGAAGGCGCCATTGATACAATGACGGTTTTGATGGCCATCTCGGAATACAAGCCTTCCAAACCTAAACCGCTCACCAACCTCGAAACGAAAACGATGGCATATTTTCAAAAAACCATTCGCAGTGTAGAAGTCCTGTTTAAAGACTCCGTACATCGCGTGTTTTACCCAAAGCCTCGCGCACTAGATTTCATGGGTGCTTCCACGAGGGTAAGGCTATTGGCTGATATCGATGACACAGAAACGGATGCTAGGCTCGTAGAGTTCCTAGAGTCGGCACGGTCCGTGTTGGACGAGCTCGTGCAAATACAGCAAATTTCAGAATCCATGCCTGTGCTACAAATGCTCATGATGGACCTAGACAATGTGCGTACCATGGCATACCTTTTAGCTTGCATGTCTAATCTGCTCTTGCTCATCTCCTTTAACGACCAAGACTTGACCACCCCCTCGGTACCTATTGCACAACTCTTCCCCCTGGTACCCGGTGTACCCACATGTCTCGCACTCGTACAGCTCATCACTGCCGTACAAATCATCTTGCTCGTCGTGCTACGCCTGTTGCACTTCACTACATATGTGCCCATCGTGTTTAAAAAGTTGCAACGAAGGATTCGATTGGCCAAGGCGAAACGACTCACCACCCAACGTATATACGTCCCTGGCGCACTCGCTCTCACCAGCGCAGACCAGGAGGCAGTCGACCCATTGTCACTTGCCATTGCCTACATCGTGTTTACCGCACTCGTGTGGACACGCTTTGGGTACGTCATCTTCGACAACTCACAATTCCTCTTTGTTACCAAAGTGTGCCTTGCCGTACAGCTTGCACTCTTCCTAAAATCTGCGCGTCAAAACGGACTAGCCACCGCAAAATCAAACAAACTCTCTCTATGGTATTGTTGCGCATACGATGTCTTGGCAGAGACACAAACGTTGTTTCAAATCGCATCCATTTTTTCTTGCGCCGCGGGCATCACACTAGGACCCCAAGCCTACTACCTCGTACTCCCCCTCTTTGACATCGTACTCTCTTCAGAAACATTGCTCAACGTCGTACGCGCAGTCGTCGTACCCGTGCGAAGCCTTTTTATGACCTTTCTACTCTTGGCACTCGTACTCTACGGATTTGCATTCCTAGCATTCACACACTTTAGAGACCACTTTGCTCAACAAGATTGTGGCACACTACTCAACTGCTTCATGACCAGTCTAGACATCGGCCTACGAATTGGCGAAGGACCTGCCGCAGTCATGGACCAACTACCTGCAACCCATGCTCTCAAAATACAGAGGTACTTTTTCGACCTCTTCTTTGTCGTCGTCATTTCCATCTTTTTATTGCAAAGCCTTTTCGGCGTCTTGCTTGACACCTATGGCAATCTCAGAGAAAAACAAGAATCACGCGAAGAGCGACTCAAAAACTATTGCTTCATTTGTGCAAAACCGAGGGCTGAATTTGACGCTCTAGTCATAGAGTACAAACAAAAGCAACAGCAAAAGCAACACTATCCACTCAAGTCGGGATTCTTTTATCACATCTCAGAAGAGCATTCTCTTTTCGATTACCTAGGTTTCATTCTTTATCTGGAAGAAAAGGACAAAACCGAATGCAATGGACTAGAAAGTTATGTTCTAGATGAACTTGACAAATCCGGAGGCGATTCCGTACACTGGATACCAAATGGTTCCTCTTTAGCAACTGCTCAACAAACTACTACCCCTACCACTACTACTCATTCCACACTTGAGCAAAGGATTGCTTATTTGGAGGCTCTCTCTGGCTCGAGCTCTGCTATCTAGCTAGTCTAGCTAGCCAAATGCCGTGAATTTGCATTGTACAGAGGTTCTTTTTTTTTTTAAACACCTTGATGGTGTCGACTTGAAAAAAATATCCGTTCACTAGAAAAAAGTTCAAGTTGAAAAGTTCCGAAGTTCGGAACAAGTCAGGCAGGCCGTGACCGTGACAGATGATCCCATTAGTCTAAGAAACCAAAGAAAGGTAGGTAGGAAATACAAAACAAACATGTTTCAAAGGAAGCGTGTCTCGTTGATGGGATCCAGTAAAACCAAGATTAAAAAGAAAGAGACTTTTATTACACAGGTTGACGATGAGATCGATCAAGATGTTGAAGTAGGAGGTTGGAGTGAAGAAAAGAATTCTGGTACGCTATTTGAACAAGCTGCACTGTTGAAAGAAAAAAAGGCATACAATGCAAAAAAAGCTATACTAGAAAAAAAGAAAAAGGCTGCAATCATGCACCAAAAAAAATCAATATCAAGGCTTGGGGCAACTGGTGGAAAAAAGAAAAACGAAGCAAAGGCGCCACCAAAAGTAGAGGACGAGGAGAAAGAGGAGCAGCAGGCGCAAGGTGACATTCCTGCCCGGCGAGGGCAAAGGGCCCCCACGGCAGTGGCTCCCCGGGAGGGGTTACCCATACGGCTGAATTCGCCCCAAAAAACCAGTTGTTTGATCCACCAGAGCAAGACGAAATCAACGCTCTTGGATTTACGGGGAAAGGCGGATGAAGGACGTTCCTTTGATTCGAAAAAGATGTTGTATATAGGATGCACGCGTGGTTCTCGGTATGGATGTGAAAAAAGCGTTGAAAAGGAGCCAATTAAATTTACTAGAGGTGATTTGGAAATGAATCAATTGACGGTAGACGTTTGGAGTAGTTTGCGTAGAAAGCGGGAGGATCACAAAGAAGCAAAAGAGGAGGAAACGAAAGAGCAAGAGGTTGAAGAAGATGACGAAGACGAAGAGGATTATAAGAAACCAGCTAGGTATGGTGTGTATGGTCAAGCCATGGTTTGGATCGATACACCAACGCCAAAAGCGCCTTGGGAAATCGAGCAAGAGAAAAAGGCCCTGGAGTCTGCTCCGAAAAAAGACAAGTTTGATGTCAGTGAAGTAGGTGACAATGGAAATAAACAAATGAGCGACACAGGTACTGTTATAGACCCGGGGGATGACGATGAGGACGATTTCCCGGAATCAAAATATCAAGACGACGTCGACTACCGCCATTTCTTCTTGGAGCCACCACCAGTTTTGACATTGGAACCCTCTTTGAAGCCCGCTATGCGCGTTCCTCGTGAAGATTTGCCAGACTGGAGTAGTCGACAACGAGTTGATGGCAAGGGGTATATTTGTGTGTGCTTTCGAATGGTCGGCTTGCAGTTGCATAAAAACGCACTTCACGAAATGGATGTACAAGGCATAAAGCAAGCTATGATTCATTACTTGACATTTATCCGTTTTCTTGTGATCAAGTATGAAAATGGTCTCGAAGTACGTTCACAGCGCCCATTGCAACCCAAAGATATTGACTTTTATTTACTGCGTAAAATCAAGGCCAACAGGATCAAGGTAGGCATGGTAATTGGCGTCAACCAACGAGATTTACAAAGGGCTGCTCTCTGTTTGGCCAAAGCTGCGTCGCGCCCAAAAGCTTTCAACGAAATTATTGTCCAATTCTGTCCCACTTTGTGTCTCGCCCACGGTTTATTATGTATTAAAGACAGGCAGCAAGAAGAAGAAGACAAGGAGATCGAAGAAGAGCAAGAATTCCCTCCACAAGAGTTAGAAAAGTACTCTGTATTTTCTTCAAATGCAAGCAGTGCGCTGTGGACAATCAAGGTACGGATTCAAAATGGACAAGAAATTGAGGATGAACTATTACAACAAGCCAAGGTCGACCTGGCAGTACGAGCTCGTGAGTTCTCGTGTGCAAATCGAAAAGCACAGCTAGACCAGCAATATTCACAAGAATTATATCACGGCGCTTTGTCCACGATTGCGAATTGGCGCAAAGTGTTGTACAAGGCCCTTTTAGAGTCTGAATATTCCGATCCTCATGATACTGCTACCCATCCTGGTAATCAGCCTGCTGTTCCTGCTGTTCCTGCAGCTCCCGCTGCTAGTAAGCATAGCGGGGTCATCACCGAATAACAGTTCGTTCCTGTAAAATGTAATTTCGAAACAACTTCTCGTCGTATTATCACATCACTTGCATCATCATTTCTGGCCTGATGGGCGAGAAACACATCGTATGGCTTTGCGCGACTGCGTTGCGGGGAGTGCGATGGCTATGACGTCGTAGGATGAGCGAGAAATGTTGGAGGAACACAAGATCACTCTTCGTACAATCACTCCATCCCTTGCTCTTCCCATGAACTTGAACCAACGTCAACGTTAAAAGTTTATGGGAAGAAACGTGATTCAAGGGCTTGAGACGCTGACCTTGAAGCCTTGAAATTGCCTCGGAATGGACTCGGGAGAGTGAGTTCGAGTTGACATCCATCCATCGTCCAGTCATGTTCAAGTTGACATTTTTGCAAAACTGCTTTTCCATAGACCGTCTATAGGTGTGAACGATACCAAATTTGGTCCGATTGTTGTTTTCCAGTCGATCCAACGTTCCTGGTAAAGAAAGTTCTTAAAAGCAAGCATTGTTGAGCGTGAATGTGAGGGGGTTTGTTTTTGGTTCGAAAGAAAACGCGTTGTGTTTATTGGTGAAAAGAAGAAGGAAGGAAGGACGAAATACATCATGCAAACATGGAAAGGTAAATGTCAAGTTTATTGGCTTTTGGTAGTAGTATTATTTGTAGTACTGGTGAATATACAAAGAGTGGATGGAATCAGTCCCAATGTTCATTGTAAGATGGACGAGAAAAGTTACGAGTATTTCATAGTGTCTCCTGGTGTACAAGAAGAGCAAGGAAAGCAAGGAAAGCAAGGAAAAAAAAAAAAAACAATCATGTCTGATTTGAAAGCTTCTTCTCGAATTTGGATGTCTTCTGACAAAGCGACAATTTTCGTTCAAATCGATAATGCAACGTGGAGGGAATATCATGACGGTATTTATTTTGCAGAGTTTGAATATATAACCCCTGTTGTTTGTCCTTTATTATTTGACAGGTCGCGTACCATGTGGGTAAGTTTATGCGCAGTTGAATCAAGGTGGGAGCGAAGTCTAATGCAGCCCAAATCACCTTTGGCGCATTTTCTGTTGAAGGGCAACTTTGCAGGTCCTCACGAGGTGTCTAGGTTGTATTCTGTGTACATGGAGTAGAGTAGCTCATCACTCCTTCTTCTTACGAGGGGAGGACGCTGATCTTAATCGGTGAGATCTGGAGCGTTTCCTGCCTTGTTGTTTTTTCTGATAGTGAATGGTAGCTCCATAGAGAGTAAATCCTAGACCTGTGAGTACGATTAAAAACTTTCCGATTGCACAAATGGTTGCCAAAGTAAAAACGCCCCTCCGATCTGGATTCAAAAGCCCCAAAAACAAGAGTGTATTTTCGACAACATCAAGAATCCCTGCTAAGTATTGTCCTAATCCAATTCCTATGCCTGTTTCGACCAACCAAGGTTTGTTCATGGTTGTTCTAGCCGTCCAAATACAACAATACGCTAGCGTGGTGCAATAAACTGGAATAAATAAATAATCTAACCCAAGAACAAAAGCAGCAACACTTTTTTGTCTTGCATTCCAAGACATGACTAATTCTCTCCCTCCTCCGTAAGCGCCTGCGAGTTCAAACGATACGATGCCATATGGCGCAACGACAGTTTTCAGTTGAAGATCCAACATGAAAAACACAAGCATCATACCTACACTCATAGAGATCAAAAAAGACGCAATAACTTGGCTTTCACTATCAAAACATTCTTTCAGTATTCTCTCGAGAAGAGTTTTACCTCTCATTTTACAGAACTTTAAAAGGTGTTTTGGTTTGCTGTGATTCTTGGTAAAGGTCCACCATGGTGGGGGAAAACCAACCCGGAAAAGCTTGCTTTATGGGGTAACCGCGACTAGGCCTAGTAACCCTTTCTCCCTTCGGTTAAGGTCTGGACAAGTTTTCTTGAGAAACATAGGCTTGGTTTTTCGCAGTGTGCCAGGAGGGTTTAGCAAAATTCTCATCATTGTTATGTAGGTAGGGTTAAAATCACAAGCGGGACTGTTCTAGGTTTCCGCCGTAAATTTGAGCAAATTGTGGTATTGGAGTCGTGCTAGGAGGGTCGTCAAAAGTGGCAGTGAATCTTGCTAGACACAGCGAGATGATTTCTGGAATAAGTTTTTGTGATTGTGGAGATGGTGCGGAAGCTGGAGAGCGATTGACAGCCTTGCAGTCAATTCCGATTTGTCTTGGCAAGGCCAGGGCGACCATTTGAGTAGACATTGTAACGCAAAAGAGCAACTTGAGCCAGATATCGGTTTTGTCTCTAGAGTCGAACGAGATGCGTGGAAGCGATCTCCATATCGAGTCTTGGTCCTGGTTGATAATGCCTAGGAACCATCCGTGCGTCATAAAATGGCTCGATTGTCCAGAAAATCCCAGAATGTTTTGAGGCGACAGGAGGAGACCATCATGACTGACAATAGGTGAAAACACGTTGGCGTTTTCTTTCAAGTTGTCCGTGCAGTTGACGATAAACGATCCGGGTTGGATACTATGGAATGTTACAGTGCCATCAAGATTGCGTATTTTCAACCGGGGGCCTTGGACGACGTCCATTAAATGTCCTTTCAAGATCTTTTGCGACGTTGGACTCAAAATACGCGCCGTGTTTGCGACTTCTTCTTCAGAGCAAAACCCAAAAACACAAGACCCTGCATCGGGTATGGGGGAATGCAAAAACCCTTGTCGGTCAAATTCTTTCATAACTGCCATGCCATCTCCCGTTTTACCATACATATGCAAAGCTTGCAAAGAGAAGTCTCCTAGTTCAGGGCCTCTGTTGCGATTCACAAAATAGGTGCCTCGCCCAGCGATGCAACGGATACGGTTCCTTACAGATTCACCCAGTTTACTCAATGCAAGAATTGTATCAAGTGCAGTCTTACCACTTCCTACTATCCAGATTTCACGCTCCTTGCTGTTAGAGTATTGCAGGTGAGCCCTGGCACTAGCACTAAGGATGGTTCGAGGGTTGTACGAGTGCACATCAACATTGCGTGCAAACACAAACGATTCCATAGGTTTTACATCAAAGCCGCTACAGTTTATCACTTTGTCTGCCAGAATTTCAACATTGCTCACATCTTGACCCAGTCGCTCCAAAGCCCGACCATGGAGAAACAACTTTTCACGTCCCCGTTTCTCCACATTCAACACATCTGCTTCATACCCCCACAAATAAACCAACTCGATACCAGATTCTTCACAAGCAGCATGTACAATATCATCAAAATGCGTCAAAATCTCCAATTTACTTGCTAAATACTCATCCGGTTTCGTCTTTGCAATGGCCCATTCTCGTTCTCCAGCTGTAAACTGTTTATATGGTTGATGCAACCTGACATGATCATAAGCATGTGAGAATGTACCACCCCATCGATTACCACGATCAATCACAACTACACGATCACCTTTTTTTAAATATTTCACACATGCATTTAACGCATTTATACCGGAATAACCAGCACCAACAATACAAACAGTACAATCCAGCATTCTTGAGTTTATAGTTTACTTTTTCTTTCTTTCCTTTTTTTACTCTTACACCTGGTCTACACCTCGGTCGGGCTCAAGTCAACTGCCTTGACTGGTGACTTCAGAGTCAGTACTGCCTGCAGTTACGTAGGCAAACTGATGTGGAGCCTTAAGATGAGAGCAGGTGTGGCATTTGCGGTACCTAGGAAATCTTGCAAGCGATCTCTCTCGATATATGATCCTGCCTCAGGCTGCCTGGGCAGGT
>JACLAD010006362.1_pt1 | contig 18190 bp, 9 predicted proteins | sample 8027901 | NCBI WGS metagenome assembly JACLAD01 (sample SAMN15725071, study PRJNA655200) | protist metagenome | isolation source: fluorescence activated cell sorting (FACS) single amplified genomes of... | place: Spain: Blaines Bay Microbial Observatory, Mediterranean Sea | collected 2016-07-05 | reverse complement strand
TGCTTACCTGCAGGTTGCAACTGGACAAGTTGAACTTGCAGGGTACGTTACTCTTAATGATGTGAGTCAACACTCGAAAGTTGATCTAGATGTGAAAGACATTGATGAACTGACACAAGTGTTTGCATTTTCATCAGCAAAGGAGATTTACGAAAATGGTGTTCATTCATTGAGGTCCGGTAATGAAAAGAGATCTCTGCAGTCCTTTTCTACAGGCATTCAGGAAAAATTTGATTCGTTGAATTCTGATTTAATTGCTCGCGGTGAAGAACCGCGCTACCTGAAAGAGTTTGCGCTATTCAAAAGCTACTACGGCGATGTTTCCGATTACGCCAACCAGTTTGTTCTCAAGGCATTTGAGGGTCGTGATGAGTACGACTTTAGCGATCTCTATGATGCTAACGCAAATATCACGCGCGACCAACTTTCGAAAAAGTTCATTCAATACCTGGTCATCCCGTTGTATACACTACGTGAAATGTACACATCGTTAAAGTCGTGTGAGGATGGTATAATCAATACGAAAAATTGGGAAGAAGGTATCGCTTTTACTGTGGGCTCTTTGGTTCAAGGTTGGGATGATGCTTCCCTTGGAAAACTCATGTTTACGTTTGTTGACAGGCGTGCGGGTGCGTTCGGTACGAAGGATTCGTCAGGCAATGCCGAGGCTAACACTAGAATCATGTCATCCTTCCATAATGGAGTTGAGTTTATATCAAACCTGGAGTGCGCAAAGCTCAACGTTGAATTGGAAAAGATTCGAAAAAATTTCATCCTTTCTCTCGTCCAAGGCGTTCTTCTGTATGCATGGCGGGTTGATAAACAAAATGGAAATTTCAAATATATGGCTGAATGCTGGGCATTTGTAGCCGCGATTTTACCGTTTCTTGATCAAGTTGATCCTGCTAAAGCGACGATTATTAGAAGCAGTGCTGAATTGACAAAGGGTCAAGGTCAAACCATTACCCAAGGTGTCGAACCAGTAGCGCTTGCAATGTTTGATATTCTTCCAGGATTGTGTATTTCCTGTGAAGAGCTCGGTTTAGGCAACGCAGATGTCGTGTTTGAGGGCTACTCTGACCTTCCAACTTGTGTAACAGACCATAGTGCACTTGAAGGTTGTCAGCACGCATTCAATTCCTCCGAGGAACGTGGCGGCCTAGGGCTATCTACTGGAGTCAAAGTAGGCATTAGCGTAGCATTCGGCGTTGTCGCTATCGCTATTGCTCATACAATGATCAGGTTGATGAAATCCCCAAAATCGTCCCGTGTTGATTCCGAGCAGCAACTCGAAAGATTCTAGCTATAGACTATCTATAAAAAGAGTGCTCAGGCGCTCATTATTTTTTTCCTTTTTAGACTCTGCCAAAACTCTCAGCACCAGACAAAACTTACAGCAACTTGTGTATTGCTAGAATTAGAACTAGCTTATGATCTTTGGTGCTGGGTCCCCATTCTTCCATATCCCTATGTCACGGCACTGCCTAATGGTGAGTTGCAACGGTCTCAAAAGGGAATGAGACCAGAGAGTGCGGATGATTCTTTGCAAGATTTTAAATGTATACAGTTTCTGTCGACAGTCTACAGTCTACAGTCTACACTAGGACTCCGACCAAAGATTCAAGGTGAAACACCCGTGGGTTTGCGTTCCAAGTGGGAATTTATGGGCGAAGGAAGAAGGGCCGCAAGTCCCAAACTGAACGAAAGAAACCCGGAGGTTAAAATATCGAGGTAAATTTTTAGGTCTCAAGAGTATCTTCTCCGATCCCGGCCGACAGCGTCGGAGCTTTTTTGCCTGCCGGCAGCTGTCACAATACGGATTGAGTTAGATGTGAAGTCGTGGCAGCTGCAGGTAGGCGAAAATGCCCCGACGCAATCGGCCTTTCAGCGGGGATGGTTAGCTTTGATTGCCTTGAGTTGTCTTTCCAATCTCTACTATAGCGATCATCGGGTCATTCGTTGTTATCCCCCCTCTCAACAGAAACAATTTAATCGTATAAAATGTGTAAAATTTCTTAAGCTAGTCTAAGCTTGTTGTACCTCTTCAGTAACAGAAGCGGGTGGATCGTTATCTACAGCTGCAGATTCTTCTACAGGCTTGGTCTCAACAACAACGGTATCGCCTATAAATGCCGCTTGACCACCGTGCTCCGAGATGTCAAGACCATTTTCCTCGAATTCAGCAGGCACACGAAGAACGTTTGCAAATTTGAGAATTAAAAAGAGTGGCACCATCCACAAGGTAACCCACCCGATGATGGCGAGCACACCAATAATCTGTACCCCAAACTGCAGACCTGTCGTCCAGCCGTTACACTCTCTACCGCTGTATCCAAGAGCGATAAGTTGTGGCGTTGCAAAGATTCCCGCAGCAAGGCAGCCCCAGATACCACAAGCACCGTGGACAGCGACAGCGTCAACAGGGTCATCAACATGCATCTTCTTCATCAAAACAGACGCGCCTTGGTAAATAAAGAAACCGATAAAACCAATGATAATCGCTGCCCAGTCGTCCACAACTGAACAACTCGCCGTGATCGAAACGAGACCAGCAAGCGCTGCATTCAGTGAAAGACCGATGTCGTAGTGCTTGTACACCAACCTACTGTACACCATTGCAGTTACTACAGCCATCGATGGAGACAAAGTTGTCGTTGTAGCAACCTTTGATGCAGTGAAACCATTAAGACCCAGCGTGGAACCTACATTGAACCCGTACCATCCAAACCAAAGGATAAATACACCAAGAGTTTGCATCCCAATGTTGTGCGGAGGCATACCTACTACATTGCCGTTAGCATCGAAGCGACCAAGACGAGGGCCAACAATTTTCGCACCCCAGAAAGCACTCATGCCACCAGTCAAGTGTACTACACCGGAACCAGCAAAGTCAATCATACCGCAAGATCCATTTGTGTCGCCAAAGATTAACCCTGTATCACCTGCCCCAAACCACGGCTGACCAGTGAATGCAGACGCCCAACCATAGCTGGACCAAATCCAGTGCGTTACCACTGGGTAAACGAACGACGTCAAAAGAACAACCGTGATGAAGTAACCTGTAAGGTTCACACGGCCAGCTACTGCTCCAGATACGATCGTTGCTGCTGTTGCAGCAAATGCGTACTGAAAAAACCATGAATGGTGTTGTACTGAACCAGGATCATCTGTTACTGCGAAACCAGATAGTGCGTAGTAGCCAGATCCAATAAATCGGGAGCTTTTGTTATCTACATTATCCGAACCGTAAGCAAACGCGTAACCCACAAGGTAGTAACAAATACCCGAGATTGCAACCGTGCCAAAGTTCTTAAACATAATATTTACAGCATTTTTGTGGCGTACACTACCAGCTTCAAGCATGCAAAATCCACAGTGCATAAAGAACACAAGGAATCCTGCAGTGAGCACCCAATGGATGTCTTCGTTTGTAGCCATTGTAACTAACTGTTCTTTCTTTCTTTTCGGTCTTTTCTAAACTTTGAACAGAAAATTACTATTCTAGTTCTTGTTTTGGTTTTGGTTTTGGTTTTTGGGGATTTTCCTTTTTTTTCTTTTTTTTTTTTTTTTCTCATGTTCCAGAGTCTTACGCGGTACATAGAAGTATCAGTAAGCTAACCGACACCTACAGAACGGCTCGAAAAAACGGGGGTCTCCCGTCCCATTTTTTCACCTAAAAGCACGTCATGTCGGGTCATGTGAATCTGATGAGATGGAAGATGAAATTGAACGGATACCTTTACGAGTAATTGGGACACTTTGGGTCTTTCAATGCAAAAGGACTCCCAAAAAGCCGGCTCGGAGCCTCGGACTATAGCCACGAACCGGCAAAATTATACCGATCTCCCAGGTCGCTCCCTGAAACTACCTAACTGTATACATAGCTGCCCCCCCCCCAATCCTTAATTTTTTCTAACCACCAAGTCGTCATCTTCTTCAAGCTCCCAAAGTTCAAAACTTTAAGGAGCTCCCCCGTTTCGTGTTTCATGACTTACGGAGTCACCCCGAGTGACCCGACTCGAGTCAGAACTAGGACGCGCGCTCGTTTCGCAGCAACGTCACAGGTTTAAGGAAGTAGTTTGTAACTGGGTGTGATCCGCATCCGCCTGCCTTGGGGGCCAGGTTTGGGCCCTTGACTCGTCCGCGTCGATCAGGGGGGCGCCGTAAACCAGTTTTTCCCCGCGAAGACAGCGAGCGCCACGGTGAAAGGTGAAGCGACCGACGTGTACGCCGCAAAAGGTCACCCGTCTTCAAAGAGGGATGGTAGTGCCTTGTATTGGTGGCACCTATTGTCATTCGATGTCGTCGTTTATTATAATTACAACACGTCGGAACAAAAGCCCGCAGGGGGCGTCAGAGTCAGACTCGTCACGTGTCTTCATTTTAAACTGCGAGCTAGGGACAAATTTATTTGTCGCAATGTGAAATTTTTAAACCGAGAAGTTCCGCGGGCACCCGTTTGACATGCGTCATTTGCATGGTCGATTTGCACGTGTACGATTACATGCACGCTGGTTTTGTTCGAGTCAAGAGATGGTTCGAGAAGGCGTCGACTCTTATTATGTGAATGTCGAGGCAGAATAATGAGGACAGTATTTAGGGTGCCTAGTACGTTGGAGAATTCAACTGGTAGCAACTCCAGAGCGCAATCTCCTTGACCATGTGGACAGTTCTCGACAAAGATCGAACCATAGGGAACGTACGCTCAGTTCACGGCATCTATTCACGGCAAGTTTTGGGCACACGACGGGATATGACAAGGCGTGCGCTCAAAACACAGACAGACGTCCCTGAATGATTATTTTTCTCTCACAGAGACAATCATCATCACGTAAGTAAACGTAAATTTCAAGGTATAATTCTTTAAAAAAACTCTTCTACAGAAATCAGAAGTAAGTCTGAAGGGTCCCAGGGGACTCAGAAGGGTTCAGATTCTTGAGAAGGCACCCCAGAAGGGACCGGAAGTATCTCTTCCTTTTCTCTTTTGTTTTTATTATTGTTTGTTCAAAACAAAACCTCTCACTGAACAGGTGTCATTCAGCTTCAACGTTAGACTTCCGACGTCTGGGTGGCTAACTTACCCTGTTTTCATAATGTGGTTCATGTAAGAGCACACTTGGTCCCAACCTCTCGGTCGTCAGCTTGCACGTGTGTATAATTGAAGGAGCATCTAGCCTTAGTAGGGCAGACTCCTCACTCGAAAGGTCGAACAGCGTTCCACTGGAGTCAATTGATATTAGGGTCGTCATGGAGTGTGTCACAGAGCTCGCGCTTGTTGCTCTGTATCTGTCTCTGGACAACCCGCTTGCGATCAATAGCCGTGGTAAAGGATGTGTACACATGTATGTATGTACAGATCAATTATATCTATGGATCCCCTGGAGGTGCACCGTGACATGTATTTATGTACAGAATGTCTTGAGTGCGCGAGTGTCTGATCGAGTGAGGGGAGTGGAGCTAGTAGGGGAAGGGAGGTAGGTAGGGGCGTGTCTGGAGACAAGACTAACCTAACCTGACCTTTGCGTCATCGATCAGGGTGCTTTCTTTGAAGTGAAAGGTATTGGTGAATGAATGTACGTACTTATGGTAAGAAAGAAAGAGGCAAAGTTTTGTTTTAAAGGTGTTTTGTTTTCAAAATTTGTCTAGTTGAGATTGAGGACTCCTTGTAGGAATGAATGATCCAATGGGAGCGTTGGATACTGGCGTTGGTGATGAGAAGGGGGGGGACGTAGCACAACGAGACTTGAATGATTGTAATCATAATGGTGATGGAGATAACGGGGAATATGATGATGATGCGATGGGAGAAGAGAATGGTAAAATGATCAAAGAGGATGAAGAACGTGAAAAGGTGAAACGCTTGGAAGAACAACTTGGTGTGGCGTTGGAGGAGAACAAGGCTTTGGACGATAAAGTAAAGAAATTGTGCGAAGCTATAAAGTTGTCTGAGAAAGCTAGTCAAGTTCAAGATCTCTTGCATCAAAATTCGTCACTTCGACAACAAGTGGACACGCTTCGAGACATGTTGACAATTACGAATGCACCTAGTCCTGATACTTCTGGTGCGCTGCAGGAAGCGCAAGATCGAATAAAGGAGCTTGAGGGTGTTTGTAAAAGAGCGAAAGCGTATGAAACGGAGGTGGACGGGCTGAAGGCAGAATTAAAACGTCAATCTGAAGATCTTGAAAAACAAAATGAAAAGCTCAAGGCGACGTCTCGAAGGCGTGCGCAAGCGCAGTCGCAGCTTGCTGCAGCTCAGGCGTCCGTAGCTGAAAAAACGAGTGTATTGCAAGTATTGGAAGAAGAGAAGGAAAGGGCGAGGAGCGAATTGGAATCTTATCGGTCCGAGTTGGGCGCTTTAAAGAAGAAGTGTGAGTTGGCTGAGAAGCGTGCGGAGGAGAACGAGTTGGCGTTGACTGTTTTAAAAGGTGAGCATGAAGATTGCTCTTCAACGATTGAAAGGCTGGAAGAGGAAATTAAGCAGGTGAAAAGTATGAATGTGAACTTAGAGGAGGAGAAGGAGGCGTCCAACGTGCAAGTTTTTGATTTACAAAAAAAGTTGGAAGAGGTAGGGGTTGAAAACCGTGTTGCTTCGAAGAAGAGTGCACACCTGATTCGTGATCTCCGCCTGGAGCTAAGCAAGTTTAAAGATTGTGAAAGTGACTTCCAGGTCGCGCTGTCGGAGGCGAATGCTCGGGCAGCCAAGAATGTCGATGACGCTAAGGACGCTCAAGCGCAGGTTTGCGAATTGCGAAAGCGTTGCGATGAGTTGAAGTCGGAGTTGCAGGATGAAAAAGAAAAGGTGAATCTTGGTTCGCTGCTGCGGGTAAGTCTCTCCAAGAGGCCAGATGTGTCAAAGAGACAAGATCGGGTAGGTGCAGTGGCGAACCCGCGGACAAACCCAGTAGAACATTCAATAAACGTCGATATGGCGAAGCGTCTTGAAGATTTGTTGGTGGCGAATCAGCATTTAAAAGAAAAGGCGAAATTTCTGGAAGCAAATATGCATTCCTACATCGAAGAGAATGCGGCTTTAAAGAAAAGGAAAAGCTAGCTTTGATTATCGTCTATGATACAATCTTGGATAAAAGACAGAAATTCTAGTGTGCTTTCAGTGTCTTGTGGATCAATTTCTCCTCCCTGAAGAATGAGGGCCAAGTATCCGTCCTTTGGTCGCTCAAAGTGGGGTATGTCTTGCGGTTTGTTGTCAACGAGCCATTCATGTATTGTATCTTCTGCTTCGGCAACGGTGTCTAGAAGTGACAAGGTAATAGGGCCTAATTTTCCTTCGATCCCAAAGATGGATTCGCCTTGGATAAAGATTTTGATAGCTTTTGCGGCCTTTTCCAGGACGCGCTCCATGCGAGCGCGCTCGAGGGCCTCTTGTTGTAGTTGCTCTTGGCGAAGTTGCTCTTGGCGAAGTTGTTCTGCTTGGGCGTCCTTTCTATCTTGTATTGCTTGATGATAGGCTTGTGTTTTTTCCGCACGCAATCCGACAGCTTTTTGTAGCAGCAAGACTGAAAATTGTTCTGCCACCATTTTCCATTTTAATCTGGACTCGACCTCGTCCAGTACCCATGGCAAAAAGTCGTTTAGGATGGCGTCCTTTCTTTCGTCGCGAAAGTGCTCGATGTCTCTCAAGTGTTGTATGACGTTTTCTTGTAGTTTTGAGCCAATATCGTTTCTAAAGCAGTTGACAGCAGCGACTTTTTCGCAAAATAAGAGTTCCTTGGCAAGTCTTTTGGCTTGTCGTTCGATTGCTACTTTCTTTTGTTGTGATTTTTTTATTTCTTCTTGTTCTCTTGTTTTCTGTAGTTGTACGAGTTTTTCCTTTTCTCCGATGTAGTGTGCTTTGACTGTAGCGAGGAGTTCCAATTCTTCTTCTTGTCGCACTTCCACCAGGGCTTGTTCTAGCGTTTTGCTGACGATAACATCCAAGATTGGTTCAACTTGTGCGTCAAAATCAAACAGATTGTCGATGTCTTCGATTTGTGTGCTGCAGTCAATCCCAGTCTTTTTTGGAACATACGGTGGGCACGGAGGAGCTTCCTTAAAGTTTGATGTTTGCGTGGTTTGAACTTGGAAAGTAGTTTCCTCTTTTTGCTCCACCAGGTTTGCTGAAATATCTACAGGTGTTCTTCCACACTGTTTCAAGATTGCTTGAATCTTACTTTCTGTTGCCTTTTTGCTCCATGTGGGTTTATTTTGTGTTGATTTAGGTTTCGTAAAGGCTTGCGATCGACTCGGCGAGTCTTCTCCCCGTGCATTTGCCGACCAAGTGGATCCCTTAACAACCCTAGGGTCGTGTAATATATTTCCCGGAGGTTCCGAGTCTCTATACAGGCTAACATTCCGTCTAGATGCCACAGGTTGTGGGCTCGTTGAAAATTCATACATCGACTTTTTCGGACTCGCCATCGCTTTGTGGGTTGGTTCTTCCTTATTTATTATAATAGTGTGGCGCGGGAATTTATTTTTTTTATCCGTTGATTTTTTTTTGGTCACCGTTCGGGAGCCGACATTTCCTGAAAAAAAAAGGTCTTCCTCTCCCTTCTCTCTTTTTCGAAGGAAGGGCGCTTCCAACACGGAGGAAAATGAAAAAGACGGGAAAAGTGTACCCCGCAAACCAAGGCGTAAGGAAAAAGAGACAACGACGAAAAAAATATGCGATTGTTGAGGAATCGTCAACGGATCAAGAATTCCCAAAGTGGATTGCCAACCCTATCAAAGATGGACGACTGATTATTGACTCGTTTGTTGATCTTTCTTGTTTTGGGGGTTTGGTTTATTTACAAGAAGGTAAAACTTGCCGTGTTAGCTTGGCCCAATACAAGGGGGGAAAGTATTATGCTCTGAAAGGCATCAGCAAACACTTTTTGTGCAAGTCTCGGTCTTATGAACAAGTGAAACGGCAACTGGAAATTCACATTGGTATTAACCACAAGTTTATCGTAAACTGTTTTCGAGTGTTTGATCACCACTCATTCATCTACTCTATTCAAGAGTATTGTGTTGGAGGTACTTTGCAAATGCTTCTTGATAATAAAAGAGCGGTGATTCCATCAATTAGCCCCGAGGCGGCAAAATTTTATGTTGCCGAGGTTGCTGTGGCACTTGATCACTTGCACAGCCGTCACAATATTGTGTTTCGTAACCTGAGCGCGGAAAATGTGGGTTTATCTTGGAGCGGGCACGTCAAGTTGCTCGGGTTTCAATTTGCAACGAAAGTGAAGTATCGCAACCCACTAGTAGAGACTTCGGCAACTAGCACGGTGGGTGCTATTGAATGCGCGGCACCCGAGCTGTTACCTTTCAAGCTAATCGAGCCGTTCCTAGCAGAGGAAGCAGATGGGAGAACATTTCACTCGTTTGCCGTCGATTGGTGGGCTCTGGGTGTTCTCTTGCATCAGCTAGTGATGGGTTTTCGTCCTTTCGGAAATCCAAAGTTTGACAGTCAAAGTGACATCGCCAAAGCGATTTTGAGAAATCATCGACAATATCGTTTGTATGCCGCGGTTTATAGACATCGACTGCGCCCTACGGGTGTGCTCCAACTCATAGACAATCTGCTCGCCAATGACCAAGATCAACGCTGGTGCTTGGACGACATCAAGGAGTGCGACTTTTTCAAAGGTTGCAAATGGAACACTATTTTTAAAGTCGAGGCGCCGTACAAGCCCAAGTATGCGCTCGTTGAAAAGGATACCACGTGTTTTCGACGGCCCATCAAGGTAAGGAAGAAGGAGATGACCATTGGTGTGTACCCTGAGGAACTACGAGTCCGCCCCACCAGCGAGCATCTCGAGTATTCTTATGCAACAGACATTTGCAACGACATCATGGCGCGTGCTCTCAAGGGCCATACCGTTCGGGCCAGGAAATCCGTAGAGGCTTTGGCTCAGTGCAAGGTCGCCTCCGTGCCGGATGGAAAAAGTCCGATGTTGTTGCTCCTGGAAAAGGGCCTGGAAAAGAAGCACCAACGAAGAAAGCGTCAGAAGGAGCAGTTCTTGCGGAATTACGAGCAAGCAAACACTATAAAAACGCGCGATAAGCTCGAAGGACGGGGCAGACGCTGGCTAGACTACTAGCTAGCTTGCCTAAAAGGCCTGTTCTGTTGTAAAAAACTAATTAATTATTTAGCTGCGAGTCAGTTGCCTTGGCATCGGCTAGCTTTGATTTGAGTTTTGAATTGCCCCGAAAATGTGCGACGACGGCTTCCAAGCCACTGATGGCCTCTTTGGCAGCTTTGTCGTAACTCTTCTGGCGTACCAATTGAAGCTCGGCTTTTAATGATTCATTTTCTTTCTGTAAGACTGCGATGTCCTTGCGGAGGGCGACGACCTCGGGGTCTTCCTTGGCTTCAATGCCGAGGTTTTCGCATATTTTCTTGTCAGTGTTGGACAAGGGAGGCTTGTTGCATGCAATGTGCGGCTTGATAAAGATTTCAAACTTGAACTCTACCTCATCGAGGTACTTTAGGAAGGCTTCATCGACGCACTCGATGTGTAGAATTTCCGAGTAATTAAAGTCAACCTTGCGAGCTGGGGAGTCGAGTTGAATGGTATCTGTGACGTAGCGCTGGCCGTTGAACTCATACACGACGTAGGCTTCGCTAATTTGGGTGGGGAGATCTGTTAATGCGCCGATCTTGAGTTTATACGTCCAAGTCTTACCAATCAATTCCTCTGGCTCTGTAATCTCTTCCGGCTCGCTCTCGTCCTCGGGACCGGTAACGGGCTGCCAAAAGACGTCTAGAGTGCCAATTTTGTTGTATGGAATAACGGACTTCATGACATCGAATTGTCGCTCATCTTCATCGGTCTCCATGAGGAGTGCACAATGGAGCAAAAAGTTGGTGCATGAGCCGATTTGATATGAGGTGTCAAAGACTTGCGTCATGATTTCTTCTTCCTGCGGCACGATGTACATGTCTTTGGTTTTCAGAGCGAGGATTTGATCCTGCAATATATTTAAAATGGACTGCACCTCGAAGGGGTCCAAAAACACGACGGTTTCTGTCTCAGTGTTTTTTATTTGCACTTTGACAAACGGCATGTTGACTTTGGGCTGCTGGAGGCTTAGCTTGCAATGAAGCATGCCGCGCCCAACCTTGTTGAACATGTCGTTGAGACGGCTAATAACGGGTACCATTTCTCGCATTGATTCGTCGATGCCCTTCCAGGCCTCCACAGCCATGCGCTTGCTTTCTATGTCGCTCGCGCTCTGGCCCTCGGCTTTCATCCTCTCGAGCTCCTCCATGAGCTTGCGCTTGTCTTCTTCGAGCTTCTTGGCTTGCTCCTGGAACGCGCTATCTTTCGCTTGCACTGCCCTATTGTACTCCGCAAATGCAGCGCGCGCTTCCGGCTCGTCTTCGCGCCGATCTTCCTCTGAGAAGGCGTTCTTGAAGAGCATAATGTCTTGGCCGATCACCACCCGGTCGTGCTTTTTCAGCTCCACCCTTTGCCCTTCATTGACCTGCTCGCCATTGACGTACACGGAGCCCTTGCCGCCAATCATGAAAACCTTGTCGCCTTTGCGCTCCACGGAACAGTGGTTTTCCTCTATAGCCATGTTGAGCGGTTTGATATCGCACCCAGATGATCCAAACGTGGTTAGCTCTTTGCTCAATAAAAATAAGAAGCGGTGGTCGCGAAAGCTGTCTTCGTCTAGATTTACAAAGTGAGGAAACGCCGGTTCGGGCTCAAACACAGATAGCGAAATACCGCGGCTCGCGTACTCTTGCTTCTCCTTCTCCATTTGGCGCTTGCGCACCTCGTCGGCTTCGCCCGCCATCTCGGTACGCAATTGCTGTTGTTTCTCCGCCAGCATTTTTTCCATTTCTGCTGGATCGTGAGACCCCTGACTCGCCAGCATGGCCTTGAGCTTCTCGAGCTCTTGCATGAGCTGGATCTCCCTTTTCGATTGCGCCGATGTACCCGCCTTTTTGGGAGCCAGCTTGATGACGCTGGCATTTTTCGCAAATCCCAGCGTCGCAAAAGTGTATTTGTGGAACTGAACCTCGGGGCGGATCGCACAAAATAGGTACGTCTTCGACTGAAGCATAGTGTCTTTGAGATAACGACACAGAAAATAAGAATTGCACCCTGGAATAGACTGCCCCGAGGCAAGCTTTTTCTCCTTGACCGCCTTGGCCATCTTGAGAAAGAAGCTCGCCATCTCGGACAGCGACAAGTTGATCTTTTTACCTTGATCTTGCAACTCCTTGGTCTTGCTCTGGTCAGGGTGGGGCCCAAGGTATTCGTATTCCAGGTCGCCATTATCGTGAGTCACCTTTTTGTAGTTGGCATACACAATGTCTCCCGCAGGCTCCGTTCCCGCAAGATCACAAACATACAATCTCCCAATCTGCTTAATTCCTGGTTGCGTCGGGTGAGGCATTTCCACTTCCAGAGTCATGATGCAATGACCTCGAGTAGACTGATGGTTAAACTGCGTTGGTGCGATTGCCTTGCGCGCGTTTGCAGCCATAAAAGCGTTTCGCAAATCATCCCAAGTGTCCAATACTTGGCTCTCAATCCAAGCAATGTCTGTAAAACCGTCCTTGTCTTTGCTCATTCCCTTTTTATAATTCATCTCCTTCGCCATGGGCGACATCAAATCACGAACCGTATCAACCACATTTTGAAAGTACTTCATTGTAATCTTCCATCCGTCTTTCTTTTCTTTAAACAGATTGTACGCAAGGTGCGGAAAGATACCCCATAGGTTATGTGGATCTGCGTGCTTGAACCACGCTTCAGGAGCGTCCGTTGCGTCCGGACCGAATACCGTAAACGTTTTTCCTGAACCAGATAAACCATAAGCAAACAGCACTACCGCATTTCCTCCCAAAAGATCACCCATTATTGTTTTACCCATTTTATCATACGCCATCTTTTGGTCCACAAGCGTCATGTTGTTTGCAATTTGCACATCTTCAGGACTAGGATCGCCCTTCCCTTCCGGTCCTTTTAAATGTCGTTCGTACCCAAAAGCTGACCACCACGCATGCGTAAAAGCAAATCGATTAGTGGAATATTTGCTGTGTAGCACTTCAACCTCTCCATTACCGTTGTTTTCCTCCATTCGGATCCCAAGTTGATCATCCTTCACGAACGGACGGCAACGCATGCACACATTGATTGAACATTCAGCCATTTTCTTTTATCTTTGTTTTCTTTCTGATCAAGAACTTATAATATATCAATCAATCAGTCAACCAACCTACCTACCAACCAAAACGAATTTCCTTCCCTTCAAACCCTGATCCCTTACACGATAGATAGTAAGGTTTGTGACAAACTCGACTTTTTTTTTTTTTTTTTTTTTTTTTTTTTTTTCAACGGTCGTAAAAAATGTCTGCTCTTTTTTAAAGAAGACAGTATCGAAGGGTTTTCCCCAAAAAAAAGATTTGTTTCTGTCTCCCTCCACTGTTCCCTCCTCCCCTGGTCAAGTTTGCCAGCCAGACGCGTGACGTGTACGGGTCCAATCACAGGTTGATGAATGAATCTAAACGAAAGAAAGTCAACGTTGGATATGCAGGCCTGCCTGATACCAAAGGGGTCAACAAGGTTCCTACCTCTAAGGACAGGTATCTTCATAACTATCTATCCACGGCAAAGCTTGGACGGAGAGAGATCCAGGTGCTGATCAACAAACCCTTGAATCGTTCTTTCTCCGCCTATAGAGCCTACTAGTCAGCTCACTCACCCATCACACGCATAACCAAAAGGTGGGCCCTCCCTCGAGGAGAGAGAGAGAGAGAGAGAGAGAGAGAGAGTAACGTGAAGGAACTAAGCACAACGGGGGTGAAACAGACACCAAAGATAGAAGAAGGCGGAAGGACGAGGACGAAGTGAAAGAAGTGATCTCGTACATAGAAAAAAGAAAGTGATTTGTTGGTAAGAAAGGGAACCTTGGTATTGGAGAGAGGTATATACGTAAGAGAAGAAAAGAAAAGAAAAGAGGAGAGGAGAAAGAAATTGATTGTGCTTTTGTTGACACGTCATCACTTGAAGGAAGGAGAGTTGGACGAAAGAAAAAAGAAAAAAGACAGGGTGAAATATGATGAATGTTAGAGCACAACAGGTGCATGCGCTTGAAAAGATGCTACGTTTAGAAGTGCCATCAACTTCGAACGGGGTTAACGGCGACGGAGGAGGAGGGCAACAACAATGGAAAGTTCTTATTTACGATATGTTTTGTAGGGATGTGATATCGCCCATCATGACGGTGAGCAAGTTGAGAGAAAATGGTGTAACTTTACACATGCTATTAAGTTCCAAGAGAGAATGTATCCCTGATGTTCCCGCGGTTTATTTTATGGAACCAACGGTAGTAAACATCGACACTTTTGTGAAAGATTGCCAGCAACAACTCTATGATACTGCTCATGTAAATTTCAGTGCGCCTCTTTCTCAGGAGTTGATGGACTTGCTCGCACGTAAACTTGTTGAGGTGAATGCAGTAAATGTTGTTGCAAAGGTTTGGGACCAATACCTTGGTTTTGTTTCTTTAGAACCTCGACTTGCTTCTTTGAACCTGCGGGAATCGTTTTGCAGATATAATTCTCCGACGTTGCAAGAGCAGTCGATCGAGAAATTTATGAACGATGTTGCGTTAGGCATCCAATCAGTCGTTGTGTCTCTGGGTATGATGCCCGTGATTCGTTGCCCGGCAGGAGGGCCAGCTGAAATGGTTGCGAGAAAGGTGGCTTCGTATTTGAGCGAAATCGATCCTAATGTGATTCAGAAAAATGCTTTAGAGCATCGTCCAATGATGCTGATTGTGGACCGTAGTGTGGATATGTGTGCGCCGCTTTTGCACACATCTGGGTACCAAACCCTTGTTGCTGACCTGCTTGAGTATAAGTCGAATCGGGTTAAAGTTGAACCTGACGTTGAAGGGTCAGGAGGAATGGCAATGGGCAAGGCGGCAAAGGAGCATGGACTTGATCCTGAGAACGACTCGTTCTGGGAAAGGCACGCTGGATCTCCGATTCACGAAGCAATCAGTGAGCACAATACGGAATTGGCGTCGGTAAGAGAAGCTGAAAACAAAGTCAAGCAGCAAACGGGTCGTGATGTAACTTCGCTAGCAGCGCAAAATGATGGTACAAGCACGCTGTTGGACACTGTGCAGTCATTACCCAAGTTGTTGGAGAAAAGAGCTATGCTTGAGCGCCACCTTGAAATTCTTCAGGCCACCATGAAGGTAGTCAGCAAAAGACAGGTGCATCGATTTGTAGAACCCGAAGAGGGGATGATTTTTTCTCAATATGCGGAGAGGGATAAGGTTTTGGAACTTGCATCAGACGCTGCCCTCTCGCTGCGAGACAAGGTGCGGCTATTAGCGTTATACATGATCGGCGCAAACGCTTCTAAAGAGGACTGGGAGCAAGTGGAAAACGCAGTGATTTCTTCCAGTGCGTCCGAGGCCATCGATCCCGAGGAAAGAGACAAGCTTGTGAAAGTGATCGCCTATGTAAAAAATGTCTTGGCGCTTTCAAGATTTAGCGCAACGACTGCTAGCTCTCCGGCCAGTAGTGGGAATAATGTAACCGTCGGCGGCTGGGATATAGCTGCGCTAACAAAGTCTGCCTTTGAAAACGCAAGTCGGCAGGTGAAGAACATGGTAAGTGGCTCCAAGGTTCTCCCTTCTGTCCAGCTTATGCACCTGGCTTGTCGGGAAGCATCGAGTGAAAAGATCAGCAAAGATCAAGATAGCCAGCTGATGTATTTAGACCCGAAAGTCCAGGGCTGTGAGGTGCCTGTTCAGGCCAGAATTCGTTCCTCATACAAGCAGGGTATACTGTTTGTTGTTGGTGGGGGATGCTACGCGGAATATCAAAATCTTCAAGACCTCGCTTCAGGTAGAAAATCAGTTGGGGGTTCTCTCGTTGGCCGCCCTACTTCAGCCGCGTCCGGTGGCAGGAAGAAAGATTCCACGCAGTACTTGTACGCGTGTACCGAATTGGTGAATGCGGATGCATTTCTCTCACAGCTCGCGAGCTGCGCACCTTAATAATTTTAGAATAAGTTTTAGCTAATTGTGCAGTCTGCTGCTGCTCCTCCTCGTTTGTGACCATCTTCCAGACGAATACCCAGCCTTGTCAACAAAATTGACGCGTTCTTTTGGACGCTTTGATTTGTTGGGAAAGCGCTCATACATGCATATGCGAGCTCAACAGCTCCACAGCGCGATATTTTCTCACAGATTTCAGCATGCGAGCCGTCCATTAGCTCACGGGTAAGTACGGACAAGTTCCAAAGGCAAGCGGCGACAAGCTGCGGGTGGCTCTGGTTCGATTTCTCACTCAACGTGTCGAGTACAAGAATGTGGAGTTGATGCTTCTCGATCAGCAGTGTAACGTGCGCGTCGAGCTTGACCCCTAAATTTGCGAGCGCCAAAAAACACAGCGCTAACAATCTTTTCTTATTCAAGCGTTGAAAACGTTTCACTACCCCGCAAACAATATGAGCAAATTGATCCGCTTCAACGCGCACAACAGCGTCATCGGCAAGACCAGGAGATGCAAGAATCCCCAAACACTGAGCCTGAACTTCAGAATCACTTTCCCAAGCCTGCATCGCGTGCAAGATTTCCAAAATACCACCCGCATTTGCGATACGCTCAACACTCAACGGATCTTCCTGCGTTATACGAGCAAGTGCAAACGATGCAGAGCGAACAAGCCCCTTATTTGAACGAAAATTCCGCATTGCATCTATTATAACATACAGGCCACTTTCTCTTTCCAAATGCTCCATAGCCCTGTCACTAGGTCGAGTTTCGCACATCACTTGCTCTGGTTTTACACTGGTGCAAAGTCTACACTTTCCCTCCGAGTTTGAGTTTTGAAATTTGCACGATTCGCATGACCACACTACATCAGCTTTTCGTTTTTTCGATGCATCTTTCAATAGTTCTACCACAGCCCTACAACCTTGCTCTTGAATACGCGCATTGTCTTTGTGCCGCTTCATAGTTTGTAAACTCGCAGCTAAATCTCGAGCACAAAATTGGACCTTACTAGTTCGTATCGGGCTTGGTGGGGGAAGTATCGGTGATTCAGGCGGGGACATCGGCGATTCATGCCTGTGCGGTGCACACACGTCTATATGGTGTGGAATAAATTTCGATGCAATTTCCTGGTTTTCTTTTCGTATAGATTGTCGACAACTCGCTCCTTGAGCAATAATAAGCCGCCGAATAATTTTTCGAGCTTCTTGAAGTTGACGTACCAGCGATCCCATTTCAGACCATACAGCACTTTCTCTATTTCCCTTGGATGGTACCATAGTAGACCCCCCATACAGTTCTTTCATCTCATCTTTTAATAAACCCAACATGTCGGCAACCTTCATTTCATCAAAATCATGTTCCAGTGGCGGTTTCTTCAAAGCCCTTACCCAAAACGATCGTTCCTTAATAGTCAAGCTCATCGTATCTCTTCAAATACTTGATCCTTCCTTCCTTCCTTCCTACCTATTTCGAACTTGATCAATCAATCGATCGACTACGAGACGAAGTTTGCAAAATCTATCCGTTAGAAGATTGAAATTCTTTAATATTGATCCACTTTTGATCCAATAGTCACGACAAGGTAGAAGACGTTTGTAATGAATACAAGACTTAATGTCAAGTATGGATGGGCTTCAAACATCAATTGATCTTCGTATGTATGTATGTATGTATATATTTATCTTGTATGAACTCACTTTGGTATTTATTTTTTCTTCAACGAGACTTTGTTCTGACTTCTTGTCAAGGGTGTAAACTTGTTTTTTTGGGGGAATTGATTCATGCAGTTGTAAATTATGGAAAGAGGTTCGATTTCTGAGGTGGAGGTAGCAATGCCACCGAATGTTCGGGTAGAAACGGAGGGATATGATTCGGAGGAGAAGAAGATTGCAAATGAACAGATGGGATTGAAAAATGGAATTAATAGAGGTGGAGATCTTTCGCGAAGAAATCAAAATGGAGCTCTTTCTCAAGGAACAGACCTTGAGCTTGAAATTATTGTACACTCAATTATAGACAGAATCGTTGCAAATAGCGACAAACTGCACAGTTCGCCAAAAGTAGAGCAATTAGAATCCAAAAACAGTATTACTCATCTTGGTATGAAGACCAAACATGAACTTGCGCGTACAGAGCAAGGGAATGGGGAGAATAATGACAAGATTGA
>JACLAD010010277.1_pt1 | contig 18191 bp, 11 predicted proteins | sample 8027901 | NCBI WGS metagenome assembly JACLAD01 (sample SAMN15725071, study PRJNA655200) | protist metagenome | isolation source: fluorescence activated cell sorting (FACS) single amplified genomes of... | place: Spain: Blaines Bay Microbial Observatory, Mediterranean Sea | collected 2016-07-05 | reverse complement strand
CCGATGCGGTTGGCAACAAGGTGACGGTGGCGATTCCGAGCTTCAGTATTGATACGTCGGCACCGCAGGCGGTTGTGACTGACATTGACGCGCCAGCGGTGACGTTTGGCAGCGGCCGTTCGGCCGTGACGTTCCCGAAATTTATCGGCGCTGGCACGACGATTTCGGGTGAGGTGGACGATGCGGGTGTGTTTGAGCAGGCGAACGTGGCGGGGGTGAATGGGGTTGAGATTGCGGCCGAAGCGCGCTTTGAGCAAGGCTCGCCGTTCATCAACCAAAGCTTGCCAAGCGGCACAACATTCTATCTGCCCTTCGACAAGGCAAACGCCACTGAGAATGTGACAGACACTGTCTACACCGATTTGGCGCAAGGCTATACGGTCAACTGCAACGCCGACCCGAACCGCTGCCCCATTTCGGGCTTGTCATCGCGCAACGGGCAGGCGATCCAGTTTGACGGCGTGGATGATCGCCTAGTGCAGGGGGAACGTGCGGGCGTTGTCGATTTGACGGGTGACTTCACCATCGCCGCTTGGATTAAGCCGCAAACGCTCCCAACTGCGCCGGGCATCATGCTGCTCGGCAATGGCACGAACTTCTCATCACCAGACGGCTACAAATTTGGCACGGATGGCGATCAAATCATGCTTGACCTGTCGGGCGTGCAGAAGCATGTGACGACGAATGCCGATCTGGAAACAGACGTTTGGGTACACATCGCTGCGAATCTCAAGCCGAACAACGATGTCGATTTTTACAAAAACGGCGTGCTGGTCGAGACTAGTAGCGGCAACGCTCCGCTGATCCCCAGCTTGAATGACGACATCCTGATTGGGGGCGAGCCTGGGACGTTCTTTTATCAGCGGTATGAGGGCTTGTTGGACGATCTGCTTGTGATGAACGGGAGTCCAACCTCGGCTGATTGGCAGTCGATCATGGGTCTTGCGCCGAGCGTACATCTGCCCTTCGATGCGATGCTCATGAGCGCAAACACACCGCTTGAAGATACGGCAGACATGGGTGCGGACGCCATGCTGCGGACTGGTAGTGGCACCGATCCAATGCTAAACCATCGAGAAACAGGCGTGGTTGGTGCGGGTCGTCTGCTGCTCGACACTCAAGACTCAGTTGTGATCAGCAATAGCGTAGGGATTTTGCCACACGATGCGCCCTTCTCCGTGGCGCTGTGGTTGCAGGATGCAGACGCCTTTGGTCTGTATTTCGGACACATGACCTTTGAATCGTACAGTTGGGACGATGCGCTCGAATTCTATTGGGCGCCCGGTGGCGGCTCCTGCTCAATGCCGCTTGGCGACGAGGCTGGCGTGCATCATCTGGCAATTGTCGCCGATGGCGTGACGCCGATGAAGGTGTATTGGGATAGTGTGGAGATCAGCGCTGGTTGTCCGATTATCACAGAGGCTGGCCCCGTCACGACGCTGACGGTTAGCAATCAAGGGAGTGGGGTTAATGTCGAACCGGTGGTGATTGACGATCTGCGAGTCTATCAGCGGGCGTTGCCAGAGCTAGAAGTGGCGGCGTTGGTGGCAGCGGCGTGGCAGGATGCTCCGCTTTCTGTCCCGCGTGCGAGCCGTGAGGTTGCCAGCAGCGCGCCCGTTCCGTGGAGCGGCAGCTTTAGCGCGGGGCTGGAAGGGTATTATGACCTGAAAGTGCGCGCCACCGATACGCTTGGCAATGTGGATGCGGAGCCGGACGTGGTGTGGAGCGGTGTGATTGATACGCTGAAGCCGCGTGTGACAATCACGCAAACAACGGGTATCGGCACGTGGTCGTATCAGATGGTTGCTGAGGATTTCAATCTGGTCGAAGCGCAGTTTGAGCTGCCAGCGGCGTGTGATGGGAATACAACGACGCTGCGGCGCGAGACGTATACGTCGCCGTGGTATCTGGCCTTTGCGGAGCAGAGCGGCACGGTTGAGGAGCGGGTTGTTTTGCTGGACGTGATGTGTACCGTTAGCTCGCCGCTGACGACTGCATCGACTGTGCCGGACATGAACACGGCGAGCTTCTCGGCTTGCGATTCGGCCGAAAACTGCACCTATCTCACGCCCGAAGGGTCGCTCGTGCCAACAGTCGTTGGCCTCGTCGATGTGCAAGCCGCCACAGGTATGCCGCTCACGCTTGGCCTGACGCTGGCGCTGCTCAGCCTGCTCACACGCTGGGCGCTCACACGCTGGCGACGTAATATTTAATCGTCGGCTTGGCCGCTCGCGGCCAGAAAATAATGTGGAAATTTGTGCGGTGTGGGCTGAGACTTCACCCTACACCGCACAAATTTCCACTCTAATTGTTTTTCTCGCGAGTAAACTCGCTGATAAACAAGTAATTTGATACGCGATAGACATCTTTGACTTTTTACTGAATCGTCCTGACCTCTTTGACACCTTGAATGTCAAACAATCGCCGCGAATCACTCAGAACAATCACAGAATGACGGGTGATGGCTCGTTAAGTTTGTTAGTATCGTTATACTGCGAAGATTGGAACGTACTCAACGTTCGGTCAAAAAACCAAACAATTCAAGGAAACGAACATGACAAAATGGGCTTTTTTTAAGGGCGAAATTGTGCCGATTGGCGAGGCGACCATCAGCATTACGAACAATACGTTGCACTATGGCACCGGCTGTTTTGGCGGCTTGCGAGCCTATTGGAATGCGGATCATGAGCAGCTGTATGCATTTCGGTGGCATGATCATTTCGAGCGGTTTTTGCACAGCACCAGACTGCTGCGCATGACGCTGCCATATTCGGCGCAGGATTTGGTTGATCGGGCGGTTGAAGTGTGCCAGCGTGAGGATTGGCGCGAGAATGTGTATGTTCGGCCGATTGGCTACAAGGATGAAGGCATTTATAAGGTCGCACTGCATGACATGAACGATGAGGTTGCCATTTTTAGTCAGCCAACGGGCAGCTTTATGGCAAATGATGCAGGAGCAAAGGTCTGCGTTAGCTCATGGCGACGGGTTGAAGACACGGCGATTCCTGCACGTGGCAAAATCAACGGCGCTTATGTCAACAGCGCGCTCGCTAAAAGTGATGCGATGCTAAGCGGCTTTGATGATGCGATTGTGCTGAATCAGGACGGACATGTGGCGGAAGCAACGGTGGCTAACTTTATGATGGTGCGTAAAGGCGTGCTGATTACGCCGCCGATTACGTCCAACTTGCTGGAAGGTATCACGCGCAAATCGCTGATGCAGTTGGCACGTGACGAGATGGGACTAGAAATTGTTGAGCGCAACATCGACCGCTCTGAGCTTTACATGGCGGACGAGGCGTTTTTCTGCGGCACGGGCGTGCAGATGGCGGCGATTGGGTCGATTGACCATCGTCAAATTGGCAGCGGTCGCAAGGGGCCTATTGCAACCGAACTGGGTGCGTTACAGCATCGTGTTTTGACGGGACAAGAGGCGAAGTATGCTGATTGGCTCACGCCAATTCATGCGAGCGAACCAGTGACGGCATAACCAACTGTAGGGATGGGTCGAGCGGACAAAACGACACCAAGAGTCGTCAATGTGTGCCGCGCTGGCTCATCCTTTTTTGAGCCGTGTTAATTCAGAAGAGGATGAGCCAGCGCGGCATTTATCTTGCCTTTGCACAAATTGAAGCCCGCTCGACCCATCCCTACGTTCCCTGCGTTAGATTGTTGAATTGGTTTGGGGAGGTGGGGATTTTTCGGCCGAATCCAGCCACAGCAGCAACCCTAACATGCTGCTGGCTAGCAACATCGAGCTGCCACCATAGCTCACAAACGGCAGCGTCACGCCAGTCAATGGCAACAGTTTTGTTACGCCGCCCATAATTAGAAATGCCTGCATCACCAGCAGCATCGTCACGCCCACCGCAACGTACATTCTAAATGGACTAGTCGTCAAAATCGCGATGCGGAAACCGCGCTGAGCGATTAGGGCAAAGCACAGCACAACGACCAGCGAGCCAAGCAAACCCCACTCTTCACCAATCGCAGCGAATACAAAATCTGAATGCACCACCGGGATAATCTCAGGGAAGCCCTGCGCAATCCCCTGACCTGTGATGCCGCCGGCCGCCAGCGCGTAAAGCGACTGCACAATTTGATACGATCGGTTGTCAAAATCAGGCCACGGATTGAGCCACGCATCGACGCGCAGCGCAATGAGATCGTAGGCATAGTAGCCAAGGACGCCCGCGCCGAGCAACAGAATTAGTCCGATCAGCACATAGCGGCGGCGACCTGTTGCTGCATACAGCATCGCTAAAAACAGCACAAAAAAGATGGTCGCTGCGCCTAAATCGCGTTGCCACACCAACAGCAGCAGGCAAAACCCCCACATCAAAAATAGGGGGGCAAGATAGGGCAGCATGCCGCGCAGACCGTTATCTTCGTTGCCGCGAATCAGTCGCCCGCGATCGGCGAAATAGCTAGCGAAGAAGAAAACCATCAGCAGCTTGAGCAGTTCGGACGGTTGAAAGTAGGCGCGAATAAACGGGAGCGGCAGCCAGTACGTTGCGCCAAATCCAGCGGGGTTGACGCCGAACAGCAGCGTTGCGCCTATTAACACAATGCCGCCGATCAAGAGGCTGTAGCGGTAGCGGCGGATGACGTTTAGGTTGCGCGGGACGATGGCAACGACGACGAGGATAATGGTGCCAAGCGCAAACCACGCGAGTTGGCGGGTGATGAAGTTGGGTGCGAGTCGATTTTGGAGCAGCAGCCCCCAGCCGCTGAGCAGGCCGAAGATTGGCAAGAGAAATGGGTCGTGATTCGGCCGATAGTGCTCCAGTGCCCAAGCCGCCAAGGCGATTAGCCCAACCCATACAATGCCCGATTGCCAGAGGTGCTGGCTAGAGAGTGTGGGGTCTGCGATGCGCAGGGCAATGCCGTTGATGAGCAGAAAAAAGGTTGCGAGACTGAGGAGCGTTGTCTCGGTGGCTGACGGCATCTGCAAGCGCATGGGGGTGGGAGGGGAAGGTCAGAATCAAAGACGCCCCAGTGGGACGTCTCTACATGCAACGTAGACCGTAGAGACGTCCCGCTGGGGCGTCTCTCTCATAAACATAATTAAGGCAAATATTTCTTGACCAGCAGATCAAGATCTTCGCGCTGCTTAGGATCAATGCGGTCGGGGCTGGTGATCAGCGAATCTTTGAGGCCGCTGTGCGCTGCCATTTCGACGGCCCAACTGTCCATGTTGGCGATCATGTGGCTGAGTGCGTTCTGTGCCAGCTTGGTGTTGCCCATAAGAATACGGATCACCATTTCGACCGTGACCGCTTCTTCGCTTTCGTGCCAGCAGTCGTAGTCGGTGACGTGCGCCATGCAAGCGTAAGCGATTTCGGCCTCGCGGGCGAGATACGCTTCAGGGCTGGTGGTCATGCCGATGATGTCCATGCCCCAATGGCGGAAGACGTTTGATTCGCCGCGCGTGCTGAAACGTGGTCCTTCGATGGTGATGAAGCCGCCGCCTTTGTGGACGGTGCCGCCGACAGCATTGACTGCGTCGTAGAGGACTTGGCTGAATTCGGCCGAAAACGGATCGGCGGGACTCATGTGCGCCACCAAACCAGATTTGAAAAACGACCCATAGCGCAGCTTCGTGTTGTCGTACAGTTGGTCAGGAATCACGATATGCCCTGGTGCATACGCTTCCTGCAACGATCCGCAAGCGCTAACTGCCACCAAATACTTTACGCCGAGCGACTTCATTGCGAAGATGTTGGCGTGATATGGCACGTCGGTTGGCGTGAGCGTGTGGCCACGCCCGTGACGGGGCAGGAACGCGACGCGGCGACCGTGCAGCGTGCCAACGGTGATTGCGTCCGACGGTGCGCCAAACGGCGTGTCGATGGTGAGTTCTTCCATATCGGTCAATCCATCCATCTGATAGAGACCGCTACCGCCAATAATTCCAAGTTCGATATTTGACATAAGATGATCAACCGCCTTGTAGAGCGGCGTGAGCTAAATTTTTGTAAGCTTCGTACATTACCGATCGCCGACTGTAGGGGCGACGCAAGCGGACGAAATTTTGTTCAAAGTAGTCAGTCATTGCCGCGCCGCCTCGCCCTTCCTATTCCTGTGAATAAAAAGCGGGCAAGGTGCGACATGGTTTGTGTGCATTGGTCAAGCTGTTTTCCGCTTGCGTTGCTCCTACGTGGACACGATTAGATGCCTCGCGACTGTAATAATACGCGAAACTAACAGCCAGTGTTGCATAAGTAACATTGACTATAAATTTCCCAAGCGTTTTAAGCTAGTAACATTGCCTACAGTGTAGCAACTGTGCGAAAATTTTAACACGCAACCCGTTGTCGTGACACTTCTCCTATTGCTCCTAAGCAACTATTCTAGTCAAATAGTACTAGAAGGGATGAATCGGTTGTGAACAGGTATCATGGCTGCTTGTGACCAAATCATAACTTTGTTACGATACTTTCGGGAGCCAGCATCGTAATGCGCTCAGGTAGTAGAATTACCGCTCGTGCGGACACAGATAGATTAGATTTCATGTCGCAAAGCCGACCTCTCACGAAACTTGCTTTACTTGGATTGTTTGCCGTCCTGTTTTTATACAACGGGCTGGCGATGGCAGTTAGCCCTGCCGACTCGATCCGCAATGTTGTGCAAAACAACGGCATTGTGGCGTTAGAGATGCAGGTACAGCCAGCGGTGAATCAGCCAGGCGACACGGTAACTTTACAGATCACGGCGGTGAATCGCGGTACTCAAGCGGCGCCAATCGCGGTCGAGGCAGTTATCCCGGGCAATCTAACCTACGACATTGCGCGAATCCCATCCAGCACCTCTTTTAATGTACAGCAGAATAGTTTTAGCTGGCAGCCTGTAGTGCCTGCGGGGCAATCACGCACGTTTGAGATGCCTTTGACGGTCGGTGTGGCTGATATGTCGCAACCATTAAATGCAGTGCAGGCGCTCGTTGAGAATGGGGGTTTGGAGCAGACGCTTTCGGCCGAATTTTGGGTTGGCGTTCTGCCACAGGCTGAAATTGTTGGGCCTGACTCTGTTTCAGTTGGTCAATCGATTCAACTGTACGCCGACATTCTTGGCCCGGGGCCATTCGATCAACGCTGGGATTCTGGCGATGGTCGCAGCCTACGAGCAGATGATCCGGCGTTGTCCTTTGCTGAAGCGGGCGAGCATACTGTCTCGTTGGAAGTTGAAAATCCGCTGGGCAGCGTCGTTGTCTCGAAGACAATTTCCGTGGTGCCTGATCCCGTTGCAATGTATACGCTTGACGACGTGACGCCTGGCATTGATCAGACGGTGCGTTTTTTGAACCAGAGCGGTGGCGCTGGCCCATTGTCGTTTGCATGGGATTTTGGTGATGGCACGACTTCAACTGAGCGTGAGCCAAGCCATCAATTTGGTGCGCCCGGCACGTATATCGTGTCGCTGACAACTGAAAATGAATTTGGTTCGGCCGAAAGTAAAATCGGCGTCACTGTGGGTGCAGCGCCAGCGGCCGATATGCAACTGCCAAGCAATGCCAAAGTAGGCGAGCCGCTGATCGGCAAAGGATTTGGCGACGCAACCGTCACCGAATTCCAATGGCTGATGGGTGACGGACGCATCGCGGACGGTAGCGACTTGTCCTATGTCTACACTCAGCCCGGCACCTACACGGTGGCGCTGTTGGTGCGTAATGCATTTGGCGTGACGCAGCTTGAGCAAACGATTGAGGTTGAAGAAGGCATTTTGTCCGTCTATTTGCCCGTTCTGCTAAATCTTTTCCAATCGCCATCTTCAGCTTTCGATTCTCTTGCAATCGAGCCTACAGTTGAATTCGCTAACGAGGGTGATTTTGTACCAATCGATTTGGAGCGCGACGTCGCACCATTCGACAGCACGCCCGAACAGCGTCTGCTCTGGTACATCAACAAAGCGCGCGAATCAAACGGTGTTGCTCCGCTATCCTACAAAGAAAATTTGAGCATTGCCTCGAAGCGACACACAAACGACATGGCGTTTAATCGCTTCACTGCGCACACGGGGTCAGACGGCTCACGTCCATCTGAGCGCCAAATTGCGGCGGGCTACGTTGGCGGTTATGCCGGCGAAGCAACGGCGTGGGGCTTTGAGTTCCCCAGTGGGGCGGTCGCATTTTGGCTGCAAAGCCCTAGCCACCGGCCGCTGATTTTGAACCGCCGTGCCGATGAAATCGGCGTTGCGTTTACCTACGACGAAACGGCTCCCAGCATTTATTATTGGACGGTTGAATTTGGCAATTCCTCTGGTGAATACTCGCTGCCGTTTGGTGGCGCTGCCCCGACGCCAACACCTCAGCCTGCACCGACCGTTGAGCCAACGCAGCCTGTTGTGGTGGTCGTTGTGCCTGCCGCAACTGAGGTGGTGGTTCAAGAACCAGTTCAAGAACCGACTGAAGCGCCTGTTGTAATCGAGCCAACTTCGACGCCTGAATTTACGCCGACACCCATTGTGATTACAGTAACGGCGACAAGCGAGAAGGCGACGGTTGTGATTCCGACGCAGGTGCCAACGGAAACGCCAATGGTTGCGGCAACGCCAACCGCAACGCCAACCTCGACGCCAACGCCACCTCCCACGGCTGTGCCGACCGCGACGCCAGAGCCTGCGGCGATTGTGACGAGCACGCCGATTCCAACAGAAACGCCACTGCCAACGATTACGCCGTTGCCAACGATTACGCCGACGCCAAGCGCGACGCCAACCTCATCGGCCGAAGCAATTGTGACGAGCACTCCGCTCCCTGTCGCAACCGAGCCAGTTGACGGTGAAGAAGAATCGGAAGGTGAAACAGGCACAACGGATGAGCGTAATAGTCAAGGTGCAGGCGCAACGACAATGGCATTTGTTGTTGCGCTGCTAGGCGATGAAAGCGGTGTGACCGCGTTGCCTTACGCGACATATGCGATGCAGGCTGAAGTGCTGGCAAATCCTGCGCTGGTTGTGCTGGAATTAGATGTGGAACCGCGAGATTTTGTGTTGGTGACGGAGCAGATTGGTGCGGATAATGTTTCGGCCGAAACGATTATTAACTTCACCAATCCTGACGACACAATTGCCACACGCCGCTTCACGCTGCAATTTGCGCAAGACCAATGGCGCGTTGATCAGATTCGATAACGCCCATTCCCTCTGAAAATCACTCACATCGTTTATACTGGAAGATAGCCTTGATCTATTTAGCTTGCATTGATGCCTCAGCTCTAAACAGGGCGATTCAGTAAAAACTTGTGGCTCGTATATCGCGTATTGAATTGCTGAAAGTAGGTTTGGCCGCTCGCTTACAAAAATGCCTTTTGATACGCGAATAGGCGTTTGTCGTTTTTTACTGAAACGCCGTGCAGTTCTAAAAATGTGTGTCGGCAAAAATATTACGGTAAACTCACTCGTATGATCACCACGATACTTGACGCGAAAAATTTGGCGGAAATCCTTGGCAATCCCAATCTGGTGATTGTCGATTGTCGGTTCGATTTGGCTGATGTTTCAGCGGGTCGATCGGCGTATACAGCTGGGCATATTCCTGGCGCAGTTTTTGTTGATTTAGACGATGATTTGAGCGGTCCACCATTCACGGATCGTGGACGCCATCCGTTGCCGTCGCCTGATGCGATGCGGACACTTTTCGGCCGAATTGGCGTCACGCCAGAGTCACAGGTCGTGGCCTATGACGACAAAGGTGGCGTTTACGCATCGCGCTTTTGGTGGATGCTGCGCTACATGGGGCATGAGGCTGTGGCTGTCTTAAGCGGCGGCTGGCCTATGTGGGTTGCTGGAAATCATCCGATTGCAACAGGTGTGGAGCAAAATGCGTCCGTCGAATTTGTCGGCGAACTGAATGCTGACATGCTTGTCCAAATTGATGACGTTGCCGAGCAAGCTTTGCTGGTCGATTCGCGCGGCGCGGCACGCTACCGTGGCGAAGTCGAACCGATCGACCCGATTGCTGGACATATCCCAGAGGCTGTCAATCATCATTTTGCGCTGAATTGGGATGAACAAAGGCAGTTGCGGGCAGGTGATGAAATCCGCGCCGAAATGAACGCTCTGTTTGGTGGAACGCCATCGGCCGATGTCACGTTTTACTGCGGGTCAGGCGTGAGTGCCTGCGTCAATTTGCTTGCTCAGGCGCACGCTGGGCTACCGCTGGGCAAATTGTATGTGGGATCATGGAGTGAGTGGAGCGGCTCAGATCGGCCGAAAATTTTGCGTGAGGACGGGACGAAGTAGCGTTTGGGGAAGCCTATCGCTTTTGTGGGGCTGACATATCGTTGCGTGGTGCGTAAAAAAAAGACGCCTCAGCGAGGCGTCTCTACGGGGTGTCTTCTCAAGTAGAGACGTCGCCGCTGGCGCGTCTCATTCCTGAAAATCATAACATTGAGATACTAGACTGTTCTGGTAAGCGCCAGAATTTCGTCGCCTTCTTCAACCATGTCTTGCGAGGGGAATGGGATTGGGAGCCCATCACGCCCAGCAAGAAGTGCCAGTGCATCGTTTCCACCGTGCAGGTCATCGAAGAGGTTGCCTAAATCTTGGTCTTTGCTGATCGTCATACTGACGCTCTTGACTTCGCCATGCTCAATCCATTTATCCCATTCGGTAACGTCTTCCCAAACGGTATTGATGGCTGTGAAGCCTTGTCGTTCGGCCGAACGGCGCAGAAGTGTGTTGGCATGCGTCAATAGCACCTTCACCTCAGGCATTGTGAATACGTCACGCGCCAGATTAGAGGCCAGTACGTTTACTTCTGGGTTTGGCGTGAGTGCCAAGAAGGTGTGCATCGTTTCAGCACTTGCGTCTTTGAGCACATCCTCATCAAGTGCATCCCCTTGAATCACGTTTAGACCGTCAGCCTCCGCCAGTTCACAGTTGTGTTGATTCGAATCAATAAGCCAGACGGGCCCCGTCTCGGCAAGATGTCGAGCCAGAAAACGGGCAGTGGGGGCCGCACCCAAGATTAGCACGCCACTCCGCTCATCTGTTGAGCGAACCAACTCTCCACGCCGGTCTAGCCATTCCGTTGTCCATTTCAAGAAGATAGGCACGGTTGCGGTCGTGAAGATTGCCATGAAGACAAGGACTGAAAAAATCTCAGCCGTGATAATGCCCAAGCCGAGACCGACTTGCGCAATGATAATCTCAACGGCACCTCGCCCATTCATGCCCGCGCCCACCGTAATCCCCTCTCGCCAGCCGTAGCCGCTTGGAAGATAGAAAACTGCCGTACCGACAATTTTACCGACGGTTGCAACCACCGTGACGGCGATTAGCAGCACGAGAAGGTCGCTCTGGAACACATCGAGCGATACGTGGAAGCCTGCTGTCACGAAGAAAATCGGGGCAAGAAAACCAATCGAAACATCGTGAACCAAATCATTTAGTTGATGCGAAAGTTTTGGCTCTAAAACGGTGCCTTCACGAAGGAAGAGGCCAGCGAGGAATGCACCCAAAATTGCATGCAGGCCAGCTAGTTCAGCAAACTCAGCGAACAGCAGCGCGATGAGCAAAATGAGCGTTGCGTTGAAGGTGCGCCCTGTAAAACCAGCCCGCGCCAAGCGTCGCCACAAAGGTGGGAAGACCCACAAACCAATGGCGGAAACGACGGCGAAGAACAAAACCGCTTTACCTGCAACAAGACCAAGCCCTTGAACAGAGAAGCCGCCCCCGTCAAAAATGCCGATAATGGCGGCAAATACAATCAATGCGAGCGTATCCGAGATAAGCGCACCCGCCATCAGAACGTGGGCGATGCGCGTATTTAATAATTTCAGATCAACTAGTATTCGAGATTTAGTCGCCAGCGATGTGACGCCTGCGGCAATACCGACAAAAAGTCCTGCCGCAACGGTACCGCCTAAACTGGTTACAACAAAATAAGCAAGGGCAAAGGGTGTGATGAAACCACCCAATGCGGCAAGTAAGCCAGCCCAGGAAGCTTTAAACAGCTCCTTGGGGTCGATCTCCATCCCGATGTAAAGCATCATCAGCAAAACGCCGACTTCAGCAAGTACTTCTAACGGCTCGCTGGCTTTCAACACGCCCAACATTGGTGGGCCAAGGATGATGCCGGCTGCTAACTCACCAAAAATTGATGGGTAGCCCAACCGCTTACTGATATTGCCAGCGATAAGCGCTGCTACCAGTACAAAAAGAAGATTCAAAATGCTCAATTCCATTTAGGTGTCCTTATGTAATTATCTTTTGCACGATGTGCTGTTTCTCACAAACTGATCATCAGATGCTTGCTTCTGTGCGCGCGAGTATAGTGTTACTTGCTTCCCCTACCACCGAAACGGCCCAATGATGACGCATAGTAAACATACGCTAATGATGGTTGAGGTGTCAATTACAACTGCATTAACAATGGTCGCGTCCAATACAGTTCCAAGACTGAGTGATCGGAAGACGACGCATTGCGACCATTTCCAATGCTGGAGCGAAGGGAAATGGTAAGTGTCACGCTGAATCTTGTCGCGGGCGACTAAGCTTAGCTAAAAGAGGTTTTAACACTTGTGCCTTCTATAAACAATGTACTGTTGTACCAATTGTCAGCAAATTTTGATTTAATCGGTGGTGTACACATTTGTAGGGAGGAAGCTGACGGACTTGACGTGTAGGTTGGCGACGACTGGCTGCCACTGCCAATCGGCCGAATTCGCCTGAAACAAACGCCCCTCTGAACAGATCGCCCAAATCGAATCATCTGGTGCCGCGTGAAAGATCTCAATCGTGTCTTCGATGGGATTTTCGATGCCGTGGCCTGCAAATTGCCAAGTTGCACCTTTATCGGCCGAAACCACAATCTGCGCGAGGTGATTAACTTCTTTTGAGGGTGCCGCCAAGATTAAATCAGGGTGCGCTGGCGGCACGATCATGGCGCGGGTGTAGTCGTGGGCGATGACTTTGTGCCAGCTTTGCCCGCCATCGGCCGAATGTGCCATGCCGCCCAAGCTGGGATGCGCCAACGGCAGTCGCTCATTGAGCGTGACCCAGCCCATCGACACCCAAAGCTCGTTTGGATTCTCTGGATGCCCCGTAATGAAATGCATGTCGTCATCGTTTAGAGCAACCTTGTGCCAGGTTGCGCCGCCATCGTCACTGCGCAACAGTCCGCCGACCTCGACCGCCGCCATGAGCGTATTGGGTTGCCCCAGTGGCGAATAGAAGTTGCGTAAGCCACCGGCGCGCGGCGAGTAGGGCAGATACCAATCATTGATCTCAGGCAGCGCAGTGAAGCCCATGAGCTCCTGCCAACGCAATCCATCATCGCTGCTGCGGAACGCACGGCCTGGCTCGGTGCCGCATAGAATCGAACTGGCATCAGTTGGATCAACTAGAAACGAACGAAACGCAGAGGCGGTCAGGCCATCTTCAATGTGCGTCCATGTTGTGCCGCCATTGTCGCTGCGAAACAGCCCATCGCCATAGCTGCCAGCGAGGATGATGTCGTTTTCGGCGTGGTTCTCCGGCGTGCGGTTGAAGGCATGAATCGCCCAAAACAGCATGCCGTCTAAACCAAGAAAGGTTAGCTCGCCATCTTCAAGTCTGTAAACGCCTGAGTTGCTGCCAAGATAGGTGCGAAAGTTTGTCATAGTTCAAACGTGTCCGTGTCGCTAGCGCATGATGGAATCAGGCTGAGAATTTTATTCACAGCTACAGTAAGTCAACTAACTTACCTTCATCGACAACGACTTTTCCATCCAGACTAATTGTGCAGTTGCGCACGGGAATGTCGAAGTGGCCTTCAGTGAAGCGCCCTGCGAACTCGTTTGCACCTGTTGAGAAGAGGAAATTGCCAGCATAGCAGCGCGTCTCAGTGCCGTTGAAATCACGCTTGTCGTACATCATCAGCGATTCGTAGCGGGCGTTTGGATTGAGCCCCCAGCCGACGTGTGATGTGGCGTAGGCGAGTGGATCGTCCCATGCAGCGAGATAGCGAGTGAACAGTTCGTAGTCGGTGCCGCTGCCTTCGATATGGGTGATGTAGTCGTTCTCGATGGTTAGGACGATTTGTTGCTCAAGATAGCGCTTGAACGTGAGGTTGATGTCGCCCACGTCGAGCACGAGCGTGCCGTTGACGCTGTTTGCCTTGGGGAAGCTGACGAGCACGCCGCCGGGCCAGTGCGTGAGCGTGCCTGGTTTGTCGGTGAAGCCCCAGTTGCCGACGGTGGGTGACTTCTCCATGTTGACGGTCAGGTCGGTGCCAGCAGCGGAGGTGACGCGCATTTCGGCCGATTTTCGCACCAAGCGTGACGCTGCCAACACCTTCGGCTTCAAATCCTCAGTCGGAACCATGCGCTCCAGCGCCTCTGGGTGCTCATTGCTGACAAACAGCACCCGCGCCCCGCTCTTCAAAATCGTCGGTAGCTCTGGCGCGTGCATGGGCCCTTCCAGCGTGCAATCGACAACCATCGGCACGCTGGTCAAGGCCGCAAGCGCCGCCTTTGAGTGCTGCAACGCCTGCGATGCGCCCGTCGAGCGCACGGGGACAGGCGCGGTCTGTGGAGGCGTCGGCATGACCACATGCACAGGCTTTGCACCCATGCGCAGCAACGCTAACTCGCTTAGCTGTACATTCAGCGCACGCGATTGTGTTTCGGATAAAATCACAATTTCATCACCAGCCGCCACTTTGCACAAGCCAAACACTTTCTCAAATGCATCAATCCACTTCGCTTCTATTCGATCGCTAAACATAGCCAGTTCCTTGGTTAATAGGTGTGAGTCGTTAGATAGTTTCTTCGATATCGACGTAAATGACACATTTCGTTACCTCGGCGGTTTTTTATGGTACGGGAAAGTAAAAAAGAGGCTGTTAGCTGTTCGCCTGTTTTTATTCTGGCTGATAGCTGATAGCTGATAGCTGATAGCTTTGCGGCGCAGCAGTTTAACCGACTACCGATCAAACTGCTGCTTCAGCTTAAAGTGTTGCACCTTACCCAGCGCATTCTTTGGCAGCTCATCGACAAAATGATACGCACGCGGTAGCTTGAAACGGGCAATTTTCCCGTCCATGAATTCGCGTAATGGCGCTTCATCTGTGCCATTGCATACAACGACCATTTCTGGACGCTCGCCCCATTTTGCGTCGCTCATGCCGATCAGGGCGCATTCAGCTACGCTAGGATGTTGGTTGAGCACACGCTCAACTTCGGCCGCATAGATATTCTCACCACCCGAAATGATCATGTTTTTCTTGCGATCTTTGACGTACAGATAATTATCCTTGTCAAGATGCCCAATGTCGCCCGTGCGGAACCAGCCATCGTTCAGTGCAGCGGCTGTTGCCTCTGGATTGCGCCAGTAGCCTTGCATAATGTTTGGCCCACGCAGCATGATTTCCCCTTCGGCATGTATAGGCAGCGTGTTGCTGTCGGCATCGATGATTTTCGCTTCGGTGTGGATGCCAGGTTGGCCGGTTGTGCCGATGCGATCAAAGTCTGATCCCGGCCGATGATAAACCGCAATCGGACACGTTTCCGTGCAGCCATACATCTCCACCATCATCACGCCCACCGCACGAAACTCATCTGACAAGTGTCTCGGCACCAGCATCGAGCCAGTGCAGGCAATGCGCAGATTTGAGAAATCAGTTTCTTGCCAAAGTGGTGATTTGATACATGCTAGTTGGGTCGCTGGCACAAAGCAGCAGATCGTTGGTGCAGGATGCGCGCCGTCCTTTGCAGAAATTGCCCGCAACACGTCATCAGGATTAAAGCCGCGATGCATCACAACCGTCGCGCCAAGATGTAGCGCGGGCGTCGTTTGATTATTCAAGCCGCCCACATGGAACAGCGGCAGACACATCATAATCACGTCCTGACTCGTCATGTCGTGCATGTGCTGGCTCTGCACCGCATTCCAAAACAGCGCATTCTGTGACAGCATCGCGCCCTTTGGATGCCCCGTCGTACCAGAGGTATAGACCAACAACATCGTGTCTTCAAGACTGCCCGATGAGTTGACTGCACCTGCCGGCGCATTATCCATCAGGTCACGCCAACGTTGCCCGCCGTCTGGTGTAAAGTCCATGCCGATCAAGTGACAATCCGGTATCGTTGTCCGCGTATGTGCCGCAAAATCAGCATATGTTTGCTCGACTAACAACACGCTGCTCTCCGCATTCTCAACGATATAGGCTAGTTCAGGAATCGCCAGCCGCGAGTTGAGCGGATTGAGAATCGCACCAATCCGCGCACAGGCAAACAGCGCAACCAAATACTCGGGCGTGTTGGATGAGAGCAACGAAACGCGCTCGCCGTGTTTGACGCCGAGTGTGCCAGAGAGCATTCGCGCCGCTTGGTCAACCTGCGTCGCCATGTCTGCATAGGTAATCGCGCGTCCTTCAAAATGGACGGCGACTTTGTCAGGTGTAAATTGTGCGTTGCGGTCAATCCAAGTGGAAATATTCATTTTGGGATTTGCTGGCTTAGACGCCCCCGCGGGGCCGTCTCTACGGTGTGCGGTTTGCGTAGAGACGTCGCCGCTGGCGCGTCTTTCTTTATGTATCAATCGTCCGTTTCACCACGTTCATAGAGGGCAAACTTGCCGAGATTGTCGAGGCAGATCTCGGCCGTCAGTGGCAACATTAGCGCCCCACAGCGCGAGTCACGGAATATACGTTCAAGCGGCAGACTTTTCAACATCGACTGCCCGCCACAGGTGCGAATTGCCAACTGTGACATCTCGCTGGCGTTTTCCATAATCGTATACTGCATCACCCACGAACGCATAATCTGGTCTTTACTTGGATTCGGCCGAGCCTCCGAAAGCGTCTGATAAAACAGCGCCTTGCTCTGCTCCAACATAATTTTCATCTGGGCAACCGCGATCTGCTTTGTTGGATACATGCGCCGCTTGACGGGATACAGTCCTGGATACTCACCGCGCAAATACTTAATGGTGAAGTCATAAGCCGCCTGCATCAGCCCCATGTACGCAGGGCAGAGCGTCAAAAACATGTGCGGCCATTTGCTGGCGGCGGCGTGATAAATGCCGCGCGGCATCAGCATCGCCTCCTCTGGCACAAACACATCTTTGAAATGCAGCGTGCGCGAAACGGTGCCGCGCATTCCCATCGGATCCCACTCACCTGTAATTGAAACGCCGTCCGCATCGGCCGGAACGGCGACATACACACTGTTGCGCCGACTTGGCTTTTCGCCCTCGCGTACCTCAGAACACAAGATGCCGTAGTAGTTGGCGTGTCCTGACAGTGACGCAAAAATTTTCTTGCCGTTGACGATCCAGCCGCCGCCGTTTTCGTTCGTGGGGATCGCCTGCGTTCCCCACGCCACTTTGCCCGCTGCCGCCGCGCCACCTTCTGAAAATGGTTGAGAGTAAATCGCGCCATCTTCAACGATACGCTTGAAGTGGATGGCGCGTTTCTGTTCATGGGTGGTGCGTTGTTCGGCCGACATCTCCAAATCGTCTGTTAAATCGCCCGTCCAGAGCGTGGACGAGACGTGCATATTCCAAGTCAGCGCCGTTGCGCCACAGTAGCGACCAAGCTCGGCCGCCGTCATCGCATAGGTCAAAATGTCCGCGCCATGCCCACCATGCTTCTCTGGGATACAGATTCCCATCAGCCCTGCTTTGAACATGTCCACATAATTCTCGGCTGGAAAGCTAGCATTTAGATCGTACTGAGCGGCACGCGGGGCAAGCGATTCCTGGCCGACTTTACGCGCCAAATCAGTCAGATAGCGTTGTTTGTCGGTCAGCTTAAATGCGATGGGATCGAAAATCGGTGCGTCGGTTTTCATGGTGAACTCTCTGGGACTGGTCAGCATTTCAGCGTGTTAGCTTTGTTTGGCTGAAATGCTGCATTGCTGATTGGCTACAGCGCTTGTAGAAACGCCTCAAGCGCCGCATTAAAAACGGCAGGGTTCTCAATATGAGCAATGTGACCAAGGCCGTCCATCTCGACAAACTGCGAATTGGGAATATAGGTCGCCGTTTTTGCCATCATTTTTGGCGGGGCGTTGCGATCTTCAGAGCCGACGAGCAGCAGGGTGGGAATGTCGATATTGGGCAGGTTTTTGCGCCGATCGAATAGCAGAAGTGTCACGACTGACGTGCAGAAGGTATCAACTGACACGCGCACAATATCTTCGGCCGCTGCTTGCAGCCCCGCTTCCGTCGCATTTGTTCCCGTCAAACCCTTAATCATGTCAGGC
>JACLAD010009308.1_pt1 | contig 18198 bp, 16 predicted proteins | sample 8027901 | NCBI WGS metagenome assembly JACLAD01 (sample SAMN15725071, study PRJNA655200) | protist metagenome | isolation source: fluorescence activated cell sorting (FACS) single amplified genomes of... | place: Spain: Blaines Bay Microbial Observatory, Mediterranean Sea | collected 2016-07-05 | reverse complement strand
AGGAGCTTGCGCTGCGCGCTCCTCGCCAAGATGCTCCTCCATCTCGGTCGTCAGCGCACGTTCCGCCAGCGCCTTCGTCAGTTCAGAAAGAATGCCGTCCTTGCCGAACAGCTCGCCGGGCGAACGCCCTTCCATCAGCCGGTCCAGCAGCTCTTTGTCGATGCTCATACGTGGGTCTCCTTACAGAGCAGTTACCACGCCAGGGCACAAAATTCAGGATAGTCCCTCGCCTTGGAGCAAGCGCTTTGGCAAAGAAAGCCACTTGGAAACAAGAGCTTGATCCATCACTCCGATCGCGGGTCGCAGTATTTGTCCATAAAGTATACCGAGCGCTTGATCGATCACGAGATCGATCCATCCGTCGGCACGGTCGGGGATTCCTATGATAATGCGCTCGCAGAAAGCGTCATCGGCCTGTTCAAGACCGAGGTCATCAAGCAGCTCGGCCCGTGGAAAACCATGCAGGACGTCGAATGGGAAACCGCCCAGTGGGTCGAGTGGTACAACACGCAGCGACTTCTCAGCTCAATCGGCTACATCCCACCAGCCGAAGCCGAACAGCGCCACCTTGAACAGCTTCAAGCAGTCGATAAGGTCGCCTGAAGCGTAGAACGAAACGCTCTCCGGCAAAGCCGGGGCAGTTCAATCGGCAACTCCGGCGCGGGCAAGATCCATCTGCTCTGCGCCGTGGGACACGCCCTCGTCGAAGCAGGCCGGCGGGTGTTTTACACCCGCACCACCAACTTGGTGCAGAGACTTCAAGCCGCGCGCCGCGACCTCGCCCTTGAAGCGGCGCTTGCCAAGCTCGACCGCTTCGACCTCATCATCCTCGACGACATTGGCTACGCCCAGAAAGACCAAGCCGAAACCTCCGTCCTCTTCGAACTCATCGCCCGGCGTTACGAAACCCGCAGTCTGGCGATCGCGGCCAACCAGCCCTTCAGCGCCTGGGACCGCATCTTCCCCGACAAGGCCGTCACCGTCGCCGCGATCGACAGATTGGTCCATCATGCGACCATTCTCAAAATGAACGTCGACAGCTACCGTCGCCGCACTGCCGGTGTTTGTCAAAGTAGTTGTCGCCTGCCCTTATTCAGGCCGCTCGCTCGGCAGGACCGGCCATGGGGCCGCCGACGCCGGCATCTTTGGGGAGCGCGTCGGCGGCCCCATGCCCTTCGCTCCCAGCTTCAGCTCGTTCCGGATTGAGCCAGACGGAGCGGATGGGGTCCCAGCAGCGCGTCTTTCCTGACCACCGTTCAGGGTGAGCCGCGCGAGCGCGTTGATACAGCTGATGGCGGTTGGCGAGGAGTGACTGGTCCTTGCCGCGGTGGCGCTGGTCGGGCGTCACGAAGCGGATGGCGCTATGGCGGTGCTCGAGGTTGTACCAGCGCACGAAGCTCTGAACCCAGAGCCGCGCCTCCTCAAGCGTCGCAAAGCCCCGGGTCGGCCAGTCGGGCACATACTTGCAGGTCCGGAAGAGCGCCTCGGAGAAGGGATTGTCGTTGGACACCCGCGGGCGGCTGTAGCGCGACATCGCAGTTGACGGCTTAGCGACATCGCAGGTGGTTGACGGTGACGTTGTGACGGTGCCGGTTTAGCGCCGTCAGATCAAGCTTCGATGTCGCTGTCCGGTGTCGCTGTGGGCGTGCTGTTCTGGGCCGGGTCCTTCTCCTTTTTCGGCTGGGGTTTCTGGGCGTCACCTTCGATGTCGCTGAGCGATGTCGCGGCGGCATAGGCGGCGCGGCGGCGGTAGCTCTCGACGTTCATCTCGAAGATTACGGCGTGGTGGACGAGCCGGTCGATGGCGGCGATGGTCATGGCCTTGTCGGGGAAAATGGCCTCCCAGCCGCTGAACGGCTGATTGGCCGTGATCATGATCGAGCGACGCTCATAGCGTGCGGCGATAAGTTCGAAGAGAGCGCTGGTCTCGGCCTGGTCCTTTCGGACGTAGGAGAGGTCGTCGAGGATGAGCAGGTCGAACTTGTCGAGTTTCGCGATCTCCTGAGAGAGCGCCAGCTCTTGCCGGGCCATCTGGAGGCGCTGAACGAGGTCGGAGGTTCTGGCCATCAGCACCCGGTATCCCCGCTGGATCAGCTCGTATCCAATGCCTGCGGCAAGATGCGTCTTACCCGAGCCGGGCGGGCCGAATGCCAGCAGATTGTGGCCTGCCTGCAGCCAGCCGTCCCCCTCGGCGAGCGCGCGGACCCGGGCTTGGCTCAAGGTGGGAACTGCGAGGAAGTCGAAGGCATCGAGGGTCTTGCCCTGCGGGAGCCTCGCGGCGGCGAGATGGCGCTGGATGCGACGCTGCTCCCGCTCGCTCAGCTCCAGCTCGCACAGCGCTGCCAGCAGGCGCTCGGCGGGCCAGCCCTCCTTGTCAGCGCGGGTGCAGAACTCGGGCCAGAGGCGCGCGACAGTCGGCAGTCTGAGCGCCGTCAGCAGGGTGGGTAGCGTCGCGGTTTCCACGGTCATGCTCATGCGGCTGCTCCCTGTCCCGTGATCAGCTCATCATAACTGCCGGCGGCGGGAATGCAGACGGGCACGTCGGGCTCACTGCCGCCCGGCGTCCGGGTGAAGCGGGCGCGCAGCTCGTCGAGATCCGGCAGATCGCCAGCCGCGGCGATCTCGGCCAAGGCCGCGGCCAGCTCCGCCTCACATGTCTGATCATGTGCCAGCCAAAGCAGGCCAACCATGGTCCGGCAGGCCCGCCGCTGGGGCACAGACGCCGTCAGTGCGTCCCAGCAGTGGCGGTATTCCGACCGGGGGAAGAGCGCCTCTCTGTAGGTCAGGTTGGCGAAGGCCTGCGGCTTGGCGCGCAGGCTGTGGATCACGTGGTGATAGCTGACGACATAGGCGTGGCCGCCGCGCCCGCTACCGGGCGCCCGCCCGCGCGGCAGGGTGTCGATCGGGGTGTTGCCGAGGAACAGCTCCAGGCGATCGTCGAAGACGCGGAGCTTCAGTTCGTAGCCGATGAGGCGCGAGGGGACCGTATAGAATACCTTGCGAAACACGAAGCCGCCCGAGGAGGTCACACGCACGCGGGCCTCGTCGTAATCGCAACTGCGGCGGGTCGGGAGTGATCGGAGATGGGGGCGTTCGGCCTCGAGCCGGCCCCGGTGACGCGCGTTGTGACGCGCGACGGCCTGAGCCACGAAGCGACGCCAGTCGTCCAAATCCTCGAAGTCGTGGCTACCGCGAAGCAGGAGGGCCTGCTCCAGACGTGTCTTGAGATGCCCGTTGCGGCTCTCGATCGCTCCGTTTTCGTGCGCAATACCACGATTGTTCCGGGTCGCTTCCATCCCATAGTCGGCGCATAGCGCCTCGTAACGCGACCGAAGGTCGTCTCGGGCATCACGGTCGAGATTGGCGAAGGCCGCAGAAAGGCTGTCCGTGCGGTGCTCGTGCGGGGCGCCTCCAAGCTGCCAGAGCGCGTTCTGCAGGCCGCTGGCCAGTGCAGTATAGCTCTCGCCGCCCAGAACGACCTCTGCATGCTCCCAGCCGGAATGGACCAGGGTGAAGTGATAGATCCGGTGCGCCAAGGGAGAGCCGGCAATCGTCACGCCAAGATTCCGTGCGTCGAAAAAGTCAGACATGCCCTGCCGCCCCGGCGGATGGATCTGGCGAAAGATCACCTCCCGCTCAGGTCCGTGCTCGGCCCGCCACGTCCGCATCCGCCGTTCAAGCGTGCGCCGCGCCGAAGCAAGATCCCGCTCCGGATGGCGATGCTCCATCTCCTCGAGAACGGCAATCGGACGCAGTCCCGGCTTCGCCTCGAGAAGCGGAACGATCTCCTCGTCCCACAACCCGGTCAGCGGGTCCGGCTTGCCGCCTGCGTGGCGACGTTCACGCCGCTTCCGGGACGGCGGCCGCGGATCGTGGTCGATCCGTGCCCCAGTGCTCGCGCTGAAACCGGCCTTGGCTGCGGCGATCTTTTGCGTGTGATGGCGTCGAAGGGTCATGTAATCCTCGTGTTGTCGGTCGGTGATGAAACGGCCAGGCATCCGATCCTCTTCTTGGTCGTCGAAGATCGGACCACCCTGACCGCCGTCACCGCCAATCGCACGGGGCGAGCCCGTGCGAGATTTTGGGGGAAGCTACACCCGGGCTACGCCCGGCTTCCGTTTCCCCCAAAATCACCACCTGCAATGTCGCGCAGTTTCACCAGCGGTGTCGCTGCACAGGCGGCTAAAGGACGCGGTCACGCCAAGCCGCTCCATTGTGGTTTTCATGGTGGCACCCTTCATCGGGCTGCCATTGTCGGCGTGGAGCGTCAGCGGAGAGGTAAGACACTTCTCCGCCCAGACTGCGCGTTTCAGGACCTGAGCCGCGAACTCGGCTGTCTCGCGTTCGTAGACCTCCCAGCCGACGATCTTGCGGCTCCAGATGTCGACGATGAGATAGAGGTAGAAGAACGTTCCTGCGATCGGTCCGGGCAACCAGGTGATGTCCCACGACCAGACTTGGCACGGCGCTTTCGCTTCGAAGCTGGTGGGTGGCTTGCGCCGGGTCGACGGCCGGGCGCGCCCGCGCCGATTGTTCTGACCGCGTTCGCGCAGGACCCTGTAGAAGCTGGACTCCGAGGCGATCCAAGCGCCGCGGTCGGCCAGCCGCGGCACGATCTGGCTGGGCGGGAGGCTCGCGAACTCGGGTGCGGCACAGGTGGCTGCGATGAGGTCGCGCTCCTTCTCGCTCAGCCTGTTGGCCGGTGCGGGGCGTTCAGCGAAAGGGCGGCCGTCATTGCGGATCCCGCCCTCCGTGCCCTTCCAGCGCTGCAATGTGCGCGTGCTGAGGCCAAGCTCGGCGCAGGCGGCGGACTGGCGAGCGCCCGCTGTCGTGGCCTCGTCGATCAGGGCAACGATATCTTGGCGATCTGGAGTAGACGTCATGCGTCCTCGTCTCCCTGGCCCCAGATCGCCTCGGCCTTTTTTCGCAGGATCATCAGCGCTGCCGCCTCAGCGAGCGCCTTTTCCTTGCGAGCGAGGTCCCGTTCCAGCTGCTGGATGCGTTTCTTGTCGTCCTTCGTCTCGCGCGTGATCCGGCTCGTCGCCGTGCGCTCCCAATCATTGGCCCGCTCGCAGGCCTCCCGCCAGACGCGGAGTTGCTCGGGATAGAGGCCCCGCCGCCGGCAGTACGCACCGAGATCGGCTTCGTTCATCGAGGCCGTCTCGATGACCGCCGCGAGCTTGTCGGCTGAGGTCCAGCCCGCCGGACCCGTATTCGCGTCAGGTAAAAACTGCCCCTTCGCCCGCGCCTCTGTACGCCACTTGACGAGAGTCGTCCGCGAGATCCCTTCCTCCTGAGACAGCCGCTGCAGGGGTATGTTGTTCGGCGGGAGCATCTTCGTCAGAAGCGCCGCCTTCCGTTCCGGTGAGTAAGCCAAATCGTCATCCTGTTCCGCCCGCCTCAGTGTACATGTCTAGCGTAGGGGCGGGCGACATCTTCTCTGACAGAGAGGGCTGCCGCACTGCCGCACTGCCGCAGAGCGCGGAGCCGTCGGCACCGACAGCCGGGCACAACCACCAGCGACAGCCTTGCCGATAACCATCTCCCCGTCAGCGACAACCACGCCGACAACAGAAGGAAAAACAGCACCTCCTGAACCAGCTGCCGCAGAGGCTACAACCGGCCAACTTGGTTGACGCGAGCGGACATCATGGTTGACGCGCTACAGTCGAGGTTCAGCTCGGTCTCCCCGGCTAGCCGGTAGTAGAACGACGACCGCGAGAGCGACAGCAGCCGGCACTGCCGCCCCACAGACAGGGCCGGATGGTCTCGCTCGATCATGTCGCGCCTCACGTCCCGCCCCAGGGCTTGAGCTTTTTGGACAAAAAATCGTTGGCGACCGCCAACTCGCCTATCTTGGCATGCAGCTCCTTCACCTGCGCCTCGTCGACTTCGGGCGTCTTCTTTCCGCCCCGCTCGAAGACCCCTGAAGCGCCCTCGAGCAGAGCTCGCTTCCACTGATGGATCAGCGTGGGATGCACCCCGAACCGGCTCGCCAGTTCGGCGGCCGTCTGTTCGCCTTTCAATGCTTCCAGCGCGACCTTGGCCTTGAAAGCAGGCGCGTGCTGCTTGCGTTTCGACATCTCTGATCTCCTTGTCGGTGAAGATCAGCAGACAGCAAATCGTAGCTTACGTCAGTGCCCTGAAACCGGGGAGCACCTCACAGGAAGGCTCCTTAGACCTGGCTCAACGGCCAAATCATTGCACACTACGGTGGTGCAAAGACCGTCCACAGCATCAGGTCAGCCGTTGGGCGGCTCAACTGTGATCCTATGATGCAAGACCGGGAAGGTCGACCTTCCCCGTCCGCCCCGCCAACCCATCCTGCAAGGCGCGCTCAGCAAGATACTCATAAAGAGGAAGCTCTATGGGCGCTCTTTCGGCAACCTTTGCCAGCGCGTCGGCGACGAAACCGTGCCGTAGGCGCGACAGCGTCGGGTAAGGCTCATCAAGCCCTAGCCAATCGGCAAAAATCAAGAAATTCCGAACATAGTAGTAAAGGAAGTGCCGAGCTGGCAGGCCCCCTGCGCCGGATGCCTTGTGATGAACGAGGTGTAGATCAGGCAGTACCATACAGCGCACGCCGCGACGCCCCCCTTCGATGAGCCAGTGCGTTTCTTCGAAATACAGGAAGTAATGCTCCGGGATCGGTCCAAGTCGGCTCAGCGCCGAACACCGGACGAAGAGCGCGGCCCCGGTGAGGCATTGCACTTCGTAGGGAGCGGAAGGCAGTTCGGCTGCGGGCCGTCCAGCAAGGATGTGACCCGTAGCGAAACCGTCCTTGAGAGAGACAAAGGAACCCGCCGTGGCTATCCGGTCGAAGCTGGTATCCCGGAAAATGACGGGTCCGAAGACGTCGATCTCGGGATGGGTTTCGGCGGCAGCGAGCAACCGGTCGAGGGCGCTGGCCGTGACCTCCATATCGGGGTTCAGGATCCAGACGAACTCGTGACCTCGCGTGGCTATCCGGGAAAGCCCAAGGTTGTTACCGCCAGCATAGCCGAGGTTTTCGCACGAGCGTATCAGGGTCACGCCCGGCAAGGCGGCGGCCAGCTCATCATGTTCCAGGCCGGGACTCGCGTTGTCGACAACGTAGATGTCGACATCCCGTGACCGGGTCGTCTTGAGTGTCGAGACCAGCCGCCGGGTGTCCTCCAGCGAGTCGTAGCACAGCACCAGCACCGCGACCCGCGCCGGTCGACCGAACGCTCGCCGGGCCGCGGCGAGAGTGCGGCCGAAAGCGGCAGGAGGCGAAACTGTGGGCATATCGTCCCTTTGATCTTCAGTCATAGGCGAGACGCCGCCCCAGCGGTTCGGTTCGGGTCAGTTAAGATCTGACAGGAAGCGCCCGTAATCGTTCTTGCGGAAGAGCTTCGCGCGGTTCTGCAGGGCTGCCTTGTCAATCCAGCCGAATTTGAAGGCGATCTCGTCGGGGCTGCCGGTCTGAAGACCTTGCCGGGTTTCGAGCGTTCGCACGAAGTTGCCCGCGTCAAGAAGTGAGCCGTGTGTGCCGGTATCGAGCCAGGCATAGCCGCGGCCCATGCGCTCAACCGACAACTTGCCTTCACCAAGGTAGCTTTCGAGAAGGGTGGTGATTTCCAGCTCACCCCGGGCTGAGGGCTGCACGGCGCGGGCGCGCTCTGAGGCGGAGGGATCGAGGAAATAAAGGCCGGTCACCGCATAGTTGGACGGCGGGACTTCCGGCTTCTCGACGATGGACCGGGCCTGACCCTGATCGTCAAAATCGACGACACCATAACGTTCGGGATCGGCCACGTGATAACCGAACACGGTGCCACCCTCGGTGCGGGCATCCGCTTGTGCCAAGACCTCCTGCAGGCGGTGGCCGAAGAAGATATTGTCGCCCAGCACCATCGCTGAAGGCGATCCGGCAAGGAAATCTTCGGCCAGAATGTAGGCTTGCGCCAAACCATCCGGGCTGGGCTGCTGGATATAGGTCAACGAGACACCCCATTGACTACCGTCTCCCAACAGTCGGCGGAACTGGGACTGGTCTTCGGGGGTGGTGATCACCGCGATCTCGCGGATGCCGGCCAGCATCAGGACGGAGAGCGGGTAATAGACCATCGGCTTGTCGTAGACCGGTAGAAGCTGCTTCGAGACCCCCATGGTGATGGGATAGAGCCGCGTGCCGGATCCTCCGGCAAGAATGATGCCCTTGCGGCGGCTGTCATGGATGGGAAGGGCGGCTGCACTCATGAATTGTCCTGCTCAATTGGTCGTATCAGAAAAGGAAGGGCTATTCAGGCAGGGAAAGGGCTGGTCCAGTCGGCAAATCGCGAGGCGGCGCGGTCCTTGTCCGACAGGGTCGCTTGGTCGGCCTCGATGCCCCAGTCAATGCCGAGATCTGGATCGTCCCAAGCGACCGCACCGTCGCAGTCTGGCGCATAGACGTCCGAGCACTTGTAGAGCAGCTCAACATCCGGCGTCAGTGTCGCGAAGCCGTGCAGGAAGCCCTTAGGCACCAGCAGCTGCCGCCCGTTCTCGGCCGAGAGATCGACTGCGACGTGGCGGCCATAGGTCGCCGATCCGCGCTGCACGTCCACTGCCACATCACGCACCACGCCGCGGGCCACGCGCACGAGCTTGTCCTGCGCATGCGGAGGACTCTGGTAGTGCAGACCGCGCACTGTGCCCTTGGGCGCGGAATAGGAATGGTTGTCCTGCACGAAGTCTATCTCGATGCCGTGGCCACGCAGCGTCTCGCGGTTCCAGCTCTCCATGAACCAACCGCGTTCGTCGCCGAAACGCCGGGGCTCCAGGATCAGCACGCCGGGCAGATCGGTCTCGATGATCTTCATGTCGTCTCTTTCAGGTCTTGCAGCACCGCGTCGAGACCCGCCCGCCAGTCGGGGCGGGAAAGGCCGAAAGCGCTCTGCGTGCTGCGGCAGTCGAGCCGCGAGTTGAGCGGGCGCGGCGCAGGCGTCGGGTAGGCGCTGCTGGGGATCTCCGCGATCCGGCAATTGCGCCCGCCCTGCGCCATGATCTCGCGCGCGAAGCCGGCCCAGCTGGTGTCCGGCGCGCCGGAGAAGTGGTAAGTGCCGCTCTTCGACGGGTCGGCGGCAAGTGTTTCGGCCACCGTCACGCAGGCCCGCGCGATCGCGTCGGCAGGGGTCGGGCCGCCGACCTGGTCGGCCACGACATTGAGCGCGTCGCGCTCGGCGCCGAGCCGCAGCATGATCTTCACGAAGTTCGCGCCATGCGCCGAGAACACCCAGGAGGTGCGCAAGATAGCCCAGCCGGCGGGGTTGGCGGCAGCCCTCACCCCCTCTTCGCCCGCCAGCTTGGTGCGGCCATAGGCGCCGAGCGGCACGGTCGGAGCGGCCGGCGCGAAGGGCGTCTCGCCTGCGCCGTCGAAGACGTAGTCGGTCGAGATATGGACGAAGGGCAGACCGGCCTCCCCTGCCGCCCGCGCCAGCGCGGCGGGGGCCTCCGCGTTAAGCACACGCGCTGCCTCTTCCTCGGTTTCGGCCGCGTCGACGGCGGTCCAGGCGGCGGCGTTGATCACCGCCTGCGGCCAGCCGGTCGCGGCCTCGCGCGCGAGGATCCGTGCCGCGCCCTCCGGGTCCGACAGGTCGGCGGTCTCGCGCCCCAGGCAGCGGATCTCGTGGCCCTGCCCATCGAGCCGCGAAAACTCGGTCGCGACCTGCCCGGACCGCCCGAAGATCAGTACCCTCATTCCGCCGCCGCTCCCGTGCCGAGCCGCTGGCCCACGCCCGCACGCGACAGCAGCGGCCGCCACCACGCCTCGTTGTCGAGATACCATTCGACCGTGCGCCGCAGCCCCTCCTCGACCGTCACCGAGGGCTGCCAGCCCAGTTCCTCGCGGATGCGCGAGGGGTCGATCGCGTAGCGCGCGTCATGGCCGGGCCGGTCGGCGACGAAGGCGATCTGGTCGGCATAGGTGCCGCGCGTCTTGGGGCGCAGCTCGTCGAGGATGGCGCAGAGCGTGCGCACGAGCTCGAGATTGCTGCGCTCGTTCTCGCCCCCGATGTTGTAGCTGCGGTCCACCGCGCCGCGCTCTAGCACGGTGAGCAGCGCGTCGGCGTGATCCTCGACATAGAGCCAGTCGCGCACGTTCTCGCCGGTGCCGTAAATCGGCAGTTCCTTCCCTGCCAGCGCGTTCAGGATCACCACCGGGATGAGCTTCTCGGGGAAATGGTAGGGCCCGTAATTGTTCGAGCAGTTGGTGAGCAGGACAGGCAGCCCGTAAGTCTTGTGCCAGGCCCGCACCAGGTGGTCCGAGGCCGCCTTTGAGGCCGAGTAGGGTGAGCGCGGATCGTAGGGCGTGTCTTCGGTGAACTTGATGGCCGGGTCGGCGGGCAGCGAGCCGAACACCTCGTCGGTCGAGACGTGGTGGAAGCGGAAGCTGTCGGGTCGACCCTGTCCTTCCCAATGGGCCCGCGCCGCCTCGAGCAGGTTGTAGGTGCCGGTGATGTTGGTCTTGACGAAATCGCCCGGCCCGTCAATCGAGCGGTCGACATGGCTCTCGGCGGCGAGATGCAGCACCGCGTCTGGCGCGTGCTCGGCGAAGATCCGGTCGAGCGCGGCGCGGTCGCGGATGTCGGCCCGCTCGAAGGCGTAGAGCGGGCTGTCCGCGACGGGCGCCACGTTGTCGAGGTAGGCGGCGTAGGTGAGGGCGTCGAGATTGACGACATGGTGGCCGCGCGCCACGGCAAGCCGCACTACGGCCGAGCCGATGAACCCGGCGCCGCCGGTGATGATAAGCTTCATGATAGTGACCATTCTATGCTGGTGCAGGCATTAATACGGTTTCGGTCAAGGATCACAAGGAACCGGGGGGGACCCGTCTCGGAGCCCGAACCACTGCAGCGTACGCCGCAAGCCGGTCTCGAAATCAGTGCGTGGCGCCCAGTCGAGCATCTTGCGGGCGCGAGTGATGTCGAGAACGTTGTGTTCGACATCGGTTGTCCGGATCGGGATCTGCTGTTGCGGGATCGGCCGCCCGAGCGTTCTCTCGAAGGCTCCGAGCACATCGCGTACGGAGCGACCAATGCCACTACCGACATTGATGACATGTCCATGCGCTTGTGGCAGCCGGACGCTGGCCAGCACCGCATCAACCAGATCGTCGACATAGAGATAGTCGCGCTCGGCTGCCCCCGTCCCATAGACCGGCACCGGTGTGCCCCGCAGGCAATGCTGCGCTATGTTGGGGATCAGGCCCTGGCCATTACGGAATGACTGGTGCGGCCCGAACGGGTTGGCGATGCGCAGCACGCAGCATTCGAGTTCGAGATTGGTGCTGTAGAACTCGCAGTATTTCTCAGTGATGAGTTTGGTGAGACCGTAAGAGTTACGCGGCCGGGTCGGATGGGCCTCGTCGATCGGCTTGTAAAGCGGCGGGCCATAGACCGTGCCGCCCGACGAGGTGAATATCACCCGGCGGAGCCCGAGCGACTTGCACAGTTCGAGAAACCGCACCTGAGGCACCACCTCGCTGTTCAGGTCCTCGAGCATGCGGCTGTTGCCGAAATGCGGGCTGGCGATGGAGGCGAGCTGGATCGCGGTCTCGGCGCCGACTATCGCCCGCGACACGGTGCCCGGATCGCCGAGGTCCGCATAGGCGATCTCGGCACCGCGGGCCAATTCGAAGAATTCGGGATCTGGCTGGCGGATGACCGCGCGTACCGGTAGACCCTCATCGATCAGGCGCCGCGTGATGTTCCGCCCCAGAAAGCCATTGGCACCGAACAGGACGATCACGGAGTGCGCCCCCACTCTAGTAAGGCCGATTCGAATTGTTGGCCCACCCGTAATCGCAACCTGAATTTTTCGAGCAAAACTAGATTTTTAGGGCTCGAAGGTCGGGGTGCGGCAACCGGAATGATCGGTCCAAACTGCAAGAGTGCTTCCTTCCGCCTAAGCTTGACTGCAGGCTCCATAGAGGGCCGGAGCAGCAATGTCATTCCTAGATGTCCCATCCCGGATGATCACATAAGCTCTCGGCGAACTGCGCTGTTCATGGGCTTTGTTGATGGCGTGGATGCCCCCTCCCGACGGCATCGCAATGTGCCACTGTGATGTGTGTGAAGCCATCACGGAAGGAGAGAGCATCCATGTCCGAAGCTACCCTCATCGGTATCGATCTGGCAAAGCGTGTCTTCCAATTGCACGGAGCACGCGACGACGGGTCGTTCGTTTTCCGCAAGAAGCTTTCGCGTCCTCAATTGATGGCCTTCGTGTCACGGCATCCAAGGTGCGTCATCGCCATGGAGGCTTGCGCGACGGCGCATGGCTGGGGTCGCGAGTTCGAGAAGCTGGGACATGAAATCCGCCTGATCCCACTGATCTACGTGAAACCGTTCGTCAAGCGTCAGAAAAACGATGCAGCCGACGCCGAAGCGATCGTAGAGGCGGCCACGCGCCCCACCATGCGCTTTGTCGCGTTGAAGTCGGAAGCGCAGCAGGCACGAGCGATGCTGTTCCGCACCCGGCAGATGTTCGTCGGCCAGCGCACCCAATTGATCAACGCTCTACGCGGGCATCTTGCCGAGCATGGCCTGGTTGCTGCCAGAGGGCCTGCGCACTTCAAACGCCTCGCCGATGCGATCGAGGATGATGACACGGCGCTGCTCCAAGACGTTCGCGAACTCGGCCGGATGTATTTGGAACAGATCGAGGGCCTGAATGCTCGGATTGCGGATATAGACGGGAAGGTAAAGAGCGCGGCCAAAGAGGACGGCTTGGCGCGACGCGCCCAAACCATGCCGGGCGTCGGCCCGGTGACAGCTCTTGCCATCGAAACCTTCGCTCCCGACTTGGCGACGTTTCGGCGGGGTCGCGATTTTGCCGCCTGGCTCGGCCTCGTGCCGAAGCAGCATTCGACCGGCGGCAAGCAACGACTGGGCAAGACGTCGAAGATGGGCCAGCGCGACATCCGCACGCTTCTGGTCTCCGGCGCCATGGCGGTTCTCCAGGCGGTCGAACGATTTGATACCTCGAGCAATGGCTGGCTGAAGCGCCTGCTGACCCGCAAGCCGCGCCTGGTCGCCGCGATCGCGCTGGCCAACAAGATGGCGCGTGGCCTCTGGGCTATGATGACAAAACAAGAGGATTACCGGAACCCGGCGGCGATGATTGCGTGAGCGCTCGACGCTTGCCACGTCGTCCCGGCACGTCGGGGGTGTGAGGAGGTCACTGAACAGTAAGGGCAAAGGATCGATCAGATCCGGGTCAGAGAAAGCAGTCTTTGTGCAGGAGCCATCGAGCTCGGTTTGTTGATATGCTTCTGATCCGCGCATCGCCATACCGGCCCGCGGCCACATCAGCGCCGCATAGATAGGCCTGATACATGACCGCACCCGATCACACGCTTGAGCCGTTCAAACATCGCTTGCATCAACGGGGGCATCCATACATGCGCAAAGACTGCGATAGGATTCACCTTGTGAAGCCAGCATGGTAGCCGAGGTGCATGAGCAGCCCTATTCCGCCGAGCTACAAGACGAAGAACTGGCCGATCTACAACGAAGCCCTGAAGCAGCGGGGCTCCCTGACGGTCTGGTTCGATCCGAATATGGTCTGGGTGCCGCCGCCGACCGGCAAGCGAGGTCGGCAACCGCAATTCAGCGACGCCGCGATCCAGGCGTGTTTGACACTGAAAGTCCTGTTCGGCTTGGCACTCCGGCAGACAACAGGCTTCGTCGAAAGCCTTCTGCGTCTAGTTGGTCTCGACTGGACCGTGCCGGATTTCAGCACGCTCAGCCGTCGCCAGAAGACCCTCGCTGTGGACATCCCCTACCGCGGATCGAATGGGCCGCTGAACCTGCTGATTGACAGCACCGGCATCAAGGCGGAGGGCGAAGGCGAGTGGCACGCCCGCAAGCATGGTGGCGCGAAACGCCGTCTATGGCGCAAGATCCACCTCGGCGTCGACGAACAGATGCTGGAAATCCGCGCCATCGAGGTCACCGGGAGCCACGTCGGTGATGCACCGATGCTGCCCGAGTTGCTTGACCAGATCTCGGCGGATGCCGAGCTCGGATCGGTCACCGCGGACGGCGCCTACGATACGCGCAAGTGCCACGACGCCATTGCAGACCGAGGGGCACACGCTGTCATCCCGCCACGCAAGAACGCCAAGCCGTGGAAACCTTCGACCGCGGGTGCGATCGCCCGGAACGACGCGCTTCGTGCATCTAGATACCTCGGCCGCGCCATCTGGCGAAGATGGAGCGGATACCACCGCCGAAGTCGCGTCGAGACGAAGATGCATTGTGTAAAGCTGTTGGGACAGAGCCTCATGGCGCGCGACTTCGATCGCCAGGTCGCCGAGATCCAGGTCCGCGCTGCCGTGCTGAACGGCTACACCGCTCTCGGAATACCGATCACCGAGCCCGTGGGATAAGTCCGCCCGGGGAAAGGGGAAGTGTGCGCTTCACGCTGTTTGCGCAACAAAGCCCTTGGCAGTAAGACGCCCTTGCAGGCGATGAAGGACTGGCACAATCTCGAGCCGAAGCTGTTCAAGAAACAGCCATACTACCTGCCGGGATGTGACAACTATGCGCCCGCATGCATATCATTTGTAAAATAATTAATTTCAAGGAGCATAAATGAGCAAGTACAGCCTCAAGAGGGAAGAAATAATTGCGTCAGGGTTTTTTGATTTAGAGTGGTACAAAGCCAATAACAGGGACGTCCAAATTCTTGGAATGGACCCCCTAGAGCATTACATGTGGATCGGAGCGCGCCTGAATCGCAGCCCCGGGCCCGCTTTCAATGCGGAATCTTATTTGAATAGGAACGCGGACCTGAAGGGCGGGCATTTTGACGCTCTTACTCATTACGTACGCCATGGCCGTAACGAAGGTCGTAGGGGATTCGAGCAGCCTGTCCCTGCTATTCACAAAATGCCAGCCTACCAGAGGATCACCGGACGCCATAGCCGGCGTCCTCTACGCCCGACCATACTACTGTGTAGCCATATTGCAGGGCGGCATCTGTTTGGCGGCGAGAGAAGTTTTTTGGATGTCCTAAACGGGCTGAACGCTCTCGACTACAATGTAGTCGTGACTGTTCCTGGGGCCGGCAATCCGAAATACATGGAAGAACTCAGAGAAAATTCTGTTGCAACCTATATTCTGCCTTACGGATGGTGGAAATCCGGCACGCCGGTAAATGAATCCATTGTTTCCGACTTTGCGAAGATTATCGCAGCGGAGAATATTGATGTTGTCCATTCGAATACTATTGTCTTGCGTGAGCCGCTGATCGCCGCGCGACGGATTGGCGTGCGCTCCGTAATTCATGTGCGCGAGCTAATAAGGAACGACTCAGCTCTACTTTCGATGATCGGAGAATCTGCCGATGATATCGTACGGCAGATATGGGACAGTGCAGATCATCTTATCGCAAACTCCAAGGCGACGCAGCGTGACTTTGAAATGGATGGGAAGCGTCCTCTGTTAGTCTACAACACTGCCGACTTCGAAGACTTGCGCGCTATCGGTCCAGTGAGCGCGGGCCGAATCCGTGTGGGATTAATCAGCTCAAACATTCCAAAGAAAGGAATCTGGGACTTCGCGCAGCTGTCAAAGCTGATGAAAGAATCAAATCTAAATATCATCTTTCACCTCATCGGGCCCGAAAATGATCACACTCAAAAGATTAAGGAGGAAATAGATCGCGGGGATCTTCCCGCGACATTGTATATATGTGGCTACCGTGAAACACCTGCCGCAGCGATTGCCGAGACAGATATTGTCGTCAATCTCTCGCATTTCTATGAGTCTTTTGGCCGGACCATTCTCGAGGCCATGGTTGCCGGCCGCCCTGTCATCGCCTACGACCATGGCGCCCCACCAGAGTTCATCGAGAACGGTGTAACCGGCTATGTCGTCTCGAAAGGTGACGTAGAAAAAGTCGCCGAGCAGCTGGACAAACTTCTCAATACGCCCGGTCTGTTGCGCCGAATGGGTCACAACGCCCGCCAAACGGCTGAGCAGAGGTTCGGCCGGGTGGCCTTCGCCAACCAGATGCGGGACGCATATACGCAGATTCTGGCCGCGCCGGAACAGTTGGTGCAGCCAAAGTTGCTGCCCGCCCGTGGCAACCTGTCGAGTATTCCTAGGCAAACCCTACGGATCGCTTATTTCTGTTGGCATTTCCCGGTCCCATCAGAGACCTTCGTCCTGAACGAGCTGCGAATGCTGCAAGAGCAGGGTTTCGATGTCAAAGTCTTTTGTCGGCAGTCGCCGTACTCCGATTTTAAACCAGATTTTGATATTGAGTGGGAGCGCGTAAGCGATGCTAAGGCTTTATCAAAGCGACTGATCGAGACAAACCGCGACATCATGCATGCGCATTTCGTCTATCCTACGGTGACAGATATGGTATGGCCCGCGGCTGAGTTGTCCGGCGTGCCGTTCACCTGTATTGCCCATGCGCAAGACATATTTCGATACCAGAATGTCGACAGGAACCGCATCGCAGAATTCAGCCGGTCCGCCCTTTGCAAAAAGGTTTTTGTTCCATCGAAATTTCACTACAGCTACTTGCAGGCGCAGGGCGTTCCGAACGAGAAGCTCTTTATCAATCCGAATGGCTGTGACCCTCACCTCTACAAGGACGGATGGCAGGTCCGCAGAAGCGCCCGGCCTTTCCGTAAAGTTGTTGCAGTACACCGCTTCACTGAGAAGAAGGGGCTGGCCCACCTCATACGGGCAGGCAAGCACCTTGAGGTTGAAGGGATCAAAATCGAGTTGCACGGCTACGGGGACTTGGAAGAAGAGTACCGCCAGATCATCCGCGAAGAGGGTATCACTAACGTTGAGATACATGGCCCTGTTAGAAGCCGGGAAGACATGCTGGCTCTATATCGCGAGGCGGATCTGTTCGCCTGTCCGAGCGTGCGGGCGCAAGATGGCGACATGGACGGTGTGCCGACCGTACTTATGGAAGCCATGGCATCAGGCTTGCCGGTGTTGACGACAGAGCTTTCCGGAATTCCAGATTTGGTCCGCAACCGGGTCACAGGCATGATCTGCGAACCAACCCCTGCCTCTGTTGCGCAGGGCATCTTGGACTTTTACGCCCTACCTGACCCGGCAGTAGAGGCGATGATTGAAAATGCGTTTAACCATATTAGTCAGAACTTCGATACAGGGAACCTCGTAGAATTCCTACTGCGGGTCTGGGCCAACGAGACTATCGATTTAATGATTGTGTCGTGGAGCAATTTGCCGCAGCTGTCCGAGGTGATATCCCGGCTTTACCGGAACACCGCTCTACCCTTCCATCTGATTGTCTGTGACAACGGCAGCGACAAGGACACGGTCTCCTATCTTCTAGAGACATACGGGCGCGAGGAGAACGTCACGCTCGTTTTGAACAGGGAGAACGCCTATGTTGGTCCTGGCACCAACATTTGCCTGCAACAGGGAAGATCGGACTACGCAGTCTACGTCTGCGGCAAAGAGGGGATGACAACCGGTCATGGTTGGGACAAGAACGTCGTCTCCTACATGAAAGCGAATCCCGATGTTGGGCAGGCGGGTACACTGTGCTATTCGCCCCATTACCTTAAGGGACGCGACTATCCTACTGGGCAGCCCCTGTTCCAGAAATTCCGGAACAAAGAGTTTGCCCTGCAGAACCCCGACCGGGAGTTCAGACATGTTCAAGGTGGGTTCTTTGCGCTACGCCGGTCGATGATCGATAGCATCGGTGGTTTCTCGAACGAAGTACCGCACAACTCGACCGATGTCGAATTCAGCTTCTACATTGAAAGCCGCGGATGGCGGCTTGGTGAGCTACCCGGCCTGATGGCGCTCTTTAACAAGACCCGCCCCGGCCTCGCGCATCGGGTCGACGAAAGCCATACTGCTCTGCATCCTCCTGCCCTATCGGACCTGCCGAGCCTAGACCAAATAAACCGTGGCGACGCGCAGCATTGCAACGTCTGTGGGCAACAATGTGCGGTCTTTGTCGAGGTAAACGACAGTGCCGCTTGCCCCAATTGCAATTCCACACGACGTGACAGGTCGGTGTTCCGCTTCTTGGCCGAATCTACCCTCCTATACCGCCGACTTCCAGCTATGGCGATCGGCATGAATGCCGGCTTGTACGGGTTCTGGAAAGATCAGTTTCAGGGGCGCATTCTCGAACCTTCGGAGATTCGTTCAGAAATCTCCGATAATGGCCGGACGGCGCAAA
>JACLAD010003993.1_pt1 | contig 18203 bp, 8 predicted proteins | sample 8027901 | NCBI WGS metagenome assembly JACLAD01 (sample SAMN15725071, study PRJNA655200) | protist metagenome | isolation source: fluorescence activated cell sorting (FACS) single amplified genomes of... | place: Spain: Blaines Bay Microbial Observatory, Mediterranean Sea | collected 2016-07-05 | reverse complement strand
TCGTCGTCAACCGGCGTGCCGACAACAACGAGCTCTTCCAGATGCGCAGCGGCTCGGAGCATAGCTACGAAGGCTTCCGCGAAGCGATGGCCGCACATGCCGAGCGGAGAGGCATCTATCTTGATCCCACTTCGCGGTTTGAGCGTGGCGTTCTTCAGCGCCAGCCGTCCTACGAAGAGCAGCGGGTCGCTCAGCGCGAGGGCCGGGCGCCGGTGCAGCGCGAACGTACCGGGCAGGACCTGCAATATGCCAAGGAGCAGGTCTCTTTTTCCAGAATCGGCTATGAAGCTATGGCTGTCATCGCCGCCAACGCGGACTGTCCGAGGCTGGAACGAGCCTATGCGGATATGGCGAGCCTAATCGAAACCTACGCAGGAGACTACAAGATGCCGGCACTTAGCGAAGAAGAGAACGCCCGTTTCGACGAGTATTCCACGGTCCTGAACGAAAGCATCCGGCGCACCGAGACCATGCTGGAGAGCAAGGATCCAGCCGCGCGGGTTCCGGCAGAACTTCGCATGAGCGAGATCATGGCCGATTTCACCCAGCTCAACCCAAATGCCTCTTACGCCCGCGCGCTTCACCAGCCTGCACAGAGCAATTCGATCTATCAGCACAAGCCCGGTGAGAACGCGGCCGAGCTGCGCGGACCGGAGGCCCAGGCCACCATCCAGCGCGTAGCGAACGAGTACGGGTTGGACGCGGAGGCCGTCACCAGCCGACTCGAGAACCCAGCCACAAGCCAGTACCTCGAACAACGCTGGTTGATGGACGATGCCAAGCGGCTCGCAGAGCGCGACGGCATGGATCATACCAACCCGGCCGACATGGCGACTATTCGTGACGAGCTGACCAACGCGCACCAGATCATGCGCGAAGAACTGGTAGCGTCCGGCGTCCTGCGGACTGTCCCCCACCTTGACGACGAATATCACTACGAGCCGCCGCGCCCGGACACTTACAGCTATGTTGCCGACCGGCAGGCGGTGGACGTGCAAGACATCATCCAGCACTACAAAGAGGGCGGTGCGCCGGATCAGTGGATTGCCGAGAACAGTGCGACCATCGTCAATGACGTCACCGAGCGTTACAACGCAGACCACCAGCAATTCTTGCACGACCACGCCGAAGCAGCCAATCTCATGCAGACGGCCATCGGACGTGACGACGAAGGCCAAATGGTCATCGCCGATCGCGGGGCCGCCGAGCAGATCGAGGCGTACATCCAGGACCGCAACCTTGCGTCCGAGGATCGAGCAACGATGCTGAACGCGATTGGTGCAGACTTCACCGAACGGTATCCGACGATGCCGCATCACGTCGCGGACGACATGAGCCGGCACTACGCTGATCTCTATGCAACGATGCAAGACGAGCGGGAGCGCCCGACAGCGTTTGGGGTAGATGCGTCCTTCGACCGTTGGGCCGAGAGGAGCGGCGACAACTACGAACTTGCAGCCGACGCGCATGACCATCAAGAGATCGTTCGCCTTGTTCAGGAGAACACGACGGACGCGCAGTACGAGCGGTTCCGCAATGGCGACTTGAACGCCATCGAGCACATTACGACCGACCCGGTTTTTGCGCGGCAGCTCGTGTCTGAAGTCGCCAACCACGAACGGGCCAACGGCTCTGACTTTGACAGGGACGCCGAACAGGCGATCAAGGATCACCAGCAGTACCTGACCGAGCACTTCGGTCTAGACCGTGACCGCGAGCATGAGAGGTAAGACGATGCCGAGACAACTTTCAGCCGGGGCTTTCTTCGGCCTCGGCGGCCTGATCATCGCCTACATCTTCGCAACGCTCTGGGTCAATTACCAACTGCCTTGGAGCGTGGGGTATCTGGACTTTCCGAAAACGCTCATCGACCTCCGAGGGTCGAACGACAACCTGTTTACCCAGCTTTGGCTCATCTTTCTGCTTCTGGGCTTGGCTGGGTTCGCTCTGGGCGCCCACTCCGCCAGTGAAAAACTGACCAACGAAGGCACTTCTTCTTGGCAGACACGTCGCCAGATGAAGCGTGGCAAATTCTTGGGGACACCCGGCAAGGGCTTCGTGCTGGCCAAGACGACCAAGCCAGGTCGCAGGGGCGAGTATGTCACCACCCAAGTCAACGGCTATACCAACTGTCTTGTCGTCGCACCGACCGGAGCTGGTAAGGGCGTCGGGTTCGTCTACCCGAACCTTCTCACCTTCGAAGGCTCGACGATCGTTCTCGACGTCAAAGGAGAGAACTACGCGACCACAGCGCGCCGGCGCGCAAAGATGGGGAACAAGGTCTTCAAGTTTGCGCCGGTGCAGTTCGGGGAGAACTCTCACCGCTACAACCCGCTCGAGCGCATCGGCAAGTTGGAGTCGTATTCCCAGATCAGCTACGAGTTGCGCAAGATCGCTACGCTCTTCCTACAGGCCGATGGGGCAGGTGAGTGGCTGAAGGGGGCGATCCAGTTGTTCACAGTCGCCGGTTGCGTTGCCCACGAGCAGAACGACTTCACCTTGGGCGGCATCTACAAGGTCTTGTCATCCGGCAACGGCAACATCCAGAAGCACGTCGCCGACCTCGCACGTACAGCCAAGCACCCGGCACTCGCGCGTGAACTAAGCGCACTGGCCAAACTCGAAACCAAAACTCTCTCGTCATACATGTCGGTGATGAACAACGCCGGCTTCGACCTTTGGTCAAACCCGCACATCTGCGCCATGACGGCCGCGAGCGACTTCTCCTTTTCCAATCTGCGCCGTGAGAAAACGTCGATCTACTTCGTGGTGAGCGAAGGCGACCTCGAACCTATGGCTGGCCTGGTGCGGCTGTTCTTCAACGAACTTGTTTCAACAATGCAGGCCGCCCAACCGGGCAAAGACGAACCGCACGAGTTCATGATCATTCTGGACGAGTTCCACCTTCTCGGGAAAATGTCGAAGGTCGCGAATGCCATGACCCTTATCCGCGGCTACGGCGGTCGCATCGCGATCATCACACAGACCATCCCGAAGCTCGACGCGATCTACGACAAGGAAGAGCGACACTCGATCCAAGGTGGTGCGGGCCTGAAGCTCTACATGACGCCATCGGAAGAGATCACCATCGACGATCTTTCCAACGCATGTGGCACCACGACAAAGCGAACGATCACGAAATCCCGGCGCAGCGGCCTTGGCGAGAAGACGACGATCACGGAGAAGACGGAAGAACGGCCCCTGCTGACGCCCAACGACGCTCGGCAGTTGCCCGACGACGTTGCCATCATCATCGCGAAGGGGCGGCAGCCGCTCTATGTGAAAGCGATCAAGCACTACGAGGATCCGACCTTCACCAAGATCTTGGCCCAAGACACGGCAGCCGACTGGAACGAGATCAACGAACCATTGGAGAAGGCGCGGCGTCTGCGGAACGAACAGCAGATCGAGGCCCTGTTGAATGCCCAGGAGCGGCGTCTGATCCCGGAAACCGACGAACGCCCGATCGAGAAGAACAAGAACGGGCAGACGATCATCCGGCAGCAGGACGATGAACCGGCTACCGCAAAGGTCATCGCCGATATTCAGCCGGCAGAGCCAGCGCCCGCCGCCGCGCAGGATACCCGAACAACCGACGATCTGGCCAAGCTGAAAAGCGCCGTCGAAGCCAGCTTCGATCTCAATGACGACGTGCAGGCGTTGCCGGCAGCTAAAGAAGCACGGAAGCAAGAGACAAATCGAGCGGCTGCGGCACCAGGGCAACCGATCGTCAAACGCGCTCGGTCCAAGAAGGCGGCGAGGCAACCGCTACAGCTAGAGTTCGACGTGAATGAACCATCTTCGAACGACATGGCAGCAGAATAAGGAAGGGGTGTCAGACGTCAGGCAAAACTGACCTTTCCGCCATATCGCTGACCCAGATTGCCATGTGTGCGTGAGAAAGCGGTCGTTCGCACATGGTGCAGCGAAGGACCGCTTCGATGCAGGTTTCTCGGACGCCACGCGCGACGTTTGAGTAACGGACGGCTTCGCCTGGCGTCCGAGAAGCGCTCAAGCGGGAAATCGCGGGGTTGGGATTGGGCGGACCGACCGGGTCTATGGGGATTTGAACCGCTTGATCGCCTTGGTTCCTGCCGGGAAGGTAGGGGCGACTTTACGCTTGCAGGCAGACTCAGCGTGGGTTTTGCGAGCTTTGATCAACATGCGTTATATCCCGCAGACATCGACACCTTTCGCGCTACCACCATCTGGGTTGCGCGCATGTCAGTCTGGTCGCAAGCGGTTTCGCGAGCGGTTGAGATTGAGATTCCGGTCTTTGGCGCGCGTGTCATGCAGCGGCCCTCGCTGTTCCTGGCGGTGCTCTTGGGTGTTGTTCCGGGGCGATTGTCTCGACGATGATCAACTGTCCGCCGCAACATGGGCATGGAAATGCGAGGACGCGGCGGTGCGCATCGCTTCCTTCGATCGTGTCATCGCGAGCCTTACCACGAACGGGTGTTTCGGCCCCGAGAAGCTCCCTGATCCTGGCGATATTGGCGGCACGGTTGGCATTTCCGAAGAAGCCGTAGTGGCGGATGCGGTGCTGGCCCTTTGGCAGGACATGGATCAGGAACCGGCGGATGAACTCGTCGGTCCTGAGGGTCATGGTCTTGTGCCGGCCGGGGCCGTTGAGGCGGTAATCCTTGACGCGGAAGGTGATGCCTTGGTCGTCCATGCGGATCAGGCGGCTGTTGGAGATCGCGACACGGTGGGTGTATCGCGACAGATATGCCAGCACGGCCCTGGGGCCGGCGAAAGGCTCTTTGGCATACACGACCCAGTCGATCCTGCGCAGCGGTTGCAGGAAAGCGTCGAAGGCCGCACGATCAACAAGCCTTGCATGGTCGGCGAAGAAGTGCAGCTTGCCGACTTTGTGCAGACGGGCCAGCCCGTCCAGGATGAGGCGGCGGTAGAGGCAGGACAGAACCCGGACGGAAAGGAAGAAATTCCTGCGGCAGGCGATCCACCCGGTGCCGTCCGCAGACAGGCCGCCTCCCGGCACGATCATGTGGACATGCGGATGGTGCGTCATCGCCGAGCCCCAAGTGTGAAGCACGGATGTGACGCCGACGCGCGCGCCAAGGTGTTTGGGATCGGCGGCGATCTTGATCACCGTGTCCGCGCTCGCCCGCATCAGCAAATTGTAGAGCTCCCGCTTGTTCTGATGGGCGATGTCGGCGATCGGCTTTGGCAACGTGAAGACCAGATGGAAATATCGCACGGGCAGCAGTTCGGCCTCACGTGCCGCCAGCCAAGCCTTTGCCGCACCCGCCTGGCATTTGGGGCAGTGCCTGTTGCGGCAGGAGTTGTAGGAGATGTGTTCATGCGCGCAGTCTTCGCACCGCGCGACATGACCGCCGAGCACCGCCGTGCGGCAGCGCACGATGGCGCTTACAACCTTCAACTGATCGAGGCTGACATGGTCTGCATTGGCCGCCCGCCAGGCAGCGCCATGGGTGCGGAAGACATCCGCAACCTCCAGCCGTGACTGTGGCAAGGCGGCTTACGACGCGCCTTTCCTATCCTTCTTGCGCTTCGCCGAGGTCAGATCGTCCAGCGGGCTCTCGACCGCCGAGATCATGCCGGTGGCGACACTGGCATAGCGCGCCGTCGTGGTCAGTTTGGTATGCCCGAGCAGCGCCTGTATGACCCGGATGTCCACACCGCGCTCCAGAAGATGGGTCGCAAAGGAATGGCGCAACGTATGCAGCGTGACCGGCTTGGTGATGCCTGCCGCCCGCGCTGCTTGTTTGAACAGCCGTGAAATCTGACGGGGAGATAGGTGCTTGCCGCAATAGCCGGGGAAAATGACCCTCTCAGGCCCGGCCCCGTTTGTGTCCTGACTGGTGGGACGTTCCGCCCACCAGTCCCGCAGCAGGCCCAGAATGTCAGCGGGCAGCATCACATTCCGATCCTTGCGACCCTTGGATTGCACGATGCGGATGATCTTCTGTTCCCCGTCAATGTCGCCGACCCGCAGCCGGACAACCTCGCCCGCACGCATGCCGCAGCCATAGGCCAGCGACAGCATCACCCGCGTCTTCAGGCTCGGTGCCATGAGCAGGATGCGTTTGACCTCGTCGCGGCTCAGCACCAGCGGTATTTTTACCGGCTCCCTGAGACTGAAAACCTCCGCCACAAGATCATGCCGCCGAAGCGTCACGCGGAACAGAAATTTGACGCCAGTCATGGTCTGGTTGCGCGTGCAGATGCTGGTGCCCGTTTCGACAAGATGCTGCTGAAAGTCTCTCACATCATCCGGCGTCGCCGTCTCCGGTGACCGCCCGAGCCAGGCCGCAAACCGCTTGCAGGCGCGCAGGTGGCTGGTCTGGGATGCAGGGCCAAGAGTGCGCGCAGTCATGTCCGCAATCATGCGCGCGCGAAGCGGCGCCATCGGTGTGGAATGCTGAACATTCATGGGAAAAATCCTCTGCTAATCGAGGCAAAATCACCTCGATCAACAGCACACGAGAAACGCGCGAAAGTTGGTGATGCCCTGAGGGGCGGCATATCAAGGCGGTGTTCAGACGCCGTCAATTCTCAGCCGAGAAAGGGATATGCCACATGTCAGAGACTACCGTTACCCAGCTTCCCGATCCATCGGGTTTTTCATCCGACCCGTTCACCGACGTCATACGCGACGGCGCGCGCAAGTTGATCGAACAGGCGATCCACGCCGAGCTTGCCACGCTCATGGCCGCCTTTTCCGGGAAAAAGCTTGATGACGGGCGAGCGCGCCTGGTCCGTCATGGTCACCTGCCGGAGCGCGAGGTAATGACGGGCATTGGTCCGGTGCCCGTGAAGGTGCCGCGCGTGCGGGATCGGGGCGCGGCCGAAGACAAGATCACGTTCACGCCCAGCATCCTGCCGCGCTATCTGCGCAAAGCGAAATCCGTCGAGGAACTGCTGCCGTGGCTTTACCTCAAGGGCGTGTCCACGGGCGATTTCAGCGAGGCGCTGGAGGCCCTGCTGGGCCCGACTGCCAAGGGCCTGTCTGCCAAGACCGTCACGCGGCTGAAGGCAGACTGGTGGAAGGACTACGAGGCTTGGCAGAAGCGCGACCTCGGCAACCGGCGCTTTCTCTACATCTGGGCAGATGGCGTCTACTTCAAACCACGGATGGCTGAGGAAAAACAATGTGTTCTGGTGGTTGTGGGTGCCGATGAGTATGGCCGCAAGGAGCTGTTGGCCATGACCGACGGCTTCCGCGAGAGCACCCAAAGCTGGCGCGAGCTGCTGCTGGATCTCAAGCGCCGGGGCCTGAAGCAGGACCCCAAGCTGGCCACAGGCGACGGTGCTCTGGGGTTCTGGACCGCGCTGCGCGAGGTGTTCGCGACGACGCGGGAACAGCGCTGCTGGGTCCACAAGACCATGAACGTGCTGAACGCGATTCCGAAATCCGTGCAAGCCAAGGCCAAAGGCCATCTGCACGACATCTGGCAGGCCGAGACGGAAGCCCAAGCCAACGTCGCCTTCGACTTCTTCGTCGCAACCTACGGTGTGAAATGGGATAAGGCGGTCGCCAAACTGGTCAGGGACCGGGACGCGCTGCTGACCTTCTACGATTATCCGGCGGAACACTGGAAACACGTCCGGACGTCAAATCCGATCGAAAGCACCTTCGCAACGGTCCGGCATCGCACGAAACGCACCAAGGGGTGCCTGAGCCGCAAGACCGGCTTGGCCATGGCGTTCAAGCTGATGATGTCGGCGCAGAAGAAATGGCGCAAACTCGACGGCCAAAACCGCCTGCCCGAGATCATCCAGGGGATTGAGTTCCGCGACGGGCTCCGCCAACTTCAACCGGCCGCCTGATCAAGCGTCACCAACTTTTGCCCATATCTCACAGCACACACCCAGCATCACAAAACGCGAAACAAACTCCGCCTCAGCGCAGCCTCCGCCGAACGCGCCCTATCGCGAAGCGATTTAGTGCTCGAGCCCTCATTGACCGATGCTGCGCGGTGCATGAACGGCGGCTTATGAGAATTTCGCTGCGGTAGCAGCATGACGTTCCGTACGGCCCTAGACATGCCCATGCGAGTGTTCCGAAGGGTGGGAAAGACGCTACTACGACGACCGGAGCGTTTCACCCGTCCGTTCCGCATGGGCGCACCCTGACGGTCAGTCGAGGCCGATCTCAATCCCGACGGTATTACGCACCGCCAGGTCGATCGGAGTATGTAGATCGACCTCCACGTCATCGGTCTTCAAGGACACGACTAGCGCATACCGTGTCTTCCGCTCGCATGTTGCGACATCGGCCCGATTGCGCCACCAGCCACCTATTGGACGCACGCAGATTGTGTCCCGCGTTAGCAAGCGCGCCGCTGGTCCCGTCCACACATCGCAGTGCAACGAGCCTGCGGAAATGCTGTCGGGTCCGAACAGCCACCGATTGTCGTCTGCGACGCTCGCGATCCGCTCCCCATCATCACGCTCGGCCTTGCTGACCCGTTTCGCGAACATCCGCACCGTCTCGTCGCGCCGCCTTAGGTCGAACCGAAGTCCGAAGGACTGGTATCGATAGGGGTCTATCGCTGCGGAGATCCCCGGGTTGGGCTCAATAAAGTACGAGAGGGTGATCTTGAGCTCAACATCCGCATCTCCAAGGCGTTCGAGCTCCTCCCTCGGCCAAGGGAGGGGATAGAAATGGCAATCCTTGAAACCCCGCGTCGGGCGGGCGCGATAGGGCTGGATCGCCGCTTGGGAGACGAGGGCAAGATGGTTCGTCGCCGAAGCGTTCGCCCGTTCAAAATTCGCTACTCCATACCCATAGCGGCGCAGAAGGGCGGCCGTCTCCCGTAGCCCTTCGGCCACGTCCAAGGCGGCTCGCATGGGCGGTGTCCATTCCGCGCCATGAACCATGAGCGCCCGGATCGTTTCCGGCCAGTAGTCTGGATGGGCGGCCATCAGACGCGCCGCCAGGCGCGCGGCGCTCGCCGTGGCCGCACTCGTAGCACGGAATGGGATTAGGGGCTGCCGGTCCGTGTCGGGGCCTGTCGAAAGAAGTCCAAGCGAGTCAGCGTCAAGCACGTCTGTGCCGGTAGGGCTGAGCGCTCGATTGCCCGCTTCCATCAGGAGGTCCGGCTTGAAGGGCGACTTACCCGCCCAAGAGGTCGATGTACGGGTATGCGGACTCAGATCGCCCGCCTCGGCGAAAGGCCTGTAGTGCGCGAAAGCACCCTCTGTGATCTCGATCTTGTCGGTGTAGCCGCCAATGGTCAGCACGTTCCAAGCCTGCGCCGGATCCTCGATCGGAAGATGGTCGGCATGTACAATGCGATGCCGTTCGATGTGGTTCGGTGCGTTCCCGGTAGACGTCACGATCAGACGCCTAGGCGTTTCCTCGTCGCCGATCATTGCCCCCGCAGCAGCCTGATCGAGCGCAGCGCTCCAAGTCGTCGGGCGAGCGCCGGAAACGTTGTCGTTCGTCACCGCCATGCAGAAGACGCGAGCGCGAGTAGGCCTTTCGATCTCGGGAATGACGATGGCTGATTGTGTTACCGGGCCGTAGAATCGGTCTTCGGTTGGCGGGTGTCCAACGGGCGGTAGGAGCTTCACCGATTCAAGGCGATGCAGCAGGGGTCGCACATCCATGCTCGCCAGATGGGGCGTCAGATCGCCATGGAGTGCCAGACCGGCCATACTTGTCCCGTGGCCTGCTCCCGAGTCGTCAACCCCCCAACTGGCATCGACGGCATGCAGCTCGTCGGTAGAGACGGCCGGTTCGAGAAGGTCATGTGCTCGATTGACGCCCGTATCTAATAGACAAACCGCAGGCGCATCGCTTCCGGGCCAAACGACCCGCTCCGCAAGCTCACCCGACCAGCCGATCTGCTCGTCGCGATCTGCGTCGAGAAACACCGTAGGCGAATCGCTGGCGCGTCGCAGCTCCGTGATCGCGAACCGCGAAAAAAGCATGAGCTCAATTGTCACGCGATCACACAGAACTGGAATCACGACAGCTTCCGGAAAGTAGAGGCGTTCGTCTCGTGAGGCAGCGCGGGCATCCAAGCGTTCCACCAGAGCGTCCAGCTCTTTCTCCGCGCTGCGCACGCACCAGACCTCCCACCAAATCTGATCGGTGGGGTCCTCTGGCAGGCGTGCGTCGTCGTCCGTCCAGAAGGTCTCGAACCGGGCACGGCGGATTTCCTCGATCGGCTCGACGAACCCTTTGCGCTGTGGGTCCCCGGCGGGCGTCAGCGGACCGGTCGCATAATCACTAAGAATTTGATCAAGGACTGGCCGCGCGTCGTTTGGCACGAAGAGGCCGACCGTCCGACGGTCGTTGTTCTCAACACGCGCCGCAGTCGGCATCACGCCGTCTCTCTTGCGTTCCATCGCCTCTATTGGCGTGCCCCGCGCCAGTTCGAGTTCCAGAAAAACTCCCTCGATGGGATCGAGCCGATCATCCTGAGGGCGCTCGCGATCATACGCTTCCAAGGCCGTCGCTAATTCCCCACGGAGGCGCCCGCCATGCGTAGCTCGCGCCCGCGGCGTTCCTCCGCCGCTCAGATTCTGCGCAGGAGCGATGAAGTCGCGGCGCGTGAAGCGGGCGCTGATGTCGATATGCGAACGGTCGTAGCGGGACGGCATAGACGTGCCGATCAGTCGCCGTTCGGCGCAAACGCCGCACGCATTACTTGCCGGTCCGCCAGACGCCGTACGACATCCTCAGTCCGCAGTATGTCCCGTTCATCCAGTATCGCCGTCTTCACAGCATCCTCGGCGGCACGCACAATCTCGGATTGGCTGAGGCCTCCCGCGGCAGCCACAACCTTCTTCCAAGCGAGGCGCGGATACCGCATCGGGCGAAGGTTCACGCTGACGATCTTCCGGATCTCGTCTTCCGTCGGCGGCCGAAACTCCAAGATAGTGTCGAAGCGGCGCAGCAGCGCCCGGTCGAGTAGTTCGGGGTGGTTAGTGGCGCCGATCAGTACGCTGTCGACGCTGGTCGGCTCTTCCATAAACTGCAGAAACGAGTTCAGCACTCGGCGCATTTCCGCTACGTCATTGGTAGCCGCTCTGCGCGCACCCACTGCATCGAACTCATCGAAGAGGTACACGCCACGCCGGCGTCTGCTCTCGTCGAAGACCGCACGGAGCTTAGCAGCGGTTTCGCCCATGAACCGAGTGATGAGACCTTCAAGGCGAATGACGTAGAGGGGGAGCTTCAACTCGCCAGCAACGGCCTCTGCCGTCATGGTCTTGCCTGATCCGGGCGGGCCCACGAATAGTACCTGCCGGCTCGGCGTCTTGCCATGCTCGCGCAGCCAGTCTCGCCGGCTTTGCTGACGTACTAGGTCGTCGAGTTGGTGACGTATGGCCTCATCGAGCACGACGTCTCGGAGGCGGTAGCGTGCGTCGCGATGATCGAGGAGATCAGCCAAGTCGCCGCGCGGCGCCGAGAACGGAATAGGGACTGTCTGACCGCGACTACCAGTAGCGCGGGCTGCATCGACGGCAGCTCTTAACTCTTCTGCTGTCGCTCGATGTCCCTGACGAGCCTCGGACGCTGCCACTTGGAGGGCGATCGAGTAGAAGAGCTCGTCGTCGCCCTCAGCCCGGCTCTTCAACATCGCCAGTATCTGCTTCGAGTTCGACACTAAGCCAGGTCCCTTACGTTGCGCGCGATCTCGCAGAAGACATGCGGCTTCGCATATCTGCGCGTTCGGTTACCGTTTTCACAGATGCCCGGTTCACAGTCGAGGCAATTTGCAGAAGCCGGCTGGCCTTCCGACGATGAGCGTCGTCCATCTGGATCATCTGTCCTGCGGCGACCTGCCAGTCGATGCGGACCCATGATGGCTTGGCTCTAGTTTTATCCTCGCGTGAGGCTCGTTTCAAGACATTGCGGAACGTTCCGCGAAGTACCTGCGCACCACTAGTGTTCAAAATCCGAGGCCTGCCCCACCAACCGACCTATGCCGGTCGACATCGTAGCGCTCGGTGTTCACCGCAACTGCCCTGATCTCATGCACAGACACCGCGTCGGTCGCGACCTGCAATGCCGGCTCGCGGTCATCCCGCTCGGGGACGACCATCTCGTCGGCGCCCCCCCAATCCCAATCTGGCACCGGCGACGCATTTTCGTTGATCTCCTCGTCCGGCGGCATCGTTTCCCACACGGTGTAGGCATAATCGCCCTCGTCCGAGACGACCGAGAGCCTCGCCTCGACCTCCGCTCCTTCGGGCAGGTCCAGCAATGCCACCGCGGCGGCATGATGGAACAGCACCGCGTTGCGCCCCGCCGCATCTGATTGGACGGAGCGGTAGAGGATGCCGTCGAGGCGGGGATCAGACCAATTGGCGAGGAAGTCGGCAACGACCTGTGTCGGCAGGTAGGCCATATCAGCATCGTCGGGCAAAACCGGTGCGGCGAACTTCGCCACAAGATCGCGCAGGAACCGCGCCTGGCGCAACGCTTCAGCGTAGCGTGGGTCGAAGAGGCTGCCTTGAACCTTGATGTCCGCAAGCGCATCGAGGTCGAGTAGCCTTAGCGATCGGGTGATCTCGAAGGCGGCCATGCCGACACGCGCGCCAACAGGAGGACGAACCTCGGCTAAAGCGACATCGTGAGACGTCGCCCCGTAGAACAGGGAAATGCCCCGGGCATTCATGCGACCCGCGCTCGCCACCTCGGGCGGCGGCGGGCCGAGATGGCGGTCCGGTCGTTCAAGGGCTTGGAGTAGAGGTTTATCAGCTTGAAACACCCGGCCGCGCCAAAGGCGATCCAACGCTGTCCCGGGTCCAGCCGTCACCACTACGGGCCTTCCATCGCGAGCCGTTCGCTCTGCAATACCGTTGAAAACACTCGTCAGATAGGCCGATGCATTCTTGTCGAAGTAGCGGGCCTGCCGTTGCAGGCGGTGGACGAACCGCGTCCATTCCGTCCGCCACGCGTGGTGGTCTGGAAGAACTTCCTCGTAGTGCACCTCTTCGTCGAACGGAGTCTCCTCGCCCGCGAGGGCCGCGTCCCAATCCTCGTGGCGCTCGCGAAGAACGGTGTGGAGGTCCTGCACGACTTCAGAAGAGCACCCGACGATGTCGGGGATGAGATCGGCTACCGACGTTCCTTCGCGATACCAGTCATATTTGAGCTCCCGGTCCTTGATCATCAGGCTCTCGTAAAAGTTCGGCTCCGCAGGTGTGCGCTTGTAGTGGTCGCCAAACACTGCCTCCACCCTGTCTGCCAGGTCTTCGAGTGCGATGGCTGGGGCCTGCTCGCGGCAGTAGCTGCAGACCTCGGAACGCCCGTCCCGCTCAATCTCGCTTGAGAGATACGCCTCACCGACGCATTCGAAGCAAATCTTGTGGTTGTCGTCAGTCATCCCATCGTCTCTCTACACTGCTTCCGTAAAGTCATAAGACCGGACGTCCCGCATAGTACAGGTTAGCAACACGTCCCTGTAGGTCCGGTAGCAGTCTACACCGCCTCATCTTTTACGAAGCCGCCAAGGACCTCTGCGCCGCCGCTTGAAGCGGGTCTACCTTGATGGGGCTGTTTCAGAAGGAGAGCAGCCGTTCGTAGCAACCGCAGCGAAAGCCCGCTCCGTCCGCGGTGCTGACCTCGAAGCGCAGCGCAGCGAACGGCCGGTCCGAGCCCGCTCCGACTGATGCTGCGGTGGGATCCAACGGCGGCTTCAATCCGGCTGCCTCTCCTCTTGTGGCTGTAAAAGAAGAAAAACTTGCTATCAATAGCATAGAGCGCCAAGCCCCAGGCACCGCCAGCGACTACAATCAGGAAACGAATGACCACCACAGCCTCCTTGAGTAAGAAGATCCGCGAGATCACTGCGAACGACGCTGGCGAACCGGACCTTTATGGCTACATCCGCGACCTACTCGTACGGTCCACCTTCGGCGTCGGGTTGCAAGACCGCCAAGTGGTCGTGGACTCGAAGCTCGATGGCTCTCGCAAGCGTCCAGACCTTGCCATCTATCGAACGGAAGGTCGGAAGGTTCTCAAGGGACCGAACCACGCCATCGCGGTCTTCGAGGTAAAGAAGGACAATCAGGTGCAGGTCGCGCCCGTGCCGATCCTTCGGGAGAAACGCGCCTACGTGCAGGCCGGGACGAAGTGGTTCTACTTGATCGACCAGGCTGTCGTTACCCGACTCGACGTGTCTGACCGGCGCGCGTTCGCCGCCTCGCTCGCGCCAAGGGCGGGCCTGGTTCCTGCGATCACCAAGACGTGGACCTGGGCGGAGCTGTCGGACCCCGATGCATTCGCGACATGCTTCGGTGTCCTATCGGCAGAGCATCTGACCTTGGAGATCGAGCTGGAACGGTTCCGTCGCAACGAAACGCCGTTCGCCTTCCTCCCTGTGGAACCGGAGACGCGCGGTCAGTTTTCCGACACCGTGCGGGAGGCGGCCGAGTTGCTGCGCGAGGCCGTGACGGAGATTATCGCGACCAAGGGGATCGCCGACCTGAAGGAAACGGCTCGCGTGCTGCAGCCGATGGAGGCCGATTACGGGCCGGCCAGCTTCGATTGGACGGACGAACAGCGTCCGGTCCGCTTCGAGCGGATGGTCGAGCGTCGTCAACGTGAAGCCCTCGATGAGGCTTTGGTGGTGGACTATGAGCGCCGTCGCCAAGAGGTCATGGCGGACCTCGATCCCTACCTTTATGCCCTCCGCCTCGAACACGACCTGTTACCGCGTTACGGCGAGCGCCAGGGAATCGCAGACGCAAGCCTCCTGAAGGTCGAGAAGGATAAGTCGAAGCCGAACGCCCGGCTCCTTCAATCGCTGGCCTATGAGACGGGCTCGCTGATACTTTCCCGGATGCTAACAATCCGGTTTTGCGAGGACTACGGCCTCTTCAAGGTGCGCTACATCTCGAACGGAGGCATCGACGTCTTCTGGCGGTTCGCCGAGCATTTCGACCTGCCGATGCAGGAGTTGATGCGTCAGACCTATCGTCACGCCCAAGGGGTGTTTCGCTCGATCTTCGACGCGAACCTGCTGGACTGGGCCATCGCCCGCGACGATCCGGTCCTCTCGCAGGCAATTGAACGGTCCGCCTTCATCCTGTCGCGATGGGACTTCAGAACGGTCGAGGGCGACGTGCTATCGGGCGTCTATGACCAGTATCTCGACGTGGCGCAGCGCCGTCGCCTTGGCGAAGTCTACACCCGCCCCGAGGTGGCCCGGTTCATGCTCGAAGTGTCGCGCTGGTCGGGAAACGATGACATCCTCGACCCTGCCTGCGGAACAGGGACGTTCCTCGTGGAGGCCCTGGTGCAACGGCTCCAGCAGCTCGCCAGCGCCGGGGCCGTTAACGCTGAAAACGTTCGTGCCGTCGTGGCGCGGCTCCACGGGCTGGATATCTCGTCCTTCTCGATCGCCTTGGCGCAAATTCAGATCTTCTGGCACCTAATCGACGTCGTTCGCAGCAAAACGGTGGAGGAGACGCGCGACTTCGCCCGAGCAATCCTCCCGAGCCTCCCGCTTCATGGAGGATGGTCCTCCCTCGATCCAATGGGCCGTGCTTTCGGTGAGGGCGATGGCGCAGGGACGGCCGCGCAGACGGGCATGACGTTCCGCCTCGCCAATGGCGAGCGCGGCGGTGGTGCGCTGATCCCACCGGGATTCGAGGCGGTGGCGCAACGAGAATACGATTTGGTCGTGATGAACCCCCCTTATATCCGCTCAGAGCGGACGGGGGCCGGCGGCATCGGCGACGCTTATTCGGAGGTCGCGTTCAAGAACACCGACACATCGATCTACTTCATCTATCGGGCGTTGCGGCAGTGGGTGAAGCCGGGCGGACGGCTCGCTTTCATCGTGCCTATTGGCATGACGGAAGCGGCCTATGCGGGGCCGCTGCGTCGGATCCTCGAAGGGTACCGCATCAAGCTAGTGGCCGACCTCGAAGGGTTGGGGAAGTCTACCTTCCGGGGTGTGAAGCGCGCGACGATCATCATGGTCGTTGAGCGCACCGCCCCCTCGCCGGACGACGAGGTGGAAATGCTCCAGCTCGGCCCGACCGCGCTGGTGGAGGACGTGATCGACTTCGGCCGCGCTGTCCGGACAACCGTGCGCCGTCGTCAGCTCGATCGGCTCGCCTACCTGCCGAGAGTCCTGCTGCCCATCGTCGCCGACGCCGCCAGCAACGCAGAAAGCATTGAAGTTCAGGACGAAGAACCCGCGCCTCAGACCTCGATGCCTGCTTGGGTCGCAGCAATGCGGGCGAACGAAGACAGCGCGGACGCTATCCTCACGAAATTCGGCGACGGTGATCCAGATGCCCTAGCGGCAATGGCGGACCTCCCCCGTCTGGGCGAGATCGTTCGGGTGGTCTGGGCGAGACGGGACCGGGGACGCATCGTGGACGTACAAGCGGAAGAGCCGGAGAAAGAGCGGTATGCCTATCGCCCGGAGCTGCTGTTCAACTACGGCGTGAAGCTCGGGGGTAGTGCGGCGTTCTGCCGGTCGGGCGACACGGATTGCATCGACCTCTACAAGGGGCAGAACATTTTTCCCCAAGGCTTGCTGGGCGAGCCGATGGGCCGATGGTCGCCCACGGCACGGCGGGAAAGCACGCGTTACATCTACACCTACGCCGACCAACTTACCTATCAGAACACCTACGCCCTGCGGGAAATATCCCAACTCCCCACGGCAGTTCCCATCGTGGCCGGCTCGGGATTTCAAAATACCGCTCATGTAGTTGAGCTGACCGAGGCCTTCCCACTCAACGGCTACCTCTTAAGCCGGGTCGTTCAGTTCTACGCAGCCCGTATTCTTCGTTCTTCGATCATCGAAGACCTTGGATGCCACTGGTATAAGCGCACACTGACTCTGCTCCCGATCCCGCCCTACAGGACGCCGGAAAGTCTCGAAGAGCTGCGCGGGGCAGGTCAGGCGGTGATGGACGCGGACAGCGACATCGCCGACCGCTACCGGGAGATCGATCGTCTGATCGGGGAAGGGGCCAAGGACGGCCGGACAGTTAACCGGCTCGTAGTGGACGGCGATCCGCTCGTGGCCGGGATCGACCTCAACGATGTCTCCGAGACGCCAGTGCCAGTCCTTCACATTCGTGAAAGCGGCGACGAAGTGAACAGCTCCGATCTCTTCTTCCGGCTGAAGCTGCCCGACGCGACCCTTCGGACCTTCATTGCGTTCGACTTGTCCCGCCGGGTTGAAGACGATCCCGAAGCCGAGCTGTGCCGCGACGACGTCCTCGGGCTCGCCGTCCCGACGAACCTCGATGCAGTTGTGAACGCCATCCGGTCCCTGACGACAGACGACCTCAATGCGCAATACCGCCGGGCGCTCGATGACCTCGATCGTATCGTGGCAGTGCAGTGCGAAATCTCGGACAGTCATCGCGACCACATGATCGACGCGATGACGAATGATCCAATCCTCTCGCAGATGCGTCCCATGATCGCGCAACGGGGATTGCGAGTGCAGCTTTATGCCGATCATGCGGACAGCAATCGCTACGTCTAGCAATAGAACCGGGTTCGAAGGGGAAGTATTCAATGAGACAGCTCACGGTCGAGAACCGCCTTCGTGACGTGGTCTGCCCGTCGGGTTACGCTGCGGGGCTATACTGGGGCATGGCTGGAGACACCTGATGAGCGGAGCGGACGAGACCACGTTTGTTGGCGGATGCAAGACGGACCACCTCTACCCGCGAGATTTCAAGAGCGGCGCCGGACGGTTCTTCAACTACGTGGTCGAAGAGGACGGCTCCACGACCGTCGAGTACTCCCCGCCCTTCCCGTCGAGGAACCGCATCAAGCTCACGCTGACCTTCATCCGCGGATCGAACGAGATCACGGCGGTGACGCTCAAACGCTTCAAACACTACAAGCATGATGGCTGGGTCGAGGACCGGTTCATGTCGGACGAACCTTTTCAGCTCTCCCACTTTTCGTTCGAGAAGTTGGCGTCACTCCTGCAATTACTGAAAGAGCTTGATCTGGCGAGCCTTAATCAGCCCAGGATACCCGTCGTAGAGGGAGGCGTCTCGGGCATCGACCCGGACTTCGCGAAAAAGGTCAAGAGTCTGCTCATCCAACCCGATGGTCAGAGAATTGTGGAGGAGCTTGTCAGTAGCGGGCTCATCACCTCGCACGACATCGTCAACATCGGCTATCGCAAGGCGCAGTTGGAGCAATTCCGGCGCATGCTTGATAATCCCGAGGAGGTCAGGGCCTACGCCGAACGGGTAGGTGTGAG
>JACLAD010010882.1_pt1 | contig 18227 bp, 15 predicted proteins | sample 8027901 | NCBI WGS metagenome assembly JACLAD01 (sample SAMN15725071, study PRJNA655200) | protist metagenome | isolation source: fluorescence activated cell sorting (FACS) single amplified genomes of... | place: Spain: Blaines Bay Microbial Observatory, Mediterranean Sea | collected 2016-07-05 | reverse complement strand
ATGAAAAAGTAAAATTTCCATTTTTGAGTTCACTCTAACCCGATTTTCATTAAATTTTCATGATTTTACGCCTCCATACAGAAAAAAAAATCACAAAAGTGATATTAATTATTAATATCCCTTTCTTGGACTCACCGACTCGATCCCAAACGACACATTACTTTGCTTCCGTTGACTAGTGATATTACTTATACTATCAACACCAAATGAAACATTACCTATTTCGGAAGAAAAAACATGAAAAATAGAAAAATACGAACAAAATAAAAAAACTGAGGAACAAACTCAATATTTTGTACTTCAAAAATATTATTTTTTGAAAATGCAAAATTTTTAATTTTCCCTTTCTTGGACTCTGCTTGCGTTGCCCAATAAGGTTCGTCTTCTTTTCAAAAACAGGTAGTTCACCAAGTAGTGATTTCCTTGGAGTCATGTCATCAAATTCGGTCAAAGCTAGAGATTTTGCGGAGCCTCTTCTCTTTTTTTGTACCGTGAGTTGATTGATGCTTGGCGCGCCATGAATTGTCGATGGCGGTTCCACCTAAAATACCAAAAAGAAAAATGGATTTTGAATACAAAAAACGTGAAAGATGTACAACAATAAGCAAAATTGAAAAAAAACGAAAAAAAATTCAAATGTGTATCTTTTGAAAAATGATAATACCCTTTTCTTGGACCGCAAATGAAAGGCGTCTGTCTGTTTTTTCATGTGTTGTATCTGTCTTTGAAAATAATGGCTCGTCTGCAACGCTTTCCCCCATTGCGGAGCAAGTAATGCAGCTAATGTTGCTGTCCGAGTCCTCTTCTTCATCTCCTTCTTGAAGTGGGGATGTGCATGTTAACGTAATTGATGCTACCGTACTTGATTTGAGCAGTGATTGGTTTCGTTTTCGTTTCGTAGGCTCTTCACTTGGATCTCTTTTTTGTGGCATCATGGACATTGCGCGGGATCGTGGTCGTGGTTTGGCTTTCTTTTTCTTGGCCTTGGGTTTGGGGTTCGTGCTGCTAGCGGATGGTTCATTATCGCCTGGCATTGGGGATTTACTGCGCGGCGGGGCAGCTGCGCCGGGGACCATTAGAGATTGTCGAGATTTCTGCTTCCCAAAATTCTTCTTTGAGGAAGCAGCAACTTCCTGTGCAGCACTACCATTTATCGTACTTGGCCTTTTCTCCATTCTACTCGGCCGCTTACCCCCCTGCCTTGATTTCGGTACAGTTGGCGCCTGGGGCTCCAGCGGGTGACTACTCTCCTGTGATGTCTGAAAACAAAAAACATTTTTTGATTTCCAAAAATGCTGAAAAATGAAGGATTTCTTCTGTGATCATAAAATGAGATAAAATATAAATACTGTAGGACGAATTGACATCTTTTTCTTCGGAGCAGAAGCCGCAGCGCTGCTACTGCTAGCTCCCGCCGTACCATGTTCATCGTACACGGTATCCTGCACAGACGAAACCTTCCTTTTCGGAGACATGTTGTAGATAAAACTAGCCAGAAAACATGCAGAAAACAAATGAGAGAACGCGCAAGACAAATCCAAACAACAACCAAATCAACAAACAAAATAATGTTACAATCTGAAAGTGGTTATTTATCCTTCTCTCATAATTACATTATAAAATCATTCATGGTGACCTTCCCGGTGGTGTAGTCGGCATGGACTTATTCCCCTTATCTATCTCGATAGAGCTCTTTCCAAGGATGGGGCCGAGACTCTGTGATGTTCTAATCGGCTGAATTCGAAATGAGGAGCTTGGGCTCAGGAGATTGGCCACCTAAAAAATAAAATGAAAATTTTGAAACAAAAAGATTTGGAGACCAAAAACATGCAAAATCGGCAAAAAAATACCAAAATGTTTTGAAAATGAAAGAAAAAATTGCAAAAATTATTTTTTCAAAAATATCAATATCCCTTTCTAGGACACCAGCACTGCTTCGGCGGCTGGGAGATGATATATCCAGAGCGCTTTCAATCTTACCCAACCTCTGCGACAAATTCCTAATCGCAAGCAAAAATGAAAATTATATTTCTTATAATTTTTCAATCATTTTAATGAAATAATTATTTCAAAATTTTGAAGATTTTTTGCCATTTGAGCAAGATTTTTTCCAATTTCGGGGACTTACCTTATCGCATTCAATATCTCCTCACTTCGATCAACCCCATCACCACCAACCGAACCAATCCTGTCGCCCGAACTTTTTGTTACAAAATTATTACTCATTCCAAACCCCGCCGGCATTGCCGCCTGCCCTGGAGTAATACCTAAAAAAACGATAACACAAAGAAATCGGAAAAAATTAAGGCGGTGCAGTCGTTGAATAGGTAGTTTTATGAATTTTTCGGCGCCGGCAGGGTTTATATTTTAATTTGTTTTCTTCCATTATGATCATTATCAATCCCCTTCTGGGACTCATGCTATGTCCAATGTTTATGCCACTTGCTATCGATGAGATACTATCGCTTGATGGGCGCTTATGCCTTGTGGGCGTGAGTGGACTCTTTGGTTTGACCTAAAAATAATGAAAAAATCGACAACGCATGTCGAATTTCGCAGAATTTTGATACAAAATTTAAATCACGTTGGTGAAAAAACAATTTTGCAAATTTTGGTGATTTTTGATTAGATGTTTTATCAAACATAGAAAATACTTGTATTTCAGCTCTGCTGCTTCCATCTGAGCTAATGGACTCAATACTTTCTCGCGTTTCAACTATCGTATCCGCTTTGGGTGCAAACTGTTTCAAAACCTAAAAACCAAAATCAATATTTTGATAACTAAAATCCATTTAGAATAAAAAAACTTGAACAATTTACAAATAACCAAAAATCAGTGAAATGAAAAAAATAGCAGAAACATATTTTTTCGAAATGATTCTTGGACAACTGCTCCTGCTTGCTGCAGAAAGGATGGCCTTCTTGTTGGCGGCGGTTTGGGCTCGACTGCCGTTACCTCAAACATAAAATGTGAAAAAATCAAACACGGAGGTCGAATTTTGGCTAATTTCGATATAAAATCACGTTTTTCAAATTTAAATATTATACTGAATTCACGACAGGTTCCTTATTGGCAGTGTCGGCTGCTTTGACTCGCTTGTCTGCAATACCCTTCATCCGTTCTAGTTGCTCGGGGTAGTCAATCATGATCCTCACGAAGAGCAAAACAATGAGAAATTGGGAAAAAAATCCCTGAATTCGAAAAATATGGAAATGCTTAAACATTATTTTTTTGAAAAAAAATACCTATCGAATGCCGTTTTATCCAATCTGCCGAGTACACAGTAGGTCGACGCGCGTACTGTCGCACCACGTCTTTGCTCGTACAACATTGCAATCTCACCGAAATAATCCCCATGTTTCAAGGTTACAAAGGGTAGTCCAAACTCATTCAACACCTCACATTTTCCTTTCACAATGAAAAACACCTCCCTACCAATCTGCCCTCTCAATATAATGATATCCCCCGGACTATATGTACACTCCTGCAACGTCAGTACAATCTGTTGGATGAGGCTAGATGAACAATCCTTGAAAAACGTTGCGGAGATGAATAGCTGACGAAAGAGAAATAATTTCAGTTCCACCAGTAAATTGACAGACAGACCTTTGAATAGGGAATCGTATGCGGATGGGTTATGATGAAGACGTAAATAATGATGGTAGGACGTAATTCGAAATTGCAACTCTTTTGGTAATCCAAGCGAATCCATCGCACTTCTGATGAACGACATATGTTCATGATGTCTCGTTTCTAGGGCCAATGCTCTCTGTACAATCAAGTTAGTGTTACCGAAGATAAAAGCAAAGATAAACGCAGCAAACGGCCCCAGCGCGACCAAGCAAATTAATTCTCCGTTATCATAACTTTGCCGGTCTTGCGTCAAGATCATGTAGATTCCATCACGCAGTGCAAACAAATACATACCTATTCAAATTTTTGGTGAAAGAAAATATTTAGAGAGAAAAAACATGAAAAATGAACAAATTAATCTTGAAAATTTCATGAAACATACGTTTTTTGAATAATATCCCTTACTTGAACTTTCACTCACCGGGTGCATTACCGAATCTGCGATTTGTAAGGCCATCGTGCCACTCATCCAAATTGAGAAATGCCATATGCACGAGAAAATATGACCGAGGAAAAAGGCGATCAGTATCATTCTTGCGATATTGATCCTTAGATCGTAATTCAATCTCATCATGGATGGCGGGAAGCGAATCAAATAGCTACCTCAATTTCAAATGAAAAAATAGATGATTAATTTTTCTTTGATTTACGCATGAATGTACCAATTCTGACGCACTTCATCAGTGCAACCAGCATTGCACTCACCAAAAAACCACTCGTCATGCCCTCGTGGAGGACGTCCATGGGAGTACTGTAGATATGACTGTATTTTGAGAGGTGTATGTGTACCCATGGTACGCAGGATAGAAATTGGAAATATGTCCATTTCTTTGAGAGCAGAACCTTTAAAATCGTTGGTGGGTTGAGGTACTCCTTCCCACTTTTCATATCGCAGACACTGGTCCTAAACTGCAACACCCACAAAATAAAATATATTCCATCCACTCCCAGCTCAAATGCCAAACCTGAAACAAAATTAATCTTTTTACAAAAGAAAGAAATCTGGAGAAAACAATATGATAAATGTATTGAAATGGAACAAAAAATTATCCCTTTCCTGGACTTCTTGGAAAGCTGCCGCCGAACCACTCCGGGTAATGCCCCGCAAAACTTACCGCGAAGGGACCAAATATCTAGAAACATTTTTTTGAAATTAAAAAATGTTTTTGGGCAATTGATTGAAAAACGCTACGAAACAACGACATACGAACGAAAATACGATGGAAAAAGAGAGAAATCATGTTGATAATAATCGCTCAAGGATGTGCGTTCGGGTTTGCTTGGCTCTTTTCCCTCTCCCGTTTTTCCTTCTCCATCTCCATCATTTGTTTGGCGTGCTGTGAGGAACCTGCCAGCGGAGAGCTACCGCTCATGCCTGCGCCGCCTTCGGCAAACGAGGAATCGGTGTGCGGACGACTCTTGTGAAAGAGCTTGAAAGCTGACTTTGGAAATAGCACCTGTCCCAAAAACCCAACTACGCAAACCACCAGAACCAGCATAAAAAACTTCCAAATTAAACTCTTCTTCCCCTTTGCCGTGGTTGGCCAGCACCGTTTCGTCTTAACATACATCTTCCCCTGATCCTTATTTTTTAATTGTTTCACCATAGGACTGGGCGTGCTTCCGTATGATTGTACTCGATGTAAATGCTGCAGACTTGGCGGCAGAGTCGGCCCAGAGAAATTATCAGTCCCTACAACCTTAATTTCAAAACATAAATGAAGAAAATCAGCATTTCTTTGAGAAAATAAATCAAAATGTACCTCGCCATAGTAGATGGGGTCTTTTTCATGAGCAACCTTGACGCGATCTAGCACGTCTCTGAGCGGTTCGCCGTCGTTCCGACTATTCTGGATTTGCGAACGGTTGTCAACACCCATGTTTTTGTTTTAAGACTTTAAAATGAAATTAAGAATTTGATGTTCGGACGACGCTGGCTTTGCAAACCAGCTATGTGATAAGACTTAATCTGTGTGTACGCATTCATTCATATGAAAGAGATATGGTTTACGAAATAATTATACATTTGATATACATGATCATTAGATTGACATTTTGATCTGCAAAGAATTGTACAAATGAAAGAAATGCGATAAGCATTCTGATGACTTCACATAATCTTGCAGGGATACTATTGAACCGCAGCAGCATCGGTCTCTCACCAAGATCTTTATACTAACAGCAAGCAAAAAAATGATTCGAAAATTTGAACAGGCAGTAAATGCATGATAAATTACGTCGATATCTTCTTCAAATACATTCACAGCGCGCCTGCTCGTCTCGGAATCAAGACTCCTGATTTGAAACTCCGTCGCCTGCGCACCGAACGTGTTTTTCATAAAACCTAAAAAATAGCAACAATTTCATGAAAAAACAAAATTCTTGCAGCGAAAACGTGAAAAACGCTACAAATAACGAAAGCATTACACTTGAAAATCATTAATTGAAATCGCTTGCTGGAACCTTGGTCTGGGCCGGTGCTGGCAGAAACAGCCGCGCTCGCTGCGGTCAAACTCTTTCTAATTGTCCGCGACCTACCAAAGTGAAAAAAAGCAACGCAGCCGATAGAAAACCCAAAAACATTTTACTTTTTTCTTCAAAATCCTTGTTCGACATGCTTTGTTTCTTGCCCTTTCCACCAAAAGAAGATGTAATGCTTTTCCGCGCCTTGGCTACCATACCGGAGAGAGTTTGAGAAACACTTGTGTTGGGATCGGGTAGCGGAAATGCAAAATCCGGATTTGATGTAAGCGTAGCCCTGCAATATTACAATTAATGTAGAAAAACGAACAAAAAACGAAAAATATTTGCAAAATAATTGAATTTATACAATTTTGTAGAATGAGAGATCTGCGGTAGTTCATCATCATCTTCAGAAAACGGCCCCACTCCATTAAACGAACGACCTCATAAAAAATGTAACAAAATGTCGGAAAACAAAACAAAAAAACCTCATGCCATGAAATTTGTTCAAAATTTGATAATCCTGTACTGTCGCTGATTGGGTTGAATGACGTCTTGGAATAGATTGAGGTTTTACTGCTTCCAGGTGTAATCCCGCTTGGAATATTTACTATGTTAGCCATGGTCAATAATAAAAAAATTACTATAAAATAATACAAAATTTTGCAAATATTTGAGTACGAATTTGATTTACCAATTCGAGAGAAAATTTGTCCTACCACCAATTTACCACGGAGAAATCAAACCTATTCATATATCAACCAAATACACAATACAACAATCAAATTTCAATGTATGAAATGTGTGAATCAATCGTGTAGAGTAATTTTGTCAAATGTCTTTCAAAATCCATCATGATAGATAATAGACATCAAATATATCTAATATATTGTTTGAAATCTATTGTCTAGACATTGCATCACGTTATATTGTGTAATAATTATGTGTAGTGTTCAAAAATAATTAGAAATTTGTTTTTATCCAACTGATCCATGAGGTGAGATAACCTGTAAAAAACCATTGCGTTTGTTCAATACAAATCCGTATCCTCTCTCATGAAATGAATATAATGTGATTGGTAGAAGAAGTTTTTAGTGCCATCCTACTTGTATCAACTTTAACATGTTTAGATAATTTTCTTAATACTGTGTCCGCAAAGAGCTTGCAGCAAAAATAAATATATATAAATGTAGTATAATTTCGATAAACAATGTGGCAATAGTGCACTACCTGCAAAATGAAAAAAAAGATATAAAACCATTGAAAAAGCGAGAAAAATGTAAAATATGCAAACTTTGTTGAAAACATTTTTATGAAAAAAACATTTTCTCAAAATCCCTTCCATGCACCTAGACAAATGTTTATCGTACGCTTCCAACGCTCGTTGCAGTAATTGCCCGATATTTACTACGCGTCGTACTTTTTTGTTGTGTGATCTAGATTTGAAACACTTGGTTCAAAAATATGGGATCAATTTGAGTCGCTTTTAATCTGAACGGATGTTCAAATAACCTGCACAACAAAACAAAAATTCCACAAGGGAAACGAGCACAAAAAAGAAATTCAAAAATATTTTTTTCAAATCCCTTTCTGGTACATAAGATTACATACTCGGCGACTATGTTTGTTTGTAATGTTAATTTTCCCAAAATTACATCAATTGCTAGTAGGATGGATATATGTCTAATCAACGATTAAACGTGTATTTTTAGCATGTAATTTTGAAACATAACATTGATATTATTATCTTCGTTCGATCACTCGATCTTGCTAGCTTCGGTTTTGTTTTGAACTTTTTACTCACCGTTTCATAATAGATCATGAACGTAAAAAGAAAAATTGATTGGGCTTGGGTGTTTTATATATTGTACTAGTTTGATCCTGATCCAAATTGATTGGGGTACATATTGGATCAAGATACTATTTATAATATTCTGGTAATTTATAATAATTTAAAAAATAATAATGTGGAAATTGGTATAGTTGTATTCCGTCCAAAATTGTTCATGTTTGAGTGTTAATGTAGAACAAAAGCTTGAAATTTTATACAAATATGTTTTCAAACTTACATTGATTTAGCAATTACTATAATTTGAAACATGATTCTTCTTATATAAGTAATAAATAATTATGTATTTATTTTCATCGTTATTCATGCACCATCCCGACAAAAAATAGAAAATGAAGATTCACTTTCAAATTGTCGTTCAAAAAGATTTGGAGGAACACGATTCCACTCAAATGTGTAAGCGATAGATGAAAAAAATACAATAATTCGGGCTAGCAACCGTATTTTTTGATAGATGTACATTTTTACGTGCAAAAAAAGGCGTCGACCACTGATATTTTTTGCCCTTCTCTGATTTGTGGACTGTGATGTAATTTTCAAATGTATCCAGGCACCGCCAAAGATCATAATCATAATATTTTACAAAACATCTTAATTACAATTAACCATTTCGCTTTTTGTAATAGTTAACAATGTAACGGGGTACCCATTGCAAGGCTGCAACCAGCGGTACCCTTTTTGTATTGATTGTGATTTGAAATCTGAGAGCTTGATAATTCAAAGGGATTACGTGTGTAATATGTATGTTTGATCAAAATTTATATGGTGTAGGTTAATTTAAAAAAATCGATTAGTTGGGCTGCTCATCGCGAATCTTCTTGATGACAGCCCGTTGTTTCTTGGATGGATTCTTCTTCTTTTGCCCGTTAGATTGATTGGACCCATCAGTCGTAGATTCCCCGGGGCCGAGAATGCCATTTTCTAACGCTTGGAAATCACGGAATTTGGCGAAAGATTCAAGGTGCTTGTCGGGCCACGTGCTCTTATCCGTCTTCAAGTGAGCTGGGACTTCCAATCCTGGTGGAAATTTGCAAGGGATAGGTTTGCCTTGTTCGTCGAGTGCGGGGAACGTGTTAAATGGGTATTCCTCACACACAGCCCCAGCGTCTTTCGCGTGTTGCAATTCAGGCGCAACAGGAAAATCCACAGCACCACCTTCGGAACCATCTTTTTCAGTTGGGACCTAAAATAAATCAAATAATTTAATTGTTTTTCATGATAAATGTAGTGAATTTGATTTTTGGATCTTACCTTGGAGTGACTGCTTGCTGATGCATCCTTCTGGAATTCGACGTACTCGCTAACGAGGTTGAAATACAACTTCATTTGCTCGTAGTTGGGAGGGAAAATGGGCACCGTGGACTTGCGACTCGACTCCTCAGTGTCGAACGCAGGTTCTTCCTTGACAACGCCATTGGCGCGATCTTCCGCATCTTGCGCCTCTTGTAATCTCTCCATTTTGACGGTCGCCGCTTTGATGGCAGCTAATTTCTGCTTTTCCTTAGTCAGCATCTTCGCCGCAGAGAGATCGGAGCCACAATCACTGGAGGGGACGTCACCGAAGGCGCGCGCGGCGGCAGCGGAGTCGATTTCAGTTTGCGTGATATCCGCTGCAAATGCAGCGATTTGCTGAAACTCGGGGAGGAGGGTCCCTGCTTCAACCGCCTTTTGGGCGGCTTGTTCAAACAAAACCGTTTGTTTCTCTGCACGTTTTTGATCCCTACTTCTGGAATACTCGATTTTGCTTGACTCGTCAATCGAACGAAAATACTCATCCGCCGTGGTTCCAGCTAGCGGCAGAACGTCTGCTTGCAGGTCTGGGAACCTTGGCTTGTCCAAGCGACGGCTACGCGTGGATGGGATGTCGGAAACGGGTTTGTCTTCGGGGGCATCCTTCTTCCAGATGGACTTCATGAACTTCGGGACCTTGGGACCGAGCACATCCTTAATCTTCGGCTTTTCAATCTCATTATTCTTCTCGGAACGTCCTGACGGGGCAGACGCCGTGGATTTTTGAGACTTAACCACAGAGCCGCTGCTGCGAGATGCGTTAGTGACCGGACTTGCAGCAGGGAGGCTGTCTTCTGGAGGGTCGTTATCGAATTTGAACTTCACGTTCTCATGCACCTCCGGCGGGCGGAAGTCAATGTCAATTCCAGTGGGGATGAAGATGTCAGCGTTGATATTCAACCCGTTTTGGGATTCGAATGTGCGCTCATCGTTAGAATCGCTGCCACTCCCACCACGATTCGGTTCGCTGTAATTCGACGGAGGAAACTGATCGTTGAATTGTTGTGCGGGCATGGGATTTGCGGTCATGCCATACTGCTGGAGGAATGCATCTTGATGCGGCAATGCTTTGCCCTTTGACATTCCTTTGGCACCAAAGGGTGTCCTGAGTATAAAAAAATTAAAATAAAAACATAATGGAGACAAAACAGCGCGCTTTCATTTCGATGCCGCTTACCAACAAAAAAAATAAGAAAACAATATCCTCGAAAAACGCGAGGATGCGCACGGAAAATGAATTATCTTAGGAATTTGCGCCCCCCACTCTGCACCCATCGAAAACGATTTCAAGCACCATACCGGGCCATGCCAATACCTTTTTCCTGTCATTCGAAACACTTCGCAAGTAATCCGCTACGATCTGATTTCAAAACTACGTTTTTCAGTTCGCTCAAGTTTTGGCCGCCGATAATCTCGCAATGCGCGTAGGAAAAATTCGCTACCATAAATGATGACAACGCATACCCTGTCAGCGTCGCATAGCATCTGAAGCGGAGCAGCAATCACTAAGCCCGCTAACGCAGTCATTTCCTACCAGCTTGCCAGATAAAAAAGAAAGAAAAAAGGCCCGAAGAAAATGGACGCCGGGACGCGCGCGGAGAAATCTAATGCCGTGGCAGGGTACATAATGCCCGCCCAACGCTTGCCGCAGATAAGAAAAAAGCTGCGAGCAGTCAGCACTTGGCGATGCAGCCTACACGGCTCCTGCTTCGCGACGCAAGGCAGCGCTCACTGCGTCAAAAAATGCAAATGCAATAAAATTTCAGACAACCCAAACAAAAAGCGTACATTGTCCCCTTGCCTTTTCCTTTGCTTTCCATCATCCACTTCACGTACGCAGCATCACCTCCTTTGCCATTCCCCTTGCTCATCATAAAATCTTCCTGAGGCGGCGGTGGTGGGGCGACGTTGCCACGGCCTTTGCTTTTGGCTAAAGCTGCCCAATCAAAACCGGGACCCATATCAAACCCTTGCTGGTCCATGTTGCCCTTACCCACGCCCTTTCCTTCAAATGGGTTGCTGGAAGTTTGCGGGACAAATTCCTTTGCGGTAGCTTTCAACGGCTTCACAACAGGAGGTGTTGTAGTTGTATGTGGCGTTTTATCCAAGAGTGATTGAGCCACGTCAGGCAACTTCTCACGAAATTGCGCTTCCGATAGAAACTCAACCTTGGGTGTCCTCGCGCGTAATGCACGCGCTCGGAGACACGCAACGTCATGGACGTACTGCATACAAACGGCAAGACCGCCTGGATTAACTTTACTCACTACGCCCCAGGTATATTGATACAAGGTTAAACCCGCTTCCGACATGGTGGTTTCAATATTCGTCTCTTGAAACCCACTAAACCCAGTATCCTTCAAACGAAAGCATACATAGGTGTCATTCATCTGATCGAAAATACGGTCCAAGCGAGTGAACATGTTCTCCGCACCACGGAGTGTTTTGAGGTGGGATGGGTTACCAGTAGCGAGAGGTTTAGAACTTGTCATGTTAGCGCAGGTTGATGCGTCGAAGCTGTAGATATCACGCGGGGGAGGTGTCGGGTTGAGCAGTCCGGTTCTCGAGCTTGATGGCTGCATGGCCGTCGGTTTTTGCTGATGGGGTAAAGCGTGTTCCAACCTCCCATGCTGATCTCGAAGTGCCTGCAATGCTTGCCTGTCTGCTTTGTCTTCCTCTATTTCATCCATCATGTAAAAAATCTGTCGAATATCATCATTATCCAATAAACCTAGCTCAATCCCCGTCTTCTTGCTAGTCACAAATCCATTAGCAGACCGCACCACGCCGTTAGAATTAACAAACGACACCAGCTTCATAAGGTTCTCATTGGATAGCTGACCGAGGCCGGGTTGGCCCTTTGACTTGTCGAAGAGGTTTGAGTAGTCGGTTTCACCGGGGTGGAGCTTCTTCTTTCGCTTCGGCTTGGCAGAGAGTTCAACTTGCGGGAAGAGTGGTTGTTGTCCTTTCCCCCCTGCTTTACCAAGTGCAGAAACGGTTTCGATATCACTACCCTGGATTAAATCATTGTCATTGGAGCGAATCACTGAGCGCATGATTTCCATATCATCTTTGCCATGCTCTCGCTGGAGCTGTCGTAAGTGCTTGAACCTTCTCTCCTGCTCCTTCTTCTGCATTTCTAATGCGCGGGAGTTTTGCTGTTCAAACGCGGACCACAATGACTCTCGATCTGCATCATCGTACTTTTGCTCTCCTCCATTGTCACTCTCCTTTTTCCCCATTTCCATCCGTTTTCGCAAGAACTCCGCATGCGCTAGAAAGACATCCTCGTTAGATCGTTCCGATTTAGCGGATTTACTTTCTGCACGTTGTGCGGAGACGGTATTGCGAATGGCAAGAAGCTGCTTTTTAAGGGTGAGAGCGTGTTCGGTGCTTTTGTCCGACGGTTGGGAGATGCAAGTGTCAAAACAATGCGTGGCAAATCCATGCGTGCTGGCCATCTCCTTCTCTTTCTCAATGACCTCGCGAGGCGGCTCAATAGGCGTGCTGTACCAATTGCCAAGCATCGAATGCTGCAGCTGCCCCTCATTTCCACCTTCTCCAGCAACAGCTGCGTGTGGGGTGCTGGTAGCAACATGTGGTACCATAGCAGACGACGACGGCGGCTTGGAAGCAGCAGGCGCCGGGCTAATGGATGCTGGGAATTGCGTTTCTGCAAGAAAACCTGTACAAAATATTAATGAAATAATAAAATATCATGATGATAAATTAACAAAAAATCAAAAATCCCTTTCTTGTACGTTTGCGCATGGCCTCCTTGCGAAGGATGTCAGCTTGGTACGCGCTCATCTTGGACATAGGAACAGGGCTGTTTGTTTGTTGCGGTTTATGCTCCGTCAATGAATCGAGCTTGGTCTCCTCATAATTGATCTTTTTATCCTTCTGCGCAGTGAGTTTCTTCACTGCGTATGCACCACCAACCTTTGCCACCACCTTTTGTGAAGGTTGCTTGGGCTGCAACAGCGTGTCCGGTAGCGGACCCTTTCCAAGGATGGAGTCGCCGCCGACGGTACTTTGTTTTAATTGCTGCAGCTGCTTTTCCATATGCGATTTCGCCTGCTGGTCAAAACCGGAATAGAGTAGCTTGCGATCTGTGTTGTCGAGGCGTTCGAGGTTGAGCTTATGCTGGCTGTAATTTGGTGAGATCGATTTGATATGCGCAAGGTATTCCGGAGAGATATCATTCTTCTTTGCTTCACGTTCAAGAGCCATTGTTTGAAACTCCTTGACATTTGCATTATTATTAACACTACTCTCCTGCAGGTTGCTACCCATATCTCTAGCTTTCATCTCACGAAGCTTCTGACGGTGGTACTCATGCGGGTCCTCAATTAGCGGGAAATTCTTCTTCGTCATGACATCCGTGTAATCTTCAGTTGAAGAGGGTGCGGATGCAGAGAGGTCTTGGATTTTTGCGTTACGCTTGGTAAACACAGCCGGTGGGATGGGTACTGTGGCTTGACCAAAAGGCTGCGGGCTGCTAGGCTCGGAGAAGCCCCTCGATTGACTAAGCCTATGTTTTGCCTCCGCGAGCTTTCCTCTAGTTGTCGGGTCAAGCGAACGTTGAAAATCACTGCTTCCAAAAGGCTCGATGGGCTGGTTGCGCACCTTCATGCTGTCTTTACGTCCCTCTATTGCTTGTAGTTGGACTGGTGGAGTTTTCGCAGGCTGCTTTGGCACAGGGATCTGCTTGATGGGTTGTGGTTGCTTGGGTTTAGTATTTGGGGGAATATTTCCAAGCTGAATAAACTGTTCTAAATAAGCGTCAAAAGGGTGAGATTGCTTTTCCCTGCACAAAAACAAATAATTATAAAATAATTCATAAAACGAGTAAACACCAAAATCCGTATGCAGATTCGCCGATCCCAATTTCTTTTCCTTTGCCTTCTTCCACCGAAAAAAAATAAAAACCGATCCGAGAAAAAAAAAAAAACGCCTCGCAAGCGTTCGGCATTTGTGCATGAGCAGCTGAAAAACCAATAACGCATAGGCTTTTTTGACTTGGCTAGTCCCTCCTCTCCCATTCTCAATCTGGTCATTAAAAGCAAAGAGTAGGTTGTTACTCGGTCAGACCTTCGCTTGCACTTGCGCGGGGGAGCAAAAAAGACTACTCGTGCATAGCGGACCCAACAAATGACGCCCGCAAAAAGCGAGTGACTAATGTTGGAGCAGTGCAATCTTTGCGCGAGCCTTTGTCAAATGAAAGGCGAGCTTCTTCTTCGTCTCCTTCAAGTGGTCGCGCTGCGCTGGCCCACTCAATCTGCCGCGTCATCGCAAAGATTTGAATATTCTTGTTTTAAATCCTCACAGCATCTGACTAACTTTATATCGGTGGTATTCGCGCCTTAATGAGGCGCGATGCAACGTTGCATCGGATTCAATTTTTTCATCACTTTTTTACTACAAACGTACCCTGGGGGGGTTGGGGGCTCTATGTTATTTGTAAGCTGTAGAGATCCACCAATCATCGGATGTCCATTACTATCACAATTAAAAAGGTCCTTTTGAAAGAATGGCAGTAATGGTGATAAGATGTGCAATTATATATGTGAGTAAGATATAGAAGAAGTTATTGTTCTAAGAACAACAAAACTGAAATAGTATGAGTTAATTAAATTCCGCTCTTAAATGTAAGAAGGAAAATATTATCAAATAGAGTATTTGTACAAAAGAATAATATCTGTTTGTCCTGGGCACAAGACGATAAGTAGAATTATGTGTACAAAGACGCGTGTGTTGATTTATAATTTATATATGTATTTCCACCTTTTTGTATAATATAGTGGAAATTTACTAGAGTTCAAGGATAGACTTGAACGGTTTGAGTGAAATAAGCAAGAAAAAATAATGTTTCTTTCCAGCTGGATTTAATAGACTTCTGATATGAATGATGGCTGCGTCGTTTTGCACTTCGCAGATAATAGTAGAGATCGATTTTTCACTTCAATATGGTAGGATTACACCCTGTGAAATGCTACAATTGAAATGGAAAATATCGATAGTGTGTAGTATAATAGCTGGGTTTTCAAGGTAATGAAAGGATTGAAATAATTATAACAAACCCCCGTACAAAAATTTGCAATTCGCAAAAATAATTTTGGTTTAGAGGTGAGATAATTATGAGCGCTTTTCTGGATACTGAAAACGATCCTTTTGTTTTTGAATTTGTTGATGTGGGTGAATAGAACCGAAACGTAGCGTTGTAACACAAACATAATAATACAAACGAACATAAATAACCTACCTTCTAACAACTCTCTACTCAACCAGCTGCTGCTCAAAAGAACAAAAAATGATGATCATGATTTGGGCCAAAAGAATTAGTAAATTTATTTTCTTGCTTAGCTAAGCTTTTTGTTTTTTTGTTGTCCAAAATTGAGCCTGTAGTTGTTAAGTTTCTTTTATATAATTATGCAAAAATCATCATGCTTTCCGCATACATTCACCCCTGTATATATGCTGTACACCAAAAAGTTCATTTCACTTTTATAACAATGGATAATGTGCCGCCTACGGGTATATATATCATATAGAATTCAAAAAAAATTAAACACAAAATTGATGATTTATGTCAAGTTTTCTGAATTCATATTCAGCTTGATATATGATTCGTAATTATATAATTACTCTACTTCGTATGATTCTTTTGTATTGTTTGTTTTTTACCAATTTGTAATTGTATCTTGATATAAAATGTATAATTAATTTTCATTATTTTGGTCAACTGTTAATAATCGCACAATGAATGAAAATTAGTAGCCTCCGGCAAATGGGTGCATACGCGGGTCATGATGGTAGTCTTGATCGGGGCGCGACTGCTGTGGGGTTGAACCGCGGGAGTTCTTACCCTTGCCTTTGCCCTTTTTTCCTTTACCTTTGCCGTTTCCCTTTGGCTTGCCGCTCGAAGCGTATTGCTGGTGGTCAACTTGGGGTTGCTCCCAACCACCGAAGCTTTCCATCTGGCGATGACGTTCCAGGGCGTCCATGCGGTATTGTTGCGATTGCATTGCTTGGGCGTGGAGTGCTGCTTCATGAGCGTGCTGAGCGGCGTCATCTCGTTGTTTGCGGCGGAGGTGCTCGTGACGGAGCTGTTCGCGGTAGTAAGCTTCATTTTGAGCTGCAATTTGAGCGTAATACCTGTAAGAAAAAAGTAAAATTATTGTTAAAAACATGTTCAAATGCTGACAAAGAATGTTCTGACAGCACAATTGAATATTTTTACATCAAATTTTTGTAATTACCTGTCGCGATCTTCAGGCTGCATGTTGACGCCTGCGTAATGTGCAGCATGTGCGGCGCGAAGGTGCTCTTTCTCGCGCTGGTGGTGCTCCTCCTGACGGCGGCGCTGCTCCTCGTCATAACGGGCGCGGTCTTCCTGGTAACGGCGGGCTAACGCCGCGGCGTCCATTTCATCGATTATCTCCGGTTGCTGGGTGCGGCGTTCGCGTGCTTTGCGCTCACCCTCACGGCGGATGCGCTCGCACTCCTCCTGCTGGCGCTGGTAGTGCGCGTGAGCTGCCTTGGCCTGGTCACTGCGGGCGCCGCGGTCACGGGCCTCTGCTTCCCGGCGCATGCGGTCGTAGTGGATCTGCTGACGGTGGTATTCCTGCCGGCGGAGTTCCTCTTGCTGCTCGGCGAATTGACGATGCGCGCGGTCACGGAGGATGTCATCCATGGTGTTGCCGCCGCGGTTGGCGTTGGCGATTTGACGACGACGTTCGACTTCCGCGCGCTTCATCCGTTCCATTTCAGCCTGGTACCGCATCTCGGCCTCGTCGGGATGAGGGTGAACAACAGGCGGCTGGCGGAAATGCTCGCGGGTCAACGGTTCGCGACTCTTTCTAATGTAATCCTCAACCAGATTTGGAAAAACGCGCCTCTGTTCCTCGGAGACCGACTCGCGACCACCCGGGCTGCCGCGGGGTAATGCGAATGGATTGCCGGCGGCAGCAGCAGCAGCAGCCCTGGTAGCGTTTGCGGTTGCTGCACCTTGAGTCGGCGTGGCTGCTGCTGGTGGTGTGAAAGCAAATGGGTTTGGATTACTATTTTCACGAGCAATGCCATCCTTTCGCACTGCGGCCGCTAGAGCTCCAAGCCTCTGTATTTGCTCCTGACGCTTGGCATCGATGTCTCCAGCAGAGCCTGAACCAGGACTATGCGTTGGCGGAGACATACGATGTTCCCTCTGCTGCTGGTGGAACAACCTTTGCATCTCCGCACGAACTGAAGCAGTTGGCGTATCCTTATTATACTGCTTCAATTGATTCAAAATCGCTTGCTTCGTACGTTGCGACGGCGTCTGCTGGAAATTACGGTCGGAACTCGCAGCGGAATCAACTTCTCGGTTGGGTGGTGTGGTATCGTTGATAAAGTTCGGCGGTGGAAACGCTGGGAAATCAGTATGCAGGAGCGGTGGTGGCGTCCTCTCCGGTGGTGGTGGAAGCGGCGGGGGAGCGTATGCAGGCGGCGCAAACGCTGGTGGCGGAGGTGCCGACGGCGGCGGCATCGGGGGCGGTGGGAGCATCGGCGGAGGTGGCGGTGCTGCTGCAGCAATGCCTAGATATTGCTGCTCCTCCTTCGCCTTCTCCTCTGGAGCCGGCGGGGCTGGGACCTTTGGCATCTCATGAAACTGCTTGCTCTTCTCAACACCGGCTCTCTTGTGAAGCACCTGCTCGATCAAATCCAACAAATGCAAGACCTTATTGCTAAACAACACATCATCATTACTTGCGTGCTTTGCATTTGCAATGAGACTGTTAAACGTCGCGCCAGGTAGCGTCATTAATTGTCGTAGTAAGGCAGACTTCTTCTGTAGCTGCTTGGTCGGCACGCCAGTTAGATCAGGATGTGGGTTGTCTACCATGCTCCAGGCGTTCAAGCTATGAGCCTCATCGATTAGATCGTTACCCGTGAAATCGAAGATATCCTTCTTGGCACTTTCCCCACGGTGTTCCGCTTCGGCACGGCGGT
>JACLAD010012233.1_pt1 | contig 18234 bp, 30 predicted proteins | sample 8027901 | NCBI WGS metagenome assembly JACLAD01 (sample SAMN15725071, study PRJNA655200) | protist metagenome | isolation source: fluorescence activated cell sorting (FACS) single amplified genomes of... | place: Spain: Blaines Bay Microbial Observatory, Mediterranean Sea | collected 2016-07-05 | reverse complement strand
TCTCGTTCACCGGCTGCTTCCCGAGCTTTGCCGCCTGCGAAGCGTGGAGGGGGCCCGTCTCGGGGACGATCTCAGGCCGGCTGACGCTCGCCACCTGCGAGGCCCGCCGCTGAGGAAATGGCGCCGCGCGGCCCGGGTCGTGGGCTGCGCGGCGCCGCATTCGGTTACGCCTTGGAGTGGAGCTCCGCCACGTATTCCCAGTTCACGAGGTTGTCGAACCAAGCCTCGAGGTACTTCGGACGGGCGTTGCGGTAATCGATGTAGTAGGAGTGCTCCCACACGTCGACGCCGAGGAGCGGCGTCGCGCCGTGGACCAGCGGGTTCTCGCCGTTCGGCGTCTTCATGATGGTGAGCTTGCCGTCCTTCACGGCGATCCACGCCCAGCCAGAGCCGAACTGCCCAGCGCCGGCCGCGAGGAAGTCTTCGCGCGCCTTGTCGTAGCCACCGAGCTCGGAGTTGATCTTCGACTCGATCTCCGACGGCAGCGTCTTGCGGCCACCATTCGGCGTCATCCACGTCCAGAAATGGATGTGGTTGTAATGCTGACCGGAATTGTTGAAGAGACCCGGATTGGAGCCGTAGCTCTTCTTCACGATCTCCTCGAGGGACTCGTTCTCGAGACCCGAGCCTTCCAGCAGCTTGTTGCCGTTCGTCACGTAAGCCTGGTGGTGCTTGTCGTGATGGTACTCGAGCGTCTCGGCCGACATGTACGGGGCGAGTGCATCGTAGGCGTAGGGAAGGTCGGGGAGCTGGAACGCCATTGTCGTCCTCCTTGCGCGCCGGTCGGCGCGTCGTTTCGTTCGTGGGGCGAAATAGGCCTCGGACGAGTCACGATCAACTCATCCCGGCCTCTCGCGCCGGCCGCAGCCGGCACGAATCTCAGGCGTGCGAGAACTCCCAGTAGAGCTGCCGTGCCCGCTCGAAGATGGGGCCGGGCTGCAGCTCGCGGCTCTCGATCCGGGTGATCGGCATCACCTTGGCGTAGTTGCCGGTCGAGAAAATCTCGTCCGCGTCCATGAAGTCGGCGACGGTGAGCGTCGTCGTCTCGACGCGGTAGCCGGCCTTGCGCAGAAGGGCGATGACGCGGTTGCGGGTGACGCCGGCGAGGAAACTCCGGTTCTCCGCGGGCGTCGCGACCACCCCGTCCTTGGCGATGAAGATGTTGGACGTCGCGAGCTCGGCGACGTTGCCGAGCATGTCGAGGACGAGGGCGTTGTCGAACCCAGCCGCACGGGCGCCGGCGAGCGCGCGGGCGTTGTTGGGATAGAGGCAGCCGGCTTTCGCGTTGGTCGGCATCGTCTCGATCGTCGGCCGGCGGAACGGCGATACGGTGATCGCCGCGCCCTTCGGCGCCGGCATCGGCGTCTCGTAGAGGCACATGAGGAAGCGTGTGGATTCGGGCCGCGGCGCGACGGCGGACGGGCCGCCATCCTCGGCCCAGTACATCGGACGAATGTAGAGCGGCGTCCCGGGGCGGAACTTCGTCAGCCCTTCGGTGACGAGCTCACCCATCTCGCCGACGCACTTCATGGGCTCGAGCCCCAGCGCGACGGCCGACCGGTTGAGCCGCTCGAGATGGAGGTCGATGTCGGGCGTCACCCCTTCGAATGCGCGGGCCCCGTCGAAAACCGACGAGCCGAGCCAGAATGCGTGGGTCCGCGGGCCGATGACCGCCTGATTGCCCGAGAACCACTCGCCGTCGAGCCACGTCCACGTCTCCGACCAGTCGACCATACGCGTCATCCCTTACTTTCGCGGTGCCCTGGTGTAGGACGGTCGGCCAGAAAGGGAAACACCATGCACGCGGTCTACGTCTTCGACGCCTATGGCACGCTGTTCGACGTTCACGCCGCAGTGCGCCGCCATGCGGGCCGGCTGGGCCCCGACGCCGACCGCCTGTCGGCTCTCTGGCGCCAGAAGCAGCTCGAGTACTCTTGGACGCGCGCCCTCTCGGGGCATTACCGCGATTTCTGGGCCCTCACCGAGAACGCGCTCGACTTCGCCCTCGCCAAGACCCCCTCCGCACCGAAGGCGATGCGCGAGGACCTCCTCGACGCCTACCGTACGCTCGACGCCTACCCCGAGGTGATCTCTGTCCTATCGTCGTTGAAGGCGGCGGGCGCACAAACGGCGATCCTCTCCAACGGCAGCCAGGCGATGCTGGAAATGGCGGTGAAGGCCGCCGAAATAGGAGGGCTTCTCGACGACGTCCTCTCCGTCGACGCCCTCGCCACCTACAAGCCCCTTCCGGCGGTCTACGAGCTCGTGACCACCCGCTTCCGGGTCTTCCCGAGCGCGGTGTCGTTCCAGTCGTCGAACCGCTGGGACGTCGCCGGTGGCACGGCGTTCGGCTTCCGCACCGTGTGGATCAACAGGACCGACGAGCCGGACGAGTACGTGGACCTTCCCCCCGCCGTCCGCCTCGCCTCCCTCGACGGCCTCGCCACCGCCTGACGCGGGCCGGCGACGTCGAGACAGCTCAACGCCGTGTGCGCGGCGCCCTTCCGGCGCCGCGCAGGCCGACCGCTCTCAGGCCGTCGCGGCCGCGCCCGGGCCACCGATCTCGTCGCGCCGGTTCTTCACCGCCAGTGCGAGCGCGATGAGGGATGCCCCGTGGGCGATGAACTCGATCGCGACGAAGAGGCCGATCACCCAGCCCCATTCGGCGAACCAGCCGACCGCGCCTTCGGCCGTCGCCAGCGCCTCGGGCGTCGGCAGGTCGACGATCGAATAGATGAGGACGCCGAGAGCGATGGAGATGATGCCGGAAAGCCCGAGCCAGATCCCCGCCGAGCCGCCGCCCCGCGCCTGGAAGGCAATGATGAGGCGCAACACGCCGACGACGACGAGCATCGCGCCGATGAACAGCGTCAGCCACCAGGCGGACTGCACCGGGAGCGCGATCAGGATCACGCCGACGCCGATGTAGAGAAGGCCGACGAGGACGTGCGCCACCACCGACTTCCAGCCCGTGGACTTGAAGGCCTGCACCACCTGGGCGATGCCGCCGATGATGGACAGGACGCCGAACCACAGGACCGACACGATCGTGAGCCAATAGGTCATCCCGAGACCGATGATCCCGAGGACACCGATCAGGATGCCCAGCGTAAGCATCCACTTCCAGTTCGTTCCGAGGTCCCCGAAAATGGGGTCACGCAACGCGCCGCCGCTCTGCAGTGTCATATATTTCCCTCCGGCACATCTGACGATAGCAACCACCGATTAGAGCGTCTCGGCCGCGATTGCACGCCCCGATGAGGGCCTCCACCGAAAGGAACTCATCCCCATCGCGCCACGTTTGATTCACAGCCGCACGGACCGCTGCGACGGCTTGCCCGTCGCGGCGCGCCTGGTGCGGAACAGGAACAAACATTGAGGAGGGACAACCGATGGGTCTGTTCTCCAAGGACATCAAGACCATGGACGACCTCTTCGTCCATACGCTCCGCGACATCTACTACGCCGAGCATCAGATCACGAAGGCGCTGCCGAAGATGATCGACAAGGCGTCCGACCCGCAGCTCAAGCAGGCGTTCCAGTCGCACCTGCGCGAGACCGAGGGTCAGATCCAGCGTCTCGAGCAGGTCTTCAAGCTGCACGGCGTCGAGGCGAAGGGCGTCACCTGCGAGGCGATCGACGGGATCGTCAAGGAAGCCGAGTCGGTGATTTCCGACACCGGCGACAAGGAGGTCCTCGACGCGGCGATGGTCGCGGCGGCTCAGGCCGTCGAGCACTACGAGATCAGCCGCTACGGCACGCTCGTGACCTGGGCCGAGCAGCTCGGCCGGCCTGACTGCGCGCAGCTCCTCAAGCAGACGCTTGCCGAGGAGAAGGCGACGGACAGCAAGCTGACCGACATTGCCGAGGGCCACGTCAACCGCCAGGCGGCGTGACGACCCGCCTCCTCCCGGAGGCTCCGAGAATCGAAAAGGCCGCGCGGGGTTCCCAGCGCGGCCTTTTCTTCGTCCGTATTCGGCTGGGCGGCGATCCGCCCTCCCCGATCAAGCCTCCGTCGCGTCCTCGGCCTCGACGCGCGCACGGTCGGCGGCACCCTTGGCGTCCTCGTCACGATCGACGAACTCGATCACCGCGAGCGGCGCGTTGTCGCCATAGCGGAAGCCCGCCTTCATGATGCGGGTGTAGCCGCCGTTGCGGCCGGCGTAGCGGGGGGCGAGGTTCGAGAACAGCTTCGCCACGGCCTCGGGGCTCCGCGTCCTCGAGATCGCCTGACGGCGGGCATGGAGGTCGCCGCGCTTGGCGAGCGTCACCAGCTTCTCGACGTAGGGGCGCAGGTCCTTCGCCTTCGGCAGCGTGGTGACGAGCTGCTCGTGCTCGATCAGCGACACCGAGAGGTTGGCGAACATCGCCATGCGGTGGCTGGACGTGCGGTTGAGCTTACGGCCTTGCTTCTTGTGACGCATCGCGTCTCTCCTCTCGGGTTAGGGGCGCCGGGCGCTCCGGCGTTCGCGCATTCGGCCGTGGGGCCGATCTCAGAATGCCGGCCGCGAAAGGCCGACATGAATAAGGGGCCCGAGGGCCCCTCATCTCAGTAGTGATGGTCCTCGTAGCGCTTCGCCAGCTCCTCGATGTTGTCCGGCGGCCAGTTCGTGACCTCCATCCCGAGGTGCAGGCCCATCTGCGCGAGGACCTCCTTGATCTCGTTCAGCGACTTGCGGCCGAAGTTCGGGGTGCGGAGCATCTCCGCCTCGGACTTCTGGATGAGGTCGCCGATGTAGACGATGTTGTCGTTCTTGAGGCAGTTCGCCGAGCGGACCGAAAGCTCGAGCTCGTCGACCTTCTTGAGCAGCGCCGGGTTGAAGGCGAGCTCCGGAACGTCCTCGTGGATCTCCGGCTTCGAGGGCTCCTCGAAGTTGACGAAGATCGACAGCTGGTCCTGCAGGATGCGCGCGGCATAGGCGACCGCGTCCTCCGGCGAGAGCGAGCCGTCGGTCTCGACCTGCATCGTCAGCTTGTCGTAGTCGAGGACCTGGCCCTCACGGGTGTTCTCGACCCGGTAGGAGACCTTCTTCACCGGCGAGTAGAGGCTGTCGACCGGGATGAGGCCGATCGCGGCGTCCTCGGGCCGGTTGCGGTCGGCCGCGACGTAGCCCTTGCCGGTATTGACCGTGAACTCCATGCGGATGTCAGCGCCCTCGTCGAGGGTGCAGATCACGTGCTCGGGGTTCAGGATCGACACGTCGCCGACCGTCTGGATGTCGCCTGCGGTGACCGCGCCGGGGCCCTGCTTGCGCAGCACCATGCGCTTCGGGCCTTCGCCCGACATGCGCACCGCGATCTCCTTGATGTTGAGGATGATGTCCGTCACGTCCTCGCGGACGCCGGACATCGAGGAGAACTCGTGCAGCACGCCGTCGATCTGGACCGAGGTCACGGCGGCGCCCTGGAGCGAGGAGAGCAGCACCCGGCGCAGAGCGTTCCCGAGCGTCAGGCCGAAGCCGCGCTCGAGAGGCTCGGCGACCACGGTCCCGATCCGCTTCGGATCGTAGCCGGGCGTGACCTCGAGCTTGTTTGGCCGGATGAGCTCCTGCCAATTCTTCTGATTCGTCGTCACGGGATGCCTCATGGTTTGGCCGTCGGGGCCGCTTCGGCCCCAAGCGGTCGCGACGAGACGGGAGGAGTTAGACGCGCCGACGCTTCGGCGGGCGGCAGCCGTTGTGCGGGATCGGCGTCACGTCGCGGATCGAAGTGATGGTGAAGCCCGCCGCCTGGAGCGCGCGAAGCGCCGACTCGCGGCCCGAACCGGGGCCGGTCACCTCGACCTCGAGGGTGCGCATGCCGTGCTCGGAGGCCTTCTTGGCGGCGTCTTCGGCGGCGACCTGCGCGGCATAAGGGGTCGACTTGCGCGACCCCTTGAAGCCCATCGCACCCGACGAGGACCACGAGATGGCGTTGCCCTGCGCGTCGGTGATGGTGATTTTGGTGTTGTTGAAGGAAGCGTTCACGTGGGCGACGCCCGACGTGATGTTCTTCCGCTCCCTGCGCTTGACGCGCGCGGCTTCCTTGGCCATCGAAAATCCTCGTTCAGAAACTGGCGCGCGTTACTTCTTCTTGCCGGCGATTGCCTTGGCGGGACCCTTGCGGGTGCGCGCGTTGGTGTGGGTGCGCTGGCCCCGCACCGGCAGACCGCGGCGATGGCGCAGACCGCGGTAGCAGCCGAGATCCATCAGCCGCTTGATGTTCATCGCCGTCTCGCGGCGAAGGTCGCCCTCGACCATGTAGTCCCGATCGATGGCCTCACGAATGGCGAGCACCTCGGAGTCGGAGAGCTGGTTGACACGCCGCTCGGGCGCCACGCTCACCTTCTCGACGATCTCCTGCGCCTTCGCCGCGCCGATGCCGTGAATGTACTGAAGCGCGATCACGACGCGCTTGTTCGTCGGGATGTTGACGCCTGCGATACGAGCCACTCTGCCTCCACTTGCCGGGCCTGCAACCGGCGAATCCAATCAGGGTTTTTGAGCCACCCGCCGCCACAACGGGCACGAGGCTGGTGGCGTCGCCATCCCGCGACACCCGCCAGCCCTGACGCTAATGGGGTTAACCCGAACCCGGACATACGCGGTGCGAGCGTCGCCCCGCGACTCCTCCAGTTAGGTGCTGTGCCTAGCTCAGCGCAAGGCCTTCGTCAACCATTTCACGTCGAAATATCGGTCGGTGCCGACTGCTCAGTCGGCACGCACCCGTTCGGACCGCGCCTCGTCGAGGATGCGCTGGATGTCGTTCGCGACCTCGTCGATCTCCTGCATCCCGTCGACGGTCCGGAGCTTGCCCGTCGTACGGTAATGGTCGATCAGCGGGGCGGTCTGCTGACGGTAGACGTTGAGGCGGTGCCGCAGCGCCTCCACAGTGTCGTCCTCGCGGGCCGCCCCACCCATCTCCGCGACGCGCTTTTCAACGCGATCGGCGAGGACGGCTTCGTCGACCCTCAGTTCCACGACAGCATCGAGATCGAGGCCGTGCCGGTGCAGCATCGTCTCGAGCGCCTCGGCCTGCGCCACGGTGCGCGGGAAGCCGTCGAGGATGAAGCCGTTGCCGCAGTCGTCCATCTGGATGCGATCCTCGACGATCTGCACCACCACGTCGTCCGGCACCAGGTCGCCGCGGATCATGATGTCCTTGGCCTTCAGCCCGATCGGCGTCTCGTCCCGCACGGCGGCACGCAGCATGTCGCCCGTCGAAAGCTGCTGGATCTCGTGACGCTCCATCAGCTTCTTCGCCTGCGTCCCCTTCCCGGCCCCGGGTGGACCCAGCAGGATGAGCCTCATCGACGTTTCCCCTTGAGCTTAGCCTTCTTCACGAGGCCCTCGTACTGGTGGGCCAGAAGATGCCCCTGGATCTGCGCCACCGTGTCCATCGTGACACTGACGGCGATCAGAAGCGACGTTCCGCCGAAGTAGAAGGGAACCGCGGTCGCCGAGATCAGGAACTCAGGGAGAAGACAGATCACCACCAGGTAGGCCGCGCCGACGACCGTGATGCGGGTCAGCACGAAGTCGATGTACTGTGCCGTCCGCTCGCCCGGACGGATCCCGGGGATGTAGCCGCCGTGCTTCCTGAGGTTGTCGGCCGTGTCGGCCGGATTGAAGACGATCGCCGTGTAGAAGAAGGCGAAGAACGCGATCAGCCCGGCATAGACGATCATGTAGAGCGGCTGGCCGTGGCCGAGGAGCGCCTGCACGGTGCCGATCCAGCCGCCGCCGCCGCCCGACGCGTTGAAGCTCGTCAGCGTCGCCGGGATGAGGAGGAGCGACGAGGCGAAGATCGGCGGGATGACGCCGGCGGTGTTGAGCTTCAGCGGCAGATGCGAGGAATCGCCCTGGAACATCCGGCTCCCCACCTGCCGGCGTGGGTACTGGATGAGGAGGCGCCTCTGCGCGCGCTCGATGAACACGATGAAGCCGATCACCACCACCGCCATCACGGCGACAAGAAGGATGATCGGGGTCGGCAAAGCCCCCTGCCGGCCGAGTTCGAGCATCCCCGCGATGGCGGACGGCATCCCCGCGATGATCCCGGCGAAGATGATGAGCGAGATGCCGTTGCCGACGCCGCGCGAGGTGATCTGCTCGCCGAGCCACATCAGGAACATTGTCCCGCCGACGAGCGAGATGACGGTCGTGAAGCGGAAGAACCAGCCCGGATCGGTGACGATCGAGCCCTGTGTCTCGAGCCCGACGGCGATGCCGTAAGCCTGCACCGTCGCCAGCAGGACGGTGCCGTACCGGGTGTACTGGTTGATCTGCTTGCGGCCCTGCTCGCCCTCCTTCTTCAGCTGCTCGAGCCGCGGAACCACCGTGGTGAGGAGCTGAATGATGATCGAGGCCGAGATGTACGGCATGATGCCGAGGGCGAGGATCGCCATGCGGCCGACCGCGCCGCCGGCGAAGACGTTGAACATGCCGAGGAGGCCGGTCTGCGCCTGGCCGAACGCCTGCGCCAGCGCCACGGGGTCGATCCCCGGAAGCGGGATGTACGTGCCGAGCCGGTACACGACGAGGGCGCCCAGCGTGAACCAGATGCGCTTCTTGAGCTCATCGGCCTTCGCGAACGCCTTGAAATTGAGATTGGCTGCTAGCTGTTCGGCGGCTGACGCCATGGGTCCATCCCGAGTTCTGGCGGCGCTTCGCCGCCCTTGGAAGCCCGGCGCTCGCACCCCGATCCGGGATTAGCGCAAACGATCCGGGGTGTCACGGCCTCGCCTCGCCCCGCCGGCCGGCGCGCGAAAGGCCGTCGCGCGTGCGGCCGGTGGAGCGTGCCGGGCGGCGCACGCCGCCCTGCCCACCATGTGCGGCCTCACGGGCCGCGAAACAAGCGCCCGCCGCGGTTCTGGACCGCGGCGGGCGAGCGCATCATCGAAGCGTCTGCAGGGTCGCTCCGCCACCGCGGGGGTGGCCGAGGCTCACTCCGCCGGCGCCGGCTTCGGCGCAATCACCTCGACCGAGCCGCCGGCCTTCTCGATCGCGTCCACCGCCGCCTTGGAGGCGCCGTAGACCGAGACCTTGAGCGACGTGGTCAGCTCGCCGTCGCCGAGAACGCGCACGCCGTCCTTTGCGCGGCGCAGGATCCCGGTTGCGACCAGTGCCTCCACCGTGACCGGCTGGCCCGGATCGATGCGGCCCGCATCCACCGCCGCCTGAAGCGCGCCGACGTTGATGATGTTGAGGCGCTTCGCGAAGATGTTGTTGAAGCCCCGCTTCGGCAGCCGCATGTGGATGGGCATCTGCCCACCCTCGAAGCCTTTGATGGCGACGCCCGAGCGCGACTTCTGGCCCTTGACGCCGCGCCCGCCGGTCTTGCCCCGGCCAGAGCCGATGCCACGGCCGATGCGGCGGCGGTTCTTCGCCGCGCCTTCGTTGTCGCGAAGATCTGAGAGCTTCATGTTACTCCTCCACCACGCGCACCAAGTGGCGCACCTTGTGGATCATGCCACGGATGGCCGGGGTATCTTCCAGCATCGTGCGGCGATGCCTCTTGTTGAGACCGAGGCCGATCAGGGTCTTCTCCTGATCGTCCGGCCGACGGATCGGCGAACCGATCTGCTCGAGCGTGATCACGGGACGGCCAGCGGCCTGCGCCGCCTCCGCGCCCTTCGTCATGCGAACGGCCACCATGTCAGGCCTCCGCCGTCTCGGCGTCGGCTTCCGCCGGCGCCTCGTGCTCGGCATCGCGGCGGCGCGCCTGCAACGTCGACACCTTGAGGCCACGACGGGCCGCCACCGAACGCGGCGAATCCTGATCCTTCAGCGCGTCGAAGGTCGCCCGGACCATGTTGTAGGGGTTCGACGAGCCGAGCGACTTCGCGACGATGTCGTGGACGCCGAGCGTCTCGAACACCGCACGCATCGGGCCGCCGGCGATGATGCCGGTGCCGGCCGGAGCCGCGCGGAGGAATACCTTGCCTGCGCCCCAGCGGCCGGCCACGTCGTGGTGCAGCGTGCGGCCCTCGCGCAGCGGCACGCGGATCAGCGCACGCTTCGCCGCCTCGGTCGCCTTGCGGATCGCCTCCGGCACCTCACGCGCCTTGCCGTGGCCGAAGCCGACGCGGCCCTTCTGGTCGCCCACGACGACGAGCGCCGCAAAGCCGAAGCGCCGGCCGCCCTTCACCACCTTCGCCACACGATTGATGTGGACGAGCTTGTCGGTAAATTCGTTGTCTTCGTCGTCGCGGTCGCGGCGCCGTCCGCGCCCTCCGCCTCTGTGATCGTCAGCCATCTTCACTCCTCAAGCCGGCCGTTCGAGTTGCCCCGCGTTCCGGCGCAGATTTGTCTGTCCGATGCGCCCTTCCGGGCGTCGCCCCGTCGGCTCATTCCGCGCGGGGGACGGTCGCGGCCGAGGCCGCGACCCACGTGTGCGTCAGAAGTCGAGACCGCCCTCGCGCGCGGCATCGGCCAGCGCCTTGAGGCGACCATGGTAGAGGCGGCCGCCGCGGTCGAAGATCACCTTCTCGACCCCGGCCGCCTTGGCGCGCTCGGCAATCAGCGCGCCAACGCGCGCCGCAGCCGCCGTATCGGCGCCGGTCTTCAGCTCGCCGCGCAGGTCCTTCTCCAGCGTGGAGGCGGCGCAGACGGTACGGCCCGCCGCGTCGTCGATGACCTGCGCGTAGATGTGCTGGGACGAACGGAAGACCGACAGGCGCGGCCGGCCGTTCGCAGCAGCCTTGAGGTGACGGCGAACGCGAGCGGTTCGCCGATCGGAGCGAATGCGTTCCCGGCTCACTTCTTCTTGCCTTCCTTACGGACGATCACTTCGCCCGCATATTTGATGCCCTTGCCCTTGTACGGCTCCGGCGGACGCCACTCGCGGATCTCGGCCGCGACCTGGCCGACCCGCTGCTTGTCGATGCCGGAGACGACGATCTCGGTCGGCTTCGGCGTCTTGATGTCGATCCCGGTCGGGATCGCATACTTCACGTCGTGGCTGTAGCCGAGAGCGAGGACGAGGTCCTTGCCCTGGACCGCAGCACGATAGCCGACGCCGTTGATCTGGAGGTTTTTCGTGAAGCCCTCCGTCACCCCGACCACGAGGTTGCTGATCATCGAGCGCGACAGGCCCCAAAGCGCCCGCGCCTCACGCTCGTCGTTGCGCGGGTCGACCTTGACCCCCGCATCGGTCATCTTCACCTCGACGAGGTCGGGGACCGTGAAGGAAAGGTCCCCCTTCGGACCCTTCACACTCACCGTCTGACCGTCGACGGTCGCCGTGACCCCCTTGGGGACCGGCACCGCCAGTTTGCCTACGCGGCTCATCTGCGCCCCCTTAGAAGATCTGGCAAAGCACTTCGCCGCCGACGTTCGCGTCGCGCGCCTGGTGCTCGCTCATGACGCCCTTCGACGTCGACAGGATCGAGATGCCGAGACCGTCGCGCACGCGCGGCAGCGTCGTCACCGACGAATAGACCCGGCGACCGGGCTTCGAAACGCGCTTGATCTCGCGGATCACCGGCGCGCCGTCGTAGTACTTGAGCTCGATGTCGATCTCGGTGCGCCCGTGCTCGCGCTCCATCGTCGTGTAGCCGCGGATGTAACCCTCGGACTTCAGCACGTCGAGCACGTGGACGCGGAGCTTCGAGCCCGGCGTCGTCACCTTGGTCTTCTTGCGCATCTGGGCGTTGCGGATGCGGGTCAGCATGTCGCCGAGCGGATCAGTGAGATGCATCAGTCCCTCCTCACCAGCTCGACTTGACGAGACCCGGCACCTTGCCGGCGGACCCGAGTTCGCGGAGCGCGATGCGGCTCATCTTGAGCTTGCGGTAGAAAGCGCGCGGACGGCCCGTCACCTCGCAACGGTTGCGCACCCGCGTCGCCGCGGAGTTGCGCGGCAACTCGGCGAGCTTCAGCGTCGCCGCGAAGCGCTCTTCCATCGGAAGGTCCTGATTGTGCGTGATCGCCTTCAGCTCCTCCCGCTTGGCCGCGAACTGGTCGACCATGTGCCGGCGCTTCAGGTTGTTGTTGATCTTGCCCTTCTTGGCCATCGGTCAGCCCTTCGTCGTCGCGTCGCGGAACGGGAAGTTGAACAAACGCAGCATCTCGCGCGCTTCCTCGTCCGTCTTGGCGGTGGTCGCCACGATAATGTCCATACCCCACACCTGATCCACCTTGTCGTAGATGATCTCAGGGAAGATGAGGTGCTCCTTGATCCCGGTCGCGAAGTTGCCACGGCCGTCGAACGACTTGGGGTTGAGGCCCCTGAAGTCCTTCACGCGCGGCAGCGCGATCGTCACGAAGCGGTCGAGGAACTCGTACATGCGCTGGCGGCGCAGCGTGACCTTGCAGCCAAGCGGCATGTGCTCGCGGACCTTGAAGCCCGCGATCGAGTTCTTGGCGCGCGTAATCACCGGCTGCTGGCCTGCGATGAGCGCGAGGTCCTTTGCCGCCGACTGCACCTTGCGGGAGTCGCCGGTCGCCTCGCCGACGCCCATGTTGAGGACGACCTTGTCGACCCGCGGCACCTGCATCCGGTTGGTGTACTTGAACTTCTCCATGAGCCCGGGGACCACCGTCTCCCGGTAGAGCTTAAGGAAGCGGGGCTCGTAGCCCTCGGGAAGGCCGGTCTCGGCGGCCGTCATCGTCTCAGCCATCGATCGTCTCCCCCGAGCGCTTGGCGATCCGCACCTTCTTGCCGTCGTCGCCGATCTTGAAGCCGACGCGGGTCGCCTTACCGTCGTTCGGGTCGGTGAGCGCGATGTTCGACAGGTGGATCGGCGCGGACTTCGTGATGATCCCGCCTTCCTGATTGGCGGACTGCTTCTGATGGCGCTGCACGGTGTTGACGCCGGACACGATGGCCCGGTTCTCCTTCGGCATCACCTGGACGACGTCGCCCGTCTTGCCCTTGTCGCGGCCCGCGAGGACGATCACGCGGTCGCCTTTTTTAATCTTGGCAGCCATCACAGCACCTCCGGTGCGAGGGAGATGATCTTCATGTGGTTCGAGGCGCGAAGCTCGCGCGGGACCGGGCCGAAAATGCGCGTGCCGATCGGCTCCTTGTTGTTGTTCACAAGGACAGCCGCATTGCCATCGAAGCGGATGACGGAACCGTCAGACCGCTTGATGTCCTTGGCCGTACGCACGACCACGGCCTTCGCCACGTCGCCCTTCTTGACGCGCCCCTTCGGCGAGGCCTCCTTCACCGACACCACGATGATGTCGCCGACGGAAGCATACTTTCGCTTCGAGCCGCCCAGCACCTTGATGCACATGACCCGGCGTGCGCCGGAATTGTCGGCGACGGCGAGGTTAGTTTGCATCTGGATCATGTTACTAATCTCAATGTTGAGGCCGCCCCGGAGGTCACCCCCGTGCGGCCCGGTTCAGTCCATCAGTCCAGGTCGTGCTTCGGTCCCGGAGGACCGCGGAACCGGCCTTTGGGCCGGCTCCTGACCGACCCTTCGGCCGGCCTGTCGCGGGCGTTCGCCCTCTTCTCGTGCCGGCCGGCGAGCGTCCGGACGGCGGGCCGTCAGTGCCCCGCCTGCTCCGAGGCTTCGGCTGCGGCACGCTCCACGGCCTGGGCGTCGCCGCCGGCTTGGCTCGCCGCAGCAGCCGCGGCTTGCGCCTCGGCATCGGAGACGATCAGGTCGCCCGCGGGCGTCAGTGCGCCGACCACTCGCCAGCTCTTCAGCTTCGAAATCGGGCGGCACTCTTCAATCCGCACCCGCTGACCGGCGTGATAGCGGTTCGTCTCGTCGTGCGCGTGGTACTTCTTCGACCGCCGCACGACCTTCTTCAGCAGCGGATGGGCGAACCGGCGCTCCACCTGCACGATGATCGTCTTGTTCCCCTTGTCGGAGACGACGATCCCTTCGAGGTTACGCTTCGGCATTCTCTACTCCGCCGCCTTGACCTCGGCCGCGCGACGCTGGCCGAGAATGGTCTTGATCCGCGCGATGTCGCGACGGATCACGCGAAACCGCGCCGTGTTCTCCAGCTGACCCGTGGCCCGCTGGAAGCGCAGGTTGAACTGCTCTTTCTTCAGATCGCGAAGCGTGTCGACGAGCTCGTCGGACGTCTTCGCGCGAACGTCTTCACCGCGCATGGCCTACTCCGGCACGCGCTGGACGAAGCGCGTCTTGATGGGAAGCTTCGCGCCAGCGAGACGGAACGCCTCGCGTGCCACGTCCTCCGGCACCCCGTCGACCTCAAACATGATCCGGCCCGGCGCAACGCGCGCGGCCCAGAACTCGACACTGCCCTTACCCTTGCCCATGCGGACTTCGGTCGGCTTCTTCGTCACCGGAACGTCCGGGAAGATGCGGATCCACACCCGGCCCTGACGCTTCATGTAGCGCGTCAGCGCACGACGGGCGGCCTCGATCTGGCGCGCCGTCACCCGCTCCGGCTCCATGGCCTTCAGGCCGTAAGCGCCGAAGTTGAGGTCGACGCCCCCCTTCGACTCGCCGTGGATCCGGCCCTTGAACTGCTTGCGGAACTTGGTCCGTTTCGGCTGCAACATGGAACCGTCTCCTTAACCGTCTTCGCGGTCGTTGCGGCGACCCCGGTCTCGGCGATCCCGCCGCTCGCCGTCCTCGTCACCCCGACGCCGGCCCGACGAACCCTGGTTGGCCGCCTCGAGCGCGCGCCGTTCGGACGCCATGGGGTCGTGCTCCAGGATCTCGCCCTTGAAGATCCACACCTTCACGCCGCAAGTGCCGTACGCCGTCGTCGCCACGGCCGTGCCGTAGTCGATGTCGGCGCGCAGCGTGTGAAGCGGCACGCGGCCCTCGCGATACCACTCCGTCCGCGCAATCTCGGCGCCGCCGAGACGGCCGCCGCAGTTGATGCGGATGCCGCCGGCGCCCATGCGCATCGCGGTCTGAACCGCCCGCTTCATGGCGCGCCGGAACGCGATACGACGCTCGAGCTGCTGCGCGATCGATGCGGCGACGAGCGTCGCGTCGATCTCGGGCTTGCGCACCTCGACGATGTTGAGGTGGACTTCCGAGTTCGTCATCGCCGCCACGGCCTTGCGCAGACGGTCGATATCGGCACCCTTCTTCCCGATCACAACCCCCGGGCGCGCCGAATGGATCGTCACCCGGCACTTCTTGTGCGGACGCTCGATCACGATCTTGGAGACCGCAGCCTGCCTGAGCTCCTTCATGAGCATCTCGCGGATGGCGAGGTCCTCATGCAAAAGGCGGCCGTACTCGCCTCCCTCTGCGTACCAGCGGGAGTCCCAAGTGCGGTTGATGCCGAGCCGGAGCCCGATCGGCGAAACTTTCTGACCCATCAGGCAGCCTCCTCGACTTCCTTGACCACGATCGTGAGGTGCGAGAACGGCTTCGCGATGCCGCCGACGCGGCCACGGCCGCGCGGACGGAAGCGCTTCATGACGAGCGCCTTACCCACATACGCTTCCTTGACGACGAGCGCGTCGACGTCGAGGTCGTGATTGTTCTCGGCGTTCGCGATGGCGCTCTCGAGCGTCTTGCGAACGTCGACGGCGATGCGCTTGCGCGAGAATTCGAGCTCGGCGAGCGCCCGCGAGACCTTCTTGCCGCGGATCATCTGCGCGACGAGATTGAGCTTCTGCGGGCTGACGCGGATCATCTTGTTGACCGCTTTCGCCTCGGTGTCGGCGAGGGCGCGGGGAGTCTTGGCCTTACCCATTACTTCCTCTTCGCCTTCTTGTCAGCGCCGTGGCCGTAGTAGGTACGCGTCGGCGAGAACTCGCCGAACTTCATCCCCACCATGTCCTCGGAAATGGTCACCGGGATGTGCTTCTGGCCGTTGTAGACACCGAACGTCAAACCAACGAAGTGCGGCAGGATCGTCGACCGCCGCGACCAGATCTTGATGACCTCGTTGCGACCGCTCTCACGGGCCTTATCCGCCTTCTTCAGAAGGTATCCGTCGACGAACGGACCTTTCCAAACAGAGCGAGTCATTTACTTCTTCCGTGCGTGGCGCGAGCGGACGATATACTTGTCCGTCGCCTTGTTGGAGCGGGTCTTCTTGCCCTTGGTCGGCTGACCCCAGGGGGTCACCGGGTGACGGCCGCCCGAGGTGCGGCCTTCGCCACCGCCGTGCGGGTGGTCGAACGGGTTCATCGCGACGCCGCGGGTCTGCGGACGACGGCCGAGCCAGCGCGAGCGGCCCGCCTTCGAGATCGACGTGTTGCCGTGGTCGGGGTTCGACACGGCGCCGATCGACGCCATGCAGGTGCCCGGCACGAGACGCTGCTCGCCCGACTGCAGCCGCAGAATGGCGTAGCCTTGGTCACGCCCGACGAGCTGCGCGTAGGTGCCCGCCGATCGCGCGATCTGCCCACCCTTCATCGGCTTCATCTCCACGTTGTGGATGATGGTGCCGACCGGGATCGACTGCAGCGGCATCGCGTTGCCGGGCTTCACGTCCACCTTCTCGCCGGCGACAACCTGGTCGCCGACGGCAAGACGCTGCGGCGCGAGGATGTAAGCGATCTCCCCGTCCTCATACTTGATGAAGGCGATGAAGGCCGACCGATTGGGATCGTACTCGAGCCGCTCGACCGTCGCCGTCACATTGAACTTGCGACGCTTGAAGTCGACGATGCGATAGGTCCGCTTGTGACCGCCGCCACGATGGCGAGCGGTCTTGCGGCCGCGATTGTTGCGGCCACCCGACTTGTGCAGCCCCTCGGTGAGGCTCTTCTCGGGCTTGCCTTTATAGAGGCCGGAGCGATCGACGATGACGAGCTGGCGCTGCCCCGGCGACGTCGGCTTGAAGTGCTTGAGTGCCATGGTCTCAGAGTCCCGTCGTCACGTCGATGGACTGCCCGTCGGCGAGCGTCACCACCGCGTGCTTCGCGTCCGACGTCCGACCCGGACGTCCACGGAAGCGCTTCATCTTGCCCTTGCGGACGAGCGTGTTGACTGCCGTCACCTTCACGCGGAAGAGCGCCTCGACAGCCGCCTTGATTTCAGGCTTCGTCGCGTCGTTCCGCACCTTGAAGACGACCTGGTTGTTCTCCGACAGATCCGTCGTCTTCTCGGTGATGACCGGCGACAGGATCACGTCGTAGTGGTTGAGTGCGATCGCCATCACGCGTTCTCCCCTGCGGCGCCCGTGCCCTCAGCGGCAGAGACGTGCGGCTCGTGGCCCACGGTGTCGGCCTCGGAGGCGCCGGGGCCGGTCGCCCCACCCTCAGCCGCATCGCCCTCGTCGTCCGTCCCGTTAAAGCGGGCCTCGAGACCGTCGAGGGCGGCACGCGTCAGCACGAGCGTGTTGCGCCGCATGATGTCGTAGACGTTTATGCCGGCGAGCGGCAGCACGTCGACCAGCGGAATGTTGCGCGCCGCCTTGGCGAACCCGTCGCTGACGGCGCCGTCGACGATCAGCGCATTCGTGAGGCCGAGCGCCTCGAACTGCTGGCGCAGCGCCTTCGTCTTCACCGCCTCGACCTCGGCACGGTCAAGGACGATGATCCCCGCGTCGCGCGCCTTCGCCGACAAGGCGTGCTTCAGCCCGAGGACGCGCACCTTCTTCGGCAGGTCGTGCTCGTGGCTGCGGAACCGCGGACCATGCGGCTTGGCACCACCGCGGAACTGCGTCGCCTTCTTGTCGGAGTGGCGGGCGCGGCCCGTCCCCTTCTGGCGATACATCTTCTTGCCGGTGGCGTTGATCTCATCCCGGCGCTTCGCCTGGTGCGTGCCCTGCTGGCGCTTCGCGAGCTGCCAACGGACGACGCGGTGGATGAGATCGACGCGCGGCTCGAGGCCGAACGTCTCGTCGGGCAACGTAACGGTGCCCGCGTCCTCACCGGCGAGCGTTTTGACTTGAATGTCCATCACGCTTCACCCTGGTTCGTCTCTTCGGCCGCCGGTGCGGCCTCCTGCGGCGCGGCACCCGCCACGTCGCTCTCCGCCGTCCGGAACGCACCCGGAACCGGAGCCTCTGCCGGACGCGAACGCTTCACAGCGTCCTTCACCACGATCCAGGAGCCCTTGGCGCCCGGAACGGCGCCCTGCACGAGGATAAGCCCGCGCGGCACGTCGACCTTGGCGATCTTGAGGTTCTGCGTCGTAACGCGCTCCTGGCCCATATGGCCAGCCATCTTCTTGCCCTTGAAGACCTTGCCCGGGTCCTGGCGCTGACCGGTCGAGCCGTGCGAGCGGTGCGACACCGACACGCCGTGCGTCGCGCGCAGGCCGCCGAAGTTGTGCCGCTTCATGGCGCCCGCGAAGCCCTTACCGATCGAGGTGCCGGTCACGTCGACGAACTGCCCCGGGACGAA
>JACLAD010016589.1_pt1 | contig 18245 bp, 17 predicted proteins | sample 8027901 | NCBI WGS metagenome assembly JACLAD01 (sample SAMN15725071, study PRJNA655200) | protist metagenome | isolation source: fluorescence activated cell sorting (FACS) single amplified genomes of... | place: Spain: Blaines Bay Microbial Observatory, Mediterranean Sea | collected 2016-07-05 | reverse complement strand
CATGGCGTACTCAAAATCGGCATCCGTCGATAAGGCCTTGAACATGATGTAGAAAGCGTCGGCTTTCACCCATCTGCGAAACCGCTTGAATACCGAGTTCCATTTCCCGAACTCCTCGGGAAGGTCCCGCCATGGGCAGCCGGTTCGGGCGATCCACAGCACCGCTTCAACAAAAAGACGAGGGTCCTCGCCAGTCCGCCCGGGATCACATGCGCGGCCAAGGCAGTGGGGGGCCATGAGCCTCCATTGCGTGTCTGTCAGTATCATCCGAACCAAGGTCACCTCCTGCGTTGGCAACCTTGAATCATTCAGGAGCTGATTTGGGAATCCTCAAACGTCAACAGGCCCTAGTTCGCGGCGCTCAACGAGCTGAACGCCGAGACCCCCGATGCGCTCACGGCCTATCATTAACTCTGCACAAGGCGGGACATGGCGACCGGGTTAGACACGGTGTTCCGGACCGATGTAATCTGAAGCCTTCGGGCCGTCCGAGCCAAGAGATACGATGAAGGCGCTGCAAGCAGCGCCTTTACCGACCAGATGCAGGACTTGGCTTAGGCCACTGCGGCTCGCCTCCACTTGATCTCCGCGACCAGCGCGTCCTGTTGCTCGGTGGTCAACGCCTTGAGCTTTTCCACGAGCTCGGGACCGTCGATATTCCACTTCTCTGCCAGCCCGTCTTGCAGACTGTCTTCGACATTCCATTCGACATGGCGGTCGAGCTCGAAGGTATCGAACCAGTGGGACCAGTTCGCGTCCACCACGGCGTTCACTTCGGATTCCGAGAGGCCGAGGTCGTTCGGAGAGAAGCCCTCCTCCAAAGTCGGTCGATGCGGCGCAGGTGCCGACAGGTTGGTGGCCACAGCCTGCTCAGCCACAGGACGCTCGGCGGATTGGATGTTCATTTCACTGCCCTTTTTTTGATTACTGCGTGGGGGGAATATCGGGGGCAGGTCCCCATGCATCAACTCAACGGCTCCCCGGGTGACCCCTCTATGGCGTTCATACAACATAATATTATTGCGAATAGACCAACGTCTTGATTTCTTCATTATTTATGAAAAACGCCTTTCAGGCCCTGTCTAGTCGCTCGGGGAGGCTCTCTGATGCGTTTGTACGTATGCGTACTGGATGGTGAGAGGCCCGAAGGATGACCTTCTTCATGGAAGTGATGAAATACTCTTGCCTTTCAGCCGATTTTCTGTCGGCCAAAGTCACGATCAAGGTGGTCTACCGCCCAGCCCTGCCAACCCCGGTGGGGACCGGTTCGTAAGGTCACCCCGGTAATGTAGGTAGGTGCTAATCGAGCGTCCTGATGGCTCGCCGGGGATCCCTGCCTTGGCGTGAGCTCGTGGCGCCCAACGGCATTGCTCCGGATTGGACGCAGGCGCACGGCAATCTGCCATAGCTTAATGAACTCCTGTCCGGGCCATGGATCGCCGGCCTCCTCAAGGCCCTCTCCTCGTCCCGCCCCGTCTCCTCGCGGATAGGAGTTCTTTAAACCTCCCGAAATCACGCCCCTCTAAGCTGCATATCGTGACTTATATTCGGAGGCGTCATGAAAGAACAGCTGACTTATTATTCCGTTCTGATCGAATGGGAACACAACTACTACGAGGCAGGTCTTTACGGTTGGGGCGGTTGGGCTCGAAATGAAGAGCACGCCGTCGAACTGACCCGCAAGAGCATGTCACAGGACGAGCCGGAATTCTCGGAAGGCGAGGCTATCGAGGACATCGGAGGCGAAGTTCTGGAAATCGTTGAAGGCGGTGGAATGTGGCAGGCGGGCACCGCTGCGGTCGAGCTCGAGCGCATGATCGAAAACGGCCATCAACCGACGCGAGACGATCTGAAGAAGCTACTGACTATTCTGCGGCCTTCCTGAGCAGCCATGGCCATGCCGCCGATTGGAGCCGGAGTGCCGGCTCCAATTTCACCTATCGGCGCTGAAGGTCCTGCGTCTGCTGCGTACGATCATCGAGCCGATATCCGCCCGAAAGAGCAGGTGGCGGATACATACCCACCATCAGGCCTGATCACGCATTGTCGAAAGCGATGTCATCCGTTCCCTCAATCGGAGCGGCGGCCGCCAAGGATATGGCGGGCCCTTTATTTCCCTGAGGAGCTTCACGAGGCGCCGGTTGGGAGCTTATTGGATTGACGCTGCGAGCACGACCTGTAACCTAATCCCTGTGTTTATGACTTATACCGCGCCGACCTTACGAATTCATGACCGTCGTCGCGGCACGGTGAATTCTGGGATCATGCCAACTGTGTGACCTGCCCGTGCCTGTCTCTCCCTTTGCAGATCAGGGCACTCTCCATTGTCAAACACCTCATTCAATCCGGCCGAGATCGACATTCGGACCACCGAAACCTGGAGTGCACAGCACCCCGAGAGCGGCGCGTGTATCGAGTTGGCGTTCGGCCCCGGCGTGCCTCGCAACTCGCAACTTCAGATCAGGCTTCTCGAAACGCTCGGCGCTGGGTGGCGCGAGCACCGTAGCTGGCATCGACCTGCTACGCCCCTGCCCTTCGGTGCTCCGTCCGTGCGCGACGTGCCCGGGATCCTGGCCGCGCTCGAACGCCGTCTTGAAGCGGCGGGCGTCGATGGCGCCAACGACATCACGTGCCTCCCGACAGGCTGGGTGTGGATCGGGGAGGTGCTGACACACCATCTCTGCCGTCTGGCAGGCGCGATCGACGAGGTCATTTACATCGACGACATCAAGGAAAAGTTCGGCTCCCTGCGTGTTTATGTCTGCTGCGACGGGGCCGCTAGAGCAGAGCTTCAGCCGTTGGCGGAGTGGGCCGAGAGCGCGTAGGAGGGGCGCTGCATGGTGACCGGCCGACCCGGCCGGATCCGCTCCGCGGGGTGGGCATTCTGCCTGTCCGACCGGCTTGCCGCCCTGCATGGACGCGACCCGCAGCTGGTCATGGAACTGATGTATCCCAAGGCGATCGACCCGACGTGAGTGACAGCGTCGTTCCCGCGGTACCGCCGAGCTGTATCGCGGGAACGGAGGCCGCGCGATCAGGCGGCGTGCGAGCGCCTTTGATGACGCCACTCCGCCGCGATGTCGTCCACAAACTCCTGCAGCTCGACCGCAGCCTCGCTGATTTCGACATCGGCGTCGTTGATCCAGAAAACTTGCTCTCGCACCTCCTCGGCAAGGCGACGTACCATTTCGTCATCTACGGCACCGAAGACGTCGCGCCGTTGGACGAAGTAGAGGTCGAAACCTGTCGGCCGGAAACTCGGATCCTGCCGTCTCGGATCGCTTTTCCAGCCGCATATCTGGATTTCGATGTCCGCTCCGTCGAGGCAGCCAAGGCAATCGGTTCGAAAATCGACACCGACCTCGATACCAACCAGAACTGTGTCTTCGGAAGAAGGCTCGGCGGGGATAATTCTCAAATCAATGCCCATGGCATGACCTCTCTTGAATTGCATTGCGAAGCGGGCGCTTCTTTACTGAAGCGTCGAAGGCTGGTCGCAAAGGACGGTGATATAGAATTAACAACCCGGACGCTGGATCACTTGCCTTTCCTAGATCGTTCACTCGCCGCCGGTCAATCTGAGGCATCTCGACGAAGGACGTATTATTTCGGCGTGGCACAGACATCAGGAGGGGTGGTACAATTATAATTAAGATTTGAATGGGGTCGAATGGCTTGAAAGCCCGTGCGTGCGTTGGAGTTTTCGATCCGACACCTCTTCCGCATGTGGCTTGGACTTCGTGTGATGCGAAAGACACAGGCGGGCCGCATCGGCCGCCAGATGGATCCGGCGACCGGGGCTGAAATCTTACATATCGGGATGCTTGCCGCGACCTGGTTCAGAAGTCATTCGCTGCCGTCGCATGAGTTGCGCGGTGCGATGACGCAGTATCTCTTCAAAGCCGACATCGTGAAAGCGCGCTCGCTTTCGCGGCTGCGGGATCGGGGTACCGACCGGGATGGCCTCCTGAGCCAAGCCAGAAGACGTATCTTCAACCAGCATCTGGTCGTGCGGGTCCCATACCGGGAGTGTTCGAGAATAGAGCTGTCCGGCGAAATGCTTGCGCAGGCTGCTGGAGGGAGTCAGCAGGAACGCACTTCGTTCGTCATCAGTCAGGCGGTCGAGATACGGCAACACGTTAGCCTCGGCCAGGCGCCTTGCCAGGCAGGCCCGCCTGCTCGAGTCGGTTGTACGCAGGTACTCTTTCATGATCGGCACCAGCCGCTCGGGCGTTGAAGACTTTGGCTCACCATCTGGAGTCGGTTGCGGGCGCTCTATCTCCGCGCGTCGCTGCGCGCGCTCTTGATCTGCTGAATGCGTGCCACCACGCCCGCTTCGGCTGCCGCCTCCGGTGAAGTAGCTCATGGCACGGATCGGCCAGCCGAAGATTCGTGCCAGAAGGCGGATGAGCAGTTTCAAGAGTTCGCTGGCCATGTCGAAATAACGACGCGCCTTGCCGGGCCGCCTCCCCATTGTTGCAGTTGTCGTTTCACGCGTCATGATACACCTCGCTTGTTGATCGCACCGGCGATCTACGCGAAGGCATGCAAGTGACGAGTGCGCGCCAAACGACGAGTCTGAACGGGCTGTTCAGGTCGGCGGGGCCGCGTGCAGTTCGGTGATCTTCGCTTCGAGAGCCTGCACGATCATTTGCAGATCGATGTTGTCTGCGGCGAGCTCGTCGCATTCGGCGCTGATCCGCTCGAGCTCCTGTTCAGCGGCCAGCGCCCGCTCCTTCCAGCGTTCGAGGAACTCTCCTGTCACGGCCGCCACACGGTATCCCTCGGGGTCGATAATAACGCGCTCGCTGCGGTTCGTGGCGCCAGCCAGAAGAATGGCGGAGTTAATAAGGCCTATCATGATTTCCTCATATGTCGCTGCCTCATGTAATTTGACGGCATAATGATCGGCCAAGTCAATAATCAATAGCCAAGGGACATTACCCGGATACCTGATCGAAGATGAGAGAATGATTTGCGCCATCCAGACCTGATTAACTGGCGATTCATCTTCCAGCGCAAGCATTCCCTAGCGCGTCGCATTGACGATGCCTTTCATGGCGGATAGCATGATCTTCATGAAAATGACCGTCACCTTATCCCAGCCTTGATCTGCAAGAACGCGCAAGAGCGCCCTGCAATCCGGATACGGGTAAGTGAATGTCAGACAGTGATGTCAAAAAAGGCCACAAGGCCTCTATTTTCAGCGATACAGACGGGCGTCCGATCGGCTTCGATGTCGATGAACTGGTCAAGCGCGTGATCGCGTTCTACGCGCCTGATGTTTCCAGCATCGGGGAGCAGATCTGCGATGACATCGTGCGCGGATGGTGGTCGCGGCAAGATCGGTTTCGCCGCGCGGAGCTGGCCACGTTTCTCGGCTTCGCGTTCGACGCCGAGCGCGATGATCCGAAGCCCGGTGCAGAGCCGGACGATGTCGATGTGCTTGCCGACCTGCTGGAGAGCGTTGCGCTGCAAGACCTGCTCGTGCAGCGCCGGATTTCCGAGACCGAGGCCAGGATCAAGCGCGAAGCCGAGGCGAGGGTGCAAGCCGAGAAGAAACGGATTTACGGCCATGTCAGGAAGCAGCTGAGTGCTGCGCCGGGTCGGGCGGCAGGACGAAAGACGTCGGCGGGCAAGTCGACTGCACCGCAACGCTATCTGCTCGACAAGAGCGCGATCGACCGGCTCCCGGAAAATGGTCGTTATGTCCGGAAGAGCCCGGACCTGATGGCGGCCTGTACTCAAAAACTCGGCCTGGCGGAATGCACTGATCGCTCGACCTTCGCCCGAGTTCGCGAGACGCTGGCATGCAAATTTCCACATGCCATTGCGGTCATCGACGGCCTGCTGCGGCCGCTTGAGCGCGGGTTCATGACCGGCCGCGCAGAACTGAAGCTACGGCCGACGATCCTGGTCGGCGGACCCGGCTCCGGCAAGACCGCGCTTCTGCGCGATTTCGCGGCGGCGCTCGAGCTGCCTGTCACGCGGATCAGTGTCGCCGGCAACTCGGATTCAAACGTATTCGGTGTTTCCGCTGGCTGGTCGACCTCTCTGCCTTCGATCATGACTTCGACCGTCGCCTCGAGCCGCTTGCTCAACCCCGCGATCATCCTCGACGAGCTCGACAAGGCCTACACGTCGCGGAACGGATCGGTGCAAGAAAGCCTGCTCCCACTTCTCGAACCGACTGAGGCGGTACACTACCACGAACGGTTTCTCGCCTCCGCCGTGAATGCATCGCATATCAACTGGCTCTTCACGGCGAATTCTCTCGACCGGATCACCGCGCCGCTTCTCTCGCGGTGCGACGTGTACGAAATGCCGACACCGAGCCGCGAACATGTCCGGCCGATCGTGCGCGCGATCATCGCCGAATACGCTCGAGATCTCGGGCTGCACACCGGATTTGTCCGGCTTTCGACCGAAGATGTCGAATTTCTCGAGAATAGCTACGACCGCCACCGTAGCGTCCGTGTGCTTGCAGAGCTCGTTCGACAGCTTCTCGATACGCAGGAGCAGGACCTGCCACGCGCGTGAGCATGGAGCAGCGGTGGGGCAACTGTTCGACTGCATTCGGGGCCCGAGAAGCCATTCTTCTCGGGCCCATGTCCGTTCGAACGGTCAAGCAGCTTGATCCCGGCGACGCGTGTCATCTCGCCAGGGCCTCGCCGGATCTCAACGCCGCTGCGACCGCGATCCCCACCTTGCTCGCAAGCGTGACGGGTACCGCATTGCCAAGAAGGCGCAACGCTCGGCTCCATGAAACTCCGTCGAAGCTGTAGTCATCGGGAAAGCCTTGCACCCGGGCCGCTTCGCGAATGCTCAAGTAGCGGTACTGTCCATCGCCGAAGTCGATCATGTTCTCGCCGCCCGGGCTCCCATGCACGCCGGCCTTCAGCGCCTTCGACGGCCTGTCATAGGGGCTGCCGGTATGGCCAGGATAAGGTCGCGCGCCCGCCCTCGACAGATGCTCCAAGGCCTCGGCTTCAGGTGTCCCGAAGGCTGGCAGATCGTGTACGACATCGCGTATGCTGAGCCATGGCTGTCGATCCCGTGTCTCTGGCATTGCGGCGCCAGTCGCTGCGACAGCCGTCCTCCGTCCGTCCAGTTTCGAAGGATTCTCATGCGTCGCGGTCGGAGCGATCCAGCTTGGTGCGAGGTCCGAACGGAAGCCGACCAAGAATACCCCCTTTCGGGTCTGGGCCACTCCGTAGTCTGCAGCGTTGAGTTGCAACACGTGAATGTCGTAGTGCACCGGTAAAGCAACGCCGTGGTCGAGACAGGCTTCCAGCCGACCGAGGTGCGACTGCCAGCTTTCACCCGGGTGAGCGATGACATCCGGATACCGCAGTTGCATGAGAATGTAGTCGCGGTATTCGCGATGACGCGGAGCCATCAGCCCGGGCGCGTTCTCGATCAGGAACGCTTTGGGACCGCATTCGCGAACCGCTCGAACGATCTGTGGAAACATGTCGCGGGGATCTTGTTGGCCACTTCCCCGCCCCGCTGCCGAAAACGGCTGGCATGGCGGACCGCCGGCGAGAAGGTCAATGTCTCGGTAGTCTCGGAAGTCGACCGTCTGCACGTCGCGCTGCAATATGGCCGTCGAGCCTTTCAGGCCCAACAGTCGCGCATTGCGCCGCAAGGCGGCACCGCAGTGCGCATCGCGTTCGACCAGGATTTCCGGCGAGAAACCGGCCTGCTTGAGCCCCAAGGTGAGGCCTCCGGCGCCGGCGAAGAGTTCAATGCTGTTCATGGAATGCATCCATCAAATGATAAGGTATCGGAAATGCAGGGGTGATCTCGTGACGGCCGAAATTGGCGTCGATCACGCTCAAAGCGGAGATGATGCTGATGGAGAGGGAGGCTTTCTGAACGCACGTACGGTGATGAGGGAAAGCTCGTGGAAACTCGACATGGTGGGATTGCCTCATGGATCGTTGTTGCGAGAGCGGGGACGTATGCCCCGGCCCGGTCGCCACTTCGGACGACTTGAAGCAGATCGTAGTGTGACCCGGTTTCCAGCGGATTAACGTTTGCTACCGAGACGTCAGGAAGCTCTCACAGCCAGTGGCAGCCAGTGGCAGCCAGTGGCAGCCAGTCAGCCAACGAGGGCCCGTCGAGCCTGCCGCATGACCGGTATCACAAAAGTTTCCTGGCCTCCGCGATCGATGCCACTCACGTGAACTGGGCCGGCACCGCCAATTCCCTGGACCGGATCAGCGGGCCCCTCCTATCGCGATGCGATGTGTTTGAGATGCCGATTCCGGACCAGCAGCATGTGCGTCCGATCGCGCGCTCTATCGTGGCCGAGCACGCCCTGAGCCTGGGACTGGACCCCTGCTTCTACGGCCTATCAGAGAGCGACCTCGGCTACTTGGAACAGACCTGCCCGCGCCACCGCAGCGCCCGGGTCCTGGCCGAGCTTGTACGACGGCTGTTCGATGCCGGCGAGCCGGAGCACTTCAACGTTTGAGCTTCGACAGATCAGCGGGGGGCTGCAGCGGCCGACCTGTCGGACCGCGTTCAATCCCGACCCGGCCCTCTTGGTGCAATGCGTGCCCAGGAGCATGCACGAGGCCGGGGCCAGGGGGTGGAGGCCCGACTGAATCAACGACACGTCAGGCCAGGCTGCCCCCGTGCAGCGGCTTGCTTCGGGGCGTTCCGAAGGGCTGTCGGGCGCAGCGTTTTGATCCCGCTAATGCTGACCTCGCCGAGCCATTGCTTGATAAGAGCGGGCACATCTTCCTCCGTAGCCAGGACCAGCGCCGCAAAGCTCCGGGCCCGCTGGCCCCGACCTGTACCCGTCGGCGGCCGGGAGTAGGCGACAAGCTGTACCGGCTGTTCAAGTTGAACATCCCGTATGTAAGGACTCTCTAATACCGAGTGCTTCATCTGAACGGCCTCGAACAAGTCGTTGATCCCGGCGTCCCGCTGCACGGCTTGCCGGTTTGGCCAGAGGTCCGGATGGGCCCGCATGAGCTCTATCGGAGCAAGCGGGAGCACTCGGCGCTCAAGCGCCCGCTCGAGCGGTGTCCCGCCCGCTTTGAACGTCCTCCAGTCGGTAGAGCGATCGAACGTCACATCCGGGATCGCGGCTCCGGCGAAGATCAGCTGCTTTGTCTCGAAATGCGGGCGGATCCGGTCGAGCGCCTGCGTGGCCTCGGCATCCCGCACTTGGCGCAGCACCAATTGCGCGGTGGGGTCGGGATGATAGGCGACCTCGATCCCGTGCGCATTGCCGTCCCGCATGCGCAGCCCTTCGCGCCGGGTCGGATAGTCGGCGTAAGATTTGCCCGGCAAGTTCGACAGTGGCGCAAACGGTCGGTCGAGCGCCACAGCCAGTGCTCGCGCCTTGCGCTCGATGTCTCTTATCGTCGGCTGCTGGCGGCCGATCACGATCGCCGTCTTGCAGCGCTCCGCGATGTTGCGTCCACGCAAAGCGCCGAACCAAGCCACCACGTGGCCAGGAAGATCGCCGAAAACTTGCAGGGCTTGCTTCGGCATCGCGATGTAACAGCCGGGATACCGCGCGAAAACCTGGCGCCAGCGATCGCGGACATCTTCAGCGCGATCCGCATTCCGCGGATGGCCGGTGACGGGGCAGACGCCGGTCAACGAGACCGTGGAGAATTTGTGAGCGCCTATATAGGTAGCTGTGCCCAACCTCTCGATCGGGTGGTGGTAGTGCTGCAACCGGGGTCCGAACCACGCCTGTGCCAGTTCGCCATTCCCGGTACCATCGAGGTGAAGTACCGGGATGTCCCGGGGCATGGTCAACGGCGTGATCCCTTCCGCGACGAGGCAATCCTGCTGGTCGAGTTTCAGTTGGTGCACCGCGCGCAGGGCCGGCCCATGGTTCTGTTCAAGCTCGGTTGCGATGGCCACGAAGATTCCTGCCATCGACGTGAGGTGGCAGGGTGCTCGGTCACGGATCATCTGAGCGAGGGCTTTGTCGAGTTGGCCTTCTTCCTGCGACGAAGGGGCCGTCAGCAATTGCCCAATCCTCTGCGCAAGAGATCGATCGCGGCACTGATGCAGGATGCCGGCCGCACGGCGCAGGATCTCCGCCGCCGTCATGCTGTCACAACCCAGCCGTCTGGCACGCGAGGTATCGGCAAGGAGGGCTTCGGCAGTACTCCGGATTCGCGCCAGCCCGTGTTCCGGATCATCGGCCACCGCGAAACGGATCGCATCACACAGCGGTCGTACCAGCTCCGATAGCTCGGCCACGCGATCTGCGATGGCATGCGGTCGTTGGCCGGATCGGAGAAGTGGTGAGAGCAAGTCCTGCTCCCATGCCTTCAGCGGCACCACATGCGACACATGGAAGAAGTCGCGAGGACGCTCGTCGAAAACGACGCGGTCCGGCTGCAGCCCGCCGGGGAGGGCGACGGTGGCATGATCGTGGACGGCGAACACGACCACTCCGTCCTTCTCTTCGCGCATCGCGGCGAGGTCGCGCTCCTGTTGAAGATAGGCGCACTCGTCCGCGTAAGGGCAGCGACCGCACAAATCCTTTCGGATGTCCGCCCCGGCCTTGGCGGCCGCTTCTGCTTGCGGCGCGATCCGGCACATCGCGCCTTTTCCGTCTGGCCGCTCGGCCGCCCTGCCCCGCAGCTGGATCGCGCCTGGAGTAGGTCGATCCCGCGGTCGGTTGGCAATGTAGTCCGCGAACGCCTCGGCGCTCTTTGCCTGGTCGATCGAATACATGATCGAGACGTAACTGGTGCCGTCGTGCAGAAGGCCTGGTTGGCCGTCCCGGCCGACGAGCGCGGCGGTCTTGCCGACACCTTGGGCGCCGGAGATCAGCCAGACGGGCGCGGCAGGATCGCCGGTGAGGCATTCGGCCGAGCTGTCCCGGCGCGCACCAGCGACGGCCTCTTCTGCCGCAGATGGTTGCTCAGGCGTCCCCTCGAGCCTGTCGCCCTCCTTATCGCCAAGCGCCGGTATCGGGTCGCTGTCGCCACCGACCGCCGCTGAACGACGCGCTCGGGCGTAGCGGTCACTGAGATCGGCCCAGTCCGCGATGCGTTCCCGAATGGCGGCAATGGCGGGTGCCCGCTCCGCTCCGTGTGGCGGTATAGGATGTACAGGTGAGAGGACGGCCAGCTCATGGCGCGCGAAACGGTAGACCCGCCGGTATCCGTGCGCATGCGACACGAGACATGGCGTATCCCCGGGGTGCCCCGGGCGCGGGGTCAGGAGCAGGGTGGCCTTGTCGGCCCCATAGCCAAGCCCTTCGACCGGGTCAGGCAGCGCCATGCGATCATATTGAGCAGGCGCATCGAGAATGTCGCCGACCCGGGCTGTGCTGCCGTCCGGCATGTCGAGCAGGACGTCGTCGGCCAGGATCCGGGTCTGCAGCAGTCGCGTCACGTGCTGACGTGACGCCTTGGCACTGATGCCGAGACGCCGGGCCTGGTCGGCGACCCGCATCTCGGCATAGGAGGCGCGCCGGGCCTCGGCTGTGGGCCGGATCTCCTGCCGCGCGCTGGCTTGGGCAGCCCTTGCTCTCTCTCGGGTCTCCTCGGGCAGCAGCGGTGCCGGAAGTGCGCAACCTTCTTGGGTGAGCGTCGGACGCGGGATGCGTGTGACGGGAGGCTGCAGGACCGGAGGTGCCTCGAAGATCAGCCGTTCCGGCGAGCCGACGGTCACGTCGATGATCGAGCGCTCGAGAGCGGCGCCGCTCGTGCTCAAACTCATCCAGCCAAGGCCCTCGGCCCAGGCTCGCTGATGCAGGATGTCGAGTATGTCGCGCGAACGAGACACATTCTGCACCAGGATGTAGCCGTGCAACCCGCCTTCGACCGGAGCAAGACCTGGAGCGCGTAGCCCGTCCGATGACGACGGCCTGATCACCCGGGCCGCCTCGCGGACCTCGGGCCAGAGATGGCAGAGGGCCTCAACCGGCCCGCCAAGTTCGCGCATGCGGGTCGCGACAGCATCTGGCATCGACTTGGCGTCATAGTCCCAAAGCAGCCAGCCAGGCCCCGCCGGGAGGTGAAAATGCTCGAGCGAACGGCTGACCTCGCCTTCGCGCAAGCAACTGCGGGTACCAATCCGGGCACAGGACCTGTCCCGCAAGATCCCGGTCGAGATCGCCTGATGCGGCCCGAGCCCATCGAGCAGGCGGGCCAGTTCCGCAGCAGTCTCGACCGGGATCGTCTCGGCCGTGCCTCGGCTCAGCGCGGCCAGCGCTGTCTTGTGTAGCTGACCATTCTCGAGCCGAACCTCCTTGGCCAAGGGGCCGCCATCTGAGCGAAACAACGTCAGCGACGGCAGCACTGCTCGGTCAGCCTCTCGAAGCGTGTTGGTGGCAGGTGTCGCGTTCCGAAATGTGCCCGGTACGATAGCACTCATGACGTGATCCTCGTCAGGACCCTGGTCGGCTGTGAGCCGCTGATCAGGGAGGTTGGAATTGCGCCACCGAGGTGTGTGGTGACGTTTAAGCCGAGGTTTCGGATCAATCGGACAGGCGACATTCATCCCGCCGCGCGAGGCCGCGCGGGTCCGTCAGGGGGGACGCGAATGGAGGAGAGGGGTAGTGGGAGCGGAACGGGTGTCCGCCCCCGGGTCACTTCAGGTCGTGGTTGTTGTTCCGGCCGCTTATGCCACCCGACGCTGCTGGTCGGCTTGGGCTGCCTTCGTAAGCGAGATATCGCTCTGCATCGGCGTGCCGCCGCGACGATGAACAGGGGTGATCGAAGACAGGCGCCATTCATCCACCGTGCGCCGCAGAACGAGTTGCAGCACTGCGCAGCCGGATGCTCCGACCTCTTTCGGCACTTCCGGGACGTAGGTCACGACGGTGCCGGCTAGGTTCGGTAGCTGCACGCCTCGACCGAGAAGCTGCATTTCAGCCACACGCGTCACCGCGATGAGGTTGTCGCCGGTCAGCGGGAGCGGCAAGGCCCCTGTCGCGCGGCTGGCTTGCGCAATAGCCGCGTCGAGTTGGCGCCGGGCGGTGTCTTGGCAGTACGTCTCGGCTTTGCTCGAGATGATCACTCCATTCATGTTTGCCTCATTGTGTTCGATATTGTCGTTGTTGCCCGGTTGGCGGTGTCGCGAGCCGGGCCTGAAGGTTTGTTCGGGGAAGTGACCAGCTTGTGGCCTTGTCTTGGCGCGAGGCGTAGACATGTCCTCCCCGTTCCTTCACGCGGTAAGCGCGAAGGTCAGTGTCAGCATCGAATGTCGGGAGAGGAAAAGAGAGCCCTGGAGTAGGGATTAGTTGTCCCGGTTCTTCGATGCCCAGGCTTCGAACTCTTCGATCAGGGATAGCTCTTCAGCGAGGGAAAGCATGTTGAGGCGCTTGAGCATGTCTTCCCAAGTATCCGGCACATTAGAAGAATTGAACTCGTCCATCTCTTGCGCTTCGAGGTCCTGCGGGATCCAGAATTCGAACTGAGCCGCAAGTCCAACGGGATTGTCCTGATCGACCTCACCGTGGATGACCATGGCATAGAGGTACCTCTTCTCATCATCAGAGAACTCCGGTCGTGACCGCTTTCCGTCCGCCAAGAGGCGCATGTAGCGTTCGGCCATGTTCCCGATCAGTCCGCTGGCGGTGACGTTGGACTCCCGCGAGGACGTGTTGTATCGAGCGAGGAATTTTTCGAGGGCCGGGGCGATAGTGATGCTGGTCTTCTTCAGGGGCGCCATGTCGTAATCCTGTAGTGTTGCGATGGTCAGTAGCACGGTAATACCTTGGTAGCACATCCGCCCCGGAGCCGGATAATCACAAGTATGTGATCTTAGGGAAACACCTGTGGATTGTTGAGGGGCGAGAGGCTTCACCCTTCACTTCCCCCTACCGGGAGGCCTTCCCAGACCCCGCTTTAGATCCGGTAAGTTTCCACGAAGGCGAAGTACGGCTGGGACGCAGAACCTTGGGTTCGAGAAATGGGAAACCAGAGAAGGGAAACAAAACAGATGAGCTGCCGCTTTCTGCAGATTTGTTTCGCCTTTGTGGATTTATGTTTCCTAACTCAGGAGTAACGGGGAGAGAGCAGCTCGACCTTCGCAGCCGATTTCAGGGCTGCGAAGAAGATGGCAGGACTGCGAGTACAGGAAGTCGTTCTATAACTGTCTCATGCGCACCCGCTGAATGACCCCGGAAGCGGATGCTCGGCCGCCTATCTTTTGCCTGTGGCATATGTTCAAGCAAAGCGCCGGCCCGCCCAACGTCGATATTGGCGAAGGCTTGCCTTGGCCTGATGGTTTACCTCTCGCTTCTCCGATACAGGCTCTAGGCGACAGTGAACCTGAGCGCGTCTGCATCAAAATGCTGAAGCCGCCCTTCTCAGACCAAATGTATCGTGGACTACATATATGGCCGCCGCGCCGCTGGCCGTTCTCACGCGCCATCCGGGCCTCGTCGAGCACCGTGCTGAGCAGCTTGCTCATGTGCTTTTCGTCATGCCCGGTCGTCGTGCTGCCGGCCATCTGGGCCAGCAGCGCGGCCGCGTTGTCCGGCCTTTCCAGAAGCGCGCGGCCGATCTGTTTCAGTTCCGCGGCATGCGCCCTTGGATCGGGAGCCTGCGCGAGGGCGACGAGCATGGTCGTGACCGAACTGGGCGGCATCGGGATCTTGTCATAGCTGATGATAAGATGGTCCGGCCTTGCATGGGCCAAAATCATACTGCAAGCAGGTCGTGGCTGGCGACCTGCAGCCTCGAGTCTCCAGTTAGCTGACCACCCCGGATGTATCGGCGAAGTTGCGGTTTTGAACAGGCTGTTCATGGCGCACCGTCGCCTTCAGCATCGATTCCAAGATTCCGCTGAGGCGGGTATGTGAGAGAGTCGTCTCCAAGATCGCGTCCATAATGGCGTCCGCCGGGCCGGGAACATCCGCCGGGTGCCACGATCAGCGTCGGCGTTACGGCCGAGGCCGCCCTGCCCGGTCAGCTGAGCGAGATACCGCAGGCCGCGCGGACCGCGCGATACATGGGTGTGAACTACAGCCACTATCTTGGGGCACCGGCGCCACTCACCAATGGCGGCGTGAACCAGCATGGCGTCGCGGTGCGCGATGTCTGGTCACCCTCGCGGCTCGAACTGGTGGCGATGACGCCGCCCGATCAGACGGGGCCGAACTACTCCGACCTGTCGCGCATCGTGCTGGAGCGGGCCCGCACGGCCCGCGATGGCGTGGAGATCATCGGTGCCCTGATCGCCGAGCACGGCCATTCGACTTATGGCGGCAACTCGCATCTGATCGCCGATGCAAGCGAGGCTTGGGTGGTCATCGAGTTCGCGGGCGGCCTCGGCCTGTGGGTGGCGGAGCGACTGGGGCCGGGAAGCATCCGCGCGCCGCGGCCGGGCCATATCGGCATGATCCCGCAAGAGGCCGGGCAGGATGTCCTGTTTCCGCCGCACTTTATCGACACCGCATGCCGGTTTGGCTGGCACGGCGCAGGTGCCGCCTTCGACGTAAACAAGGTGTTTGGAGACGGACGCGGCCGTCGGCCCGGCGTGGTTTGGATCGAAGAGGAGATGAGGCGACGGGCCGATCGCGGCGGTGGTCTAAGTCTCGAGGACATGATCTGGGCCGTCTCGACGCCGCGCCTGACCGGAGACAGCGCGGGCTACGGACAGATCGTGCCGCTTGAGACTGAGTGCCGGGAGATGCTGCGCATGATGTGGCACGCGCCGGTGGGCCCGGTCACGGCGCCGCTGGTGCCGGTGTTTCTGGGGGTCGACCGCGTCCCGCCTGAATACGGACGGCATCGCTACCTCGGGCGTGGCGAAAGCGCCCGCTTCGTCGATCGCGTGCACGAGGTCACCGGCGCGGACGCGATCTCCGAAATACCGCAGGGCGCAGCCTCGACGCGTTCCGCCGTCGCGGCCTTCAAGCGGCTGATGCATCTCGCCTTTCAAGGTGGCGAGGATTGGGTGGCCGAACTCTCGGCCCACTGGCGCGCCGTGGAACGCCGGTTGGCCTCCGAACTGGCGGATGTGCGGCGCAGCGCCGAGATCCTCGACGATGCCGGGGCACCAAAACTGGCACGACGTCTCCTGACCGAGCATGTCGAGGTGCGCCTGTTGCGCGTGCTGGACGAGGCGGAGGCACTGGCCGCGGGGCACGAGGCGCGGCTACGTGCCGGCGTGGGTCTCAACATGACATCCATACCGCGCGTGCCCGACCAGATCTGGTAGATGGGGATCAGCAGTCGCGCCCAGCCACACGCGGCCTCAACTTTCTCGTCATGAGGATATTTTCTGTGCCGAGGCAGAGGCTGATCCGTCGGCACGCACGGTCCTGCAGCCGGGCTGGCATGCTCCATTCATCGAGATCGAGCCGCTGCTCCGGCACCCGCAGAGCCGCTGTGCGTGCGCACTGCCTCGTCGATGAAGTGGGCGTCAACGATCTCGCCCTTCCGGCCGTGCTATAGCGACAGTGCTTCCCGGTCATGAGGTTCTGAACCCTCAACCGGCCAAAATCTCGGGGCACTCCCGCTTGGCCCCAGCGACGTCCTTCAGGGCGCGGCCATGTTGCTCCACCCATTGGCCAGCCGCTGGTGTAAGTAAATGGCGTCATTCGTTTGGAATGCACGGCCGACACAGGCAGGCGGCGATGATGGCCCTGGGAGCGAGATTTAGGCCATCATCGCCATGCTCAGATGCTCAAGGCCAGGTGTGGAAAGCAAAGAACCCGCCGAGAGAACGACAGTTTGATCCGTTCTTTGCTCTCGCTGTGCATTGATCAGTGAGCCAATCCCAACGGTCCATGGCTGCGAGAGTTCCTCTGCCTCACGGTTCGCTTCCGCACGACATGTGCCGCGTCTGGCAACTACGAGAGTGGTGCTTTGGCGGGCCAGTCCGCGCCGCGTGATGGGTCTGGGCTTCCAGAGATACCGCCGCCGGGAGCGCAATCAGCTCCCTGCTGCACCAATACGGGCCATCGGCCCGCGCGACCTTTGTCTGTATTCCATGCGGGCCGGGGTGCCGCCATGATGCTCGCGGAGGTTCCGTTATCCGTCCAGCCGCGCCCCTGTGCCCTCTGCAACAGCTTCCGCCGCCTTGAAGGTTCCGCCCCCGGCGTGGGCAGCAGGTTCGGCCTAGCAGAGGGGATGCCGAAGATGCTCAAGCAATAAGCATTGACGCCACCCTCGCTATCGTGAAGCGTGAGCTGGCGCGTGGTCACTCGCGCCTCATGGATGCCTACCTCTGGCACCCTTTTCCCCTCTTGCTCGCCATTGCAGGTGGCCGGCGTTTTTTAGAGGCGACCGCCCCAAGGCTTCCGACCGCCAAGCCGCGCCGCGACAGTCACTCGCCTTCCTTCCGCATCGGCGAAGCCGTTCAAGGCACCGGGGCGGGCATGCCAGAAGTCGAGGGCGCCAGCTTGGAATGCGGTCACGTCATCCGGGAACAACGAGACGCCCGTCACTGTGACCAGTTGGCTTTCTATCCGCGCCCGCACGCCGATGTCTCCGGGCAGAACCATTTCCAAGCGACGGGCAAGCTCCGCTGGCTGATCATCGGGGGCGCAGGCGAGGATCATGCGGCCAGAAATAGCGATCGTGTAAGTCATGTAGGGCAAGCTAGGCGCGATGCTGCACCTGCACAATATCGGCGATATGGTTTCCGTGGCGAGCCAAACCACGCGGCTTGAGAGAGTGACCAGACGCCCGACGATGGAGCAGATAACCGGCCCCGCGATGACGCGCGGAGGATTCCTCGGCCTGCGACAAGACAGGACGAAATGACTATGCCGCGGAGCGCTCTTCGGCGTCACTCAGCAGCAGCCGGATCATGTCGGAGCGGTTCAGGATGCCAACGAGCCGACCGTCCCTTTCCACCGGTATGACCTCGCTTCCCTGAACGGCCAGTTGGTTCAACAGAACCCCAACCGCCAGATCATGGGGGGCGGCACAATCGGCCGCGCGCATGACATCGGCGACGGCGCATGGGGCAGCGTTCTGCTGTTGCGTCCCAAAGCCGCTCCCGGCTGCCATCGGGGCAAGGAGGTCGGATTGAAGCACGAGCCCGCGCAGCCTCATGTCCTCCTCCACGACGGGGAGGCTCTTGATGGCATGGCTGCGAAAGAGCCGTGCTGCCTCGGTCAACGTCGTGCCGGGCTGCACGGTGATGAGATTCCCGGTCATGATGTCGGCGCAGGTCGTGCCCGCGAAGCGATGCTGCGCCGCCTCTGCCTCTGCGGCCGCGAGCAGCCGGCCAAGGTCAGCAATGCCGACATTCGTCGACTGATTGAATCGCTTCAGCAACGCGCCGAGCTGCTC
>JACLAD010017188.1_pt1 | contig 18258 bp, 10 predicted proteins | sample 8027901 | NCBI WGS metagenome assembly JACLAD01 (sample SAMN15725071, study PRJNA655200) | protist metagenome | isolation source: fluorescence activated cell sorting (FACS) single amplified genomes of... | place: Spain: Blaines Bay Microbial Observatory, Mediterranean Sea | collected 2016-07-05 | reverse complement strand
CCTTTGTAAGAAAGGATAGCTCTTGCAGTATCTGTTGGCTGTGCTCCATTCTGTAACCATTTTACAGAACTGTCAACATCCAGTTCGATCGTTGCAGGATTGGTGTTTGGATTGTAAATTCCTAATTTTTCAAGAAATTTACCATCTCTTCTTGTCCGCGAGTCTGCGGCAATGATCCAGAAAAAAGGCTTTCCTTTTTTACCGTGTCTTTGTAATCTTATTTTTACAGGCATAAAAATTAATTTGTGGGGTTCCCGACCCCGATTATTAATGAGGTGGCAAAGATACTATTATTTTTCTTTCTGGATTCATTGAGGGTGAAAAAAAATATTGGATATAAAGGGGTTGATTTTAAGATGCTTAGCAGGTACTTATTTGCCGATTGTAAAGCGAAGTTAAGTTGTGCTAAACCTTGTTAAATCATTTAATCTGCCTGTTAAGAAAGGTTATCTTAGATAAACGCGAAAGCGTAATCAAAATAATTGCAAATATTAAATGAAGAGGAATTATGAAGTATTCAAAAGAAATGGCAGACAAGCTCAATGAGCTGCTGGAAAAGAATTATGACTCTGAAAAAGGTTTGAGAAATGCCGTAGATGATATACAAAATCCGCAGTTAAAAGCTTTTTTTAAGGAAAAAGCTGCAGAACGTTATGATTTTGGGCATGAATTAAAGTCGGAGATCAGGAACTTTGGGGAAGCACCCGACAAGGGTTCAAGTGTGAAAGCCGATGCACACAGAGCCTGGATGGATCTAAAATCTGCTTTGAGCGGCAACAATGAAGAAGCTGTGCTGGAAGAAGCCATTAGAGGAGAGAAACTGGCGGTGAAAAATTACAACGAAGTAATCGAAAATATAGATTTCCCGCCAAGCACTAAGAATTTGCTGTTAAAGCAGCGCAATGCAATTCAACAAACTCTTGAGAAAGCTAAATCTCTGGAGAAGTCTTTTTCTTAAGATGAATTTAATTAGATAAGAGGAGAACCCGGAATATAAATTCCGGGTTTTTTAGTTTTTAAATGTACGCAGGGAGCTTTTGAAAAGACGTTGATAAATCCTAAAAAATTCTTGAGGAAACGGCTTTTTTATCATTAATTTTATCACTTGAATTTTGCTCCAATAATTTCTTCTTAAAACCTCATTTTCAGAAGGAATACTATAAAACTCCTGTAGAATGTACCTTATTTTTGATACTGAAACCACCGGATTGCCCAAGCGTTGGGATGCGCCATTGTCTGATTCAGATAACTGGCCAAGGTGTATACAAATAGCCTGGCAGATCCATGATGAAATGGGAAACCTCGTAGAAAATCAGGACTACCTGGTGAAGCCCGAAGGTTTCAACATTCCTTATGATGCCGAGCAGGTTCATGGTATTTCTACAGAACTGGCACAGGAGCAGGGAGTGCCTCTAAAGGAAGTTTTAGAGAAGTTCCAAAAAGCCCTTTCCAGGTCGAAATTTGTGGTAGGTCAAAATGTAGGTTTTGATGTGAATATAATGGGCGCGGAATTCTACCGCGAAAAAATGGAAAATATCCTGCAGGAACTACAGGTACTGGATACCTGTACCGAAAATACTGCGCAACTTTGCTGTATTCCCGGGGGGCGTGGGGGGAAATTCAAACTTCCAACTTTAACTGAATTACACGAATTCCTGTTCAATGAGCCTTTTGCTGAAGCGCACAATGCAACGGCCGATGTGGAGGCAACGACTCGTTGTTTCCTGGAATTGATCAGGAAAGAAGCTTTTACTGCGGAAGAACTGGATGTTTCTCCAGATTACTTCAGGAATTTTTCCGAAGCAAATCCGCAACCGATTCAGCTCATCGGGTTAAAACATATCAACCTTAAAAAAGCTTCTGATGAAATAAGGAAGAAGCTTAAAAAGGAACAGGGCGGTGCAGAAATCTCTTCCGCAGAGATTGAGGAAAACCTGGAAATGCTTGATGAGGTGCAGTTTGCGCATCTTCATAACCACAGTCAGTTCTCCATTTTACAATCCACCATCAGCATTAAGGATTTAGTAGATGCTGCCGCTAAAAATAAGATGCCGGCCGTTGCTCTTACAGATCATGCCAATATGATGGGGGCTTTTCACTTTGTGAAGGAAGTGGGAGCTTATAATAAGGGAATAAAAGCAAAGAATGAAGCTGCTGCCGCAAATAATAAACCGGCGGAAGGGAAAGAGCTGAAGGCAATTATTGGTTGCGAATTCTTTGTTTGTGAAAATCATACAGATAAATCTAGGAAAGACAACGGTTACCAGGTCGTGCTGCTCGCCAAGAACAAAAAAGGATATCATAACCTTGCGAAAATGTCTTCTATTGCGTACACCGATGGGTTCTATTATGTTCCTCGTATCGACAGGGAAGTCATTAAGCAATATAAAGAAGACATTATTGTCCTTACCGGAAACCTTTATGGGGAAGTTCCCGGCAAGATCCTGAATGTGGGTGAAAACCAGGCTGAAGAAGCCCTTTTGTGGTGGAAAGAACAGTTTGGAGACGATCTTTATATAGAGCTCATGCGCCACAACCAGGAAGATGAAGATAGGGTGAATGCCGTGCTGGTGCAGTTTGCGGAAAAGCACCAGGTTAAGCTGGTGGCAACCAATAACACCTATTATTGCGCACAGGAAGACGCGAATGCGCATGATATCTTGCTGTGTGTTAAAGACGGTGAAAAACAATCCACGCCTATTGGCCGTGGTCGGGGTTACCGCTATGGGCTTCCAAACAACGAATACTATTTCAAATCTGGCGACGAAATGAAGTCGCTGTTCAAGGATTTGCCACAGGCAATTTCCAATGTCCAGGAGATCGTGGATAAAATTGAACCTTATGAACTGGCGCGGGACGTTCTGTTGCCGGCATTTACCATTCCGGAAGAATTTCTTGTGGAAGAGGATAAAGTGGATGGTGGAAAGCGAGGTGAAAACGCATACCTGAAGCATATTACATACGTAGGAGCGAAAGAACGTTATGGCGAGATCACTCCTTCTATAAAGGAACGGCTGGATTTTGAACTTTCTGTCATTGAGAATACCGGGTATCCTGGTTACTTTCTTATTGTAGAAGATTTCATTCGGGAAGCGCGGAATATGGATGTTTCGGTTGGGCCCGGGAGGGGATCGGCTGCGGGAAGTGCTGTTGCCTATTGTCTCGGGATTACCAATATTGACCCGATTAAGTACGATCTGCTTTTTGAGCGTTTCCTGAATCCAGACAGGGTGAGCATGCCCGATATTGATATTGATTTTGATGATGAGGGGCGTAGCCGGGTTATGGATTACGTGATCCAGAAATACGGAGCCAACCAGGTAGCGCAGATCATTACCTACGGAACCATGGCTGCAAAATCTGCCATTCGGGATACGGCGCGGGTGCTGGATTTACCTTTGAGCGATTCTGACAGGATTGCCAAATTGATCCCAAACATGTCTAAGCTGGGCAAGATCTTCGGAGTTGATGAAAAAGATCTCAAAAAGAAATTTAGAGCCGAAGAACTTGAAAAAGTTCATGAGCTTTTAAATATTTCCGAAGGAGATGACCTGGAGGCGCAAACCGTAAACCAGGCCAGGATCCTGGAAGGATCGGTGCGAAATACCGGGATACATGCCTGCGGCGTGATCATTACCCCAAGTGATATTACGAATTTCGTTCCGGTTTCCGTGGCAAAAGATTCCGAGCTATATGTGACACAGTTCGATAACTCGGTCGTGGAAAGCGCGGGGCTCCTAAAAATGGATTTCCTGGGATTGAAAACCCTTACCTTAATTAAGGATACGGTAAAAATTGTGAAAGGCCGCCACGGAATTGATCTGGATCCAGACAGCTTTCCGCTGGATGACCAAAAGACATACGAGCTGTTCCAGAGGGGAGAAACAGTAGGGATCTTCCAGTATGAATCGCCGGGGATGCAAAAGCACATGAAAGATTTGAAACCTACGGTTTTTGATGACCTTATCGCGATGAACGCGTTATACAGGCCGGGTCCTATGGAATATATCCCAAGCTTTATCGCGCGTAAACACGGGCAGGAAGAGATCGCTTACGATTTGCCCGATATGGAGGAATATCTTCAGGAAACCTATGGAATTACGGTGTATCAGGAGCAGGTGATGTTGCTTTCTCAAAAGCTTGCAGGATTTACAAAAGGTGAAGCCGATGTACTTCGGAAGGCGATGGGGAAGAAGATCTTCGCTCTATTGGAACAGCTAAAACCTAAATTCCTGGATGGTGGGGAAGCAAAAGGACATCCGCGGGAAATTCTTGAAAAAGTATGGAAAGACTGGGAAGCCTTTGCGGCCTACGCCTTCAACAAATCACACTCTACCTGTTATGCCTGGATTGCGTACCAGACGGCTTATCTAAAAGCGCATTATCCTGCGGAATATATGGCTGCCGTGCTTTCCAACAACATGAATGACATTAAGCAGGTGACCTTCTTTATGGAAGAATGCAAGCGAATGAAACTGAAGGTGCTTGGTCCCGATGTAAACGAATCTTACCATAAATTTTCAGTAAATAAAGATAACGCTGTCCGGTTTGGAATGGGTGCTATTAAAGGAGTGGGAGCCGGAGCAGTTGCCACTATTGTTGAAAACCGCAAAAAAGGGAACTATAAATCTATTTTTGATCTAGCGAAGCGAATTGACCTTAGAGCTGCCAATAAAAAAGCATTTGAAAATCTTGCTTTGGCGGGAGGTTTTGACGGCCTGGGGAGTTCCCACCGGGCACAGTTCTTTCACGATGACGGCGACGGAATTACCTTTTTAGAAAAGGCCATTAAGTATGCCGCGAAATTCCAGGAGAATGAAAACTCGGCGCAGGTAAGCCTTTTTGGAGATGCCAGCGATGTACAAATTCCAGAACCTGAAGTTCCGCCGTGCGATGAGTGGGGAACCATGGAGAAGTTAAAGCGGGAGAAAGAAGTTGTGGGGATTTACATTTCCGGGCACCCGTTAGATGATTTTAAGATAGAAATGAACTATTTCTGTACAGGAAAAGTTTCAGATTTTCATGATCTTGAAAAGCATGTAAACCGGGAACTTTGTTTTGGAGGAGTGATTAGTGATGTGCAGCATCGCACCTCAAAAATGGGAAAAGGCTGGGCTGCTTTTACGGTGGAAGATTATTCAGATTCTTATGAATTCAGGATGTTTGGAGAGGAATACCTTAAATACAGGCATTTTTTACTGGAAAATAACTTTGTTTACATAAAAGCCTTTATAAAAGAGGGGTGGATGAGTAAGGATACCGGTAAAAGGGGAGAACCCAGGCTTCAGTTTAACTCTTTCCAGTTATTACATGATGTAATGGATATTTATGCGAAAAAGCTTACCATTCAGCTGAATATTGACGAGCTTATGGAAGAAAAAATCACTGCGCTAAAAGACATTTTCAGCATGCACCAGGGAGACCAGCTTCTTAATTTTGTGATCTATGAAATGAAGGAGCAGGTGAAATTGCATATGCCAAGTAGAAAGCAAAAAGTGAAGATATCCCAGGAATTGCTGGAAACCCTGGAAGAGGAGCAGGTGCTTTATAAGCTCAACTAAAGACTCAAAAATGGCATTTTTAAGAAACCTTTAGAGGAAATTGAAAAAAAGGAAAATAAAATAGTAGCAGGCAATAAGCAGATAGGCAAATCCAATCTGTACTTTGTAAGGATTGCGAAAATATTTGACTAATTTTACAATTATATACAAAAAGAAAAAAAGAACAATTATGGCTTTAGAGATAACTGATGCGACTTTCGAAGAGAAAGTTTTAAAGAGTGACAAACCTGTGATGGTTGATTTTTGGGCAGCATGGTGCGGCCCTTGTAGAATGGTAGGACCTATCATTGACGACATAGGAAAGGAATATGAAGGAAAAGCAGTTGTTGGTAAACTTGATGTAGACGCAAACCAGGAATATGCTGCAAAATACGGAGTGCGAAACATACCTACTGTACTTATCTTCCAAAACGGGGAAGTTGTAGGGCGCCAGGTAGGGGTTGCTCCAAAAAATACTTATGCCGAAGCACTGGATGCTTTGTTGTAGTAGATAAAATTTCCGAAGAGATACTCTGGAAAATTAGAAAAAGGTTCGGTTCATTGCCGAACCTTTTTCTTTTTAAACTACCTTCAGTTGAAATAATTAAATTAGTCTCAAAAATGCCTTTTTTGAGTGGTATGTTATAAGCATCTTATGGATCTACGGAAAGAAGTACATAAAGCAGACGGATTTACAGACCTTGAGCTGCTGGCGCGGCAGGTGGTGGAAGGTTTTATTTCCGGAAGGCATAAAAGTCCCTTCCATGGATTCTCTGCGGAATTTGCCGAACATAAGAATTACAATCCGGGGGAGAGTACGCGGCACATTGACTGGAAACTTTTTGCAAAGACAGATAAGATGTACACCCGAAGATATGAAGAAGAAACAAATCTTCGCTGCCACTTAATTATAGATAATTCGGCCTCAATGCATTTTCCCGAGGTTAAAAACTTCGGAATTAATTCCCTGAATAAGATCGGATTTTCGGTACTGGCGTCAGCCTGCCTAATGAATATCTTCAAGAAGCAGCGGGATGCTGTGGGCTTAAGTATTTACAGTGATTCATATGAATACTATGCACCCGAAAAAGGCAGCGGAAAGCATCACCAGATGCTTCTGCACGCACTTGCAAACACCGTAGGAACACCAAAACAGTCGAAGAAAACCGAAACCTATGCTTATCTTCATCAAATCGCTGAAAAGCTGAAAAGACGTTCGCTGATATTCTTATTTTCAGATATGTTGCAGGCAGACGTAGAGGAAGAAAGGCTTTTTGAAGCTCTGCGGCATTTGAAATATAACAAGCACGAATTGATTTTGTTCCATACAGTAGACCGAAAAAGGGAATTTTTATTTGATTTTGACAATGCGCCACGAAGGTTTACAGATGTGGAGACCGGAGAAAAAATTGATCTTTATGCTGAAAATGTGCGGGAAAATTATCACCGTGCGGTTTCAGAATTCTTTCACAACCTTAAATTAAGGTGCGCCCGCTATGGGATCAAATATGTGGAAGCAGATATAAATGAAAATTTCAATAAAATTATGACGACCTATTTAATTGAGCGCCAAAAGTTTATTTAGGAGATGGAGAAACTTTTCAAATTTATTGAAAAATATATTTGTGGAATCTAAAAACTGCTGTATATTTGCCCTCGCAATCAAGCAACGGTCTGGTAGTTCAGTTGGTTAGAATACCTGCCTGTCACGCAGGGGGTCGCGAGTTCGAGTCTCGTCCAGACCGCTAGGAGAAATCCAAAAGCACCCTAAAAGCCTCTAAATCAATGATTTAGAGGCTTTTTCTTTTTAAATCATTTCATTTAATGGCAAATAAATGCAGTTAATTGGTGCTCAATTCGGTGCGTCTTTTTGCTCTTAAAAAAGACGCACCGAATTATTTGTAAAGTATTGTTAACAAAGGCTTTGCGAGGTTCCTTTAACATTTTTTATACCCCTATTTTAGTACCTTTCAGGTGAGCATTTTAAAAGACGCACCTATGTCAAAGTTACTAAGCATCCTATTCTTTCCTAAAAAAGGGAGATCTTCAACTAGTGATTACGCCGTGTTGTACGCCAGGATTACCTATAATGGTCATCGGGTTGAGTTCAGTACGGGCCGAAAAGTTCATTTAAAAAACTGGAACAGTAAAAGTGGAAAGACAAAAGGCAACTCTGCAGAATCACAATCTATTTCCAGATTTATTGATTCTATCCGAGCAGCCTTATATGAAATTCATGATCGTCTTTTGAGAGAGAACAAGCCAATTTCCGCTGCAATTATTAAAGATATTTATTCAGACAAAAAGGAAAAACAATATATGCTGCTGGTGATTTTCCAGGACCATAACGATCAGATGGAAAAATTGATCGGAAAAGGATTCACAAAGGGCACACTGCAGCGATACAATGCTTGCAAAAAACACATTGAAGATTATTTGGCCTCCAGAGGAAAAAGAAGAGATATTCCCGTGGAAGATGTGGATCATAAATTTATAACCGGATTTGACCACTTTTTAAGATCAGAGAAAGATTGTGCTCATAATACTGCTCAAAAGTACATTGTTAACTTTAAGAAGATCATTCGAATCGCCTATGCAAATCAGTGGATAGATAAAGATCCATTCTTTTACTGGAAAGGGAGTTGGAAAACCTCAGACCGGGAATATCTAACTGATTCCGAGCTCCAGAAAATGGCTGATAAAGAATTTGATATTCCTCGTTTAGAACTGGTAAGGGATATATTTCTTTTTTGCTGTTATACCGGCTTGGCCTTTGCAGACGTAAAAAAGCTTTCTTCAGATGATATAGTGATTAACATTAGGGGCCAAAAATGGATTAAAACCAAACGGCAAAAAACAAAATCATTGAGTAGTATTCCTCTACTAGATATTCCGAAAGCTATTCTGGACAAGTATGCGGAACATCCCCATGTGAAAACTGGAAAGGGGGTTTTGCCGGTGTTGACAAATCAGAAATCAAATGCATACTTAAAAGAGATAGCTGACCTCTGCGGAATAAAAAAGAATTTAACTACTCATTTAGCTCGCCATACCTTTGCAACCACTGTAACGCTTTCTAAAGGTGTGCCAATAGAGTCCGTAGGAAAAATGCTCGGGCACAGATCTTTAAAAACGACTCAAATTTATGCTAAAGTTTTAGATGAAAAAGTTGAGCGAGATATGCAACTTCTCGAAGTAAAGAATTCTGCTATAAAAGCATCATTAGTAGTAAAGGAATTACCTAACGGACTGAATAAATAAAAAATTTACTGTTGTCTACAGCACATTGCAATTTTCCACTTAACACAAAATTTTATTGTATAAAAATCTCAAGCAATTCTACCGCTTCTGAGTTTATCTGCACTTCATTAATTTCTGCAGGAATTAAAATTGTTTGGCCCATTACTAATTCCTCTGAATTGCCTGCCACTGTAAAATTCGCCTTACCACTTACGCACATGTATATAACAAAGGAATCCAATTCTGAATAATCTTTTAAAAGTTTTCCCCTGACAGGAAGAAAATTAGTAATAAAATATTCGCAGCTGACAATATTGCTTGAAAGATTCTCTGCTTTAGAAAATTCTCTTTTGAAATCATTCTTTTCATCAAAATCAATCGCATCTAAAGCAAGATCTGTATGAAGTTCTCTTGTTTTTCCTTCTGAATCCAATCGGTCCCAATCATAAATTCGGTAAGTGATGTCTGAAGTTTGCTGAATTTCGGCCAAAAGAACCCCGGCTCCAATTGCATGAACCTTCCCTGTGTTGATGAAAAAGGAGTCACCTTTTTGCACTTTTTCAAAGTTTAACAAATCGATAAGCTTTCCAGAATTGAGGTGGTCAAGATATTCTGCTTTAGAAATGGACTTTTTGAAACCTACATTGATTTCTGCACCTTCATCGGCCTGCAGGATATACCACATTTCAGTTTTTCCAAAGGAATTGTGACGTTTTCGGGCGATGCTGTCATGAGGATGCAGTTGTACAGATAACGCCGTATTTGCATCAATGAACTTAATCAAAAGGGGGAATTCCGGGCCGAATCTTTCATAATTATTCTTTCCTAAAAACTGCTCCTTGTACAGCTCTATAATAGTTTTTAAGGTTTTTCCTTTCAGTGGTCCATTAGCGGCAACAGAAATATCATTTTTGACACCAGAAATTTCCCAACTTTCTCCAAGACTACTTTCGTCTGATTTCTTTTTCAGGATTTCTGTCAATTTATTTCCTCCCCAAATTTTTTCTTTTAATATAGGTTCAAAACGAATAGGGTATTTTATCATCACTGAATAATTTTTATAAAACTAGATCATACTGTTTTAATAAAAAATTAGGATTTATAATTAAATGTTCATATGTTTGGACATACCAACAATTAGAAATCATATGTATCTCAGTATGAAAAAATTACTTCTTTTAGCTTTTATCCCTATAACGTTTTCGCTATCCGCTCAGGATTTTAATCTTGCTAAAGATGCAAAAATAACGGCATCAAGTATTCTTAATAATAATACCGCTGCTGATCTTGTGGCAGACGGTATAATAGGAGTGGATGGATTAGGAGAATGGGTGTGCGAGGGAGTCCGAACCAGCTGGGGATATATTGAACTTCCCTGGATTCAAATGAACTGGGAGACACCTCAGAAAATAAATAGGATCATTGTATATGATCGCCCTACAGAAAAGGAGGATGTAGCCAGTTTGAAACTGAGCTTCAGTGATGGGTCGGTACTTAATATGAGGAGAATTCCAGGGAACGGAAATGGTCATGAAATAAAATTTGACACGAAAACGATTGAGTGGGTTAAAGTACAAGTGACAGATGCCGAAGGAAAAGATGTCGGACTTTCTGAAATAGAAGTTTTAGCGGCTCCGCAGCATACGGATGATCCTATTGCCTGGGTTGATCCCTATATTGAATCCAGTAGGGGCCGCTATATCTTCTTTATTACTGGCTCCCGGCCCTTTGGAATGGCCTCAGCTGCTCCTATGACTCGCAACAAGAATCAATATGGGGGAGGATACAATTATAACTCGGAATATATTTTAGGTTTTCACCAGATTCATAGCTGGATGATCGGCGGTCTTGAGGTCATGCCGGCACCAAGCAGCATAGATCCCACAGGAGGCCATGAGAGCTGGAAATCTCGTTTCAGTCATGAGGATGAGATCGTTGCCCCTGGATTTCACAGAGTATTCCTTCGGGACCATAATATATGGGTAGAAAACACCACCACCGACAGAGTTAGCTTCTACAAATATAATTTCACAGAAGACATGGAAGCCCAAATCATTACGAACCTGGGGGGAGTGGTCAATAATAACACTATGACCAATGCCAAGGTCAACAGGGTGAGCTCAACGGAAATAGAGGGATCCTTTAGTACAGTCGATCGTTTTTGGGGAGGCCCAAAAGATGTAAAGATCTTTTTTGTTGCCAGCTTTGATAAGCCTTTTAAGCAGATGGATGCCTGGGAGGATGAGCAACGCTTCCTGGATGTAAATGAGATCGTTGGAGACAGCGCAGGAGTCTCGAACCTTTTTGATGTGAAGGCAGGTGAAGAACTTAAGATGAAGATCGCTGTTTCTTATACCAGTATTGAAAATGCCCGCAACAATATGGAGCAGGAACTTCCGCATTGGGATTTTGAGCAGGTAAAGGAAGAATCCCGTACCGTATGGAATGACTGGCTCGGTAAGATCAAAGTAAGAGGAGGTACTTATGATCAAAAAGTTAAACTGTATACTGACCTTTGGCACGTGCTTTTGGGAAGACATAAGATCAACGACATTTCAGGAGATTATCCCGATAGAACCACCGGAGTAAGGGATGGAAATTTCACCGATGCTGAGTTCAAGATAAAAACGCTACCCAAGGACGAGAATGGTGAGGTCAAATTCAATATGTACAATTCTGATGCTTGGTGGTTATCTCAGTGGAATTTAAATATCTTATGGGGTCTGGCCTGGCCGGAAGTTATGGACGAAATGTCGTCTTCCATGGTGCAGTTTGCTGAGAATGGTTACCTACTTCCCAGAGGACCTTCAGGTGGAGGATATTCCTATATCATGACCAGTTCTCCAGCTACTAATTTAATTTCAGCAACCTATCAAAAAGGTTTACTTACCAAAATTGATGAGGATCTTGCATATAATAAGGTAAAGCAAAATCTTTTACCGGGGGGTATGTTGGGGGATGAGGAGGATATTAATTTCTACACTGAAAATGGTTACTGGCCGGGCAACGCCGGGATTACATTAGAGGCAGCATTTCAGGATTACGCACTAGCACAATGGGCGGAAAAGACAGGCAGAGATGAAGATGCCGCATTTTTTGGTAAGCGTTCTATGGGCTGGACAAAACTTTTTAATAAGGAGCACGACCTGGTCTTTCCCAGGGACAGGTCTGGAGATTTCCTTCATACGGATCCGCTTTCCGGCGCTGGATGGGTGGAGGCCAATGCCTGGCAAGCTACCTGGTCGGTATCTCATGCAATAGACGAACTGGCAAAGCTTATCGGCAGTGAGGAAGCCTTGTGTGACAAGCTAAATCACGCTTTCGAAATGGCTAAGGACGACGATTTTGTATTTGGATATAGCGAAGGATACCTGAGTTATGCTAATCAACCTGGATGTTCCAATGCACACGTTTTTAATTACGCTGGAAAACCTTGGTTGACGCAATATTGGGTGCGCAGGGTGAAAGAACAGGCATACGGTGGTACTACCCCCGAATTGGGGTATGGAGGCCATGATGAGGACCAGGGTCAAATGGGAGGTGTCAGTACGCTGATGGCTATCGGGTTGTTCAGCCTGAAAGGCAATGTGGATGTACAGCCGGTATATGATATCACCAGCCCGATCTTTGACGAAGTGATCATTGAACTGGATCCTAAATATTATCCGGGAAAGACTTTTGTAATTAAAACATATAACAATTCAAAGGAGAATATGTACATCCAGAGCGCTAAACTTAATGGCAAGGATCATAAAAAATTCTGGTTTCCTCATGAAACCTTTGCCAAGGGAGGAACATTGGAAATATATCTGGGGCCTGAACCAAATAAGTCCTGGGGAGTGAAGTAATCAACGTTAATCTCCTGGTGGTAAAAGTTAGGTCCAGGAGCCGTTTTTCTATCTGAATATAAATGAATAACCAAATAATTATTAACAACTAAAATTTTTAATATGGATGTCCTTCGTTACCACAAAGCTTGGCTGTTTCCGGTGTTCCTGTTCTGCTTTAGCTTAAGTGTCAAAGCATTTACGCCAGTCACTCTGACGGCAGTACAACAAGAAATTCCCATAACGGGGACCGTTACTTCTACTAATGGGGAGATTCTTCTGGGAGTAAACGTTCTTCTTAAGGGCACTTCAGAAGGTACTATGACTGATTTTGACGGAAACTATGAAATCAATGTTCCTGATGAGAATTCTGTACTGGTTTTTTCCTATGTCGGATATGAACCGCAGGAGGTAATCGTAGGAAGTCAAAGAGAAATTAATATTCAACTTGTTCCCGATGCGGGAGAACTTTCTGAGGTGGTTCTTATTGGATATGGTGGACAAAGAAGATCAGACCTAACCGGTGCGATTTCCTCAGTCAGTTCAGAAGAATTGGAGGGGGTTGCTGCTACTACTTTTGAACAAGCATTGCAGGGAAGAGCATCTGGGGTAGAAGTAACCCAAGCGACGGGTATGCCCGGTGGGGAGACCAATATTCGAATTCGTGGAACGAGTTCTGTGAATGCAAGCAGTGAACCTCTATATGTTATTGATGGTATGCTGGTGAACAGCAATGGAAACGAAACTGCCCTGGGAGCTCGTGGTCCAAGAGTTGGACCTTTGGCTACGATCAATCCAAATGATATTGAATCAATTGAAATCTTAAAAGATGCGTCGGCTACTGCTATTTATGGTTCCCGAGGAGCAAATGGAGTTATCCTTATTACAACTAAAAAGGGTAGATCAGGTGCAGGAACGGTCAATTTTAATGCCTACTATGGAGTACAGCAAGTAAGTAATGAATTGGAGCTGTTGAATGCTACTCAATATGCAGATCTGGTGAATGATGCACAGATAAATTTCGGAAGAAATCCTGTTTATGTTAATCCGACCACTTTAGGAGAAGGGACTGATTGGCAAGAGGAATTATTCCGTATGGCACCCATAGCCGATTATCAGCTTTCGTTCTCAGGAGGTGATGAAAAGACAAATTACTCTATCTCAGGAGGATATTTCACACAAGATGGAATCGTCATTGGTTCCGATTTTGAGAGGTACTCCTTCAGAGTTAATCTCGACAGGGACCTTAGTGATCGTCTTAATATCGGTACAAATCTATCGTATGCAAAAATTAACTCCAATGGTGTATTGACCGGAGCGGGAAGTTTGAACCAAGGAGTTATTTCTAATGCCTTACAGATGAATCCCATTCTTCCAGTTTATAATCCAAATATTCCTGGTGGTTATACATATGAGCATGACAGAAAAGAAGGAATTGCTAATCCTGTTGCAGAAGCTCTTGAATATGAAGCAGTAACTAACACTTCAAGACTCCTAGGTAATGTTTTTGCAGAATATGAGTTGATTACAGATCTAAAATTCAGATCTAGCTTTGGAATTGATGCTGTCACCTCAAAAGCTAGTACGTTTGGTCCTAATTTCCTTAAACAGTCGGAGAGTAGTATGGGAGAAGCTACTATCAGTGATTTACAGGCGCTGACCTGGCTTAATGAAAATACTCTTACTTACAATTATTCTTTTAATGATACCGATCGATTGACGGTTCTTGCTGGTTTTACCATGCAGGAATTTAAGAACGAGTCTCTTTTTGCCCTCGCTTTCGGATTTCCTGATGGTCGTACCGGATATCATAATCTAGGAGCTGCTGAAAATCCCCAGAATCCCGCCAACAGTGAATCTGAATGGTCATTATTGTCCTATTTAGGAAGGATTAACTATGCATTGATGGACCGATATATTTTTACAGTATCGGGGCGTGCAGATGGTTCTTCGAAATTTGCCGAAGGAAACAAATTCGGTTTCTTTCCATCAGGGGCATTTGCCTGGAGGATGTCCAATGAACCTTTTATGCGGGACCAGGAAATATTCGACCAATTGAAACTACGTTTAAGTTATGGTGTAACAGGTAACCAATCTATTGGACCTTACAATTCCTTGGCATTAGTTGCACCCTTTGGTGAAGGTGTGTTCAACTATGGTCCAGAAGGAACGGTATTTTTTGGACAAGAACCCACAGGATATCCTAACCGAGACCTTAAATGGGAAACAACACGACAAGCAAACATAGGAATAGATGCTACCTTCTGGGACGGTAGATTTTCAGCCACAGCGGATTTTTATGACAAGAGAACATCCGACCTATTACTAGGAACCCCAATTCCATATACAAGCGGTTTCCAAACCACCCTTCTAAATGTTGGTAATGTGAATAACCGCGGATTTGGTTTGGAACTAAGTGCAGACGTATTTACTGGAGATTTTAGTTGGAATACATCGGGTAATATTTCAATAAACCGTAATGAGATCACAAATCTGTCAAGGGATGAAGATATTAATCTCCTTGTTGGAGGAAGTATCCTTAGAGAAGGGTATCCTATTGGTACCTTTGAAGGGTATGTCTTTGACGGAATTTTTCAGTCCGATGCAGAGGCTTCATCTGGACCAAAGCTAAGGGGAGAAACTCCCCAGGCGGGAGACCGTAGATACAAAGATATAAGTGGTCCTACAGGAATACCTGACGGATTTGTGGATGAATTTGACAGAACAGTGCTTGGTACAGCAGAGGCTGACTTTACCTGGGGCTTTAGCAATGATTTTTCCTATAAGAACTTTAATCTAAATATTTTCTTCCAAGGCTCTCAGGGCAATGAAATGGTTAACCTGAATAATGTAAACCTGATGAATCTGAACGGACAGCAAAATGTATTGGCTGAAGCCGGACTGAACAGATGGACTCCGGAAAATCCAAGTAACTTATATCCGCGTGCCAATGCTGGTGATGTATTCAATTCTGTATTTTCATCCAGATTTGTCGAAGACGCTTCTTATTTGAGGTTGAAGAACATTACTCTTGGTTATGAACTGCCGGCAGAAGCTATAGCTCGAATAGGAGTTAACAGACTACGCATTTACGGGGGAGCAACCAATTTGTTCACCATAACAGATTATAGTGGGTATGATCCTGAAAGTAATGCTTATGCGGGATCAACCAATATTGTAGGTATCGACAGTGGAACCTATCCTCTCGCCAAGACTTACACTATAGGAATAAACTTAGGATTTTAAAAATTAAAAAAGAAGATATGAAAAGTTTACAATCGAAATCTTTGAAGATCATTTTAGTGATCTTTCTTCTTGGGAGCCTTACTTCCTGTAGTGACTTTCTGGAAGAGGATCCTAAAAATCAGGTTGCCACCAGCAATTACTATACTACCCAGCAGGATGCCATTGCTGCCGTGAATTCCATTTACGGCTATCTAGGCTCCTATAATGCTGGGAACACAGCAGGGGTCTATCACAGCACTTTCTGGGTTACCATGGGTCTAGCTTCTGACGAGATGCTTTCCAATCAGCTGGGGACACCTCAGTTCGACCAACTCGCGAATTTCAGTCACAATGCTGAGAATGCTGCCGTATTGGAAATCTGGCAGATGCATTATAAAGCGATCTACTTAGCCAATATCGCCATTGATCGAATTCCTTCCATTGACATGGATCCGGAATTGAGAGAAAGACTAATAAACGAAGCAAAATTTTTACGTGGGTTGCTTTATTTTAATCTTGTCCGAATGTTTGGAGAGGTGCCTCTTCTGGTTTCGGAAGAAACGCCGCTCAATCCTGAAGTCTCTTCCGTGGAAGAAATTTATGGACAGATCGTTCAGGATTTAACTGACGCCAAAGACCTGCCAAAAGATGGAGAAATTCAACAAGGTAGAGCTACCAGTGGAGCTGCCACAGCTTTGTTGGCCAAAGTGTATTTGACGATAGGAGAATATCAACTGGCCTCAGATGAAGCCATGGAGGTAATAACTGATCACCCTTACGATTTATGGGAAGAATTTTCTGATAATTTTCGGATCACTAACAGAGGGGGTCAAGAAGCTATTTTCTCAGTAGGTTTTGGAAACGGAGGCGGTGCCATTTCTTTCTGGGAAGTGGGACAGTTCAACGTAAGACTATTGCCTTCTGCATTGAGTTCTGAAGCTGGTATTACAAATGCTCAGGGTTGGCAATATGCTACCAATGATATATATGAAACCTTTTCAGAAGAAGACGAGCGAAGAGAAGCTACTTTCTTAACTCAATTTCAAGCCAATGACGGAAGCACAGTGAACTTGGATCGCGTATGGATCGATAAGTACTGGGATAGGGTTGCTGAGCCAACCGCAGGGGATTCCTTCCAGGATTTTCCGGTGCTCAGATATTCAGATGTATTGTTGATCTATGCCGAAGCTCAGGCCAGGCTAGGGAATTTTGAAGAAGCCAATGAGTACTTGAATATTGTACGGGAACGGGCTGGACTGGGAGAGCTGGAAGCTTCTAATATTGAAGATTTCATCGACCTTCTTGTAGCAGAAAGAGGTAGAGAATTTGTTGCTGAAGGCAAGCGCTGGTTCGATCTGGTCCGTCTGGGCAGATTGGAAGAAGCGGTGATGGAAGCCAAAGGCGTTCAGGTATCAAGTACACATTACCTGTTTCCAATACCACAACGGGAACGAGATGTCAACCCGAACCTGCCACAGAACGACGGTTACTAATTCAGGAAATAATTTAATAATGGAAGCAATGAAAAAATTTAAAATATTTAAGATCGGTCTGATGCTTTGTCTGCCACTGGTGCTAAGCTGTGAAGCGGATGATGCACAAGGACCAGAAGATTATTTCGACCAAGGAGACTTTCTTGTGGAACTTGATGCCCAGAAAAGTCCAGGTAAAGGTCAGTACCGAACGGTGCTTCAGTCAGATGAGACCCTTACAGTCTCTGTTCACGTGGAATCTGCTCAGGACCTTGAAAGCCTGATGATCCACAAGACCGTAAATCTCGAAGCCGATGAAAGCTTTGGCAACGGCGGTACCCTGGAAGTTCCGGCTTCAGGGACCAGTTTTGACTACCAGTTCACCTATGAGCCTACTGTTGCGGATGTCGACGAACTCGTAGGGTTCACTTTTACTGCAGTAACGGGGTCTGGGGAGATGCAGACCAGCGACCTGACCACAGTGGTTACTTTATCCCCTATGGATAATCTGGTGACCAAGCGATGGGTATGGACCTCTATCAAACACGTTAATGAAGGCAATGCTGAGGTGATCAATGACTGCGAAAAAGACAACTCCTTTCTGTTTAATGCTGATGGAACCATGAGCATTGACTATGGTGCCATTACAGGAACTGGAGCTTGCGGATTCGATGGATTAACTCCTTATGCCAACTGGTATATTACTGAGGATGGGGAATTCTTTGTCATGGAAAAGTTCAATGTCTTCACTCCGGATATTATTCAGGAGGAGCGGTATCGCCTGGTGACCCTGAGCGTAGATAAGCTTCAACTCGCACTTGAAGTTGATCTTACTGTCTTTGGTTTGGGAATAGAAACCTTCCTTTACACCTTTGAGCCGGAACCCAGAGATTAAGTTCAAACAGTATATCAATAATAACAGCAGGTCAGGGCACAAGCAGTATAAAAGCAGAC
>JACLAD010017032.1_pt1 | contig 18262 bp, 21 predicted proteins | sample 8027901 | NCBI WGS metagenome assembly JACLAD01 (sample SAMN15725071, study PRJNA655200) | protist metagenome | isolation source: fluorescence activated cell sorting (FACS) single amplified genomes of... | place: Spain: Blaines Bay Microbial Observatory, Mediterranean Sea | collected 2016-07-05 | reverse complement strand
CCGCGATGGCCGGAGCCACTCTCCCCTCTCCAGCCTCCAGCTCCAGGTCCAGGGGGAAAGGGGAGCGAAATTGCAACCCACTAACCATCTTACGATCCTCAAATCCCGGTGCAGTGGGGGTAGAGAGATTGTCTTGGTGCGAGCTTGGTGCGAGGGGGGTGGGCCTCTCGTTTGGCTTGTGCTTGGCTGGCTCTTGGTAGGGCATCGTCGACATTCGAAGGACTGGTCGACAGCCCCTCATTAGAGCCTCACAAGCGCCGTGGCCCACAGCCATCCCATCACCACCGCTTCCATCGATCCCCTACGCACGCTCCTGTGCAGATCTCACCCATTATAAACCCAATCACTCGATCAATTAGCTCGAGAGACTCGTAAAGGCTTCTATTCTTTCCCCCCTACACTCAGTTCATCATGTCGAAGCGCGGCAGGGGAGCCATGCAGGGTAACAAGTTCAAGATGTCGTGCGGCCTTCCGGTTGGCGCCGTCATCAACTGCGCCGACAACACGGGCGCCAAGAACCTCTACGTGATTGCCGTCTACGGCACTGGATCCAGGCTTAACCGCCTGCCCAAGGCCTCCATTGGAGACATTTGCCTGGCTTCGTGCAAGAAGGGAAAGCCCGAGCTCAGGAAGAAGATCCTGACCATGGTCGTCATCCGCCAGCGCAAGCCGTGGAAGAGGAAGGACGGCACCACCCTCTACTTTGAGGACAACGCCGGCGTCATTGTCAACAACAAGGGCGAGATGAAGGGGTCTGCTATCACCGGACCCGTGGGGAAGGAGGCTGCCGAGCTGTGGCCCAAGATTGCGTCCGCAGCAGGCTCCATCCTCTAAGGAGGCGGGTCCACGGACTTTGGAAGGGAGAGAAAGGCGGAAGGAGGCGGAGGTAGGCGCGAGGGCGCGAAGGAAGTAAGCGTTGGAGAGGAGAAGGAAGAAGGAAAATGTGCTCGGTGGCTAGCAGCAGAAGCACGAGCAAGGGAAGGAGGGGCAGGGTCAGACCGAGTTGCGAGGGCGACCGGAACGGATCGCTGGTGGCGGCGCGTCGCGGTGGCTCTGAGTCGTGAGCTCAAGGTCCCAGCGGCGCGCGGGAGGAAGGAAGGAAGAAAGGAAGGAGGGAGGAATACACTGCACATGCTCGGGAGTTGGAGAAGAGAGAAATCTCGTCTCTCCTTCCTCCTTGCTCTGTGCGAGGTTGGGCGAGCGGCCGAGGTTGGGAGCGGTGGTGGTGGTGGTTTGGGAGAGTGCGACAGCGTTGGGTTCGGAGTGTTGGCAGGAAGCGGGAGTGAGCAGGAGACAGAGGGAGAGAGAGAGGGAGTGAGAGATCACAGCACGATCTCTCTCTCTCTCTCTCTCTCTCTCTCTCCCTTCGCTACCTCCTCATTCGTTGCCGCCTCGTGGACCAAGCGCACCCCCAAGCAACAACTATCGCAGCCACATCCACGTTCGCGACCACAACACTCACTCGTGGAGCCGGAAAAACCTGAGAGAGGAGGGCACGTGGGCGGAGGGGCGGCTGGTGAAACACCCCCCCTTCTCCGCGCCGGGGCTCAGGGCGAAACGGGATGCAGAGAGCGACAGAGGGAGCGAGAGAGCACCAAGCGAAGCGCATGTGCAATGATGAAGATGATGATGTGAGAGATGAAAACGAAGGACTATGTTACTCGTACATCCCCACAGAAGTGGTTTAACCGTGAAATCTCCCCTTGTACGCTGTACCAAGAAAGTTTTCGGCCGGAGCCTCCCGACCGCCCACCTCCTTTCTTTGGGCCTTCCCGCTGGTCCTCGCTGCCGAGCTGCCCGCGTGAAAAAGCCATCGCGTGGTTCATCCGAGCCCCAACAACCCTCCTTCCCCACCCTACCAAAATCCAGTGGCGCTGAGCACCTTCCATCTCCACTCAGCGGGGTCCGCGCACGCACAACAACACACGTTCGAGTCCTGCCGCAAGCGACAACTCCACAGCAGTGCGGCGCCCTTCACCCGCGTCGCAGGCACATTATACTAGTTCAGAGTGATTTAAAGCAGTCAAGCTTCTCAAACACACAGCACAATGGTGTTCTTCCCGAAGACTACGAAGGCATACTGCAAGGGCGAGTGCAAATCTCACCAGGACCACAAGGTGACTCAGTACAAGGCCGGCAAGGCCTCCAACTTCGCCCAGGGCAAGCGGCGGTACGACCACAAGCAGTCTGGATTCGGTGGACAGACCAAGCCGGTCTTCCACAAGAAGGCAAAGACGACCAAGAAGGTCACGGTCCGCCTCGAGTGCAAGAAGTGCAAGGCTAGGTCGCACAGGTGCATCGGACGCAGCAAGCACTTCGAGATCGGAAAGAAGAAGGCGGCCACTGGACACCAGTACTAAGTGGTTGTGCGTGGTCTCTTCTTTTTTTGGACGGGTCGGAAGTCGTGGTTGGGGTCAAGGGCGTTGCCGTGGAAGGTGTCGGGTCAGCAGGGAGCGGACGGGGTGGGTACGGGGGAGCTTTGCTCTCCTTCCCCCTTCCGTCTCGTAATCTCTGGCTTTGCGCGAGTCCCTTAGGTGCGTGTGGCTGGCTGGCTGGCTGGCTGGCTGGCTGGGCAGCTGTCTCGACGGGGAGGGTTTTTCGTGGCTCTGGTGAGCAAGGTGCGTTTGCGGGCCTCCCTTTTCCGTCCTCTGCTGGTGGCAGCCATGGTGGTTGTTCGTCTCCGTCCGCTGCCGTCGTCGTCTGGCTGGTCTAGTGTGCTTTGCTCTGGTTCCCAGGTTACACTGCTTCTGCCTTTTCCTTCTCTCTCTCTCTACCCCACCTCTCCCTCTTCGCCCCTTCGGAGAAGGCTCTGGGAGAATGCGACCAGCGCCCAAACTATGTCAAATTCTCCTCACCCTTTACCCGTGGGTGCTTTGAAGCCGAATGTTTGGGATATCGATCTACACGCCGCTCCGGCCGGCCGCCCGTCGCCTACTCAGCGATGGTGTCGGCTTGGGTTGGTGCGCGCAGCAATGCGCGTGTCACACCGGCAGCGGACAGCCCGAATCTAATGGCGTGCTCTCTATGCTCTGCTTTACTTTGCTTTGCTTTGCTTTGCTTTACGCGTGGTCAGGGATGACGGTAGCATCTAGTTCGATAGTAGAAAAGACGACGACGGAACCACCATGCGACACCACGCCACTCTACGCACGATTGACGAGCAAAGGCATTCTCACTCTCGAACACGGACTCACTCAACTACCGACCCTACTCTACTCACTGCTCGGCTGCAGGTGCCAGAACGAGATGTGACTGCAAGCGGGAGATTAGATGAGATGGAAGGGAGTGAAGGAGCATAGCTATCGTTGTCGTACTCTCCAGTTGTGTAAAAGAGACACACTCGTTCTTACTGTGAAAACGTTGTTTTAGCACTGTCTGTCGCCCACACCGTTCGCCGTGATCTGTCTGCTCAAGTGACATCTGCTCTCCTTTCGCTGAGGAAATTCCGTCGCGAGCCTCTGCCTCACGCCAGTCCAGGTGGCAAGGTGGGACAAGCAAGCAAAATCAGTGCGCAACTCGCATGGGCCTGCTCCGGGCCCGCGCAATCTTTTTCGCCTTTTCTTCGCGGAAGTCGTCGAAAGAGGGGAGCTCCGCGAACCGGACCAGCGCCTTGGCAGGGATCTCGCCATTGACAATGCGGTTGATCGTAGTGAAAAGTGGAAACTCCTCCTGTGCCTCCCAGTTTCGAATCAGCTCCATGGCCTCGTTCGAGGTCAGCACGCCCTGCAACTTTTGACCGTCCAACAGCTCCTCCTCGATGTCGTCAAAAGAGCGCCGCCCGCCGCCCCTCACGAACGCCTCTGCGCACTTCCTGTTGCGGCCACCGTAGCAGGTCGTGATGAGGTCTGCGACGCCGCAGCTCTCCATGAACGTTTCGGCCCTAGTTTCGGGATACGCCTTTCGAATCAGCCGCTGCATCTCCGCAAACCCGACTCTCATTATCGCGGCCTTCGTGTTGTTTCCGGCGTCCATTCCGTCGCAGAAGCCGGCACCGAGCGCAACCACGTTCTTGAGTGTCCCGCACATCTCTACAGCAGGGAGGTCGCAGGTCGTTTCGACGTGAAACGTGTCGGTGTGGAAGAGCTGTTTCCAGAGCCTTGCGTGCCGATCGTTCACGGCCCCGACGGTCGCCTCGCTAAACTTGCCGTCGGCCACCTCGCTCGCGATGTTGGCACCCATGAGCACAGAGGTCTCAACTCCACCGAGCTCGCGGTTGATCACCTGGGAGATGAGCTCGAAGCCGGTCGGCGTGATCTCCATTCCTTTGATCAAGCTGATGGCAATCGCACCCTCCTTGATGGCGCCCTGCTCACGCAGCTGTCTCGCTTGCTCCTTCACAAACTGGTGCGGCGTCACAAAGACGAGGAGGTCGGCGTCCGCTACCGCCGTTTCCATGTTTCCGTGGGCGTGCACCTGCCGATTCGCGAAACGCCGGGGACTTGGTATGAGTTTCGAAATGGTCTAGGGCTTGTGTGTGTGTCAATTCACTTCAGACCTACGTTGGATCCGAGCTTGACTCCCGGCAGGTACTGCTTGTTCTCGTGCTCCCTGTTGATGACAGATGAGAGCAGTCTCCCTACATTGCTCTTGCCGCTGCTATTCCACCATGCTATGAACTCATCGTAGGTCACGCGGCTGTCGTCATTAAGGTCCATTTCTCTTATCGCAGCCTTCGCCTCGGCACGAGAGAGGGCGACGCCTACCTCGGCAGCGAGGAGCTGGATCCCAACGTTGTCAAGGCCCCGGTCGTCAGATATGTGCTTGGCCACCACTTTCCAGGCCTCATTCATCTCCTCCGTGCTCGCGCCATGCACAGTCTCTTCGTATACGAACACTGTAACGGAGTGTAGTTGCTGTTAGTCGGTCGCAGCAGGATGGCAACCGGCCTCGCGCCTTTGCCTCTCCCTTACTGTTGATATCGTCAGCGAACGTGTCATGCCGCAGACAATTCTGAGAAGCCAACCACGCGGCTGCAGAGCCCCAGTTTCCACTTCCCAAAAACGCCACCTTCAGGTCGGCTTCTACGGCCGTGGTCTTCGCGGTTGTCGCTGTGAGGTACCTCTTTGACACGTCACCGCTGTTACCACGGTGCAAACGACACCGGGTTCGGGCGCCTGATAATCCACGCCGAAGGAAACGTTGGACTAGGAAAGAAGACATCAGCTCAGCATGAAAAGTACAAATATTCGAAGATAGCGAACAATAAAAAGAAGTGATGAGGCTCCTGGCTCGAATTTTCGTTCGCCTTCGAGAAGACTAGCGATAGCAGGGCGGCTCGATCGGAAGAAACCGCAGGCGGCGTCCATGATGAAGAGGCGGCGAGGTGACCAGAAAGTTCTCGACGAACACTCAGGGCGGCTTCTCGAGGCCTTGAACTCATCGCTCGAATTTTGTGTTCGAAAGTCTCATGACAAGGTGCGCGAACGCATTGTTGCGGACTTCGCTAGCCTAGACAAGACGATGGGCCAAACTGGAACAGTGGTCGGCCAAGCGGAGCGTAAGTTCTCTTCTCCGTGTGAAACGAGAGCAACACCGAAGGGACTGGACTAATTAGATCTCTCACAACTCGTCGGCAACTATCGGCCTCGATAGGGCTTGCTGTCGAGCTCCAGGCTGTGCAGGCCGTTCTGATCCACGAAACGCAAGTAGGGCAAACCTTGGAGCCCGGCGTGACATCTCTAACTGCACGTCTTTGCAACTTGAGCGACGAGGTTGCCGCAAAGAAGATGGAGACGGGAGAGGGCTGAGAGGGCAGGAGATAGCCTCTTCTAGGTGATATGGTGTAGCAACTGTTTCGTCATGATACACGTCGAGTCCTAGATATCTTATCTATCTCGTTCCATCACGATCAGGCCTGCAATAGGATCCTTTTTGAGGTCTTAAACTAGCCGCTTCCCATTCACCCCAAAGGCCTTGTCTGTGAGCCGGCGGAGATATCGCTGCGCAAGCGCCGTGCCGTAGTGTCGCTGTACATTAAAACCCGGCAGCACCGAGGTCAAAGACGACAGTCCCGGCGACCCCGAGGCTGAAGACAGCAGCAACTCCATTACCATCATGTGAACCGAAGTTAGTGTACTGTATTCTCTTCCATCACTACGCATGTAAGTAGATTTGCCCTCCCCCTCTGGCCAAACCCCCGATAGCGTATTGTTCACCATCAATTGGCTGAGCGTGTTTGTCGGCCACTTTAACGAAGCAATGTCTGTCGGCCATCGTACTTCTATAGAGTAGACGAGCACCAAAACGCAAGGCGGAAACGGCTTTAGAAAGTGAGGCGCTAGTAGCCCCCCCCCCCGGTTGCCGAAGGGCGCGCCAGGTGGCAAGAAGCAGGGGTCCCTGCGGGTGGGTAACTCCTCTGCCAACCCCAACCGGAAGCTTTCAGGCAATGCTCGCTCCAAAAAGGATGGCGGGCACATGGAGAGAGCCCTCGTGCGTGTCTGCGACGGCGACAACTTCGGCCCCGGGCAATAGCTTCAAGTTACGAATGTGCTCCTGTCCGATGAGTCCGGAGCCGATTATCCCCTTCGAAGTGGAAAGGGAAGTGAGTTACACGACGGTGGTTTGCTACATGCACGCAGAGCCCTGGCTTTTCAATTCTTACAAAACGAGTTGGTCGCATATACCCCGCTGCTGCTGCTGCTGCTGCTGCTGCGGCTGCTGCAGCTGCCGGTGTTGCCGCGTCACCATCCGTCATTTTTGCGCAAACGCAGTGGAGTCAGCGGGCGCCCGGTTCGCTGAAAATCGAAATGTGCTTTTGTTGATACGGCGCAGCAAGTGGAGATCACTACATAAATATTTGAGACTGTTTGTAATTTTGAGACAATTGCGTGCCTGGACTGGAAGTCTCCGGGCGCGCAAGCACTTTCCGCTTTGGCACGATGCACGCTTACAGATCGCTTGTGAAAGTAATCGAGGCGCGGAGGGAGGTTGCGGGCGCGCTCTGTCGAGTTCACGAAAGTGCGCGTGGCGATGGCGTTGTCGGGCAAGCCCTTGAAGCGGCTGTGAAAGAAGACATGTCGACGGTCTGCTTTCTCGGCATGGAATGGGATTATTCGGAATTGATGGGATTGCTGTCAGAGGCCAAGGATGTGGTCGAGGCTGAGGACGCCGAGGCCGGCATTGTGCGTCCTGAAAAGGAGGCTACGCCCTTTCTCTCCTGCATGGGCGGCATGACAATGCTCTACTTGGTGAAGCCTGAAGGGACGGCCGTAATCGACGCAAAGGTGCACAACGAGGAGTGGCAGTCGCCGAAAGGCCTGGACAGTGCTGCTTTCCTCAAGTACTGCACCGAAGGTCACCCCGAGCTCTCGCAACACCTCGATCGAATCAGGGTGGGCACCGTAAGTCTTCGTTTTCGTCTTTCTCTTCGCGTCCAGGGGTGGTGGTGGTGGTGGTGACTAGAGATCTTCTGATCTTGGCAAAATGTGTGGGCGAGTGCGATCTCAGATCTGAGATCCTCTTCCCCTCCACCTCAAGCTCACCCTGTCACATTGCCATTGCTGCTCGAACAGGGCGCACCGCCCTTGGCGTGCAAAGCACTCGACTCGTGCTGGCATTGCTTCACCGATTCTCTCATGGGACGTCCCGTGTTCGTGCCCATTGCATCAACAGATGCTATCAAGAACCTTGCAGGGAGAGTCCGTCTCATCCAGCAGGCAAAAGAGTCTCAAGGCGTAGCCGTTGCAGTCAGAAAGCGCGCAGGAAAGGGTCTCAACGACTTTGTGAAGTTCAGAGAGCGCCGACTTGTCAAAGCCCTGGTCGAGCTTCATATCCAGAAGATGAAGAAGAAGGAGAAGAAGAAGGGAAAGAAGAAGAAGGAGAAGAAGAAGGGAAAGAAGAAGAAGGAGAAGAAGAAGGGAGAGGCGCAGGTTGTCTCAGAAAAGGTCCGGTCAGACTATGAAGCGAAGCTCCTTAAGTGGGTCGACTCGAGGCTGACAAAGTGGGATGAGTCCGGCGCTTTCCGCACTTCAAAGATGAAGAAGCTTGGCATCGAAACGCGTGCGGAGTACGCCGAGTACCTCAACAAGAAGGTGGCCGAGAAGATGAAGCTGGTGCGCGTCGAGGGGGACGGGGAGTGAAACGACCAATAGATCTATATCATGTTTTGGGGTTCTTATCCTCCTTCCTTTCCTCTGTATCTGTATTCTTCTTGACCTTTTTCCAGGCTTGCTCCTCCCCACATTCCGAACCTTTCACCACATCTTTGATCTTTGCTCGGCGTTTCCTCTTCTGGTTTACCTCCTCCTGGTCCCGATGACCGATTTGCTTCAGGTATTCATCACCAACTGTAAGGTCAATAGCAGCAGCAGCAGCAGGTGCAGCACCAGAGTCAGAGCCAGAGTCAGAGGTTGGGTCCTTGGCAGCTGCCTTCTCATAAGGCTCTGCTCCCTTGCTGAGCTTCTTCCTCACCAGTGAGACTCTGCCCAACGAAAATCACTGGATTTGGTCATTCTAGCTTGTCGAGACCCACCGCAGCCACGACGTCACCAACCGACCGTCTCGTCTCCGCCAAAACCAATCCGGCCCAAAATCTGAGTTTTCACCATCTATGGCCTACCAATCCCGCCAGCCTCTCTCAACCCTCAACCCTGACCAAACGAAAAGCCAAAACCTCTTGGTGAATATCACCCGTTGACCCACCAAAGCAACCCTAACTGCGATTCCCTTTGACTATGTAATGGGCACTGATGCGCCCTCTCGCCTCCCCAAACGTCGGTCAAGAACGGTAATTTTTGGTGGGTCAACGGGTGATATTCGCGAAGGAGGTCGTTTGGTCAGGGTTGTGGTTGAGAGAGGCTGGCGGGATTGGTAGGCCATAGATGGTGAAAACTCAGATTTTGATCGAAAGATCGAAAGATGGCGAAATGGGGCGAAAGGGCGCGGGGAGGTCTTTTTTTCACGCAGGGAAAACGTGGGGCAAATTTTCACGCGTGGTGGCCACCACGAGCTACATTTCACCCCTCCGTCGGGCAGAGTCTACGAAAGTCGACACTTCCCCCCTCTCCGCTCTCGGTCTTGGCGCGGACACTAGAGCTCTCCACTTCAAGTCGACCCCGACCACACAGTGCACCCAACGCACGCAAACGCAGAATTATTTTTGTAGCTCCTGTTTTATCAGAAGTGCCATGTTCTTCACAAAAAAGAAGATGCCCGACAAAGGCAAGGGTGGTTCAGAGCCTCTGCTAACAGAGCACGAACTTGAGGATGCAGCATCCGCTTCTTTTACGGAGGTGGAGGATAGGAGAAAAGGCGACGCAACAACGTGGGGCGTGACCAGAGATGTCAAGCGCTACGCCGCCTCCCCGAACAGCAGGCGGAACGAGTTGAACAAAAAGGTATACAGCAGTAATGCAGCCATCAGCAACAGTGGAATCTTGCTTCGAGGAGGAGAAAAGAGGAACAGATCATCGAGCGCGGACTCTTCTCTTGGTTCGAACACGGACTACTCGGTTTACGGCCTCTGTTACCTCTGTTGCGCGGGCGCCTTTTCAAGATGCCACATCCGAATGCGTCGTTCGGGCTTCCTGGCTCTCTCGCTGATCCTGCAGAGTTTTTTTGCAATCATCTTTGTAGGTAGCGTTATGTATATGTACACCTTCCACGCTGGAACCCACTAACGCTGTCCCCTTTCCTGTTATTTCCATTACGACCAACACAACCAGGTCACCGTGGCAGACCACGAACATGGCGGAAATTTGGACTCGCGGCCCGTGGTGTTGGCAGCTCTAGTCGGCATTCAGGTTCTGCAAGTTGTCGTGTCATCTGTTGCCAACTATCTCCTCCTGGCGCGAATCACGGATCCGAGGACAACGGTATCCTTCGATGAAGCTTTCAACCAATATCTTTCAAACGCAATCGTATGGGGTGGGATCTACGTCCTCGCCCGTATAACTCTCGGCCGCGGCGCCTTTGCGCACAACGGCGTCCTATCTTCAGCGGATATCGACGAAGGTCCACTCGGGACAGTCGTGCATTATCTGTACTTTAGCATCGAAACCCAGACGCTCGTCGGCTTTGGCGACTTTGCCCCTCTCCATCCGGTCGTGCAGGTACTCTCGGCGATCCAAATGACGCTCGGATTTTTCTACTCCGTCGTCATCATCGCAATCACCGCTGGAAACCACGATGAGGACTTTGCACTTCACGAGGAGACCTATGGCAAGCGCGTTCGTGCACATGGCCTTCTTCGCCAGATCATCGTCGACACGCCGTGGGTTCGCACATCGCGGCGTTTCGTCCGCCGCAACCTGCTCTACATCACGATTTCCGTGCAGCTCGCGTTCTACACCGTCCTTTTCGCCATCGATTCCAACGTTTTCCACCGCGAGAACGACAGCTTTGAGAATGACATGCTCGCATTTGGCTTTATCGTTCAGGCAATTCAACTTTTGGTAACGGTTGCCCTCTCGCTCAAAGCAGTGCACCACAAGGCGGTGCTGACACCACGCTTTCTCATCCACTCATTCCTGACTGTGTCTCTTACCTTTGGCGGTATCTACACGATCACGTACCTTGCCGGACGCGAGAGTTTTTACATTCCTTGCGTTCCGAAGAACATAAATTCGACGAGCACGGTGGAGTGCAAGTCTGGCCACAGTGCGAACTGGCATAGGAAGCACAATCACAACCACACTGGTGCAGGAGGAGGAGGAGGAGGGGGAGGAGGAGGAGGCCAATGGGAGGAGGACGCTATGGAGTACCAGAACAACTTCATCATCGTGTGCCTCCGCTTTATCTACTTTTCAATCACAGTTTCGACGGGTGTTGGGTACGGCAACATATTTCCGAGCGCATGGTACTCGCTCTTGCTTGTTTCGGCGCATATGTTGCTTCAGCAGGTGTTCTTGGTCGTCGTTGTTGGGATTGGCATCCAAAAGCTTCATTTCCTAGTGGAGGAAAAGGCTTTGAGAAAAGAAATGTTTCGCCAACGACTGCGAGAGGTCCGAGAGGCAGGGCTTGGCACCGACGCATTCATGGCATATCTCCGCTCGGGGGGGCAGCTACTGCACGGAAAGAGGGTCGCGAGACCGCCACAAATTTCGACTCCTTCTTTGCCTTCTGCCGCGTCATCGTCATCATCAGAGGCGGCAAGAGCGGGAGCGGCGGCGGCAGCTGTGCTCTCGCGACACGGGGTCGTCGAAGGAAATCCATCCCACCACGGCCTTCAAGAGGATCAGCAACGACGAGTAGGAGAAGGACAGCAAGAGCAAGGAGTAGGCGACGGCAATCGAACGAACACAACCTCCTTTGACGCGGCCTACAGCGACTGGCTCATCTTTCTCGAAAGCGGAAAGCTGCCCGCAAAGAGCAAAAAGTGAATGAAGAAACCCCGGTGAAAAAAGTTCTGACTTGATTTGCTCGCCTCTCTGTAAGAATCTCATCCCGACATTGACTCAAATCTTAACTTGAACCTGCCGAACGAGTTGTACCCTTCGTTGAGAACTTGAACAACTGATGGTGGCCTGTACGTCCGTCGTTGCGAGCACGGCCGTCATGTTGCTTGCGTTTGCCCGCGGCTCTTTCGGCCACAAGACCAAGTTCACGCTAGCGGACGACGTTGATGGTGTCAAGGGAACGGCAACCTGGGACATCCTCCCCCTGGACGCTCCTACGGGCCACCTTATCAAGGACGCGCGGGCGAGCAACGTGTCAACGCATGGTCTCTTCTCCTATCGGTTCAGTGGGTCCTATGTCTGTGATGTAGAACAACATCTTTACAAACGATGCATCGAAAGAGATCTGCTAACGAATATTTGCACCGGCGACTTCTCGTTCGTTCGTGGATCGGGCGTGTTACGTCAACTCGCGCCTTTTGTTTGCTCCCGTTTCGACAGATGTCGGGGATGACATCGACATTACAAGTCTGCCTCAGATATGTCGCGAAAAGGGCGAAGGCGTAAGTCCTTGCCTCAAAACGAAGCTGAACCATGAATGCAAGCATGAGAGCTGACTTTCCTAGTGACCTCCTTCAGCCCGCATACCAGGTCTACTACGATGGTGAGTCCTGAAATCTCCCTTCCTCGAAGTCCTCTCTCTCTCTCTCTCTCTCTCTCTTTCTTTCTGTTGTTTTCCTTCGCATTTGCCCTAACCGCGCAATGCTAGGTGCCTCGTGCTACCGTCTCGGTGGAGATCTCGACGACCACGACAACCAGGTGTTTTCCTTGGTGAACAATGAAAACCCGGCTGCCGGCATTCGTATTACGTACAAGAACGGGGAGCCTTGCGAGAACAACCTCAAGCGCGAATTCGCAATCACAATGTACTGCGCAAACGATGTTTTTAATATTCCGAACACAGAGGCAGAGTACATCACAGAGGATCTTCATTGCTCATACAACTTCGAGTTCACGTCTGCACATGCGTGTCCTACGGAGTGCGCTCGCAACGCGGCCGGTGATAAGGTTTGCTCTGACCACGGGGAGTGCGGTTGGAACGAAGATGCGATGCGTCCCCAGTGCTTTTGCGACAAGGGCTACTTTGGTCCTTCTTGCTCCGAGACGTGCTCGACTGGATGTATGTTGTTGCAGTACTCTCGCGCTCTGTTGATGCTGTTGACGAGGTAAAGCTTTCTCAACGAAACGTTGTGTGCCCCTATCTCCACCTGCAGGCAAGCACGGACATTGCGAGTGGGATGCCGATGCCCAGGCCGCAATGTGCTTTTGCAACCATGGATACGCAGGAAATGACTGCTCCAAGGGTCCTTACGCGTGTTACGCGCAGACCTACGACGGACTCTGCTTCCTGAACGCAACATCGGCCGGTCCGTGGGTTCTATTTGTGATCGCGCTGGTGGCATTTATTGGACTCTTTGTGCATCATCGGAGGTCGTTGGGCCAGTCGTTGAACCCATGGTAGGTGGTTGTGATAGCTGGTGCTCCATCATTTCCGATGACTCAATTTACATCTGTGCAGCGCGGATGTTCTCTTTGCATCTGGGCCTTCTAGCTATAGCAGTGGAGGGGGTAACTCTGGATCCTCAGGTTACGCCCAGCTCGGGGCACTTGGAGGCGATGGCGGCGGATACTCTCCTCCCAGCACAGATACCATTTGATCAAGAAATGATGATTGACTGAAGAAAAAACCTCTTCTCTCTCTTTTTTTTTTCTGCGCCATGCAAACGCCCAGGACAACAACGCGATCTTGTGCACAACTTTAGACCCGTGCTGTGCCGTTCATGATGCTTTCGTACTCTGGCTGTCTGAATGGCTCGTACGAGCGCGAAGACGGGTTAAACCACCACATCTCGTCAGAAAACTTGGAGACGTCCATGCCCTCGTTGCGCAGTGCGACCTTTTGGTGTTTGAACGTGCCCGTGATCTGCATCTTCGGGAGGAAGCGAATGAACAGGGGGATGGAGTAATCGGGAAGGCTGTCGCGAACGTATTGCGCGAACTGCTCGGGATTGGGGCGAGCGGTTCCGTCTCCCTCCATCGTGAGCGCGGCCATGCACGCGCGACCGTCCTTTCCTGGGATCTGCACGCCGTAGATGTTGGCCTCGAGGACCCCGTCGAAGCTCGAGACGACTTCCGACACCTCCATCGTGCTCACCTGGAGGGAGGAGTTGTGACGAAGGAAAGAAAGCGATGGCGCAAACAAGTCGCAAACAAAGGATCAGTTTGCCGAACAAGTATCGCATTGCACAGCAGAAGAAGCGTATGGCGGGAAGGGTTCACGAGCACGCACGTTCTCCCCCTTCCACCGGAACGTGTCACCGATGCGGTCGACAAAGTAGTAGTAGCCATCGGCATCCATCTTCAGCAGATCGCCGGAACGAAAATATGCATCTCCTGGAGCAAACGCGTCGCGGATAACCTTCGCGGAATTGGTAATTAGTTAGTAGTTAGTGATTAGAGTGTAGTGATTAGTCGTCATTAGTGATTAGTGATGCCAATGTCAGGCGAGAGAAGACAAGAGCATCGGCACACTCGCAAATGATTCAGCGCACACACCTTCTTCTCCGTCGCCTCCTTGCTGGTGTAGCCCGGGAACTGCGTGTTGGCCTTCGAAGGGTCGATGATCGCAAGCAACTCTCCCGCTTCACCCGCCTCGCATTCAATGCAACGACCGTTGCTGTCACGGATCGGAACCTCGTTCAGGACATCGAACTTCACGATCCGGATGCCCTGCACCTTTCTCGCGAGAGCGCCCATGCGCCCCACAGCCCCTTGCCCTTCGTAGTTCTTAGAGAGGTTGAGGAGAGCAGTGTTGCCCTCTGTAGCGCCGTAGAACTCGCCTACTTCCGTGATACCGAACCGCTTTTGAAACTCGTCCCAGATCTCCGGACGGAGCCCGTTGCCGCACGCCTTGTAAACGCGGTGGTCGCGATCGGCGGGCGAAGGCGGAGCGGAGAGAAGGTACCGACAAAGCTCACCGATGTACTGGATTACAGTGCACCTTCACGTGTAGAAGAAGAGAGGGAGAACGGAAGAGAAGAAGAGAGGAGAAGTATCCGTGTGAGATACGTTACTTTCCGAGACAACGCAGACTACCAAAGAGCAAAACAACAGGACGCGAAGAAGTGGGATAGGAGAGAACAGGACAAGACCAAAACTGACTCATACTTCTTGCAGTCTGACCAGAACGCCTTCGCGCTGAACTTTCGCCGAACGACGAGGGTGCATCCCCCGCACACCATCGCACCGCTCCCAAGGCCGCCGCCGGCACTGTGGTAGAGCGGAAGCGTACAGTAGACGCGTTCCTCAGGCTGACACTCAAACATTGTCGGCAGGAGCGCACCAAACGCCTTGTACTTGAGGTGCATGATCTTGCACGCCTTTGGCAGACCAGTCGTTCCCGAGGTGTAGATGTAGCCAAAGGTATCGGTAAACTTGATGTTGGCGCGGAGCGAAGGGTCGACCGCCGCAGCTGTCGCGACCAAAAGGACAGAGAACGTCACGAGAATCAGTTTCATGTGAGGCCCTAGGCAATAGCGCGCGTTCCTCCCATTGCATCCGAACCAAGCTGGCCAACTTACAGCTCGCGGAGCTCAAGCCATCATCTATGCTGGCGTCAGCAAAGGAGAGGTCCGCACTGCCCGGAGGGCCGTAGGAGTAGAGCTTCAGGCCCTGCGAGCGAAAGGTATCCGCGACGTCACCTACGACGGAACCGACCTCGGTGCCAAAAATGACAGCCACGGCGTCCGAAACGTTGACAGAGTGGACGAGGGGCTTGGCCTTGATATTAAAGTTTATCAGAGCGATCTTGACGCCGATCTTGGTCAGACCGAGCCACGTGCAAATGTACTCTGGGCGGTTCTCCATGTCGAGAGCAACGCAGTCGCCTGGCTTGAGACCTTGCGCCAGCGCCCAGTTGGCAATCTTGTTGGACAAACGTTCGACCTCGCTAAAGGTCATGGCTGCACCCGTGTCCGCGCTCACAATGGCATCCTTGTTAGGAAACTTGCCCAGTGTCTCGTACCACATGTCCGAGACAGTGTAGGAAGGGAGCTTCGGCAGCTCACGCATGTCGCGCAGGTAGCCGCGCGCTTTAATGAGGAAGGAAACGTCGTGGAGCACCTGGAACTTTTTGTCAACATACTTGGAAAGCGCAAAAGCCCCGATACCTGCGAGGTAGGCGGCCATACTTTTGATGTTTGGCGATGAACGATCTGCAGGCGACGAGTGTTCGGTGGTTTGGCGCTGCGAGCGTTGACGCCAAGACAAAGATCTTTTTGTTCTGTCAGAGGGGGTTCTGTCTGCCCCGGCACCCCCGGCGACGCGGGCGGGCCCGCCGGGCGGGCTGGGTGCCTGGCGGGCTCAGCGGGCCCCCCCCGCCCTGCGCCCTGGTGTGGCTCGGGTCGTGGCGCCGACACCGACCGAAGCATGCAAGACCTCGAGCACGAGCACCGAGCACCATGCATACTTGCCCTCCCTAATCCCTCCCTATCACCTACCTACAGTACGTCGGTTTCACCTCTGCCGGAACTGGAATCGGCAGCTATTCTGTCTGTCCCTTCTCTATCTATCCGCCCCCCTTTGTGACTAATCTGGCTCTGCCAACCTTTCAAATTCCACGCCTCCATGGCTTTTGCCTGCGTGCGCCGGCCAGTCGCAAGGCAAGGAACGGTGAGTGCAGAAATGGAGGATAGGGCCGTGGGAGGCCGAGCCGGAAGCAGCTATTCTGTGTCCCTTCTCTCTCTCTATCCGCCCGCCCTCGTAACTAATCTGGCTCTGCCAACCTTTCAAATTCCAGGATCGGCTTGGTCCTTCGAACCCGACTCCGATCTTTCGCGTTTGCCAAGTGCCCAGCCCAGCCACATTACCCCTGCACACTCATACAAATTCCCCCATCTTCCTTACTGCGTCAGACTTAGCGATGTCTTTTAGTACAGCGACGACTCACACCGTGTAGGCAGCGGTACGGGAAGCGAGAGCAGGAGAAAACCCTTTTTCCAATTGCCGTTCAGTGCACTCGCTGCTTGGGCGTCCTTGAGTAGTTCCGGTCACGCAAGGCTTGCTTACACCTATTCAAGAGGGTGCTCTCAGAGAAGAACTTTTTCATCAACAAGTCGCAGCTATGAGTATTGCAGGTTTTGGCTGAAAGCGAGTGAAAGAGTTTCGACTTGCTTTGTGTCTTTCAAGCTCTGAGCTCTTCGAAACATGGGAAACTGTGGAGGCTCGCAAGTCGGTTCTGGCGATCACCAAAGCCCGCGCATAAACTCTGCAAAGAGGAAGCCGGTCCGCAAGAAACTGAAGAAGAAGTCAGACATGGCAAAGTCAGTTTCGTCGGGGCAACCAAGGAGACACTCGCTTCCCGGAAGTATCATCGGGAAGCTGCAAGAAGGCCTTAAAGGTAATCGGCACGGTAGGGACGAAGACGTTCAGCGGGAACTGGCCAAGTACACATTTTTCAGGTCGAATATTCCAGAGAATGAACCAGAACGCAAACTGAAGCCTTTGGATCACGGGCAGGCGCAAAAGCAAGGCAAACGCGATTACATGGAGGATCGAACCGTGTGCAGTAAGTTTGTACTAGCAGGTGGTTGTCTGTCTCGACTGGAGTTTCTTGCAACCCATTATTCCCCCTTCGCTCTGTTTCCTCCTATCCCTCTCTCCCTCTCTCCCTCCCTCCCTCCCTCCCTTCCTCCCTCTCTCTATGTCTCGCGTTCTCCCTTTCGCTGTGCATCTGCCATCTAACCCAAACTGTTGTCGCTCATCTTTCGTGAACACGTCCTCTTCAATGTGTCTATCTGCGCAGAGCACGACTTTAAAGTCAAAACTGGAGACAAAGAAATTTCTACCAACTTTTACGGCGCGTACGATGGGCACGGTGGCGACACAGTTTCGGAATTCCTCGCTCAAAGTATGCACGGGCACGTGGCTGAGTTTGGAGGCTTTATTGAAAATCCGCTGGAGTGCTTGAAAGGAGCGTTCAAGTCGATGGACAGGCGTGTTCTGAAGGAGCACCAGGCAATGTCACACGCTTGCGGCTCTTGCTGTACCGTCTTGACAATCAGGCCGGAGACAAAGAAGCTGTATGCCGCGTGGTGTGGAGATTCAAGGTGTGTGCTCTCGCGTAACGGCAAGAGTGTGGACCTGTCCACAGATCACAAGCCATACGTTCCATCCGAGGTTCAGCGAATAGAAGCTGCGGGAGGGCACGTGGAGGACAATCGCGTCTGCGGCAACCTTGCTGTTTCAAGGGCAATTGGAGACTATATGATGAAGGACTTCAAGGAGGAGCACGCGCAGCTGAAGAAAGAGGGACAGACAAAACCTTTTACTGCAGATCTGGTTGTGTCGGATGCTGATGTTTCGGAAACGAGTTGGATGGACGACGACGAGTTCGTACTCATTGCCTCGGACGGCGTTTGGGACAAAATTAGCAGCCAAGAGGCCGTGACCTTTGTACGGAATAAGCTCAAGACTTCCAACCAGCTTGGGAGAATTGCTGAAGGGCTATGCGATATGGCAATTGACGCGAGGTCGGGGGACAACTGCTGTGTCATCATCGTCATGTTGAAGGAGCCTTCGTTTGCGGACGAGGATGATGAGACAGCAGCAGAGGATGGATCACAAGCAGAAGAGTCGAAAGGTACATCTCGGAAGCAGATGTATACAACTGTGGACGTCTCATCAGACGGGTCGATAGAGGGTAAGCAGAGAAAGTCGGTAGCGGAGCTTCATAAGACGAAATAGATTTACCTTCCAAATCGATGAAGATGAAGAATTCAAGCACCTTGAGGACGAACTGTAAATCAACCAACCGACCAACAAGATGAAAATCCGAAACCGACTCGTCCTGGCCCAATCCAATGGCTGGA
>JACLAD010001907.1_pt1 | contig 18262 bp, 7 predicted proteins | sample 8027901 | NCBI WGS metagenome assembly JACLAD01 (sample SAMN15725071, study PRJNA655200) | protist metagenome | isolation source: fluorescence activated cell sorting (FACS) single amplified genomes of... | place: Spain: Blaines Bay Microbial Observatory, Mediterranean Sea | collected 2016-07-05 | reverse complement strand
AAGTGCTCCGGAGCGAGATGATAGGCCCGGAAGAGCAGTGTATGGGAGTACCCGTAGTAGTCGCGATGATTCGCAGTCTACGAATGCAACTGGAATATCTGCCAGAAGAAGTGGTGCTATTGGAACAGTTTCTGAAAATGTGGTCCGGAACTCTTCAAACGAGCGCAGTGGTAGTGGTGCAGATAACGTAAGTACCGGCGGTGACAGACTTGGAAGAAGCAGCAGTACAGCAATTAGGATTATAAGTGATTCCCCGAGGGAAGGTTTTGTGGGAAATTATGGGAGTGCAATGGGCAAAGAAATAATTGAAATATCCTCAGACAGTGAAGAAGAGCAGGAGGAGCAGGAGGAGCAGACATCTGGGCCTGGGCCTGGGCCTGGGCCTGCGCCTGCAGCAGAAAGAAAACGCGTGGGGCCAAATAACGCGAACGTAGTGGTATCTGATGTGACGACGCATTCCAAGCAAGACGGTGGAAGATCTAGCATTGGGGGCTTGTCCAAACAAAGGAAGGAAACTCATAGGAAAGCTGCTCCGCTTCTCTCCACAGTTGCACATGGTACAGGAAAACCTGAGAACGGCTGCAACAATGCCAAGAGTGCCGTTGTAAGACGCGACCGCGGCGTGCCTGTTCTGCCTTTCAACCACGGGAACAGATTCGATGCCGGCAGTCTCCTGCCCTCAGGGTGGACGTGGAGCTGTGAGGTGAAAAAGGTCGGCGTCATTGATTACCAATGGTACTCTCCCAACAATAGAGTGTACAGGACGATGAGGGAAGTCGAAAAGGCCATAGGAAAATCCATCTCGTGCAAACCTGAAGACTTTTTCAACGGAGTAAAGGAAGATCTGCGACCCCGTATCAGGATGTCATCGAATTACTTGCCGCCAGGATGGACTGTTGGTCTGAAAATGAGAGGTGGTAAACAAGCGGGGAAGTTTTATGCAGTCTTTTTCGATGAGAACTTGACGGCATATAGATCCAAGGCAGAGGCAAGAAAGAAGCGCGGGGTTTCTTTCAAATCTTTCAAATTGCCAGATTTCCAGAAGGGTGTTTTCCAGCTCCTGGGAGGCGGAAACTCAGCCCACTCGAAGAAGCGCGGAACAGGGAGCACGACGACACCAAATGTGAAGAGTGCGGAGGCAGTCACGCCGCGGGAGCAATCATTCATGCCGGCGCAGATGGAGAAAGAGACTTCTAAAGTCTCAACAGTCGCCATACGCGCTCTGCCGAGCGAGGCGTCATCAAATTCTTCTAGTTCAAGCGAAGCCCTGGTGGGTGGCGGGGGGTTGTTGACTGTTAAAGGAAACGATTGGAACGCTCCTGCCCCCGATATCAAAGAAAAGCCAGCATTTACCAAAACGACTGTGCCGCGAAGTGAGCCGGAACGTGGCCTAAGGATATCAAAATCCGATGATGTTTCCCCAGCCCCAAGCGCTGGTGAGCACCAATCCAGGCCCACTCTCCCTACAGCGGCACCCACTTTGCTGTCAAAAACATCCTCCGGTAAAAGGAGAGGGGCCATCTTCCTTGCTGGGCCCCAGATTTCATTTTCAAAGCTCTCACTACCCAAAAGCAGAGTTGCAATCCCAATAAGAAAAAAGGCGAATGCCGGTGGAGACTCAGGAAATGCAAGCAGTGTTGCAATTCCGATAAAAAGAAAGACGAAAGCCGGTGGAGACTCAGGAAAACCTCGAATAAATATATCTGCGCCGACTACGCAACTGTCGTCCTCTTTTCCCTACCCATCGTCCGCATCGCCCGGACGTGGTAGAAGTGCCAATGTCTCTTCAGCGATCCCCGGAGGCAGCAGTAAATCGCGACGGAAGCCTATTTCTGGGTCAGCAAGGGACGAGGTGTCCAAGGTAAATCTCATTATCAAAGGACTCCCAAACAATTATCATGTGAATGATCTGAGAAGAGACTTCAGCAGATTCGGTGACATCAAGGAGATAAACATCTCTAGACGTGGTTTTGGATTTGTAGAATTTGCAAGGGCTGCTGACGCGGCAAGAGCGCGAACAGCTTTGCACGATACACGCATTATCGATCCTGCCTCGGGCAAGGCTCTGCTCAGAAAAATGAGAGTTGAGCCAGTCCTTCTGCGCTCTTCTTCTACGTCACCCAAAGCCAAGGGCGATAAACGTATGGAGAGCCGGAGTCGAAGCCGAAGCCGAAGCCGAAGCAGAAGCAGAAGCCAGAGCCAGAGCCGGAGCCGGAGTATGAATTCCAGTCGAAGTCCCCTGGCACTAGGCGACGTCGCGAGCCGTGGCACCGTGAATCGAAATAGGGGGGAAAGCCGAAGTCCCAGTAGCAGTCGCATTTGGACTCGATCCCCCTTGGTGCCAGACGACGTACCGAGTCACCCCACCAGGAAACGTGCACGAGAGGATGCCCGTACAACCAGTCACAACAGAAAGATCAACTCGCCCTTGCAGAGTGCCTCCCAAGCCCGTTCGCCCCAGGAATCGAACCAACAATTGTCCATGTTTACACTCTCAGCCGATGTGGAGACGTGGAGTCTTCTGAAACTTAAGGATACGATCAACCGGAGAGACGTGAGTGAAGCAGACATGAAAACACTCCTCCGCATTGCGAAGGAGCATACTGATATTAGCAATAGCAGTCTGCACAAGTCGGGGCTTTTCCGAGCCGTACATGGAGCTAGTTTGCACCACAAGTCTGAGAAAGTACGCAACTGGAGCCAGCTGCTCGCAAAGCGTTGGGCGACGACGTATAACGTCTCACTCCAGATGCCCGCTTCGACGGTCTCGGGGAGCGTCTCGGGGAGCGTCTCGGGGGGCGTCTCGGGGGGCGTCTCGGGGAGCGTCTCGGGGAGCGTCTCGGGGAGCGTCTCGGGAAGCGAAAAGACTACGAAGGAGCCCGAGTTCAAACGGCGTCGCCTTCGGAAGCAGCGGTCTGTAGACATCAAGCGGGCTACCCATGTGCCAATATTGGACGCCAAGAAAGCTGAGCAGCTCATGCGAAATAATCTTCTGAGCTCTTCGATTGCCCAAGAAGTCTATATGCACGAATATTCTCAGGTACATGCAAAGAGACTAGGTGCTCCTTCCCTTGTGCGCAGAGTGTCGACGGAATCTCACCCCTTGACGAGCGTTCCGGCACGATTCGAGTCGGGAGATCATTATATGTCGATTTGGCGACCTCTTGCCATGCAAGAACTGAAGTCAGAGGTTGGTAGAGCGGTGGAAACTTTGCTAAAGGCGCAGACCAGGGATGGTTTCGCGCCTCGAGTAAAACCTATTCGCTTCTCCTGCATCAGTGCACCATCTCGAGGGAATGCTCAATACGAATGCATAGACCTGCACTTCGCAGCAGTGCCAGAGAACTGTCAAGATAGGTACCATACCCTGGGCGATCCCGAGCACCAAACCAGTGGGCGGAAGAAGGGCAATTGGGATGGTCGCGCCAATCCCATATACACACGAATGGTGATTTTGCTTGCGACTAGCGATGGTCTCATTCGTCGTCCCATGGCAAAAAATGACCAGCCGGGACTGGTGCCACTATGTCTCGGGATTGTGGTAGATGCCCCGAAATTCAATTTCCGTAGAGCGCAGTCAAGCTTCAAATGCACTGTGGAAGTTGCCAGCACGAGGTGGAGGGAGCTTGGAACTCGGAGCAATAGTTTGGTGTTCGGATGGATCATCATGTCATGTGTCACAGCCGGCCGTGAGTTCGCGGCATTGTGTGCAGCACCATCATTTCCGATTTTCTCTCATCTTCTCGGTGGAACCTCGGAAGAACGTGCTGTCGGTGGGACTCCTGCAGAGCATGCTAGCGGGGGCGATGCAAAATCGTCACCAAATATCGTCAATGTAACTCCTGACAAGGACGACGAAAACCGGCTATTTCTGTTCCACCCTTATCGAAAGTACCTGCACGATAAGTTCAACGACAGCCAGCGGAAAGCAATAATCAGCTCGACGCTGAGTGAAGGCATCACACTAATCCAGGGTCCTCCAGGCACGGGAAAAACGACGACCCTCATTGGACTCCTGAACACGCAGCATCTTCACATCTTTCAAGCTTTCAATGAAAGACTGTGCAAAAGCATCCAAAAGCATCTTTGCCGCCTCAGGCAGAATCCCGCAGATATAAGGAGGCATCGTGGATATTGGTGGCAGTGGCTGCAAAACATTGAGCTACCGTCTCGTCCGCACATTCTTGTCGTCGCCCCATCTAACACCGCTGTTGACAACCTAGCACTAAGAGTCAAGAGTGGTGGCTTTTTCGATGGGCATATGAATACCTACAGACCCAATATCGTGCGCGCCGGTTCGAAAGGTAGTAAGGAGATCGAGGCAATCTCTGTGGCGAGGATAGTGGATAAGTGGCTAAAGGTCGGTCGGGCGACAGCGGAGCATCTGAAAAAGTTGAAGACGGTCGCAGATGGTCTTGAAAAGAATCTTGCCAATATTCTGACCGCAATGCTGGATAGCCGCGAGGGTTTCAGTGACGAACATAAGCAAAAGCTTTGCCAATTCTACGACCAGCGCCGAAGAGCCGAGGCAGATCTGCGCCGCTATAAAACTCTGCACCTACTCAGATCAGATTCACGGCAGAAATTGAAGGCGCGGCGATACCTTACCGAGAGTGTTCTCGACGACGCGGAAATCGTGACGACGACATTGAGCGGAAGTGGGCATGTGATGTTTCAGCAGCATTATTTCGATGTGTGCGTGATTGATGAAGCGGCCCAAGCAATCGAACTTGCAACTCTCATCCCGATGAAGTACAGATGCCGCCATGTTATTTTGTGTGGTGACCCGCAGCAGCTGCCCGCCGTCGTCTTTTCGCAGGCCGTCGAAAAAAACTTGTATAATCGCAGTCTTTTTCAGCGCTTGCTCGATTCGCGGTACCCCGTGCATTTCCTCAACAAGCAGTACCGGAGTCACCCGGTGATAGCAAGATTCCCGTCTAATCATTTTTATGGTGGCAAAGTGCTTGATGCGCGGGCTCCGGAAAGCTTCAGACAGCGCTATCATGACCATAGAGCGTATGGACCCCTCGTGTTTTTCGACCTTGGGAAAATTGGCTCCGGGCAAGCACAGGATATTGCCACCCAGTCTTTCAAAAATCGTGACGAGGCCATCTTCTGTGTGAAGTTAGCAGATGCTTTGCGGAAACGCTATCGAAATGTGCTGAGCCCATTGGTCCAAAAGCTGGGCATCCTCACGCCCTACAGGCAGCAGGAAGCTGAGCTTCGGAGGGTGTTTTGTGAAAGGTTCCAGGATGTGGGAGGTGCCGAAGTAAGAGACGTCGTGAAGACTATCGACGGGTTTCAGGGTCAAGAGCGTGACATCATCATACTTTCCACAGTACGCACAGATGGTGCTGGCTTCATTGCCGACAAAAGGCGCATGTGTGTGGCTCTCACGCGCGCAAAGTACTCGTGCCTTGTCGTTGGAAAGGCAAAGAATCTCAGCAAATCCCCGGACTGGAAAGCCTTCTTGGACGTAATGCGGAAGGAGAATCGGATTATTACCGTTAGCAAGTTGGACCAAGATCCCTTTGATCTTGACTGGGTCCAATGATGCTCTTTTCGATGGTTTATTCTCACTTTTAATTTTAAGATTTTAACACTCCCCTTGCTCACATCCAAGTTAAAGTTTAAAGTTCAAATGCAAATTCAAATTCAAATTCAAATTCAAATTCAAATGGTCAAAGTCAAAGTCAAAGTCAAAAAGTGACTCTAAAGTGGTCAAAAAGTGACCCTAAAGCTAAAGCCTAAAGCCTAAAGCCTAAAGCTAAAGCTAAAGCTAAAGCCTAAAGCTAAAGTTGGAATAAAGTGGCCAAAACCAAAATGAAACAGAAACATGAAAACAGAGGCATGCCCATCATACATGGTGCCCGCGACGAAAATGTGCTCGGCCGGCGGCGCCTTGGGCGCCCACCGTCGGGACTCGAGCAACTTTGGTGCCACGCTGCGCGGTGGCGAGCCGCGGCGCGGCCGGGCGGCGGAGCCGCGGGGTGATGCGCGCGGACCATATAAAATAAATTTTGAATAACAGTTCATGGTTCTAGATGACAGTTGATATTGATAGAGATAAAGATCGGTAAATTGCAAAGCAGGAATGTGCGTTTATTTAGCGCAGCATTGATTTTGCGCATCTTGCATGCACGTGGAAATATCCGGCGAGCCACGCGCCTAGGCGAGGCCCCTGCGCTCGAGTGCAGCCAGGCGTGCTGCTCGCATTGCCTCCCGATCCTGGGGCTGACCACCACCAGATCCGCCTCCCCCAAGCTTCCGAGAAATGGCGACACGACGTGGTTGTCGCTTCGGCGCTCGTTGCTCCAGGCGTTGCTGTTGCCTTTCGGCAGCAACTTCATTGCTGCGATTTTCCGCCCGCCGCTGGCTGGCAGCCGAGGTCGCACCACCCAACGTGGCAACCACGCCCTTTTCTTTCATGTAAAGGGAGCCCTTGCCACGGGATCCCTTCACGCTCGTAGACCTACCTTGCACCATCCGCTTGACATTGCTTCTCTTTTTCGGGGGGCGTTTTTGGTCCCCTCTGATGGGATTGCCACCAAGGTCGTGGGACCCGGCCTGCTGCCTGAAGAAGGCGTTGTTTTTCTTTAGCTGTTTCCGGCGGGGGTTGCTTGTCTTTGAAGTTATGCTGTGTACCACAGTGCCACCAACATTTTCTGTCTTCACACGTGACATGGACCCCGAGTTCGACCCACGTCGCATGGCCGCAGCAGCCGACTCGCGAGAGTGCGAAGGCCCATCACGGGGTCGTGACCCAGTGTTGCGATCACTGTTGAGCTCCTTTCGCAGGGCACCTATGTGCCCATACATACCATTTCCAGCTCCAAGACCAGCTGCAAGGGCTGCATTCATGTACTTTTTATCGAGCCGCAGGCAGCCCTCCCGCACCTTGCCATCGTCTTCGCTATCGTCCACGTGTACCAAGGCACCAGTAACGGGGTTCACCTTCACACGGCCCCTCTTCGCTCGCTCGCCCTTCTGCAGTGAGGACATTCCTGCGACGTTCGACCCCCGGCCCCGGGACGACTTGCCCTGCTGTTTTGGCTGAGAACGTGACGGTCCCAAGGACTGTCGTGCGGCGCGCTGAAGTGCGTTACTGCGCTCCTGTTTGACGGCTTTGGCAGCAGCAATGGCAGCCTCGAGCTGTTTTTCCTCCGAGCTGCTCTCCTGCTCTGCATGCTTCTTGCTTCTCTCCTTTCGGAGCCGCTCCTCCTCCCGCCTGTTTTCCTTCTCCACCTCAAGAGCCTCCTCCCTTGCGCGACGCTCCATGGCTTCCTGCTTCTTCTTCTGCTGCTCCTGCTCCTTCAGGTAGCTCTCCTCCATCTGCTTGCGCCGCTTCTCGCGCTCTGCCTCGCGCTTCTTCCTCGCTTCATCGCCCCCGGCGATGCTGCTGTCCCACGCCCCGGTGTCTATGGAGATCATGGTGGCCACCGTCTATGGAGCTTTTCGGCAGGGTTTTAAAAGGGGGGGGGAGAGGCTAACGGCTGAAACTCGAACTCAGGATCAAAGAGGGGGATGCGCTTTCACAAAATTGACCCCAACTTGACTGGGATTCCAAACCACAGTTCTATGCTCATCTGAAAGGTCTGACGGCTACTGACATATTTTTTATGCCCACTTTAGGGTCACTTTGGACCGATGTATTCCCACTGGATGGTCGCTTTCGGCATTTTTCCCGAGTCTAAGTCTCTGGATCTTACAGCGAGAGACTCTGTCCGAAACTCGTCGAGAGGGAGAATCCAACCGCATCTATGGCGAGCCGCCGACATGACACGATTCATAGTTAAAGTATGACGATCTCTACCTACATCTGAGTGTCGTAGGTGACTCTACGAGTCATTCCTTTCGGGGCGCACAATCTCCTCTTCCTGGCCTCCCCCGGGGGCGGGAGTCCTTGTTTCATGCACACATAGATTTCATATGGCGAAGTATGTTGCCCGAAACCACTCCCCGACGAGCGTGAGAGGGCGTTTTTCGTCGTCGCATCGGTTTTGTATGGTCCGGCTTGACGCGTTGGAGAGGGATGTTGTGAATGTGTGTCGATCGAGACGCCCAGCAGGGCATCGTGGAGTCCGTCGAAGACGCGTTTGTCGTGCCCCTTTCAGACGTTCCGCTTTGCTTCCGCAACCGGTCCTTGCCCCACACGAGCTGCTCGTGCACGGCAAGTTCTCAAGTTTCAGCCGCCAAGGCTGACGGCGTGCCTGCACCAGTAGAAGAACGGCGGCGGCGGCGGCGGCGGCGGCGAGAAAGCACTTGCTCCTTGCGTCGCTCGCCGAGGGCAAAACATGTCTGCTCCACAGCTTGCCGACGAATTGAGGAATAAAGCATCGCAGAAAAAGTCGACCGATCTCGGCGGCGAGGAAAAGGTGTATGTTGCGACGGGTCAGACTGTGGCAGCTGGGCAAGTTTTCACTTGTGGGCGCGGATCCCAGGGGCAACTTGGACAAGATGAAGTGAGATTTCCTCGCGAAAACTGCGCAATTCCACATCCCGTGCCAGGATTGTCCCAAGTCATTCATGTGGCATGTGGCGGAGGTCAGCAGGGGTGTACCGGTGCTGTCACAGCAGATGGGTTTCTTTACACGTTCGGAAACAATTACGGTGGTAGGCTCGGTCACGGTGTCTTTCCGGATGCAAAGTTCATCGCCGAACCAATGCGCGTGGAAGCGCTCGCTGCGGAGGGGCCTGTCACACAGGTGGCGTTCGGATCAAGCCATGGTGCTGCGCTTACAGTGCATGGTACTGTGTACACATGGGGTTCAGGAAGGTGTGGGTGTCTCGGAAGGCCTGAGGCGGAACCGAAGTACAGTCCTCACGCGGTGATCTTGGAAGCTCCTGCGATTGCGATTGACTGCGAACATGAATATTCAACAGCGCTGTGTCGAAACCAGAGGGTGTGCATCTGGGGCAGTAATCAATTTGGAAAACTGGGCCTAGGCACTAAAAAGGACCGCGTCAAATCACCCCACGAGATTCCAGGTCTTCCTCCCGTGAGTTGCGTGCGACTTGGCAGTGTCTACGCAGCTGCCATCACAACAGATGGGCATTTGTATGTATGGGGCTGGGGTGGACATGGGAACCTGGGAATTGGTAAGCGTGTACATTGCCAACGGAAGCCTGTGCAAGTACAATTTAGCTCCGCAGACAATGGCAAGGAGGTGCGTATTGTGGACGTAGCCTGCACTCGCGGTCAAGTAGGTTGGAAGGGAGGTGCTGCGGCGGCAAAGGCCGGAGGAGCTGAAGGACCTCACACTGTGGCTGTGGATAGTCAGGGTTTCCTTTGGACCTTTGGAACATGCCACAAAGGCGTGCTTCTCAATCTTGGGAACAAGACAGGTGCGTTTGGGGATCCGTGGGATGAGCTGTCACCATATCGGGTAGGATCTGGTCTTCGCAACAAGCAGAGCAATCCTCCTATTTCACCCTTCGCAGCGTGGCCACCACCCTACAGCAAGGTTGGCCCCTTCCGCTCTTGTGTTTCGGGGCACATTCACGCTGCAGCAATTGGCGCGGAGGGTCGAGCGTGGGCCTGGGGCTGTGGTTCCAACGATGGTCGCTGCGGCGTGGAGAGGTTTCTGAATATGGCGGGCGAAGGCAAGCCGCCTAGAGTTGACGCCATGAAGTGCTACATGATGTGCCCCCACCGCATTGGAGAGGCCCGCCCCCTGTACTGGAAGGGCGGGGAATCTTTGACGTCTATGCACGTGCTGCAGATTTCCACCGGCAGAAACCACATGGCTATGATTGCAGTCGAAGCTCGCGCCGATTGAATGTGTCTCGGTGTTCGCGTGCGGGTAGAGAGAGTGTCCCATGCCGACCTCGGCGGCTCTCTCTTTATCTTCTCTCTCGGCAACATTTTTTTCGAGTGTTCGTCTCGTCGTCGTAGAGAAACACTCATTGTAGTGTTCGCTACAGCATCATATGCTCGCAAGTCGCAATATCGCAATATTTCGTACTCTCTCCCCACACACGCATTCCAGCGCGGGGGGGGGGGGGGGGGCGCGAGGGTGCCGGTCTCGTCGCCACCTGACGATGGGGTGCAACTCGTCGTCGGTGAAAGGCGGCGACGACAGAGACTTGGACGAGGAGACTGTGGAAACCGAAAACGTCGCTTTGGGAATGGAAGATGAGGACGGCGCGGCCAAGGAGCTGCGGCGCCTAATACGCGAGAAGGGTTCCCGGGCGAGCGATATGGCACAAATTCTCGACGAGGAACCTGAAGTTGCGTCTACGGACCTGCTCTTTTTGGCCATAGCTATGGGCAGCAGCGAGGGGGTCAGGATGCTGACAAAAGCCAGGCGGAAGCCGCGCATCAAGTCGACTCGCAAGGTTTGGGTGGACATAAACTTCGTGAACAATAAAGGAAGAACTCCACTTTTAGAAGCTGCACTGTCTGCAACCTTCCCCTCACCCTCTAGCGCATCAAATGAAGGAGTGCTGGAAATCCTTCTGCCCATCAGGGGTCGCAAAAGAATCGGCACAAAAATGAATGTCGTGGATGGTGATGGAAATACAGTTCTGCATTTAATTGTCTCGAAAAAAAATGTGAGTATCATTAGCGACCTCCTAGAGGCAGGGGCCGATGCGTCATTGAAAAACAAGCAAGGAAAGACTGCTTGGATGCTGGCCGATGAGCTCCAGCTTTCCGAAATTTCCGGGATCCTTCGCAAGGCCGATCCCACGGCTCCTGAATTGGTTCCTGCCGAAGAAGGTCCTAGTGTAGAAATTCCGGATGAATTCGAAATCGACATCAATGCTCCAGTGGAAAAAAAACATCCATCACCTGCTCAGCAGAAAGATGCAGAGTCTCCAGCCCCTTCCCCCGAAGAAAGTCGACCAGTTCGCAAAAAAAGGGGATCATCTCTCCAGCGGTTTATGGATGTAGAGTAGAAGGAGATGATTGGCGGGGGTGGCAACGCATTTTTTCACCGAAAAGGGTAATCGTACACTAATCGTAACAGTAACGCAAGTTCAAACACCGACAGCATTTTCACTTTGCTAAATTTGTGGAAGGACCGGTGTCACGTGTCACGTGTCACAAATGCTCACACCACGCATCACCTGAAATTTTTAACGTTTTTCCGCATCCCCCTTCTACCGAAAAATCTCGACCTCCCTTCACGAAAAGAACGTCTCGATGTCACACAGCACCGCAATCAAGGACCTTCTGGGTTCGGTCGGTGCTCTGCGCAAAAGACTTCGGATCACAACAGACGAGAGAGAGAGAGAGAAGAGAGAGAGGGGGGTCTTTTTTTCGTTTGTTTTTGTCAGGTGGCATCCGAAAACAAAGTAGAGCACACCATCCTCCCAGATAGTAGATACCCCTGAGGGCCGGTCCTGTTTTTCCTGTCCAGAAGAGGTGCGAAAAATAGAACCGATAGCCTTGACTTTGACCCCTCGCCAGTCTAAATACCAACGTAGTATAAGTATAGCCTATACATTTAGAAGCTGAGCGGGCTTCCCGGATTGCCGGTGGACGGGGCAGCCCGCCCATCGGCGGTGCCTTTCACCCTCCCCGCGGAGAATGTCCACTTTTTCGTCAAAAAGATAAACTGAGTTATAGACCTAAGACGGTCGATAGTAGGTGTTTTGGCCATCTTTTCGCTGTCCAGGGGAGGATGGTGTGCGCTACTTTGTTTTCGGAAGCCACCTGGTTTTTGTACCTGTTTTTTGGGTACATATACCTGTTCTCTCTCTCTTCGCTCTCTCTCTCTCTCTCTCTCTCGTCTCTCTCTCTCTCTCTCTCTCGTCTCTCGTCTCTCTCTCTCTCTCTCTCTCCTGCCCCAATGATGTTCCGACTGCCGAGCAGGATGGGTATGCCCAGGATGGGTATGCCCAGGATGAGTGCGCCCAGGATAGGTATACGTGGGCGGGCCATGGCATTCTCCACAGCGCCACACGACTCGCTCGCATCCAGGGCATTCTCGGAGAAGGCTGGGGCAATTGCCGTCGCTGCCTCAGTCTCGCTCTCACTCGGCTTTCTGACTTTGCATCAAGTTGCAAACAACGACGCAGAGGCTGGCGAAGCAGAGGCTGGCGAAGCGGCAGATGCTGCAGCTTCGTTATCCGCGCCGCAGGTCTGTGAAAAATGGGATGCGGAAGTTGATTTTATTGTAGTCGGTGCAGGGTCGGCTGGATGTGCAGTGGCAGCTAGGCTTTGCGAAAAGTTGCCCAAAGCCAAGACCCTACTCGTGGAAGCCGGTTGGCACGACGATTTGCCACAAATACAGACGGCTGTGGACTATTTCGGAAAGGTGGAGGCCGTATTTGGGTCCAAAAGAGACTGGGCGTACGCAAGTGAGCCGCAGGCGGAGCTCAAAGGCCGGGCGTTGTACTGGCCCCGAGGAAAAGTTGTGGGAGGCTGCTCCAGTTTCAACACCATGGTGTATTTGCGAGGTGACCCCTCAGACTACGACCATTGGGCAGAGGCTCTTGGTCCTGGCTTTGAAGAGTGGGGATCTGCGGCAATGACGAAGTACTTTCGTCGTGCGGAGAGTCATCCTCTTGCAGATGGGAACCCAACGGTTCATGGCGCAAGCGGGCCGATGACTGTGGCTCCCTTGAACCATCCTTCCCATCATCCTGATGACGCGTCCCATCCTGTGACTCGGGCCTTCTGTGCCGCATCAATGACACTCGGACACCCTCGCGCCGCAGATTTCGCGGCCGCAGCAAACGGCGTGGCACCGAATGACGTCAATGCCAAAGGCGGACGTCGCTGCAACACTTCCAGCTATCTCAAGCTTGTCGGGGCTTACCCCACTGCTGGGTCTCTATGCTGTACCTCGGACAACGGGTCTCTTGATGTCTGGCTTGGCACGACATGTCGGCAGATACTTTTCGGAGGTGTGGATTCGAGTACCTGTGATGTACCGCGCGCCGTGGGGGTGGAGCTTGAGCTAGCTCCCCGTGACGAGGAGCGAGATGGTGAGGCCGAGGATAGTGAGGATCCAGGAAGCAGCGCTGATGAAGTACTTCCATCAACAAGGCTAATCTCGGGCGCGGCCCTACCCTTAGCGTCGCGCCGTGTGCGTGTGAGGGCGCGCAAGGAAATCATCCTCTGTGGCGGTGCTGTCAATTCTCCGCAGCTCTTGATGGTTTCAGGGGTCGGGGACCAGAATCATTTAAGAGAGGTCGGTGTGAAACCTGTCGTAAACTTGCCAGGGGTCGGCCAAGGTCTAAAAGATCACCTTCACATTCCCATGTGCTACCGTGTCAGTGGAGGCGTGAAACCGCATTCGCACTCTAACATATGCGAAGGAACTCTTTTCTGCACTCTTGGACAGCGTGTTCGTGGACCCGACTTACAGGTTCACTGTGGCACCATATTTTTCGAACCGGATGGATTCAGTCCTAAGGGAGAGGGGTTCACGCTCACACCTTCACTCATTCGCCCGGCCTCTGTCGGGGAAATTCGCCTTTCGTCTGCTGATCCCACGGACCGGCCCATCATACAGCCCCACTACCTCGAGGAAAAGGCAGACCTGGATACTCTTGTGAGCGGCATCAAGCATGTTAGGAGAATTGGAAAAGAAATGATGAAAGAGTTGGGGTGCAGGGGGAAAGAAATGTACCCAGGCCCAGCGGTGCGCACCGACGCTCAGCTCGAGGAGTATGTGCGTAGCTTTGTTGGCACCATGTACCATCCAGCATGCACGGCAAGGGCGGGCAGAGCCGACGATCGCCTTGCCGTGCTCGATGCCAACATGTGTGTGCGCGGGTGTACTGGTTTGCGAGTCGCAGATGCCAGTGCCATGCCATTTATAGTTGGTGCCAATACTAACGCGACCTGCATTGCCCTCGGGGAAAAGGCTGCTGATCTTGTCATCCGAAGATATGTGGACAAACTTCATTATCCCCAGTAGGCGTAGAAGTAGAGGTAGAGGGTTGAAATTGGGATGAGTCTGACGTTAATTTCTGAACTGCCGCTGTCGGCTGTCGGACACCGCAAAAAAGCTTAAAAATAAAAAAGAATTTAAATTTCACATTTCCGCTTCACTAAATTTTAAGTAAATTTCAGTATTTCATAATGTCATACAGCATACAGTACAGTAGTCATAGTCATAGTCATAGTCATAGTCATAGTCATAGTCACTGTCACACGCCACACTGTCCTTGTCAACTGTCACTGACACTAACACTAACACCAGCAATAGCACCAATAATGATACCGACAATGACAATGACTCTTATTTCTGCGTCTTTCGATATTCATTTGTGCGGGTGCGGGTGCGGGTGTGCGGGTGCATCTTTGCATGTATGTGTATTTTGTGCGGGAAAAGGCACGACTAATTAGGCGTAGACCTTTGACTCGCCCAAGGATCCCAAGACTAAGCCAGAGTTTGGGACCCATCACTGACGGCAAACCACTTCATGGCTTCTGCCTGGTCCACCTCTACTCCTTGGCCATGCAAAAATGCGTGAGCAAGTCGTTTGGCGGCCTCTTTATGACCACGTTTGGCAGCCTTACGATACCAATGCACTGCCTGCCGAATATCGATGTTGGTTCCCTCACCATGCTCGAAGCAATTGCCACATTTGAACATTGCCGCTACATGGTCTGACTTGGCAGCACCCGTGAACCACACGAGCGCTGATTTTGGGTCAGGGGATACCCCGCTACCTCTTTCATAGCATAGTCCCAGCCAATAGTGGGCACCGGCGTGTCCGCGAGATGCTGCGTTGCGGAAGCATGCCACCGCATCCTTCTGCGGGTCCTCAGTCGCTGCGAGAAGTGTGGCGGCTTTCCCCTCATGGAACATGACACCAAGGTTGAACTGCGCGCGCATGTTGCCTTGTTCCGCGGCTTTCTTGTACCACGTTGCTGCCGCATCTTCGTCCTTGCTAACACCACGACCCATCTTGAGACAATTGGCAATATTGTTTTGAGCCTCGCTCTGGCCCATGCTAGCCGCCACATGGTAATAGGTGAGAGCCTGACTAATATCTCGCTCAACGCCTTCCCCGTGCTCGTAGCAGACTCCAACGCTGTGCTGGGCAAGTGGATACTGGCTTTTGTCGGCAATATCCTTCCACATCTCAAAGGCCTTCTCCTCGTCTTCTTCTACGCCGCCCCACCCATGATAGTAGCATTCCGCGACAGCACAGCGAAATCCGGCTTTGGCCGCACCCTCGACCATGAGTTTGCCACGAAGCTTGTCGACAGTCTTGAAATGGTTCCCGAAATAGTAGGCCATGCCCTCTTCGTACATCCACCTGCCTTGGTTTTCAGGACGCTGCCTCTTCGCCGGCGACGAAACAGCAACTGCCGAGTCAGGCAGTGATATCTGGCGGCTTGCACCACCCCGACTGCTTCCCCGCACTTCCTCTCCAGCATCACGCTTCCTCTTGCCACCTCGCTCCTGGTTCGACTGTTGCGCCACGTCAGTCTGCGCACTCGGCCCACCCTCGGAAGTTTTTTCTGGCTCGTTTTCATGCGTGGTTGTACCCTGCCTCCGAACGGCATCATCGTCGCCGATGACATTTGCCAAATTTTTGCTCAGCACAGCTGCTTCGGCAACGAGTTTAGAACCCACCTGCTCCATGTTTGGCACGCGCTGAGATATCTCCTCCACCAGAGATTTTGCCTTTTCTTTGGCAAGAATTGCAGTATTCAGCTGCTGCTGCGCCTTTTCAACTCCTTCCCGGGCCATCTGCACAGCTTTGTCGGCTTTCTGCACTCCATCTTCCGCGGCTTGAATGTCTTGTGCGAGCTGTGCCGCACTTTTGTTCTGGAATTCCTGTTGAACTAGAATTCGGTCCAGCTCTTCCTGCACCTGGGCGACTCGTGAACGGCAACGCTGCTCGAGGATATTCAGGCCTTGCGCGACCTGCTTATCCAGAAAATCCAGGGCGTTGAGAACCTTACGAATGCGCACAACGGAGTCAGGAGCAAGCACACACGGAAACGTGGTGGAAACAATACCAACTAGCTCCTTGACTAGTTTAACAGCATCTTCCTTGGACTGACACAGGTGCAGCGACTCGCGCAGCCGATTCACCCTCGCCACCACTTTTTCCGGCGACATCGGCGCTTGCGGCGAGACATCGCCATCACTCATCCCGCTGCGCTCACTGCTCTCAGCGGTGACGTTCGGCGAAGAAACCGAAACATGGGATGCGCTTTCCTGGGTGACGAGACCGGGCGCGTCGGATCCGCTCTCCGCGTCCCTCCACGCCTCAGTCACCACCTCCATCGGTCACGTGGCCCCTACTCCCCGAGTCCCGGGGGCCCTGGGGTTCGGGGGTTCGGGGGTTGTCGGTACTCAGGTCGTCGGGCCCCGCACTCCCGCTCTCCCGCCGCACTCCAGGTCTCTCGTGTGCTGGAAAAGGCCTCGGTGGCTTGCCGGAGCGTGTCTCTCTCTCTCTCTGTGAATGACGGCTCACTTGAAGTTCTCCGCAGCCTCTCGGCCATTGAGGGGAGCCGTTGTGGGCCCTACGAGGCGAGACACAGATGGGCGCGCGGACCCTTCTCCAACGTTCCAAATGTCTGAAAAGGTCGCAGAGAGACGTCGGGAACACTACTGTACTGTACGGGGGGCATCATTCCATCTCTCTCTCAATCTAAATCTATATCTCAGTCTTCTCAAGGGGGGGGGGGCCGACGGAAGGTCACTTTAAAAGTGGGGCAAAGGAGACTTTAGACTGGGGCGACGGACAGTTACCGCCCTTAGATGTGCAACTCGTAGTGACCTACTATGTATTTGGTACACGCGCCTGCGTACGCGTACGCACGTACGCACGTACACCCGAGTGCAATAGTGGAGCAAAATGGGGCGGTCCTGTGTGTTTCTCAACTGGTTACACATTGTTTTGGCACGGATCACTGCGAGGCGGACATTCCATCTCGTCTCTCTCCATCTCTCTTCTCATCTCTTCTCAGAGGGGGGGGGAGGGGCGGGCGGAAGGTGTTGCCACTTGGGGCAAAATGGGGCGACGTATCAAATTCTAGATATGTAGTGGTACGCTAATTTTTTTTAAAGCAGGGGTTTCGCTCGGTCGTGGCATCACCCGGGGCCATCCTCGGCGACTTCGGTGAGTGGTTCCAGCTCGCCCAGCGGGCGCAACGAGGATAAGGAGGAACTTCCATTTCTTGCGCCGAGGGATCGCACGTTTTCTGGCGTGAGACGCAGTTCTCGGACACCGGACCTGTACTTCACATCCACAACTCCGTCGGCATGGACGCGGCTGATCGTCGCCGCCTTCCACGACGAGGTGGGGCCACGCCTGGCCTCAACATCCTGCCCCTTTCTCCACCGCTGCCGGTGGTTGGCTCGGAATGACGCTGTTCTGCTCTGTTTTGGGTCTACCGCTACCATCCTACGAAGCATGGCGCTCGACACCTTCTGGGAACGCTCCCCATCATCAAATGTGATGTCATAAGTGCCGTCATTGTGTACCCTCGTGATTTGTCCTGGATAATACTTGCTCCATCCAGTGAGTTTAGCCTCAATCCGATCCTTCAGAGAGAAGGACGAACTATTTCTTCTTGGAGTTGAGCGAGGGCTCGACAATATAAACGTTCCATCGATGTGCCGTGCTATTTTCCCATCTTCAAAGCGAATGTCGTACTTACCGCCTCCATGCGCGTTAGTAATTTCCCCCGCACGGTACGCACCGCCGTGGGTCGTCTTTGCTTCCACACGCGCGCCGATGGAATAGCTGATACTGGTGCGAGTGGGTTCATTTAAACCGTTTGCAGCCTCCACACATGGCCGCATAAGGCTGAGTTCCACATTTTTGGAAAACTCTCCATCGTCAAACTTTATGTCATACGATCCATCGCCATGTGCAGAAGCTACAGTACCAGGATAGTACTTATTCCAACCTGAGAGCCGTGCTTCCACCCGGTCACCCTCGCCCCAGCGATTGCCTCGACTTGAGAATTTACCGCTGATGGATCGTATCACTGATGCGTGGACTCCCTTTCCAATTTCTCCATCATCGAACTTGATGTCACACTTTCCATCGCTTGCAACATATGTAACTTCGCCTGGGTAGTACTTGCTCCAACCCTGCAACTTCGCCTCTACGTGATCACCAACAACAAAAATCTTATCTATTTTCTGCTCAGCGGGTTTTGCAGCTCTGATTATCTTAACATCAACGTCTCGCGCAGTTTCCCCATCATCAAATTTGATGTCGTACTTGTTCCTGCTGCCGGCATGGGTGATCTTCCCGGGATAGTACTTGCTCCACCCTGACAGCTTTGCCTCGATGCGATCCCCTTTACTGAAAGCCTTCTGCGGCTCTC
>JACLAD010008585.1_pt1 | contig 18269 bp, 23 predicted proteins | sample 8027901 | NCBI WGS metagenome assembly JACLAD01 (sample SAMN15725071, study PRJNA655200) | protist metagenome | isolation source: fluorescence activated cell sorting (FACS) single amplified genomes of... | place: Spain: Blaines Bay Microbial Observatory, Mediterranean Sea | collected 2016-07-05 | reverse complement strand
TCGCATTGTAATCAGTCAGTATCGGTTAGTGTCGCTTTGAGATAGTAGCTGTGCCTGTTCTGTGCATGACCGCTTCGATGGGGCTTGTTACATACCTAGGTTACACCCATTGCGCTCATTACCATATTCATCGGTTGCCGAGATAAATATTACGGTTACGATTCGTGTCATTTGCTTCTTTAGGCTTTTCCTTATAGCAAGGTTGCCTAACCTCGGATATACCGTCCAAGTCTAGGGAGGCATTATGCAGACTTTTCGTCATTCTTCAGGGCAGCCGGACGTTGCGGGCTTCTATGATCCACGAACCTTCAGTGTCCAATATGTAGTAAGCGACTCGTGTACCAAGCGCTGCGCGATCATCGACCCGGTGCATGATTTCGACGAAAAATCGGGGGCTACGGCAACACATAGCGCCGACGAGTTGCTGAATTACATAGCGAAGCAAGGACTCAAGGTAGAATGGATTTTCGATACCCATCCACACGCCGATCATTTCTCGGCAGCCCAGTACCTAAAGGAGAAGACCGGTGCACCGACTGCCATCGGCACCTACGTCAGGAAAGTCCAGGCACTATGGAAGGAACTATACAACTGGCCAGACTTCCCGGACGATGGCCGCCAGTGGGATCACCTCTTCGTCGAGGGAGATACTCTGAAGATCGGTGACATCAAAGGGCATGTGATGTTCTCGCCCGGGCATACGCTGGCCTCAATCACCTACGTCATCGGCGATGCCGCCTTCGTTCACGATACATTGTTCCAGCCGGATGGTGGAACTGCACGTGCCGATTTCCCCGGAGGAAACGCACGCAAGCTCTGGGAATCCATCCAAGCCATCCTGGCGCTGCCGGATAGCACCCGGTTGTTTACCGGTCATGACTACATTCCTGGGGGCCGTGAGCCGGAGTGGGAAAGCACCGTACGTACCCAGCGTGAGACCAATATTCACCTTTGCGATGGCCAGACCGAAGATGAGTATGTGGCCCTGCGAAACCAGCGTGATAAGACGCTGAGCATGCCCAAGCTGATCCTGCATGCCCTGCAGGTCAATACTCGGGGCGGGGCCTTGCCGGAACCGGAAGCCAATGGACGGCGCTATCTTAAAATACCTATCGATGCGCTGGAGGAGGCTCCCTGGGACTAGCTTAGCCATCCAGGCCAAAAGGGGGATCGGCCATCGGCCCCAACCCGACAGACCGAGGCTGGTTTGGCGCCAAACACCACTTGCTGGCGGATCAGCAAGGGTGCCACTGGCGTTCTGCTGTCTGGGGCCAGCATGAATGACAGTGTGCCTCAGGCCGCCCTGCTCCATAGCGTCACGCCAGTCTCGTCAGGTCGGCCGGGACGCCTTCGCCGACGAACCGATAAACTTCTCATCGTCGTTGTCGCCGATTATGTCGGGCTCATGGTATCCAGTCCTGCATTGCCCGCCGGGGCGTAGAGGACAGCCAGCGATTCGGGTGCCATCGCTGGGTCGTCGAACGGACCTTTGCCTGGCTGGGGCGGTTGCTGCTGGGGATTTTACTGATTTGTCTGAGCAAGTTCCAAGCAGGTCCTGAAAGACACTCTTTAGATAATAGCGGGCTGCGACAGGTCCTCTATAAGCCGGCTTACCTGGTACCCGCTAGGCATCTTGCCGGGCATGTCCTGCCAAGATTCCGTGGCCTGGTCAAGCCGTACGGCCAAAGCCTGGAGCTCCTGAATACATGCACGCATACTGGGCTGCCGATCAGCCAACAATGCATAGGCCCTGGGGCAGGGGGCGTGTTCCTGTAAGCTTTCGTCCAGAATCACTTTGATTTCACTAAGGTTGAAACCCAGCAGGCGGAAGCACTGGATAAAGCATAGCCTGCTAGCATCCCTCTCATCGTAGAGCTGATACCCATTGGTTGGATCGCGCTGCGGAAACAATAAACCTTTACGAGTGTAGTAGCGCACCGTCTCTGCCGTCACGCCGCCTGCCTGAGCGAGTTCGCTGACTTTCATAAATTCTCTCCTGAGCTGTGCTACCGCTAATCTAAAACCAGCGGGCAGCACAAAGGTCAAGAAACGAAAGGGCTTGACCTTGAAGCCTGCTTTAAAGGTATTTTCAAGATAAAGTAAATAGCCAAAAGAGCAGCAGCGAAGGAGATAGCTCAGGCCAGTGCATGCTTGAATATAGAACGGATCAGCTCAAACCGGCTTGCCAGGTTGCTGGCGTATTATTAATACAGATACTGCCAGCTTGGATAAAAGCTTAGCTATGAAGATGGCTTATACTACAGTGAGAGAAATCGTTCGTGAATGAGGATATTTCACACACCGGTGCTTGGGGACTGGCATTAATTGCAATAGTGCTGGTGTCTTGGATTATGTATCGGCTCCTTGCACCGAAAACATGGCGTGAATGGGGTAGTGCTGGAGCAGTACAGGCTTTTATTATTGCCCTCTATGCAGAGATGTATGGTTTCCCACTTACAATCTATTTGCTCGCTAGATTTTTTGGTCTAGATGGCAACCATCTCAACGCTAATCTGTGGGTCACTCTTTTCAATGCAGGCCAGACGAGCATGCTAATCTCGATGCTGCTAGGCTATGGCTTAGCGTTTATCGGTATAGGGCTTTTCTTGCAGGGCTGGCGTGAGCTTCACCGCGCTCATCAGCAGGGCAGGCTCGCCACAGGTGGGCTTTATGGTGTAGTGAGACATCCGCAGTACACCGGGTTGTTTATTGCCCTCTTTGGCGAAGGCATCGTGCACTGGCCGACTCTGTTCTCGGTCAGCCTATTCCCGTTTATTGTATTTATTTACAGTATGCTCGCTAACTATGAAGAGCGTCGAATGGTTGAGCAATTTGGGGAGGAGTACCGCGACTACCGATACTCCCTGCCAAAATTCATTCCGAGGAGAGGCCGTATATGGGAACTTTTCAGTCCCAGCGCAGACTCGAGCGGAGCCAGGAAACCATAGCATGCGCTTGATCATGGCCCGGTGCCAATGAACCGTCGCCCTCGGTGTAACTCAGTTGCCTTAGGTATCGGTAGCGTCGCTGGTTCCAGCCAGCTGGAAGCAGAGGGCCTCGCTGGGGATTTCGCTCGGTGCGTCAATAGGGTGCTAACTGGGGCAAAGGGGCAAGGCACCAAGAACCTCCAAAAGGCCTTGACCTTAAAGCAGGCTTTAGGGATATCTTGCAAGTATGCTCTAGCACGATACGGAGCATAGCGATAAGAGGCTTGACCTCTATTGCTTGACCTTCGTGTAGCGCATAGGTTCTAGAGTTAGCGTTGGATGTGAGGTAGCGGCCAGCGAGGCCTACCGCACCATCTAACAGGTAAGAAACCTGAACTTGAAGCTAATCCTTAGGATAAGGAGCAGGTCATGCGAAAGATACGTAACGCAGTGATTGCAACTGCGGTGCTTGCTGCAGGTATGTTTGGCGCCGGTACGCTCTTTGCGCAGGAAAATGCGCAGAAGGAAGGGGGGCAGCAAAACGGTATGCACGGCAGCATGATGGGTGAGGGCGGAATGAACGGCAATATGATGGGTATGATGGGCCAGATGCAATCTATGATGGAGAAGTGCAACGCCATGATGGATAACATGCAGCAAGGTCAGAAACCCGATGCCAATGACACTAGCGCATAAATAAGAGGGCTGCTCCAGAGCTATCTGGAGCAGCCACATCAAGGTGTCGCTCATGTAATGGGGAGCCGGCCGTATGAGCAAAAAACGGTATGTTCCGTTATCCATTCTAGTACTGATGGTTAGCCCTCTTTCCTTCGCTCATTCTCTTGAAGTTGCTGAAGCTGAATTACAGGAGAGAGAGGCTTACGTACAGTTTGTGGATCGTCCTGCGCCGGGCTTCTCACTGACCGATGCTAGTGGTAACGCCTTTTCTTTGGCAGACTTCAGTAATAAGGTGGTCGTGCTCAACTTTATTTACACGCGTTGTAAGGCAGCATGTCCGCTACATATGAATCTGATTGCTCAGGTACAAGATCAGATTAACGAGGCAGGTTTGCGTGACGATGTTGAACTCATCACGATTGCGACAGATAGTGAAGACATCGCTGGTACTCGCGCCAACATGAAGGCCTACGGTGAAAACTTTGGCTTAGAATCTAATTGGCACTTTCTTTATCGTGACGAAAGCGAGCCAAGCGTCACAACGCGGCGGTTGGCCGAGTCCTATGGACTACGATTCGACCCAGTCGCTGAAGGTGTTCAGGCACATGGAGTTGTCACTCATGTTATCGACCAGACGGGTTGGATGCGCGCGCGATTTCACGGCCTCGATTTCAAGCCAGAGAATCTAGTTGATTATGTAACGGTACTGGTGAAAGGCCCAGACGCGTTAGAGGATGGCGTTTGGGATAAATTGCGAGCCTATTTCAAGAGCATGGCTGACTAGTTCTGTCTGTTAGGCTAGCCAAGTTCAAACACTCAAGTTAGAGAGAGCCATATGAAACATGTCAAAAAATTAGCTTTCACTGCCCTGATGGCTTTTCCACTTTCAGGGCTCGCTGCCGAGACGGCAGCGACACTTTATAAAAATCCCAACTGCGGATGCTGTGAGCAGTATGCTAAATATATGGAAAAAAAACGGTTTCGATGTAGAAGTCATCAACGACACCGATGCTTACATGCAGGTTAAAGAAGATAACAAGATTCCCGAAAGGCTCTATGGCTGCCACACAACGTTGGTCGAAAACTACGTTTTTGAAGGCCACGTGCCAGCAGAGATCGTCAACAAGGTATTGGAGAACAAGCCCTTCATGAAGGGGGTGAGTGTTCCAGGGATGCCAGCTGGAACGCCAGGCATGGGTGGCGAGAAACAAGGCCCCATTGAGGTGTATACCATGACGTTTCAGCCAACTGACTCCCCGGAAGTCTATGCGACTTTCTAAAGGTGGCCGGAATGTACAAGCCAAGCGCTAAATGGCTAACCGCCCTGTGGCTACTGACTGTGGCGCCCCTAGCCGCTGCCAACCCGCCCAGTGGCATCGGCCCGCAAGGCTTTATGCTTTATGAAGATCCGCGCGATTTGCCTGAACTGAATTTCAAGGATGGTAACGGCGAGTCACTGACGCTATCCGATTTCCAGGGCAAAACGGTGCTTCTGAACATCTGGGCGACATGGTGCGGTCCCTGCCGAGAGGAAATGCCGACTCTCGATGCGCTACAGGCTGCGTTGGGCGGGGAGGATTTCGAGGTTGTTGCCCTGTCGATCGATCGCAAGGGGATCGAGGTCGTGCAGGATTTTTATAAAGACGTAGGTATCGAGCACCTTCGCCAATATATCGATACCACCGGCATGGCCGGGACCCAGCTTGGCGCGGTGGGGATCCCGACGACGTTATTGATTGATCCCCATGGGGACGAGATCGGGCGCCTCGTGGGTGCAACAGAGTGGGACAGCCCGGAAATGACCGAGTTTCTTAAAGAAAACATTGGACCGTCGAAAGAGGTATCACTATGAGTTGCTGCGGTGGTAATAAATCAAATCAGGATCAAGAACAGTCAGGGCTCAAAAGCCTGGTATCAGGCCCGCGCCGCTTGTGGATCTTAGGCGCCGTAATCGTGGTTGGCGGCCTAGCCTTGGGCTGGGACCAACTAGTTATACTCGGGGCTGCCCCACTTCTTGTGGCCCTTTTACCATGTCTACTCATGTGCGGCATGATGTGCCTGATGAACTGCAAGAAGGGCAAGAAAGATGATTCCTCCGGCCAAAGTGAGACAGTGACACAGCAGGCCCACGCTGACGTATCTCCTACTACCACTAAAAAAACGTTCTAGCGCGCACCTGAGACATGCTCGAAGTCGCCAACATCGGCCTGCTAACAGCGTTTGTGGCAGGCCTGATCTCGTTCGTTTCTCCCTGTGTCTTGCCACTTGTGCCAGGCTATCTCTCTTTCGTGGCCGGCCGCTCGCTTGGCCAGATCCAAACAGCGAATCGGCATGAACGGCTCAGGGTAATAACCCAGTCGGTGTGGTTCGTGCTCGGGTTCTCCACGATTTTCCTGATCCTGGGAGCTAGCGCTACAGCCTTAGGCCGATTACTCCTGACCTATCGTCAGGAAGCGAACCTGATAGGCGGTGCCACTGTAATCCTGTTTGGGATATTCATGACTGGCATTCTCCCGCTGCATTGGCTGCAGCGAGAGTGGCGGCTTATTGGAAAGCTCAAGGAGGAGGGGGGCGGCCCCGGCGCAGCTTATCTTCTCGGCGTTGCGTTTGCCTTCGGTTGGACGCCCTGTATCGGACCGATCCTGGGCGCCATTCTCACCGTTAGCGCTTCGACAGCCAATGTTTCTAGCGGTTTGGCACTGCTCGGTGTTTACTCGCTGGGTCTAGGCGTTCCTTTTCTTCTCACTGCCATGTCGCTCGACCGCTTCCTCCAGCATCAACAGCGTTTACGTCGCTGGGGTCGAACCATGCATATCATGGCGGGTCTCATCATGGTAGCCATGGGCGTGCTAATGGTTACCGGGCAGCTGACGGCATTGTCTTACTGGCTGTTAGCGACGTTCCCTGCACTCGGCTCCATTGGATAATGTTCTTCGAGGATACTCTATGCGCAACGCAATGAACTCTTTCTTCCGTGCGGTATCAGTGGCAGGCCTTGCTGTAGCTGGCCTGGGTTCAGTGGGTGGAGCAATGGCTGCCGAGGCAGTACTGCCTGCCCTGAGCTATGACCAGGCAGGCAATCGACTGCTCAAGGTCGATGACAATGCGCTTTCACAGAGCGAGAACGGCGGCAGGACTTGGCAGAACATCGCCTTGCCGGCTTCTGTAGCGCAGGGGACCTTGGTCACGGCGGCCGTGCCGGCAGAGAACGGAGACGTTCTGTACATTGCCGGTCCTGCTATTGGCGTGCAGCGTAGCAAGGATAATGGCGGGTCCTGGCAAGCGCTTAGCGAAGGGCTACCTAGCCAGAACGTCATTGCCTTTACGATCCATCGCAACCAGCCGGATACGCTCTATGCTGTGGTTGCCGAGGAAGGCATCTATAAAAGCGAGGATGCCGGCGGGACATGGAAGAAGATGGACAGCGGTCCGACCCAGACCATTCGCCGGCTCGTGCACTCCGACATGGAAGGCAGTATGCAGACCGGCTGGCTCTATGCCGTTTCCGATGATGCTGTGCGACTCTCCATGGACTGTTTCTGTGGCTGGCGTCTGAGTGGTGACCTTGATGCCGGCCAGGTCTATGACGTGACTTATAACGTCAATGAGCCCAAGCAGGTCTTCGTGAGCACTGAACAGGGCCTGTTTCGTAGTGACAATGGTGGCCAGGAATGGCAACCGGTAGCTGGTAAGAGTGGAGAGAGAGTCGCGCTTGCATTGGCATCGGAAGGAACTCTCTATGCTCTGGATGCCGAGGGTAACCTTGTGTCTAGCGATGACCAGGGCGAGTCTTGGGGGGATCCCGATGCGTAGCTTATTGACCTTCAGTGTCATGTGGCTTCTGCTAATCGCTGCTGGCCAAGTTCTGGCCGGCGGCTTCACACCAGGCGATGCCAAGCAAGTGCACGAGCAGGTTCAGCTACAGGAGGGGGAGATCATCTATCAGCAGTATTGTGCCGGTTGTCATGGTGTCCAGGGCGAAGGTCAGCCGAATTGGGAGCGTCAGAATGCGCTGGGAGAGTTACCAGCCCCCCCACATAATATGGAAGGGCACACTTGGAAACACTCCGATGCCATGCTGTACCGGATTATCTCAGAGGGTTGGCGTGATCCTTGGAACAAGACTGAACGGCTGACCATGCCGGCTTTTGGAAATATACTAACCCCGCTGCAGATAAAGCTAGTAACTAACTACCTTAAGACACTCTGGACGCCTGAACAGAGACAGCATCAGAAAGAAGAAAGCGTGGATGCCCCTTTTCCGCTCAAAAGCCAATAGCCTCCTATAAAACTGTTTCTTACAGGTGAGTTAAGCGGTGCCTAGCTATTAGGAAACCCTTGGAAAGCTTGCCTGTATCACTGTTCGTTTAAAACAACGGCACAATAATTTGGAAAGGCCATTGATAAGCCAGGCTCCAAGACGCATTCGTGGCGTCGCTAAGAATATCGCTCCTGTGGTAAAGGTGCTGGCAGCACTTTTGTTAATACTTGCGTTGTTTATGGCAGCTCCGCTAATGGTATTGGCCTATCAGCGAGACCCTGATAGCTGGGCATTTGCCACATCACTAGGGATTACCTTGAGTGTGTCACTGGTTATTATAGTTATTACACGCCATACCACAGTAGAGCTCTATCCGCGACAAATGTTCGTGCTTACCACATTGAGTTGGGTAGTGATCTGCGGCTTTGCTAGCCTGCCTTTCATTCTGGGTGCCCCTTATCTGTCGTTTACAAATGCTGTTTTCGAATCGGTCTCGGCAATTACCACTACCGGGTCGACGATCATAATCGGAATCGATGGCCTGTCGGACGGGTTAAAGCTATGGCGAGGGATGATGCAATGGCTGGGTGGCATAGGCATCATCGTCATGGCCATCGCCATCCTGCCTTTCCTGCAAATTGGTGGAATGCGCCTATTCCAAACGGAATCCTCCGATTGGTCGGATAAGGTGCTGCCGCGGGCAGGCGGTATTGCCAAGGCCACCGGCATCATCTATCTCGGTTTTACCATCATCGTCATGGTGTCCTACTGGCTAGCTGGGATGACGCCGCTGGATGCGATAGTGCATGCAATGACTACGGTGGCTACCGGCGGTTTCGCTAATACTGATGCCTCCTTCGGGGCTTACGCTGAGCGGCCTGTCATCCTATGGCTGGCATCACTGTTCATGCTCTGTGCCGCCTTGCCCTTCGTGCTTTATATCCGCTCGTTGCGTGAGACACGCAGCGCGTTGTGGCGTGATCAGCAAGTGCGCGGCTTGGTTTATTTCCTCGCGGTGATAATTACGGCGTTGACTGTGTATCGTATCGTCCAAGGCGTGGCGCCTTTCGAGGCTCTGACTCAAGTGACATTTAATGTTATATCTGTAGTGAGCACGACCGGATACGCCTCCGATGACTACTCTTTGTGGGGGCCGCTCGCGACAGTAACATTTTTTATCTTACCTTTATTGGCGGCTGCAGTGGCTCGACCAGTGGTGGAATGAAAGTGTTTCGCTTCCAGATCGGACAGATCATGCTAGCCAATCAGATGCGCTTCTTAGTGCATTCCAGTGGAGTGTTTCCCCAGCGCTACAATGGGCGAAGGTTGCCTGACGAAGTGGTTAGAGGGGTAGTCGCTTTCTCATTTTTCTTCTTTCTCACCGTAGCTGCCTTGGCCCTGGGGTTGGCGATGATGGGGCTCGACATGGTAACAGCGTTATCGGCAGCGGGTACAGCGGTGGCCAACGTTGGCCCTGGGCTGGGTGGCACTATCGGCCCTGCAGGCAACTTTTCATCACTTCCTGATGCCGCCAAATGGCTATTGTCACTTGGCATGCTGATGGGGCGCTTAGAAATTCTCACCGTAGTTGTCCTGTTTACCCGCACATTCTGGAGGAAGTGAAACTCTACATTTCTATTCGGAAATAATTTCTTCATCGGAACGTCGTGGGCTGGCTTTGCTCCTGGGCAGCAGACTGGCCGGTGGCGGCGTGACCAGTGCCCCTTCCTCACAAGCTGGGCTGGCGTAATTGCGACGCACGTAGCTAATCACCTCGATCCGCGCCAGCACGACATGGAGTTCTTCTACTATCACGTATACTCAGGTCTACAATGAGCCGCGTGGCCTCGTTGCGTTATGCATGTGTTCATGCGTCAGCATGGCTCCTTTTCATAGCAGCTGCTACTGGCTATAGCCTCGATTCAGTATGGGCCTGTAAAGCGAGCAGAGCATCGATTTCACGCTCCACGATCCCGGTATAGGGCTCACTGCCGTCCATGTTCTCCCGGCCCAGGCGAGCAGCTTCCCGCCAACGCTCAAGGCTTTCCTTCGCCACTAGATAGGTCTTGGCGCAGTCGCCTTCCTGCATGTCCATTTGCAGGGATTCAATCAACTCTATGTCGCGCAGCGAGAATACCTGGACCGCTGGCACCAGTAATCCCGCTTCCTCAGCTTGACGGCCCAGCGAGGCCTTGTCCCAGTCACGCTCGGCCGCTTCATAGGAGGAGTGGGTAGTGGTCTGATAGCCGCATCGCTGGCATACCAGCCAGTGGGCATGGAACCAGTCGGTGATGCGTTTTAGGTAGTCTGGGCTATCCTGACAGCCACAGACTGGGCATGAGGCTCGCTCGGTCATGGTGCTATCTGGCATATCATGTTGAATGGGATTAGGTGCTATGGCGTTCATGCTAGGCCACCGGACAGCTGGCTCAAGGTATGTGCTCGAGCATTGGCGGTCTCCCGCACGATGTCGGGAGAGAAACCGGCCCCACAGTGAACCTCGTTGATCATCACGAGCTGCAAGTAGCCGCGATGAATCAGGTATTGGCCAAAGCCGAGATCCGAGATGTCACGATGCGCATAGGCACCTGAAGCCTCCATCGCGTTAATGTCATCGATGGTCACGGTCCCCTTGTTGAGCGCATGCAGCGTGGCTTTGCGATAGGGGGCCTGCCGGCAATATTGCTCGGCCAGTTCGCCCAGGTTGAGATCCACCAGAGCGCGATATAGCCCGCTGCACTGGTAGTGGGTCGACCCACCGCTGGAGAGTGCCAGCAGCTCGCCTTTGCAATGACTAGGTTTCGCCATCGCCTTGTCTCCTGTGATTGTGTTCTCCCCCCTTGGCGATACCGGCATGGGCCAGCTTGTGAGCGCTGAGCATGCAGGCATAGGCCGAGTGCATCGCATCCGCAATGATGCGATCGGCAAGCTCGAGAGGGGTGGTATCGGTAATGCCAACACGCCGCAGATCCCGCTCAATTACGGCACGGTGACGTAGGTATTCCTGAAGTCCATTCGCAAGCGCGTCGTCAGCGATCAGATCCAGGTTGTTCGTTTCATGGAGTGCAGAGCCCATGTCTACCTCCTACGTTGCGGCACAGTGGGCCGGCTGGTGCCGAAGTATCTCGGCCAGTCGATCCAGGGCTGTGAAGGAGATCGTCCGCTCTCCCGCTGCACAACGCGCCTCGTGCCGGCGCAGCAACGAAAGATCCCTTGGCGAGAAACCGTGGTCACGGCAGAACGCAGCCTGAGTCATTCCACGGTCCTCGAGCAGCTGCTCAAGGGCCTCGCGAAGCTCGACAATATCGGCATGCACGAATCCCCCCTTTCCCAGCTCGCTGTCATCGTTCACCTCACTCATACTGGGCGCCCCCAGCTCCGGTTCGAGGTTGCACGTCACGGCCTCGGTGTGTGCCGTTAAGACCACGGACACGTCCTGCTCGATGTCGTGCGGTTCCTCGCGCAACCTGTCACAAGAGGAGGTAGGGCGCGGGGTGACACCCTCGGCGACTACTTGCTGGCGCTGCCTCGATAAAGAGGTGATAGCGAGCACCGCAGCCAGCTGGAAGATCAGCAGCGCCACCGCCTGCATTGCGATCAAGGCTTGCTGGCGCCAGGAAGACGCCACTGCCGGGGGTGCCGCCACGAGAGTCGCCAGCTGGGAGTCGACCTCGGCGAGACGGGCCTGTGCGTCCTGTATGGGTTCAAGCCAGCCCGCCCGAACCTCACTATTTGCCCGGAAGGTCACGATGCTCTCTTCAAGACGCGAGGCCTCCAGGGTCAGCCGCTCGATGCGCAGCTCCCGGCCGGCGTCGACGTGAGACGCCGACTGCCATTGCTCTAACAGAGGCTCACAAACCATATAGATGGGGCCGGTAAGCGTGAGCACGCTGGCAACCATGGCCAGCATTCGCCGTGCCATCTGGCGCTGATACCAGAGCCACAGGGCAACCACCTCGAGAAGCACGGCCCAGGCCCATCCCATCGGCCCGACGAACTCAGACCAAAATTGAATGGCATGCACCTGGAGGAGCGCGATCGCGCCGGCCAGCACCAGCAGCGGCGGCACCATTCCGATGAATCGAGTTGTCGGCGACTGATTGCCCATGTTGTTCACTCTCCACACTGCCGATTCCCTAATTCCCCTCACCAAGAGGGCTGGAGATTCAGCTCGTCTATTCCATCTCCGGTTCGGCTACGCCGCTTACCGAGGTGGCCACGGCCATCGGTGTCCCCATCAGCGGTGCCGAGGGCGGCGGTTGTTCAGGCGCAGAAGAGGCCATGCGGATTCCGATCGTCAGCGCCAGCAGCGCCGACCAGGCGATCATCCAGCGGGTCAGAAAGCGACGATCCTTGAGGTTGCCCCGGCCGATGATGAGCTTCACCGTCAGGAAGAGGGCATACGCGAGAGCGACGACCCAAAGGATGGCGAGAAGGCCTGTCATGCCTCACCTCCACCCGTCACCATCTCTCCGTGCCTGGGCTGGCGCCTATCATCTGCCAGCGCCAGCTCGCGATCGCAGTCACTCCAGCCGTGATGCCAGGCATTCCGAAAGGCTCGTGAAAAGGTCAGCCGGCCGCTGTCTTTCCGGTGATCTGGATAAGGGCAGGCGGTACGTGGCTCGCCGCGGTCACGGGCCTCACGTCCCTTCTGCTCCGCGCCCTCAAGCGCTCGGTTGGCCATGGATCTCTCCTTTATGTGTTTGTGATGCTGATGGCGCGGGCTGGCGCAACCAGAGTGGTAGTGAGGTGAGCCGGCGTCGGCCGGTGACATGGCGGGCGGCTCGCTTGATAGCAGAAGGGTGACCAACCAGTACGACACGGCGTTTGCCACGAGTGATACTGGTGTAGAGCCACTGGCGCTCGAGCATGTGCCAGTGCGATCGCGCCAGCGGAATGACCACGGCCGGGAATTCGGACCCCTGCGCCTTATGCCCGGTCATCGCATAGGCCAGTTGCAGCTTGCCGAGGGCGTCACTGGTGAAAAGCACTTCGCGCTCCTCGAAACGCGCCAGCACGGTTTTTTCCTCAGGGTCAGCCGTCACCACATAGCCGAGGTCGCCATTGAAGACTTCACGGTTGTAGTCGTTCTCGGTCTGCACGATCTTGTCCCCCGGCGCCCAGCGGCGACCATGGATCGTTACCGAGCTCCGGTCACCCGGGATGTGGAAGCTACGCAGCGCCTCATTGAGCGCACGAGTACCGACCGGACCACCATGCATGGGAGTCAGTACCTGCACTTCATGGAGAGGATCGAAGCCACGCGCCAGCATTTCGTCGGTGGCCACGCGCAAGGCCACCTGACACACTAGCTCCGGGTCGCTGCCTTCCGGCACCTCAACAATCTCGAAGTCGCTATCTGCCATGGACTGAGGGGTGTTGCCCTGATTGACGGCATGCGCCTGGACTGTGATTTGCGAGCCAGGCCCTTGGCGGCGGATTTGCTGAAGCCGAGCCACAGGGATAGCGCCCGAGGCGATCACATCACGCAACACATTCCCCGGGCCAACCGAGGCCAGCTGATCCTGGTCACCGATAATGAAGAGCCGGCAATGGTCAGGTAGTGCCAGCACCAGCGCTCGGAACAACGGCATATCGACCATCGACGCCTCATCGATGATCACCACGTCCGCCTCGAGCGGGTTGCCCGCATTGAACTCAAAGCCGCTGGCGCCAGCGCCTAGGAGACGGTGAATAGTCGACGCCTGCCGGCCGGTTGCCTCTGCCATTCGCCGAGCAGCACGGCCAGTCGGCGCACACAGCGCCAGCTCAAGGCCAGCATCATCCAGCGTCTGCGCCAATACCTCTGTCACCGTGGTCTTTCCTACCCCCGGGCCACCCGTGAGGACAGCCACGCCATACGCAAGACAGGTCTCAAGGGCTTGGCGCTGCTCATCGCTGAGCACCCGCCCATCCGACAGCTCTCCGTCGACTCGAGGCAGGTTGCCGCCATTCCAGAGCACTGCCCGCGCCAGCAACGCCGCGGCAATGGTCCTCTCCGCTTCGACCAGCGAAGGCAGGCCAACCAGCCCACCTTCGACGCTGATGAGCTTTTCATGCGCCAGCAACAGCTCTACCACCGAGGCCATGCGTGCCACCTCAACCCCGAGGAGCTGCGCGCCTTCCGAGGCCAACTCCTCCGAGGTTGCCAGGGTGTGCCCCGAGGCTGACCGCTCATCCACGACATGCCGAAGCCCCGCGATGAGGCGGTCCCGATGCGTCAAGTCGAAACCCAGAGACTGGGCCATGGTGTCGGCAATGCGAAACCCGATACCCCGGGGTTGGCGGATACTTTTTGGATGGTTTCCTGCCCCAGCTGGCGAAAGACGGCCATCGCTCGCGAGGCACCCAGGCCATGCCCCTGCAGGAAGATCAGTGCGTCACGCGCTTCTTGGTACTCATTCCAGCTCGCCGCGATCCCCGCTGCCTTCTTCTTCCCTATGCCTGACACAGCCCGCAGGGCCTTTTCATCGCGGAGGACATCGCGCAGCCCGTCCCCAAAGTGAGCAACCAACCGCGCTGCGAACTTGGGGCCAATGCCGGCAACCTTGCCACTGGCCAGGTAAGCGCCCAGCGCCTTGGACTCATGAGGTATCTGGGTGATGAGGCGATCGGCCTTGAACTGACGGCCGAACTTAGGGTGAGTGCTCCACGCTCCTCGCGCTTGTACGGACTCCCCCTCGTTGAGGGGCTGGCATACGGCCACCAGCGTCACTTCCTGTTCCTGTGCATCGCGCACGGTCAGGATCTGGAACCCCTCTTCGCCGACAAAACGAACGGCACTAACCACACCGCTCAATTCCTCCAGGTTGTCCATGAATCGCCCTCGCAAATAAAAAAACCCGGCTGGGGAGGCCGGGTGAGGTAGGGAAATCAGGCTCATACAGGGGAGCGCGGCATGTCAGCACGCCCGGGCCACGCCCGACATCAAACTCTGGATCTGCTACTGGGGAGCCCTCTGAGTTGAGAGTGAGAGAGAAGCCGGATCAGGGCTAGCTCAGAAGGCTCTCCGGTAGCCCCGTAATCGGGACGACCAGACGGCTGATGCGCATCCCCAAAGCCGCGTCAGGGGAGAGAGGAGATCACGGGCGCACTCCGCTTAATTCGTCCGGCTGGGGAGGGTGACTCTGCTTCCCCTGACTATGTGCTGCTATACTAGACGACACTTTTTAATAAAGCAATACACTTTGTCGATGAAAGACATCGTATTGTCGGCTTGCTTCTGAGCGGTGAGTTTTTCCGCTCTTCTTTCCCTACCGAAGGACGACCTTCAGGATGACATCAAGAGCACTCATTCTGTGTGAGAAACACTCGGACCAGGCCGATAAGATTGCCCCAGCCCTGGGGCTTACCCGCAGTGGCAGCGCCTATACCGGCACCTGGAATGGCGTGTCCCTCACCCTCGTCTGGGCAGCTGGCCATCTGCTGGCGCCTGTCGAACCCTCCGAGGTGAGCCCCGAGGCCAACTGGCGTGATCCTCGCAGCCTTCTACCCCTGCCGACCGCCTTTCCTCAGACGCCTACCGACCGCGGCAAGAAATACCTGGGCAACCTGAAAAGGGAACTCTCCCAAGCCATTGAGGTGTGGCTCGCGACCGACCCCGATCGCGAAGGGGAGGCCATTGGTTACGAGATCCTGCAGTACGCCAAGTACCGGGGAACCGTGAAGCGGATGTGGCTGACCGGCTCCATGGAAGCGGCCGACGTTCAGGCCGCGGCCAAGCGCCTCAGGAACGCCGGGGAAACCATCTCTTTCTGGCGGGCTCAACAGGCTCGAGCCAACGCCGATGGCTTCTGGCAGTACCTTGTACGCGCCTACACCGCAACCGCTCGCCTTGGCCTTATGGGAAGCGATTTGGCGAAAGGGGAGGGCAAGGCCGGTGTCGTGTCAGCCGGCCGTGTCCAGTCCGCCACCCTGGGCCTGGTCGTTACTCGCGATCGCGCCATTGAGACCTTCGTTCCAGTCGACCACTACCAGGCAAAGATCACCTTGGGCGGGGGCGAGCTTACCTACTCTCCAGCCACTCCGATCGCTGGCGCCAGCAGTATCCAGCTCCAGGATGACGGCAAGCCAATGTTCCTGGACCGGGCTGCCATGCTGGCATTCACAAAGCGCCTCGAGACTGCCGATACCGCTGCCATTCTGGAGGCCGAGACAAAGCAGACGGCCAAGCATCCACCGTTGCCATACAGCCTCACAGCGCTTCAGCGGGACATGTCCAAACTGTACGGGCTAACGGCCACACAGACGCTGAAAGCGGCCGACTCTATGCGTAGTGACGGTTACCTAACCTATCCCCGAACAGAGCACGGCGAGCTACCGGCCAGCCTGTATAACCGGAACGACCTGTTGGCCATCCTGGGTGGCGCAGCCAAGGCTGACGACGCGCTCATGGCGCCAGCTCGCCAGGCCGGTCGTCGACATTGTATGGAGGGCACCGAGGCACCACGGCCACGCTGCTTTACCGACAAGCCGATGAACCACCACGGGATCATCCCAACCCGCAAGACACCCGACCTCTCCGCCCGAACCGAGGCCGAACGAAAAGTCTACCTGGCATGCGCCAAGCAATTCATCCAGGCACTCTTGCCGGCCGCTACGGTCGAGGCATTGAATGTCAGCGCCAGCATCGATGTTGAGGACGTGCTGGAGCGACAGCCAGCCCTGTTCGCGGGCACCTTCAAGCGCATCATTGACCACGGCTGGATGACCGCATTCGAGGCCCAGAAAGCCCAGAAAGACCTACCCCCACTTGAGGCCGGCGCGAGCATTCCTATCGAGGCTGTCAGGCTTCACGAGGCACGCACCGAACCGCCCAAACACTTCACGCTTCACGACCTGTTGAGCGCCATGCTGAATGCCGGCCGGCACGTCGATGGGGAGGATGCCGCTGCACTCCGTAAGGCTGAAGGAATCGGCACACCCGCCACCAGAGATACGGTCATTCAGACGTTGTTTGATCGCGAATACATCGCCACCAAGCGCAAGGGCAAACAGCAGCTGATCGTCTCCACCCCCCGAGGCCGCGCATTCATCGACAACACGCCTACCGAACTTTCCGATGTTCGTGTCACCGCCGCCTGGGAGCGTCAGCTCGATGCGATCCAGAACGCCCCCAACGATACCGCAGCCAAGCAAGGCCGAGACGCATTCATAACCGCCCAGCGCGACTTCATTACCGCCCGCATCAAGGAGGCAATCGACACCATGGACAATGCTCCCGAAGCCGTTATGGAGGCAGCCAACGGTCCCACAGAGAACATGCTGTCCGCAGCTCGCAAGCTAGCCGCAGCACGCAGTCTCACGCTACCGGAGGGCATCGAACAGAGCTTCGATGTGTGCCGTGCATTCCTGGACGAGGTAATGCAGCAGACACCGCCCCCTACCGACAAGATGAAGGCCTTGGCAATGCGCCTGGCGGAAGAGAATGAGGTGACACTGAATGGTGAGCTGACCTCCTTCAAAGAGTGCAAAACGTTCATCGACAAGTACATGCAGATCAAGGCACCGACCGCGAAGATGATCGCCGCTGCCGAGTCCGCAGCGAAGCGCTACCGAGTGCAGCTACCCGAGACTGCCCGGACCTCCATACAGGAGTGTCGCGTGTTCCTGAACGAGCACCCGCGCTAGCCCCACCGCGAGGCACGCCCGGGCACCCCCTGGACGGGGATAGAACACAAGGGTGATCGCATCGAAAGCAACCGAAAAGGACTCCCCTTGCCAAGGAAGGCGCTCACTGAAATGCCTGCAAGCCGAACCCACTCAGACACAACTTTCCGCACAGGGCGACAAGCCTGAAGCGTGGAAGAGGATAATAGGAATCACCATGCATGAAGCACATCACGACGACGATGCAATGCAGACAGAAAGCACCCATCAACGTCGATCCCGCCGCACTGTCGATAGGGAGGTGCTGGCGCACGAAGCCGAGCTTATGGTGGGCGCACTAACGGCTGATATAGACGCGATTATGGGGGAGTATACGAGGCAGTTACTGGACATTGTTGAGCGCATCAGACAAGCCCAGCCACGCTCCTATGGTGCAGTGCTCTTGGATGTCAGCCGCTGTGGTTATGGATGCCTAGGATGCCCCCACCCGGTATGGCGTAAATGGGTCAACCGACAACAGAATAGCCGGCACGCACCCTCAACCTGGCACGCCGTCAGAATACAGCGACCAGGGGTAGCTGCAAGGGCCAAGTCAGTACCTCAAGAGGCACGGGGACTGATCGCCGAAGCCCTTGTACTGATCGAACGAAGAGCACGTTTCATCGAGCATTTGAAACGCATAAACAAGGCCATCGGAACAGCACGCCACTATCGTCCAGAGCTGGGCCAACTGAGCGAAACTGAGCACACCTAGGGCACCAGAAGGGAAAACGAACGAACATACCTCACTGGCT
>JACLAD010003434.1_pt1 | contig 18291 bp, 16 predicted proteins | sample 8027901 | NCBI WGS metagenome assembly JACLAD01 (sample SAMN15725071, study PRJNA655200) | protist metagenome | isolation source: fluorescence activated cell sorting (FACS) single amplified genomes of... | place: Spain: Blaines Bay Microbial Observatory, Mediterranean Sea | collected 2016-07-05 | reverse complement strand
CGCATCCGCGGGTGCATCCTCGGGGCTGTTCCTCCGTCGCTGCGCTCCTACGGGCCCCTGCGGGCGCGCGGTCGCGCTTGCCGGGCCTCCGCCGGCCCGGATCTGGCACGATGGAGCAAGCGGGCGCTGGTTCCGAGCCGCAGGCGAGGCAAGGGCGGAAGCGTAGTCGAAGACGCAGCTGGCCGAAGGCCACCTGCACGCCCGCCCGCAGCGGGTGCAGCTTGCTGCACATCTAGCGAGGACGCGCCCGCGGATGCGGGTGCGCAAAACAAGGACTCTCCCACCCGCGCCACAATCCCCATCCCGCTTACCGAATCTTAACCCGGCCACGATAACGGTCAGGCGGGGGCGGTGCATCGGGTGCCGGGTCCAACCCCATTTCGAAAGTATCGAGCGATGGCATCTGTGTGTCGTCTGCTGGCACGTTTGCGGCGCAATGACCGGGGCAACGTGCTGGCCATCGTGGGTGCGGCGCTGGTGCCGCTGACCATCATGATCGGTAGCGGCATCGATTTGAGCCGCGCCTATATGGCCAAGGCCAAGATGCAGAGCGCCTGCGACGCCGCGAGCCTTGCGGCGCGGCGGGTGATGAAGGACGACCAGCTGACCGAGGCGGTGCGCGCGACGGGGCTCGAGTTCTTCTTCTTCAACTATCCGCAGGGGCTGTATGGCGCGAGCCGGTTCAACCCCGCGGTGAGCAAGCCCGAGGCGGGGGTGATCCGGATCGCCGCCGATGCCAAGATCCCGACGGTGGTGATGCAGATGTTCGGCTTCTCCACCCTGCCGGTGGCGGTGAGCTGCGATGCCTCGCTCAATTTCGTCAACACCGATATCGTGCTGGTGCTCGACGTGACCGGTTCGATGAACGACCGGGTCGACGGGACGCGCAAGATCGAGGCGCTGCAGGACGCGGTGATGGCGCTGTATGACGAGCTCGCGCCGATCCAGGCGCAGCTCGCCTCGCAGGGGCTGCGGTTGCGCTATGGCGTGGTGCCCTATTCGAGCACGGTCAATGTCGGGCGGCTGCTCTATGCCGACGATCCGGCAAACCTGCGCGCGAGCGTCACCGTGCCCTCGCGCGTGTCGAACATGACCAAGCCGGTCTACACCGCCAATACGCCGACTACGAGCGCGGACTGGGAGGTCTACAACGGCACGCGCACCGAGACGCAGTGCCAGAGCTATGTCGGCGCGAACGACGTGACCTCGAACCCCGGCGCGCCTTCTCCCAAGGTGGTGACCAGGTACCAGGGGACGGCCTCGAGCAGCGGCTACGTCAAGTCGCAGAACTGGAACTACAACGGGCAGAGCGGCAGCTGCCGGCGGTGGAAGATCGTCGAGACGACCACTTACGACACTGCCTATGCGCACAATGGCTGGACCTATCGCCACAGCGAATACGCGATCGGCGACTATCTCAAGCCGGGCGGTGCAATGCCGATCGCGCCCACGGCGGAGGGGACGGTGCGGACCGCGGGCGCGTACAATGCGCAGGCGCTGGCGGGCGCGGTGACCGGCGGCGGGGTCGGCAATGCGGTGTGGAACGGCTGCATCGAGGAGCGCGACACGGTCACCTCGATCGACGGTGGCAGCAGCCTCGCGATCCCCGCGGGGGCGCATGACCTCGATATCAATCTCGTGCCCAACAGCGATGCCACGCGCTGGCGGGCGATGGTCCCCGATCTCATCTACCAGCGCAATGCGGGCACCGGCTCTGCCAATTCGACCGCCGGCGCGAGCAGCACCACCGGGTGGATAAAGGGCAACAGTTACGAGTCCGGTTACTGGGCCTGCCCGACGGAGGCGCGGCGGCTGCAGGTGTGGGACCGCGGCGCACTCGACGGCTATGTGAAGGGGCTGCAGACGGTCGGGGGGACCTATCACGACATAGGCATGATATGGGGCGCGCGGTTCATCTCAACCGGCGGCGTGTTCGGCGACAGCTGCGATGTCTACAACGGCATGCCTTGCAACCGTCACGTGATCTTCATGACCGACGGCGACCAGACCGCCTATTGCAACGTCTATGGCTCCTACGGGCTCGAGCGCAACGACATGCGCGTGCGCGGCAGCGGCGGCTGTTCGTCTGACGATCCGAACAATTCCACGGTCAAGAACCTGGTGGCACGCCACGAGCAGCGCTTCCGCATGGCCTGCAACGCGGCCAAGAACACCAACACCTCGGTCTGGGTGATCGGCTTCGCCACCGGGCTCAACGCGAACCTGACCGGCTGCGCAAGCAGCCCGGCGCAGGCCGACACGGCCGCCAACCGCACCGCGCTGATCGCCAAGTTCCGCCAGATCGGCAACCAGATCGGCGCGCTGAGGCTGACGCAGTGATCGCGCTGCTGGCCCGGCTGCGGCGCGCGCAACGCGGCGCGGCAATCGTCGAATTCGCGCTGGTACTGGTGCCGCTGGTGCTGTTCCTCTTCGGCGGGCTCGACCTCGGCTACCAAGCCTATCTGCGCTCGGTGGTGCAGGGGGCGCTCAACGATGTCGCGCGCAGCAGCTCGCTCGAGGCGCCGGGCATTTCCTGTTCGGGCGAAACGGTGGAGAAGAAGATCGACTGCGCCATCCGCACCCGGTCCGACGTGGTCGCGCGCAATGCGACCTATCGGATCTCGATGACCAGTTTCTACGATTTCTCCGGCATCGGCCGCAGCGAAAAGCTGGTCTCCGACAACAACCGCAACGGGCGCTACGACGCGGGCGACTGTTTCGTCGATCTCAACGAGAACGGCAGCTTCGACGAGGGCGCAGGACGCACCGGGCGCGGCGGCGCGGACGACGTGGTGTTCTACAAGGTCGAGCTGGCAATGCCGCGGCTGTTCCCGATCCATCGTTTTCTCGACGTCTCGCCCGAATATGCGATCACTGCGACCAGCGCGATCCGCAATCAGCCCTATGCGGTGCAGAAGGTGCCGCCGACCGTATGCGTATGACCGATTTCGCTTTTCTCCGGCGGCCCATCCCTCTCCGGCGGCCGATCCCCGTAACCGGCCTGCTCGCACGGCTCCGCGCGTCGCGCAGCGGCATCGCGCTGACCGAATTTGCCATTTCGCTGCCGATCTTCGTGACGCTGCTGTTCGGCGGGCTCGAGATCATCAGTCTGGTGATGGCGCATATGCGGATGAGCCAGGTCGCAATCAGCGTGGCCGATAACGCCGGACGCGTGCGGACCAAGATCGATGAGGCCGACATCTATGAAGTGTTCGCGGGCGCGAACCTGGTCGGCGGGGGCGATTTCCACCGCGACGCGCGCGTGATCCTGTCGTCGCTCGAACCCAACAAGCAGACGGGCAGCCGGGCGGGCCAGATGATCACCTGGCAACGCTGCTATGGCGCGCTGCCCGTGTCGCCACGCTACGGCGCCGAAGGCACGGGCAAGAACGACAATTCGCTGGCGCTGGGCATGGGATCGCTCAATTCGCGGATCCGCGCCGCCGAAGGCACGGCGGTGATGTTTGCCGAAGTGTCCTATCGCTACACGCCCAGGATCCTGCCGAGCATCGTCAGCAACGGGATCGACCTGCGCTACGAGAGCGCCTTCAACGTGCGCGAGCGCAACGACCAGGATATTAGCAATATCCAGCGACTGGCGACCAACGCCTGTTGAGGACTGGATGAACAGCAAGTTCGCCTTGTCGATCGCGGCGGCGGTGCTGCTGCTGGTCCTCGGCACAATGGGCGAGGGTGGTGCCGTGTCGAACATTGCGCAGGCGGATGCCGCGCAGACTGATCAGGCACGCCGGATGTTGAGCCAGGGAAGCGGGGATGCGCTGCCTGTATCGGCACCGGGCGCGTCATCGCCCTGGGCGGTGTCGGCCGATACGCCTGCGACGCCGCACGGCGCGAGCATTACGGCCGCCTCCGCGATCCCCGTTTACGAATATCGCAATGTGCCGGTCGCGATACCGCAGGAAATCATCGATCCCGACAAAGCAGCGGCCAGCCCGATCCGATAGACCGGGCTGGCCGTCTCAAACGCTTTCAGCGTGTCGTTTACGGACGGGTCTGACCGTCGCCGTGAACGAGGTACTTGAAGCTGCACAGCTGTTCGAGTCCGACCGGGCCGCGCGCGTGCATCTTGCCCGTCGCGATGCCGATTTCCGCGCCCATGCCGAATTCGCCGCCATCGGCGAACTGCGTGCTGGCATTGTGCATCACGATCGCGCTGTCGATGCTGGTCATGAACTTGCGCGCGGCGGCTTCGTCCTCGGTGATGATCGCATCGGTATGATGGCTCGAATGCTCTTCGACCCAGGCGATGCCTTCATCGAGGCCGTCGACGATCTTCACGCTGGCGATCGGGTCGAGATATTCGGTGTTCCAGTCTTCCTCGGTCGCGGGCTTGAGCCGGTCGTCGATCGCCACTGCATCGGCATCGCCGCGCAGTTCGCAATCGGCGCCCATCGTGTCGGCGAATTTGGGTATGAAATCCGCGGCTACCGCGCGGTCGACCACCACGCTTTCGGTTGCGCCGCACACGCCGGTACGGCGCAGTTTGGCATTGCGGATCACCTTGACCGCCTTGTCGAGATCGGCCGCCGCATGGACATAGCTGTGGCAATTGCCATCGAGGTGGAGCAGCGTGGGCACGCTGGCCTGGTCGCGGACCAGTTCCACAAGCCCGCGTCCACCGCGCGGAATCACGAGGTCGACGAACTGATCGGCCTTGAGCAATGCGGCGACGGCATTGCGGTCGGTGGTGCCCACGGTCTGCACCGCATCTTCTGGAAGGTCCGCCGCGTTCAGTCCGGCGCGCATGCATTCGACGATCACGCGCGTCGAATGGCGGCTTTCGCTGCCGCCGCGCAGGATCACCGCATTGCCCGACTTGAGGCACAGGGCGGAGGCATCCGCACCGACATTGGGGCGCGATTCATAGATCATGCCGATCACGCCGATGGGTACGGCAACGCGTTCGATGGTCAGGCCGTTGGGGCGCTCGAACGTGGCAAGCTGGCGACCCACGGGATCGGGCAGTTCGGCGATCTCTTCGAGCGCGCCGGCCATGCCCTCGATCCGGTCTTGGGTCAGGCGCAGGCGGTCGATGAAGCTTTCGGGCTTGCTGCCCTCGACGCTTTTTACGTCTTCGGCATTGGCTTCGAGCAATTCGCCGGTCCGGCTGCGCAGCGCCTCGGCGGCTTCGCGCAGCGCGGTGTTCTTCGCGTCGGTACTGGCCGACAGCAGGCCACGCGCCGCCTTGCGCGCGCGCTGGCCCAGTTCATGGATATGGATTTGCGGATCAAGTGTCTGGTCGGTCATAAAAATCTTCCGTTATCGTGTGTCGGGGCGGGAGGCGCTGGGCGTCAGCGCAGCTCGACCGCCCGGTCGTATGCGGCCTGCAGTGTATCATGCAGCCGGGTGGAAAGGCCACCGTCGCCATTGAGCGCGTTGAGCCCGGCAGCGGTGGTGCCGCCCTTGCTGGTGACCGAATTGCGCAATTCCTCGAGGCTGGGCGCGCCGGCCTCGCTGGCCATGGCGATCGCGCCGCCGATCGTGCCCAGCACCATGTCGCGCGCTTCGTCCTCGTCGAAGCCTTGCGCCATCGCCGCCTCGGCATAGGCGCGTGCGATTTCGAAGACGTAGCCCGGGCCCGAGCCGGCAACTGCAGTGACGCGGTCGAGCTTCTCTTCGCTGTCGACGGTGATCGTTGCGCCCGCTCGGCGCATGAAGGCCTCGGCATGGGCGACGTGATCGCCCGTTGCATGCGGGCCCGGGCAAATGCCGCTGACACCCTGGCCGATGGCAGCGGGAAGGTTGGGCATGGTGCGGATGACGGGCGCATCGCCCATCAGCGTCGACAGGCGGCCCGCGGAATAGCCCGCGGCAATCGAAAGCACGTAGCCGCCGGGTGCGAGATGTTCGGTATAGTCGGCGAGGATATCGTCGATCAGCTGCGGCTTGACCGCCGCGATGACGAGATCGAAGCGCTGCCCGGCGATATCGGCGCGGTCGGCAACCAGCGTGACCCCATCGGGCACATCGCTGCCCGCGGGATCGACCACGGTTATCGCTTCGGGACCCTCGACCCATTGCGAAAGTAAAGCGGAACCCATTTGTCCGCATCCGACAATACAAACAGTTTTCGTAATGACTAAAATCCGTTTCCGAGCCTATATGCTCTTGTGATTTCTTGCGCTTACTTGACTACAGAATTCCCGAGGCTCGGGAACTCGACTGCTACTTTGACAGTTACCATGTTTTAAGCGCTTGGCCGATATTCGGCAGAATGTGGTTGTGCGCTGCACCATCACTATCTATATTACGCTCTAGATATTTCAAGCCTCCGCAACTTTTGAAAAGCATGACCAAAAAGCGAAACATTGTCGTCAAAATCGGTTCGGCCCTCCTTGCCAACCTTGAACTCCTCACGCCGCGCTATGGCTTCCTCCAGCGCCTGCTCGAGGATATAGCCCAGCTTCGCGCCGAAGGGACGAACGTCATCCTGTGTTCGTCGGGCTCGGTCGCGCTGGGCCTGCGCATCATCGGTGAAACGCCCGAAAGCGCAGGAGTTTCCGACAAGCAGGCGGCCGCCGCCTGCGGCATGCCCTTGCTGCTCAACGCCTACAAGCAGGTGGGGCACGAATTCGGCTTCGATATCGCGCAGGTGCTGCTGACGCTCGGCGATTTCGAAGACCACCGGCGCTTCCTCAACACGCGCAATACGGTGCATCGCCTGCTCGAATCGAACGTGGTGCCGATCGTCAACGAGAACGACACCATCACCACCGAGGAAATCCGTGTCGGCGACAACGACCGGCTGGCGGCGAAGGTCGCGCAGATGGTCGGGGCGGACGATTTCGTCATCCTTACCGGGGTCGACGGACTGTACGATCGCAATCCGGACGAACCGGGGGCCAAGTTCATCGCCGAGGTCGAGGATGTCGGCATGTATATGGATGCGACCAAGGGCAAGAGCACGCTGGGCACCGGCGGGATGGAAACCAAGCTGCTCGCGGCGAACATGGCGCAGGAAGCGGGGGTCACCACATGGATCGCCCAAGGCGAGGTCGACCACCCGGTATCGAGCGTGCTCGACGGTTCGCGTCGTTCGACCAAGATCCTGCCGCATCCCAACCCGCTGTCGGGCTGGGACAGCTGGATCGCCAACCGCCTGCAAATGGCGGGGAGCCTCGTGATCTCGGATTCGCTGGCCGCCTCGCTCAGCGGAGATCGCCCGATCCGGCGCGAGGACGTGATCTCGATGACCGGCGATTTCACGCGCGGCGACGTGCTGCACATCTACGACAGCAAGGGAATCGAGCGCGCCCGCGGGCTAAGCGATTTCACGTCGGAGGAATTGCGCGTGCTGACCAGCAACCCTGACACGCAGGCCGAACAATTGCTCGGCTACCGCACCAAGGGCGAGGTGGTCCGCAGCGCCAATTTGGTGATGCTCGAGAACCGTCACCTGCTGTGGGATGCGCCCGAGGAAATCGTCGGCCAGGTCTGACCGGACGCACGGGGCGAGCCGGGGCGACCGCCGCGGCATGCCGACGCGCGGGGGACAGGGCGGCGAACTTCACTTGGCGTTCATCGGGACGCTGGCTATAGGCTGCTTCCCATGACGACCCAGACCCGTTCCGCAACCAAGCTCATCCTCGGCGCCGCGCTGGCGGGTGCGACTGTCCTCACTGCCGGCTGCGCCGGGCGCGACAATGGCCCGCGCGACACCGCCTATGTCGCGCGCGACGTGGAATCGCTCTATTGGGAGGCCAAGCGCCGGCTCGACAACGGCCAGGCCGAAATGGCTGCCGCGCTGTTCGACGAAGTCGAGCGCCAGCACCCCTATTCGCCCTGGGCGCGCCGTGCGCAGCTGATGGGTTCGTTCAGCTATTACGTTGCCAAGGATTACAACAAGGCGATCGCCGCATCGCAGCGGTTCCTGCAGATCCACCCGGGCAACAAGGACGCGCCCTATGCCTTCTACCTGATTGCGCTCAGCTATTACGAGCAGATCAGCGACGTGCAGCGCGACCAGAAGATCACCGACCAGGCGCTGACCGCGCTTAACGAGATCAACCGCCGCTTCCCCAACAGCGACTATGCCGCCGATGCGCGGCTCAAGATCGACCTCGTGCGCGATCACCTCGCGGGCAAGGAAATGGAGATCGGACGGCATTACGAACGCTCGGGCAAGTGGATCGCTGCGCAGATCCGCTTCCAGAACGTGGTCGACAATTACGAGACCACCAGCCACGCGCCCGAGGCGCTGTACCGGCTGACCGAAACCAGCCTTGCGCTGGGCATTCCCGCCGAAGCGGTGAAATACGCCGCGGTGCTCGGCGCGAACTATCCGGGCAGCGAGTGGTACGACAAGGCCTACGACCTCGTGCAGAAGCACGCCCCGGGCGCCAGCGCGGGCTGAATCCTCAACCGGTGCCGACGCACGCGGCCGCTGCGTGCGAGCCGTGCCGCGGCACGGCGGGATCGCGCGAATCGCGCACCCGGTTACGGCCTTCATTCTTGGCGCGATAGAGCGCGCGGTCGGCCTGGCCGTAGAGCGCTGTCCAGTCCTCGCCTCCCGTCACCCGCGCCTCGGCGACGCCGATGCTGGCGGTGATCGCTTCGCCGTGCGGCATATCGGCCGCGGCGATTTCTCCTAGCAGTTGTAGCGCGATTGCCGGATCAAGCGTTTCGGTGCCCGCGAGCAGCGCGAATTCCTCGCCGCCGAGCCGCGCCGCACAGATTTCGCCGCGGGCGTGCGTGCGCAGCAGATGCGCGATTGCCTGCAGCACCGCGTCGCCGACATCGTGGCCGAAGCGGTCGTTGATCGTCTTGAAGCGGTCGATGTCGACCACCATCAGCCGCACCGCCGTGCCGCGCGCGGCGAAGCGTTCGAAACATTCGAGCAATGCGCGACGATTGGCCAGCCCGGTCAACGGGTCGCGGCGCGCCAGTTCGCCCGAACGGTGCCGCGCCTCGACGAGGCTGAGCAGCAGGCCCTGGTGACGCACCATCATAACCAGCTGGAACCCCGCCGCGATCAGGATGGTCAATGCGAGCACGCGGTCCATCAGCTCGCCGGTTCCCAGCAGCACCATTGCCACCGGGCCCATCGTCACCAGCAGCACGGTCATTCCGACGCTGCGCACCGCCATCAGGCAATAGCCGGTAATCAGCGCGCCCAGCGACATGATGGCGGGGTAGTAGAGCCGTATCCCGACCGGCGCACTGGCCCAGCTGGCAATGCACCAGATGCTCCCCACCGCGGCGGTCAGCAGGCAGATCTGCCACACCGAATCGATCACCGCGCGCGCTTCGCTTACGTCGGTGGCCTCGTTGATCGGCCGGCGGATGCGCACCAGCGCGGTCACGCTGAGTGCCAGCACCAGCAGCGGGGTGCCATAGGCGATCACCGGCCCCGCGCCGGGACTCGCACCATAGATGCAGATGGGCAGGCTGAGTATGAAGCCGATGAACAGCAGCCGTGCCTGGCCGCGCATGTGATCGGCGGTGAGCAAGGTGAATTCGTCGCGCAGATGCGCGGGAATATCGGGCCCCAGCAGCCCGGCGAAAAAGCGTCTCCCTGTCACGCAGAGCGGACTAATGCAGCATTTGCTAATTCGGCGTTTACAACGTCTCTACTCCATGCCGCTTCGCACTTGTCGATTGCCGCGCAAGCCCTGCTGACTTGCCTTGCGCCAGCGGCTAGGAGGGAGGCCGCATGCTGACCCGCCTGTCCATTCGCAACATCGTGCTGATCGAGGCGCTCGACCTGACCTTCGGGCGCGGGCTGGGCGTGCTCACGGGCGAAACCGGCGCGGGCAAGTCGATCCTGCTCGACGCGCTCGGCCTCGTGCTGGGCAATCGCGCCGACAGCGGGCTCGTCCGCGGCGGCGAGGACAAGGCCAGTGTCAGTGCGAGCTTCGAATTTGCGACGCTGCCCCGCGCGCTCGCCGAACGGCTCGACGATGCCGACATCGAGATCGAGGATGGCGAGCCACTGATCGTGCGCCGCCAGCTCAGGGCCGACGGCAAGAGCAAGGCTTTCGTCAACGACCAGCCGGTCAGCGTCGGCCTGCTGCGCGAGATCGCGGGCTTCCTCGTCGAACTGCACGGGCAGCATGACGATCGCGGTCTGGTCAACCCGCGCGGCCACCGCGCGCTGCTCGATCGCTTTGCCGGCGTCGACGGCGCGAAGCTGGCCGCGGCATGGACCGGCTGGCGCCGCGCCGAGGACGCGCTGGCCGAGGCACGGCTCGCGGTCGAGCATCTCGCCGAACTGGCTGCGCTCGAACCGCAGGCGGGCGAGGAAGCGCGGCTCGCCGAAACACGCGCCGACATGCAGAAGGGCGAGAAGCTGTCGGGCGATCTGGAAGAATTGCGGCACCTGTGGGAAGGCTCGGATTCGCCGCTCGCATCGCTGCGCGTCGCCGCGCGCCGGCTCGACCGGATTGCCCCCGAGCACCCGCTGCTGGCCGAAGCGCTGGCGGCGCTCGACCGCGCGGTAATCGAAGCCGGCGAGGCCGAAGACAAGCTCGAGGCGGCCGCCGAGGCACTGGTCCACGACCCCGCCGCGCTCGAAGCTGCCGAAACGCGGCTCTTCGAACTGCGCGCGCTGGCACGCAAGCATCGCTGCGAGGTCGACGAACTGCCCGAACTGATGCGCGACATGCGCAGCCGGCTCGAGAGCATCGAGGGCAGCGAGGCGCAGCTCGACGCGCTCGAAGCTGCGGCCAAGGATGCGGGCGCGCGCTATCGCAAGGAGGCGGAGGCGCTGCACGATGCGCGTCTGGCCGCCGCCGCGCGGCTCGATAAGGCGGTGGCGGGCGAGCTGGCGCCGCTGAAACTCGATGCCGCGCGTTTCCGCACTGCAGTCACGCAATTGCCTGAAGAGCGCTGGGGCGCCGCAGGCATCGATACGGTCGAATTCCTCATCGCCACCAATCCCGGCGCCGATTTCGCGCCGCTCGCGAAGATCGCCAGCGGCGGCGAACTGTCGCGCTTCATCCTCGCGCTCAAGGTCGCGTTGGCCGAGCATGGCGGGGCGGCGACGGTGATCTTCGACGAGATCGACCGCGGTGTCGGCGGCGCGGTGGCCTCCGCGATCGGCGAACGGCTCGCGCGGCTCTCGGCTGACGGGCAATTGCTCGCGGTGACGCACAGCCCGCAGGTCGCCGCGCGCGGGCGCACGCATTACATGATCGCCAAATCGAGCCAGGGCACGGTGACCAAGACCGGCGTGGTCCTGCTCGACGAGGCCGGCCGCCAGGAAGAGATCGCGCGCATGCTCAGCGGCGCCGAGGTCACCCCCGAGGCGAGGGCGCAGGCGGACCGGCTGCTGGAAGGGGCTTAGAGTGCCGACCGACATCACCGAGGCTGAGGCCGCCAACGAATTGATGCGGCTGGCGCGGCAGATCGCGAAGCACGACCGGCTTTATCATGCCGAGGACGCGCCCGAGATTACCGACCAGGAATATGATGCGCTGGTGCGGCGCAATGCCGAACTGGAGGCAGCGTTTCCGCATCTGGTGCGTGACGATTCGCCCAGCCGCAGGGTGGGCCACACCGCCACCACCTCGCCGCTGAGCAAGGTGACGCACGAGGTTCGCATGATGAGCCTCGACAATGCCTTCAATGCGGAGGAGGTCGAGGATTGGGTCGCGCGCGTGCGGCGCTTCCTGTCTCTGTCCGATGGCGATCCGGTGGCGTTTACGGCGGAAGACAAGATCGACGGGCTGTCCTGCTCACTGCGTTATGAGAAGGGCAAGCTGGTGCGTGCAGCGACGCGCGGCGATGGGCAGGTGGGCGAGGACGTGACGGCCAATGTCGCGCATATCGCCGACATTCCGCAGCAATTGCCCGGCGATGCGCCCGAGGTGTTCGAGATCCGCGGCGAGGTCTATATGGGGCGCGCCGATTTCCAGGCGCTCAACACGCGGTTGATGGATGACGCGCGCGCCGCGGCGGAGGAAAAGGGCGAGGAATTCGACCCGGCCAAGGTCCGCCAGTTTGCCAACCCGCGCAATGCCGCCGCGGGATCGCTGCGGCAGAAGGACGCCGAGGTCACCGCGCAGCGCCCGCTCAAGTTCTGGGCGCATGGCTGGGGCGCAGCCTCCGATGTGCCGGGCGAAACGCAGGAAGAAGTGGTCCGCGTGATCGAGTGCTGGGGCGTCCCCGTGTCGCCGCTTTTCGCGCGGTTCGACGATGCCGCCGCGATCCTCGCGCATTACGAAACCATCGCCGCCGCGCGCCCCGACCTGCCCTATGAAATCGATGGCGTGGTCTACAAGCTCGACCGAATCGACTACCAGCAGCGCCTCGGTTTCGTCGCCAAGGCGCCGCGCTGGGCGCTGGCGCATAAATTCCCCGCCGAGCAGGCCGAGACCACGCTCGAGAGCATCGATATCCAGGTCGGGCGGACGGGCAAGCTGACCCCGGTCGGGCGGCTCGCCCCGGTCCTCGTCGGCGGTGTGACGGTGACCAATGTTACGCTGCACAATCGCGACGAGATCGAACGGCTGGGCGTGCGCCCGGGCGACCGCGTGGTGGTCCAGCGTGCGGGCGATGTTATTCCACAGCTTGTGGATAACCTCACGCCCGAGGTGGAGCGCGAGGCCTTCCACTTCCCCGACCATTGCCCCGAATGCGGCAGCGAGGCGGTGGCGGAAGAGGGCGAGGTCGATGTGCGTTGCACAGGCGGTCTTATCTGTCCCGCGCAACGCACGGAAAGGCTTAAGCATTTCGTCAGCCGCGGCGCGCTCGACATCGATGGCCTGGGCGAGAAGACGATCGACCAGTTCTTTGCGCTCGGCTGGCTCGAAAGCCCCGCCGACATCTTCCGTCTGAAGCAGCGGCGCGCGGACATTCTTGCGCTCGACGGGTGGAAGGAACGCTCTGTGGATAATCTGTTGGGATCTGTGGAAGCGCGCCGTGAACCCGATGCCGCGCGGCTGCTGTTCGGGCTGGGTATCCGCCATGTCGGCGCGGTCACTGCGCGCGACTTGATGAAGGGCTTGGGCGATATTCGCCAGCTGCCCCAAAAGGCTGCCGAATTCCGGACCTATTGCCTCGAACACCCGCGCGCCGAGGGCGAGAAGGAAAGCCCGTTCAACACGCGCATGGTCGAAGCGGTGAAGCGCATCTTCGAGGTCCGCACCGACGGGATCGGCACTGCGGTGGGCCAGGCGCTGGCCGATTTCTTCCACGAAGAGCACAACTGCAGCGTGTGGGACGATTTGATCGGCGCGGCTCCGGGCGAGGGAGTGGTCGAACCACAGCGCTACGAAGTCGAGACGCGTGACAGCCCGGTCAGCGGCAAGACGGTGGTGTTTACCGGCAAGCTCGAGACGATGAGTCGCGACGAGGCCAAGGCGCAGGCCGAACGGCTGGGCGCCAAGGCCAGCGGCTCGGTCAGCGCCAAGACCGATCTGCTGGTTGCGGGGCCGGGCGCGGGCAGCAAGCTGAAGAAGGCCGCCGAACTCGGGATCGAGGTGGTGGACGAGGCCGGCTGGGCCGAAATCGTCAAGGCGGCCGGCTGACATGCTCGAGCAGACCCACCAGCAGGCGCTGCGCATTGCCGATCTGCTGCGTCGGCGCGGCGAGAAGGTCGCGGTGGCCGATGGCGCTACCGGCGGGCTGGTCGCGGCCTCGCTGCTGACCGTGCCCGGCGCGCTCGACTTTTTCGTTGGAGGCGGAGTGGTCTATTCCTTCCGCGCGCGCGACGTGCTGTTCGACCTGCCGCGCGATGTCTATGCCGGAATGCGCGGGGCAAGCGAGGATTATGCGCTGCTGCAGGCGCGCGCGATCCGCGACAATTTCGGTGCGCAATGGGGGCTGGCCGAAAGCGGCTCGGTCGGCGGATCGAACCACCCCAGCGGTGCCCCCGCCGGGCGTAGCTGTGCGGCGGTGGTCGGGCCCGACGGTTTCGAATTCGTCCGGGTGACTGAGACCGGCAGCGATGAGCGGATCGCCAATATGGAAGCCTTTACGCGCGCCGCGCTGCAGACGCTGGAAGACGCGCTGCGCGGCTGATCAGCCGCTTGGCATGATGTGGATCTCGCGCACATCCGCGCTGCGCGGCTGCGACAGCGCGAAGACCACCGCATTGGCGACATCGTCGGGCTGGATCTTGTCGGGCTTGGGCTCGTCGAAGAAGGGCGTGTCGACCATTCCTGGGGTGATCAGCGTGCAGCGGCCGCCCCATTCGCGCATTTCCTCCGCCAGATTGCCCGCGAGCCCCTGCACGAACCATTTGGTCGCGCCGTAGACCGAACCCTTCATGTGATCGCGCCCGGCCTTCGAGCCGGTGACCACGAAATGTCCCTTCGTCTTGCGCAGATGCGGCAGCGTGGCATGCGCGGTGGTGAGCACGGCGAACACGTTGAGATGGATCATCGCGTGCCAGTCATCGGGATCGCCCTGCTCGATGCCGGGGCTGGAGGAACCCTTGCCCGCATTGGCATAGACCGCGTCGAGGCCGCCGAAACGCTCGACCGTCTTGCCAACCGCGTCGCGAAGCTGGTCGCGTTCGGTGATGTCGCAGGGCAGTGCCAGCGCGGCGTCGCCCAGTTCGGCGGCCAGCTTTTCGAGCTCGTCCCGCGAGCGGGCGAGCAATGCCACCTGCCATCCGGCTTTCACGGCAGCGCGGGCTGTGGCGGCGCCGATGCCGCTCGAGGCACCGGTGATGAGAAGCGTCTGGGTCATGATCGGTCCTTGTCTGTCCTTGCTCCGTCACAGCGCGTCGGCGCAGGCGAAGTTCCGCGTGCGGTCATGTCGATCCTGTCCTCGCATCGCGCGCCGCAACGGGTTATGCAGGGACCACAGGGGCTTGGCAGGGGGATACGCCATGATCGGGAGCAATCTGAGCCGCCGCGAGCGCGCGGCCGACGCACGCGCCATCGGGACCGAGGGAAAACGCTGGATCCGTTCGTGGATCAACGTCTTCCGTTGCGAGACCGAGGCACGCATTCCGCAGGACGAGGCGGCGCTGCAACGGCTGGTGTGCGAGGGACGCTACAGCTGCGTGGGGCAGTCGCATTCCTACAATGGTGTGCAGGTGGTGCCCGGCGTCACCGCGATGCTGATGCGCGAGGGCGGGTTGAAGACGCTCGCCTACGACCCTGCCAGCGAGACGGTGCGCGTGGGCGCCTCGGTCTCGGTACGCGAACTCAAGCTGTTCCTGCGCGACGGGCACGGCCGCGGACTGCTCAATTCGGGCAATTACATGGAACAGTCGGTCATCGGCGCGCTGGCGACGGGGACGCACGGCTTCGGCCCGCGCGCGGTGATGGCCGACAGCGTGGTCGAGCTGACCTTTCTCGACGGCAAGGGCCGGCGCGTCACGCTGCGGCGTGGCGATCCCGATTTCGCGCATGTCGCGCTGTCCTTCGGCACGATCGCGCCGATCGTCGAACTGGTGCTCGAGACCAAGCCGCTCGAACCCTACGTCTCGGTCAGCTCGATGAGCCGCCTGTCCAAGCTGGCCGAGCTCAAGCAGGGCGCGATCGCGGCCAACTGGGCAGTGATGCCCTATACCGACCCCGAAGACCCGGTGATCATGCTGCATGCGCTGGCCGAATGCGACAAGGGAGTGGAACCGACCGCGCATCCCGAGGCCAAGGGCGGCGGCGGGCATTTCGCCAAGTGGTTTCTCAAGCATTACTACAAATTCGACCGTTTCCTGCCGTGGTTTCGCCGGCCGATGCAGCGCTTTATCGACTGGCTCGACCTCAAGCAGAGCGAGCGCGTGGTGACCGACCCGCAGGATCTCGATTACCTCTACGATCCCAAGCCGGGGCTGAAGGAAAACCGCGCGCCGAGCATCACCCGCGGGCTCTTCTCGACCACCTATACGGGGTACAATCTCGCCTTTTTCGTCCCGCTCGAGAAGGCCCCTGCGGTGGTAAAATTCATCATCCGCGAAGCCGATGCGCTGCGCGACCTGGGCTTCTATCTCAAGGGCATCATCTCGGTGCGCGAACTGCCCGGCACCGCCGGGCCGGTCTTCGCTGCCAATGCGCGCCAGCCAATGGCGGCGATCGACCTGTTCGCCGATCCGCGCGACTATGCCTGGCTCGAACGGTTGCAGCGTCTCGTGATGCATTACGAACCCGACACGCGCCCGCATTTCGGCAAGAGCGCGCTGGGTCCCGATTTCCGCGCAGCGCTGAACGGCGACGGGCAGGACCATCTCGAACAGCTGATGGACATATACACGCGGCATTTCCCGCAGGGGAACCTGATGTTCTCCGAGCGCGTGCGTGCGATGCTCGATGTCGGGCAGCCGCTGGCGGGCGAGAGCGCGGCGGATGCGGGCCTCGCCTGACAGCGCCTGCGGAACCGGCGCGACGCAGCGCGTTGATAGCATGTGTCGCACCCGCTCCGCTTCCTCCTCCTGGCGTTACCCGTCCTGCTGCTCGCGCTGCTCACTGTCTGGCTTCCGCGAGTGGGTGACAGCGCACGCGACCCGCTGGTCGAACAGGCAAGCGAGGCGGTCGAAGCCGCGCCGCTGACGCCGGAGCAACGGGCACTCGATCAAGCGGTCAGCCGGATCGGCGGGACCTTCGACGGGCATGTCGGCATCGCGGTGCGTGATATCGAGGGCGGACGCACGCTGCATTTCAACGGGCTCGAGCTGTTCCCGCAGCAAAGCGTGAGCAAGCTATGGGTGGCGATGACCGCGCTCGACGAGGTTGACGCGGGGCGGCTCGATCTGTCCGAAATGGTCGCGATCCGCACCGCCGACCTGACCGTGTTCCACCAGCCTATCCGCGACATCGTGCGCCGTGACGGCAGTTTCTCCAGCGACTATGCCGAGCTGATCGAGCGCGCGATTACCGAGAGCGACAACACCGCCAACGACCGCCTGCTACGGCGGGTGGGCGGCGCGGAAGCGGTGCAGGACTTTCTTGACACGCACGGGCTGGCAAGCATCCGTTTCGGGACCGACGAACGCAGCAAGCAGAGCGCGATAGCCGGTCTCGAATGGCGCCAGTCCTATGCGCAGGGCCCCGCCTTCTTCGACGCGCGCGACCGCGTGGACGAGGCCGCACGGCGCGAGGCCTTCGAAAGCTACTTGGCGGACCCGATCGACGGGGCACCCCCGGTTGCGCTGGTCGAGGCGCTGGCGCGGTTGCAGCGCGGTGAATTGCTGTCAGCGGGATCGACCGGCCTGCTGCTGGGCACGCTGGCGCGAACCAAGAGCGGGCCGCAAAGGCTCAAGGCGGGCGCGCCGGAGGACTGGATCGTACGCCACAAGACCGGCACCGGGCAGTTCTTCGAGGGCGAACAATCGGGCTACAACGATATCGGCCTGTTCACCGCGCCGAGCGGGCGCAGCTATGCGATAGCGGTGATGATCGCACGGACCCGCGAACCTACTCCGGTGCGGATGGAGATGATGCAGCAGGTGGTACGTGCGGTGGCGCGCTACGAGGCGAAGCGCGCTCCCGTACCTGCATCCCGGCCGGATGCAGCGATCGACTGACTGTCGACGCCGGGCTCCGGCACCCATTTCATCACGCCCCCTGCCAGCGGGGTCCAGCGGCCCATGGCGATGCCCGCATGGGCGAGGGTATCGCCGACCCACTGGTTGCAGGTGTTGGCCAGCGTGTAGCGGCCGAGCGCGTCGTAATTGAGCGCGCCTTGTTCGAAACTCCGATAGGTTCGCCGCGTTTCTCCCGGCGCGAGCGGGGGGAGGGCGGCTTCGATCCGCTCGACCAGCCGCGCATATTCCGCCGGGCGCAGCCGCAAGGGGCGGTGATATTCGGATGGTGCGGGACGCACGTAGTGGCCCACGCGCATCAACCCGTCACCGCCTTGCAGTGCGATGCGCAGTGCCGTGCGCGCTTCCAGATCGGCCCAGGTCGGCGTGTTTAAGAAAACCTCTTTCTCACCCCAGCCGCGTCGGCATTTGCCCGTCAGCCCGTGGTCGACCGGCGGAAGGGAAAGTCTCGCGCCAGTCCTTGACCGAGGTGTTCACGGGCATGACGATGCCGGTGTGGATGCCATTGGTTTCGACCATGATGGTGATACCCGCGGCAGGGGGTGTCCAGTCGGCGTTGCGCGGCAGGCTGCTACCGATCCACGCGGCGAGCAGGAACAACGCAAGGGCGGCAGGCGGCAGCGCGAACAGCGTGGTCAGCCAGCGCCGCCAGCGGATCACCGCACGCGGCTCTTGCGCAGCCACAGGATTGACCAGTCACCGTTGATCAGTCGCCGCGAGAGCCGAAAACCGAGTGCGCGATAGGCGCGGCGCACGCGCGGCTCCTGCGTCTCGAGCAGCCCCGCGAGCAACAAATTGCCCCCCGGTGCGATGGCCTGCGCGAAGGACGGGGCCAG
>JACLAD010006361.1_pt1 | contig 18301 bp, 11 predicted proteins | sample 8027901 | NCBI WGS metagenome assembly JACLAD01 (sample SAMN15725071, study PRJNA655200) | protist metagenome | isolation source: fluorescence activated cell sorting (FACS) single amplified genomes of... | place: Spain: Blaines Bay Microbial Observatory, Mediterranean Sea | collected 2016-07-05 | reverse complement strand
GCGGGGAGCGACCTGTTAGAATGGTGGTGGTGGCACCATAGTATTAGTAGGAAAACAGACCATGAAGGAAAACTAGGAATGATGACGTCAAAGTGGTTTGTTTTGTGTTGTTTGAGTGGTATTCCAGTATTCTTGGGGTATTTTTTTTCTGGATTATTCCAAAGACTTTATCGATTAACGGGTGAGCAAGTTGGTCAGGATAAGAAAGATCGAGATGTGATTCGATTAGGTATGCTTGGAGCATCTTTTATTGGAAAAGCTGCCGTGGTTTGGCCTGCAAGAAAGTCGAAACGGGTTATGATTCAGGCTGTGGCTAGTCGTAGTCTTAAAAAGAGTAAAGATTATGCAAAAAGATGTGGAATACCCGTGGCGTATGACTCGTATGACCAACTCTTGAACGATCCTTTGATTGACGCGGTTTACATAAGCCTACCCACACAACTACACTTTGAGTGGGGAATGCGCGCAATGAAAGCAGGAAAGCATGTTTTACTTGAGAAACCACTTGGTTTAAATAGAATCGAAATAGGAAGACTTTTTGAGCAGGCGAGGAACTCTAAGGTTGTGCTCCAAGAAGCTATGCATTACCGATCGCATCCCGCTGGGAAACGAGTGCGCGAGATCGTTGACAGCGGTGAATTGGGCGACGTAATTGGTGCCAAAGTAGATTTTTTACATTTTGACAAAAACGCTTACTTAAAAAGTGTCCCAACGAACAACATAATGTGGAAAATGATGGATCGGTGGATTTATTGTGTTGACACCTTGCGGTTTTTTCTTGCGTCGGAGGTTTTCGAGAACACTGTGGCTAGTTTTGGGCAAGGTGGCTGGCATATATCAGCAAGTTTTACGATGAAAAGGACGAGGAACTCTGGTGAAAAATTGTTTCGGGTCTCGTTCGATACAGATTCCACGAGACTGCGGCCGTTGCCTGCATGGGATTTTTATGTTGAAGGAACCAAAGGAAAGTTGTACTTTCAAAATTTCAACATGCCGTTTATATATCACCGCATCGTTGTAACCAGTAACGAAGGAAGTGAGCGAACCGAGACTTTGTATGGGAACGGTGAGTCTACTTTTGAGCACCAGTTGGAGAATTTCGTCGATATGTTGAAAGCTGGGCCGCCAAGTAACGAGGAAGAGAACACGAGAAGAAACTATGACGCTGTGCATTCGATAATTGATTCGTTCCCTGCCAAGTACAAAGCTGCCTTCTTCGACAATGTCAACTGACTTACGATTTTTTATGTACATTATTTTTTACAAGTAATTTCCTGTGCGGCTTTCAAGATGTGGTCAGTGTCGCATGGGGCGCACGTAAATTGTCCTTGAGCAAAACCGTTCTGACCTCCGCCACGGCCGCCAGCGTCTTTACCAAATTTACTTTCGAGGTTTTCGAACAAGTTGCGGAGAAGGTTGCCTGCGTGCACATCTTTCAACTTTGAACAGCAGACTACACTTTGAGAAGAAACGACAATGTGTATCTTGTTCGGTTGGTCATCTAGTACTTGGTTTGCAAACGTCTGTAGTGCTCGCTGCAATTCTTTTTTCGACCCAACTTGACAGTCCATTTCATGAACAGAAATGTGATCATCGTGGGCTGCGGGATCACTGCACTTTTGTTTTGCGAGCTCTAGTTGTAACGTTTGGACTTGCTTTTCAAGCTCTCGAACTTGGGAAACAAGTTTTTCAACGTCGCGCACGATGCCAGATGTATTTTTCCGGCGAAGCACTGTCGCGATTTGGTTTACCGACGACACTTGTTCTTGTAGCCACTGTCCGGCTGACGCACCGGCAACCGCCTCAATGCGTCTCGTCCCTGAAGCAACAGAAGATTCCGAAAGTATTTTGAACGGGAACACCTGGCTGGTGGAGCTCACGTGTGTGCCCCCGCATAATTCTGCCGAGCGTGAGGTCTTATACGTGTTTCCTCCTGGATCCTCTATTGAAACAACTCTCACAGCATCTTGGTCATACTTTTCATCAAATTGCATGAGGCAATTGAGCTTTTTCGCCTCGTCGAGATTCATTTCTTTGATATCTACTTGGATATTTTCCAACGCAAACGAGTTGACACACTTTTCAATTTCAGCGAGCTAAATCCACAAACAAAACAAAAAAGCCAAAAATGTTAGTAAACTTTTCTTCCCGAATCCCTTTTTCATAAACTAGTTATTCGTGCCTCGTCTCTTCAAAAAGGCCGGTGAGCAGTGGCCTTCAATCCAAGCCGAGATTCGTTTTGATATAGCGACCATTTCCTTAAGACATCTTGACATGAGAGTGTGACAAGCGCTTTACACACTAGTGGTGCTTTCCTTTCCTTCCCTTCGCCCCCCCGGTTAAAAACAACTTACCTCTTGGACACTGATTGGTCGTGGATGAGTAAAATCAAAGCGTAGACGCGTATCATTTACGAGCGATCCGGCTTGCATGACTTGCTCCCCTATCACGGCTCGAAGCGCGGCATGCAAAAGATGCGTCGCTGTGTGGTGCACTTGGCATCCGAGTCTACGACTCTTGTCAACTTGTGCGCTCACAATGTCACCTTGATTGAGTTCAGGATGCGTACCAACGTTGATAAGCAACCCGATGCATTCTTTGGACAGTCGTTGTGTTGAAACGACTGGGTAATTACGTTGCCCGACACTAACAACACCTTGGTCGCATTCTTGGCCGCCTCCAGTAGGATAAAATGGACATGGAGAAATCGATATCCACTGAAGCTCGCCATCCATTACTGGGGCAACGTTGGTAACAGTAGCGTTGGTTTCAACGAGATTCGTATAGCCCGTAAACAAGTTGCTTGATGCCCACTTGGGACTCTCCGTTTGATGCGAAAATGACGAACCCGATTCCGAACGGTGCCGTTGTTCAACCATGAGCTGATCAAATTTATCAATATCCACATATAGGCCCCTTTCTCGTGCGGCATCTCGAGTCAACTCGACGGGGAACCCAAAAGTGTCGTACAGCTGAAAAACGGTCGCAGGGTCCAGCTCCTTGCCAACAGAATTCCCCAACGCCGCGTCCAAGATCCGGCTACCTTTGTCAAGGGTTTTGAAGAACGCCTCTTCCTCGCCTCGCAAGACTGCACTCACAGCAGCCTTGCGTTCATCCAACTCAGGAAAAGTTTCACCAAAATATTCTGCAATCGCTGGCAAGAGCGAGTCCAAAACTGGTTCGCGACAACCTGCACGATGGGCAAAACCAGTAGCCCGTCGAATTATTTTACGCAGTATGTAGCCTCTTCCAACTGCTCCAGGTGCAACACCATCTGCTACCAGACAAGCTGCTGCGCGTGCATGGTCTGCTACTACTCGCTGCGGGAACCCGGTTTTCAAAAACTCTTCGTTGGTCGCTGAACGCATCATAAAGTCGTGCGCGCTCGAAACTAGAGGTGCGAAAACATCCGTCTCCCAGTTGTTTTCCACCCCTTGGAGAACTGAGGCTACCCTTTCGAGACCCATGCCAGTATCCACGCACGGTACAGGGAGCTTTCCCAATGAGCCGTCGCTTCCAGAGAGAAACTGCATGAACACCAGATTCCAAATCTCCAGAGGTTCGTCATGACCCGGAACTTTCACAAATATCTCTGTACAGGGCCCGCATGGAAGGTTGGGCTCGTCCCCCATCGACCAAAAATTCTCTTGAGCATCCTTTCTCAAAACTGGTACATGGTTTTCTTCTTTCGAAAGAATGCTTTTCCATAACTTTTCACTCTCAACATCTTGTTCGAATACGGTCACTAAAAGCTTGTCGCTAGGAATTTCCAGCTCCTTGCGAATAAAATCCCACGCAAGAACGATACTTTCTTCCTTAAAGTATTGACCGAAAGAAAAATTCCCCATCATTTCAAACAACGTGTGATGCCTTGGTGTAAATCCAACGTTATCCAGGTCGTTATGTTTCCCTCCAGCTCGAAGACATCTTTGTACACTAGTTGCACTCTGAAACGTCGGTTTCACATTACCAAGAAAAAAGTCTTTAAATTGGTTCATTCCCGCATTAGTAAACAACAAAGATCCATCGTTCCCATCGGGTATTAAGGAAGACGACTTGACCACCTGATGTCGGTGTTGAAGTGAAAAATAATCAACAAAACGTTGACGAATTGCTCTCGCACTATTCACCTTTGTTATTCCTTTCATCATGTACGTATATATGTATCTATCTATCCAATCTATCTGTCTATTTCTTTATAAACATCATACAATCAAGCAATCAATCATTCATTCATTCATTCATTCATTCATTTAAATTTAAAAATGATTTCTTTTTGATTTTCTTTCTTTTTTTTCTCGAAATTGCGTGGTCGACAAATCAGACTCACAGACTCTCTCTCCCATCGACCTGTACTGTGCCAGACATCTTCATTGTTGGCAGACAGGTTGGAAGGTTGGGTGGATGGCTGGTGGTACTGGTACTATTACTATGGTTGGTACTGGTACAACCACCATATGTACTAGTCAAGTCATCTCTCTTACCATAATGGGGGGACCTTGGGGACTGACTTGAGTCAAGCTTTTTGGCTGCTGGCGGCTGGCTGCGCTGATCTATTCAGCCGCAGGCAGACCAAGAGCCCCTCTAGGGAGCAAGGCCGGGGCCCAAGGCCGGGGCCCCCGGGAGCGGTTACTTCTAGAAAAAAGGGGGAAAGAGAAGAATGGACCCGTCCGCGTCCTTTGACACTCTCTCTTTCTTGCAATCTCATCGACATCGATGAAGGATATGTTAGCATGGATCAAGGGAGTTCGTTCCTCCCTGCTTGGAAGTAAAAAGATCGAAGTGAAAATTTGAAATAGAACGATTTAAATTTATTTATCGTGAAGAAAGTGACGTTGGTATCGATAGAAACTTACCGGCAGATTCCAATAAAGACAAGAATAATATGAATGAAATAAACGGGTTTGTAGAAGACGATCAAGTGGAAGGGTCTTTTGAATCGGAACGAAGGTCTCAGACTGGGGGGGGGAATTATGGTCACTTTGACGAGATTGAACTATTCGTTCCTGGAAGGGTGTGTCTTCTCGGGGAGCATACCGACTGGAGCGGAGGGTTTAGAAGGTTTAATAAGGAGATTGTTCCTGGGGCGACACTTGTTACTGGGACAAATACGGGAATCTTTGCTAAAGTGAGAAAGCATCCATCCAAGCTGATTATAACAAGCACTGATAACGATGGATCTCGGAAAAGCGTTGAAATTTCGATGGACCTAAAGTCGTTGTTGCAGGTAGCACAAGAAGGAGGGCATTGGTCTTATGTTGCAGGTGTAGCGTACAAAATGCTTGAAGAAAATAGGATAGGGGGCTTGGTCTTGAATAACTTTAGGACAACTCTGCCACTAAAAAAGGGGTTGTCGTCAAGTGCAGCCATCTGTGTTTTGACAGCAAGAGCCCTAAATAAGTTGTACGATTTGAGGCTTACGGTTCGTGGGGAAATGGAGTATGCATATCAAGGCGAGTTAGTAACTCCGTCTCAGTGCGGTCGATTGGATCAAGCGTGTGCATTTGGGAGTAGCCCTGTTCTAATGAGATATGATGGAGAGTTCACCTCTGTGGAGAAGCTACCGTTGGCCGTAGAGTTGCATTTTGTAGTTGTAGATTTGTGCGCTGAAAAGTCGACAGTGAAAATCCTGCAAGATTTGCAAAGTGCGTATCCTTTTGCAACAACGGAGGCTCATCGTAACCTACACAAGTGTTTTGGCAAATTGAACCAGGAAATCATTGAAAGTGCAATGCAAGTGCTGACGACGAGTCCTGATTCCCCACAAGGCGAGGAGAAAGCGCGAGAAGCACTCGGGGCATTGTTAAATAAGGCCCAAGAAAATTTTGACCAGTTTGCCGCGGCAGTATGCCCATCTCAATTGACAGCACCAATTTTGCACAAGTGCCTTGGTTTTCCAGCACTCCAAGGTCTAATTTATGGTGGTAAATGCGTCGGGTCAGGTGGCGATGGAACGGCCCAGCTTTTGTGTAAAAATTCGGATGCTCAGAATGAAGTGGCACGTATTATCAAGGAGCAGTTGGGTATGCACCCAATGCTGCTCACGATGAGTCCTAGCAGCAGGATTCGGACAGCAGTGATTCCCGCGGGTGGGTTCGCGGGAAGTTTATTCCCTGGTAGTTACGGCTGTAAAGCGGAGATGTTTCCAATTCTAGACCCAAGTGATGGTCTGTGTAAGCCGTTAATCTTGTGTACTGTGGAAATGCTATTAGGTGCGGGCATCGATCGCGTTATACTAATGGTGCAATCGGAGGATCTTGGTCAATTTCAGCGACTTTTTAAGGAAGAACCGAGCATTGCTCACAAGGCCCGTTTGCCTTTGGGTAAACAAAAATCGTATTCACGTAGACTAGTAGATATGGGCCGCCATGTCGAGTTTGTGGTACAAGGAAAGCAAGCTGGGTTCGGCCATGCGGTGTATTGTGCACGTGAGAACGTTGGTGAAAATCCGTTTTTGCTAGTGCTTGGTCACCATATGTATCTATCAGGGCAAGGGGGTCGATCGTGTGTGGAACAGATTCTTGACGCACATACGAGACTTGGGACGAACATAATTGGCCTCAAGCGAACGAGAGTGGAGGATGTGACGAGATTTGGGACGGTGACCGGTTCGTTGGAAGAAGACATCATAACGGTGACCAAAGTTGTGGAGAAACCACGTGTAGAATTCGCTCAAGCCAATCTGCGCATCGCGGGGCTGGATGAAAACTTCTTCGCGACCGCGTTCGGCATGTATGCTCTTGACAGTGCGATCTTCGACATTTTAAAAGATCATGTATCGTTCGACCTTCGCTCTGGTGAGAACAGCGAAATTGCTTTCACTCCAGCCCTCGACAAGCTACGAGAAGAAAGTAGCTTGCAAGGAATAATAATCGATGGGGAACGCCTGGCGATCAACAACCCCAAGACTTTTATCGAAACAAATTACCGTTTATTACAGCTGTCCGAGAGGCAAAGCAAAACATCCTAAAATAATAAAATAGTCTGGCTATCTAGTCTAGGAGGAGCCAGACGACATGCCCGACATAGAGAATGCTGAAGATAGCGTAGTACTCGCGGCATCCGTAGCACGCTTTTTCAAAACATCCAAGAGCGATTTTTCTCCACCCACATCTTCGCTGAGGTTGAATGCGTCAGCATACCGCGGATTGGCGAGAATGTTGTATGAAGTAATGCCACGAAAAGCGCCAAGGTCGGTGGCCTGTTGGAATGTCATTTGCCTTTCGTCTTGATATGGGTTTGCCGATGCTTCCAAGTTGACCCCAGAGAAACAGTACGCGAAAACTTTATATAAAACCCGTGCGACGCGGTCGAAAAGTTTGACAAACACGGCAAAGTTGGACAACAATCGATACAGAACAAGAAGAAGCAACAGGAGCAGGTTTGGAATGGACGCGTCGCGGGTGAACCTGTCTTGGACGGCTAGACCAAACTCGGTGAGACCAGTGGTGCTGTTGCTGTCGATTAGCTCAAGGTCTTCAGGAGCAACACCCACGCTATTGGAAAACGTCTCAAGAAGGCCTAGTCGATTTTGGGAAGGATCAAGTGGAAACATAAAAGGGCTGGAAAGCATCCAAATACCAAACAAAAGATGAATCACTGCTGCATAATGAAGTACGGAGTTTGCCCACATGCCCAGCTTTGTGGAAAATTGCGCTGGCGTGCGCGTGACCTTGGTGAAGAAGTACTTGTCTACCCAGTATGTAAGAAACGCTGACACCGCACCAGCAGCGTACAGGATTGGTATACCTGTACTGTATGTCATGATTAAAAAGCACATCATCGTAACCTGTGAAATGCGGTACGATAGCACGAAGTCCGGTCCGAGGTACATCTCGTTCAGCTCGCTCTGGGAAATCGGTTTGTGGAACACACGGTACATTGTATTAACCGTGGCCAAAAACAAAGGGTAAATGTGCGGCGCAAACACATTGAGAAACGTGATTAAAATGATCTCCGTGCCAACTACTCGGTACCATTCCTGGCTGAAATCAACAAAAGTTCCCGAACCAAAATATTCATCTGCCGCGCTTGAAAACGTGGTTCCAACTAGTGCAGCCAAATCAGCGTTGACAATTAAGACAACAATCGCAGTGTTTAGATATGTTGCGACAAATAGGCGCTGAAGAATAGCCATTTCACGGCTCAAGATAGAGCCGTATTTCATGTAAAACCCGGTCCCCGTGAGCACGAAGAACATTAAAGTATTCAACAGCAACGTTGCAAACGATACCGCAGCCTGGATTCCGTACCCTTTGTTCTTATCTGCCAAGTAGGATGCACAAACGCCGTCAGTTTCGAACAACTCGGAACTTGTCGTCGTGCCTTGATTAGGAAACGAGAATCCCGTCGGGTTGAGTTCGTTCTCACACAAACAATTAAGCAGTGATAACCCAGGGCTGTTGGATATTTCGTACTCCGGTCTGGCCGCTACCACTAGGAGAGCATCGTCCAACGTGAGGTTGCCCGAAAACTGGCCGTCACAAATAGTATCAACTGAATTACCCGTCGAAGCGAATGTATCAACGATGTTCTTTGACAATTTGTAAGGCTCGCTCACATAATTTACGGCTGCTGTGGCTATTAATAGCACCATGATGATTCCCAGGGACACCATTCTACGAAGCCCGCGAGACCATTTGGTCACTTCGTTGTTTTCCCAGAGCAGCGTCGATGGTGGGGGGGCTCCTTTCACCGATAACGGGTGCTTCCCGCGGAGCCGCAACTCTTTGGTCTGCTGAAACTGAAACAGTAGACGTTTGTAGATCTTCAAGCAACGCACTCGATCACGCTGTGTTTCAAATGTCACAAACGCAAACATTGCACTGCCATCTTTTATACGCATCTCAGTCTTATCGTCCATTTTCACAATCTTTTGGTACACCTTTTCGTAATTCTCCACCGCCTTGCCCAGCTGTTCAGCCGGCGCTCCTTTTTTCTCAAGATATTTACGATAAGCATCCAGGCGCGCGACCTTTTTAATCAATTTCCCCCGTTTCACGCACAAGCTAATCGAATTACCAGTGTCTTGCACCAACTGTACATCGGCTACTGACGCGCGCAACAGATCCTCAAAATGGTGCCGGATTTCCTCAGTTCTAGTGTCTTTGGGTAACCCTTTCACCATAATACTATACGACTCCACCTTGAGCACCGACGTGGCAAACTTACGCTCCTCGATTTTCAAGAAACGCCCCGTAATCGTCAAAAATACAAGGAACGCCAGCACAGTGAATGCGTCAACTGCGCCGTAATAGAAAACCAAACTCCCTGTATCAAGTTCGCAAGCGGGGTCGCAGATACCCGGAAAATACATCGAGTAAACTTGCGTTTCGATCTGCTGGGTGGTCGCATTCACTGACTGCAACCGGTACAAGTTACCCACTGTCGTCTGGACAATAGGTAAAAGCATATTATCAAAGTAATCCCCCGCAGCTACATTGAAAAACATTACTGGTAATTGAATTAAAGACAACACCGTATACATAGCCCCAAGTAGCTTCAACCACTTGAAATAGGACGAGATACCAGGCCCAAACCGTATCAAATCCGTCGATTTTTGATCGAATTCCATTGGTCTTTCTCCATTCACGTTTTTCTTTTGTTTACTTCTACATGCAAAACAGCATTTACAATAGCAATTTGGCCTTATCCAAGCTCCTGTTTCCATATTGAAAAAACTAAGTGGCTTTCCATCAACACCTTTAGGGTGATGCCGGGAACGGTACGCAATAGCCAACTCTTTTTGCGGCCTTGAATATTCACCTCGGAGATCTAAATTTAAATGAGGGACATCTCGAGCCTGAAGTTCAGCAACTTCATGACCAGGTTCCCCAAGAGCTTCATTTTCTTCCTTGCTCAAATGCGTCTGTTCGACAACTGAGGAGCCAAGACCACCAAAACGTTCGGGCAGAATCTCCACTTGCACTGTATCTGGATTGCTATCAGTATTAGCAGCTACCGTGCTAGGTTCAGACGAAGGTACATCACTTACAACCGTTTCTTCGTCAGGACCACTAACACCAACTTGTGCTTGCTTCTTTTCTTTCGATTTCTTGCCCATTTTTCTTCCTCCTTCAAAGTAGAGTTTGCTGGTTTTTTGATTCAACTAAATGCCTTGACCAAACGTACGTTCACGATACGTCTCCGAAAAAAAAAAGAAAAAAGGGGGGCTATCCTTATACAACCTTCTTCTGTGTACACGATTACGTTTACCACCAATCTTTTCGCGCTCGTGAAGAGAATTGACTGGCAAAGAAAGATGAGTGCAACCAAAACTTGCCACAATTTTCTTTTCTGGTGTGTTGCCGAAAAAAAAAAAAACTGGTTTACCTTCCAAGTCCTACGGTAAACTGTAGACACTCGTAAAGAGGGAAGTACATCTTCACACCAGGAAAGAGCCAGGGGAAGTTCCCTCTTCACACCTTTTCTGACTGATGAAGGGGACCGATGGACCGTCGATGGTTGACGGGAACTTTCACTAGTATCGCAGATGTGAAAGCGACCGCCACGCCCAGGCAAAAACCCACTGGCCTTACTTTTTTGTCATGAACGCATAAATCCATAACAACTTCCACATGTATGTGACATACTATGTGTCATAAAGGAAGGACTTACAAGTGAGTGAGAGAACTTCTCTCCTTCAACCTCATTCTGTCTGCAGACTCAAGATGAAAAAGTACCCGGGGGCAGTGGACACACAGTGGACAGGTGCCACGGGCGGGTGTGAGTGATGTGAGGACTTCATGTGACTTACTTATCCTTGTATGGTCGCGCTCTGAGTTGTTGGATGGACGCCGGTCTCAGCTACTAGGTCCAGTTGAAGCGTACTACGTAGTATAGCAGGCAGGCAACGGAATCTTGAGCAGTGCAATCGAAAAATGGTAACTGCCAAGGTGATCACGAAAGTACTAGGAAGTGGATTTCATCGTCAACTTGAAAGTCATGTTCAAGTTTCCATTCACGAGGAAGAGCTTGCTCAAGGGAGCACGGCTCAAGATTGTAAATCTATTGTTGTAGTTGATCGAATAGAGAGAGAGATCTATATTGATCTCGACGAAGTAGAGGAACAGGTTCGATTGAAAACTCAGGCTGTGACTCCTATTGAACCCGTAGATTTTCAAGGACCAATTGACATAGAAAGACCTTCCGATGCGTCAAAAGCACACGTAGTAGCAAGAGCTATAAACTCGTTGAAAATTCAATCCAACCTCCTGACAGCATATGGTACAGTGCCAATACATCTCAGATATCAAAAACCTTCAGCTTTAGCCACACATCTGAACGCAACTATCCGCGGTCCACAACAAGTTTTCGTTGCGTGTCCTTGGGGCTCAAACACACCCAGATTGAAGTTACCATATCTGTCGAGGAGGTTCATATGGTCAGAGGCAACGAGTTTGGAGTTGATTCCAGCTCAGCAAAACCTTGCAGTGCCTGTAGGTTCACTGGAACACGAACTTCTTGTACAAACAGTATCGACCTTTATCACATTATTTGGTGCTTTAATCCTCCTGTACTTTGCTTGGAGCACGAAGAAAATGGCGTCGTCACGAAAGCTGCATGACGAATAAGTTTAATCACAATATGTTGCAATCATGTCCCAGAAAGGCTGCTTTATTATGTCAATATGTACTACCCTCAGATCTCTTTTCGGTTTAATTGCTTTGCTGGTGTCTTTTGCATCATCTTGCTGGCCTGACACTACTTGATCTGTCCTTATCACTTTAGTGCCATCATCATGGAGACCCGGGACTCGATAAGACAACAAGACGTTGCCTTTCCGAAACATGGCTGGCTCATTGTTGTAATTAATAGAAAACTTGGAATACAACAGCTCATTTTTGTCTTTTGAAAACGTCCCAGCAAGCTCAGCTTCAGCCTGCGCTTCACTCCGTCCCCCATGCAGTACTAGATTCCAAAAGCACGTGTTGTACAAGTTGTTGATATGACAGTCCGCTTGGCGCCAACTAAAATAGTCTTTAAGGTTTTCAAGCGTTGGATAGAGCACGATTCGTGCGTCAAACTGTGGAATCGTCGCAAGCTCGGTGTTCCCCATGAACTCTTTCCAATAAAATACATATGACGAGCTAAACAGGGAAGTAAGGCAGCTGATTATCTTACTCTTGCGTCTTTTAAATGTCTTGGTCGACCTTTTAAAAACAAAGCTGTACTCATCACTTTGTCCAAACGCCAGAAAAATATCAGGAAACTCTTTCACACACTCCATTGCGCAGCGATTAAGTAAATCAAGTGCATTCTTATCATTCGGCTTGCTAAAATCATGCAATTTGCAAAACTTCGAAAACCCTCGTCCATCTAAACGAACAACCATAAACGTGTTACGTAAACATGCATCCTCTTGTTCGAAATCACGAACATATTGAAAACGCGTGTTCGCCATCCCTTCCTTCCCTCCTTCCTTCCTTCCTTCCTTCCTCTTTTCTTGTGTTGTTTCATCATCTCTTTAAACTCCACCTTAGTGGACCTTTTACACTTGTATATAGTTACAACATACATTTCAAGCCAACCAACCCCACGCATCCAGTGGAAGTCCTTTCTTTCCCCCTTCACGTGCTTGCAGTGTTCAGTGGTGTGAATCAATTCGTGTTTTGTAATGCTCATGTCTTTACTCAACTAACGCCAGTGCCAAAAAGTCCGACATGTATGTACGTACACAAGGGTCCACACGTGTGCACGCACGAGAGGGGCCCGCCACCACGTCGCCCCTCCCTTTGGCAGTGAACAACAAACATTGAATAAGCATGAAGAAAGGATGAATCGACTTCGCCTCCTTTCGGAAAGCCGCGGTAGTAGTGATTATCGTGATGATGATGATGATGATGATGGTAATGATGATAATGATGATAACGATAATAATGTCCTCGGTGAATTGAGGGGATATGGGGACTTTGGCCGTGGAAATGGGTATATACGGGGATTTGATAACAGTTGCGAGGAGGGCGTTGGGGAAGAGGAGGAGGATGCGGAGGAAACAAGAAATATTGAAACATTAAAATATTTGATTGACAGTGGAACTGACCGAGAAACGATATACATTGGTGAAAACAGGAACGAGTCACCACCAATAAATCAAGATGCGTCGCTCCCTTTTTCAAACTCGATTCGGCGAAACAGCCCAAGAAGACCGGATCTCAAGGAACCCTTTTTGTCGCACTCGCTTAATCAAATGGAGTCAACAAGGAGCTTTTTGTCTGTCACAAATCGACGTAGACGTTTGTCTCAACTGAGTAAGCTAATTGACGCAAGCACCCCGTGGCAGTTTTTGACGTGGACTTGGTGCATACCAGTGTTCATCCTTCTAGTATCTGGATCTCTGATATTTCTCGGCACAATCTGTTCACTCCAAGATGATAGATGGTTTGACGCTTGTCCCGGAATTTTCCTTCCTACGGGCGCGTTGTTTCCTTTCGTCGCGGTGTCCGTAGCAATTATTCTTTACCAGCCAACACGACGTGTGCGGCAGCAAGATGATTTTTACTCTGATGCTTTGTTGGAAGAAATGCTATCCGGTGATAATCTTTTGGATGTGTATACGGTAACAACACGTGGTAGCCCGCCTCATGAATCTGTGGGCGTGGTGGTCTTTCTCTGTGGCGTGGGTGGGATCCCTTATTCCTGGGGGCACCAAGTTGCGAGTGTAATTGACGCTGGGTTTGCATCGATAACAATCCAAATGCCTGGTTCCGGTGCTTTGTGTGCGGTGGATTTTTCTATGGAGCGAGCGGAACGGGTGGTGAAGCTCGTTTTGCAAAACGAAATGCTCGCTCCTGGTCAAGACCTAGAGACGGACGCCGTTCCAAGTAAGGTCATATTAGTGGGATGGGGTTTGTCCTGTCATGTAGCAATGCATTTAGCGTCATCAGAACGCCTCGGTAACGACTGCCTTGCTGGGATGGTTCTTACCGGCCAGCCTGTACTACCGACGCACCCACTTTCGTGGTGGATGTGGTGGAGATCCATAGCATTTCGTGTTCCATCATTTGCCAAGATTGCTAGTTTGTCTGAATTTCAGGGAATTGATCGTGCTTCACAACGCCAAGTAGACCTACATATGTTCAACCCCAAGGCCCGTGCTGATTGGGCTTACGATTTCGACAAACGAAGAAGTGCGTTGTTGCAATCTTGTGCTGATTTCGTCGGCCCCGTCCTCGTAATTGCCAATAGTCAGTCGTATTTAAGGCGGGCGCAAGGTATATGGGGAACGGGTTTGGTGGAACCTGGGTCAAATGTGGAAACGCTTTTTTTGCCGCATTTACTGTCAGCTGGTTTTCGATCGTCACCGGTTGACGGACATGAAACATATAGTCGGCATATAGTCGACTTTGCCCGGGAAGCGCTCCCTTTTGATAGCGAAAGTTTGTAAGTTTTATAAAATACCTATTTATTCTCCTTTTTGTCCGCTCCCTCCGTAATCAAGGTTAAAGAACTCATCCAGGGAGCTGCAGCCGTCATCATCGTCGCTCACCTGCTCGTTTCGCTTTGGCACAGCAGAGCTCGATTTGGTTATTGTGGGAAGCATTGAGTGCGACACTGATGAAGAGTCAAGGTAGTCATCATGGGTAGCTGGGCTTCCGCTAGAGTAACCCGGGCTATTGGCTCCACCAAGAATGCTGACACCTCTGTCGCCGTCCTCGTCGTCGTCGTTGTCCTCCTCCTTAAACAAATATTCTACGTCTTCGCTCTTCTCCTCTTTCAAATCGAATATACTGTCTTGTTCAGCGAGGTTTGATGGCGGTGCCTGCATTTTTGGAGCTGGGGAAGCCGTTTTCGGAGCTTTCGGAACCGGAGAAGGCGCTTTCGGGCTAGGAGTTGGCGATGCGTGGCTCTCCTGGTCAGTTCCCCAATCTGAATATTCGTCACACGTGTCAACGACCTCGCCAGTTGGTTGGGACTTGGGCGAGACCGCGTGCTCTGTAGTGACTAGTTTAGCAGCAGATTCAGCGGCGGCGGCACAGGCTGGAGCTGCCACCTCAGCAGAAGCAGGATGTAATACTTGTTCTTCTTTGTTCGTCCGGGACCTTTTCATATTCTCGCGTGACGATGCCCGTTGCGTTCGAAGCGCTTCAATTTCGTCTTGTTGTTGCTTGATTTTTGCACTACCGCTGTATCTTTCGCCAAAGCTTTCGCGACTTGCTGTACGGCGATCATTGCTCACAGGTCTAGTGGGATCCGTTGGTGTCGATGCTAGAGATGGCGGGGTTTGTTGGCGTTCTCGCCGACCATCATGGGTAGATGCTATTGGAGAGCAGTCATCATCTCCCAGGCCTGCAGTACGGCGGTCCAGAGATAATTGTGCGCTTTCTGGAGAATGTGCGGAGTTTGGTGATTTCAAGTCTTTGTTTCCCACTGCCCTCGAGACAGGCCGTGAACTCTTGAACTGCTTCATTTGGTTCTTTTCGCGTGAGGCTGGTACCGACGTTGATGGTTTCACCCGCTTTTTCGATTGTGTATTAAGTCTTGGAAGGTGATCTTTTACTTTACCGCCTTCTCTTTGATGCTGTTTCGTTTTATTTCCACCCACCCTTTCGTTAGGTTTTGTTGAGCCAATTCGAGGCAAAGTTCGTTTTGCACTCATTGGAGAAGTTTGGGGACTTTTTTCATCAGGATGACGCTGAATCTTGACTGCTGTTGCAGAACGTACATTATACTTCCGTTTCGATGGTCTGTTTTTCGTATCTTTCCTATTAAACTCTAAATTTTTAGAAACAAGGTGTGAAAGTATTGCTCGATTTTCATCAGCGGCTTGATCAAGATCAAATTCTAGGTCACCCGCATTAGTACTCTCCAAATTTTCCTCACTAGTAAGGTATAGCATTCGTTGTACAATACGTCGAACATCGGCTTTATTTTCGAGTAAAAGTTGCCTCTTTTCGTATAGAACCATCTTTCCTCGAAATTTGTATTCGATGTCCTTCTTTATTCTTTCTTGCTTTCTGGTGTTGACCAGATCCGCAGACAAATCCTAGAAAGGTGACAGTTATCCGACCTCGATAGTCGATAGTAGAGATTCCTATTTTGTATAAACTGCTGTCTTTATCCTTCACTGCTCAAGATCGAGTGAAGTCCGTCCGAGCGGGGTGGTTGGGCCCGAACGTTGGTCAACGGATAAAAATTTGATGGACGACGCCAAAAAAAAAAGGAAATACATCGAACTGTAAATAACAAACTACGCAAGGTTGAGCATATCACAGATTACAGCAGTCTTGCCAAAAGATTTGAAGGCATGGGGGCAACGCCACAGACCACCATGGACCCCTAATGTTGTGAAAAGATCCATTGGGTTTCGTAACTCAATGTCAGGGTTCGCTGCAGACTCATCCGAACACAAGTCATAAATCAACATGAGCGTCATGACGGCTCGAGCCGCGTCGGGTTCGAAATAGGTCAGAGGCGGCATGACTTTCATACCTCGAACAACGCGTGCAAATGTGGCTACGTGCATAACAGAATCTGTTGCACAAGTAGGCGCCATATTGATCGACACGCGGCACTTGTTGACTTCGCGGGCAACGACACACCGCCAGTGCTGGAGCGTTTTCGCGGTTGCATAGTTTGGACCCTGAGCAACGCCGAGGCCGTCATATAGACATATTTCTTTGTCCTGATTTTCAGCCTTTTCGTTGATTGAGCTTGCAACAACAGGTGGCTCACAATTCGGTGTGTACGGTCCTAAAAATGGCCCTGTAAGGTTGTGCCAAAAAGGAGTCGATTTACGACGTTTCTCTGAATCTTCGTACGCATCACGTGGTATCGGGTAAACAGTAGCTGGTGACCCAAGATACATGATTGCTGTTTCTTTGCGCGCTTTTATAATATCCGCTGTAACCGCGTCCATTGCTACCGACGCACGCACGTGGTTTCCTCCATCCAAGTAAATGTAACTCCCGATGGCCAGACGCTTTCCAGGCGCTATCTTCAACAGCCAATTACGGATTTCTGGTGTGTGTGTGATGATATCTGCGCCACAAACTTTCGCGATTTCTTCTGCGTCGTCTAGATCTTGTGTGCCTTCTTTCATGATTGGCACCAGAAGTTTGGCACCTTTTGGAGCAGCCTCGCAAATGTCAATCAAACGTTTTTGACGTGTGGCGTTGGGCCGTGCAATCGCTACCACATTTAGGCCCAATCCCAAAAGACGTTCCAGTGGACAAAGCTCAGACGTTGCACCGAAAATTACAAAGTAAGTGTCTTTCAACTCTTCTCTCCATGCTTGACCGTTTGATAAAACCGCACGCACAGCGTCGACGACATCCTGTTCAACTTGCCCTTTTTCACGCATTTCAGACAGTTTCTCAATAAGGTCATTTCCCGTATGTGTTTCGCCCTTTACCAAGTCCTTCACACTCAATGCTTCATTCATATCAACCCCTTTACCGCTCTTACTTTCCACTGTACCCGTTGCAGGACAAAAATCAGTCAGAGTTTCCATAGCTTTCGTCAACTTCATCGACTTCTCGTCACGAACAAACTCAAATTCTTCATAGATAGCTTTAAGTCCATCCTGTGCAACTTGAATTGTTTTTTCCGGGGTATCGGCAGACTTTCTCGTAAGTTCCGCAACATGTTTATTATATTGGTGTCTCCAATCCTTTTCCTTGATAATCTTTTCAACACCACTCGCATCAACATTTTCAAAAGCAGCTTTCCAGATGCGTTTCGATGGAGCCGTAGTACTACGTTTACCATCATCTGCTGCTGGAAATACCACACCGCTCATTTTAATTCTTTCTCTTTTTCTTTTCGTTCTTTCTTTCTTCCTTTCCTTTCCCTTTTCCTTTTTCGTTTTCGTTTTGTTTGAAATTTCAAAATTGATCAAAATTGATTTCTTCCTGCCTGTTCATCGTTGTTTGAACGACGTCGTCGTTCGTCCACGCACTTTTACAACCTAAAATGTATGTACGTACAAAGTTTAAATACTTGGAACCATTCGTCAGCAACAGCTCATTCATCTTGGGCAAACTGAACGCGGCCGTCCAATGTACAAGTGTTTGAACATTACATAGATCTACCTTGAAGTAAACACCGTTCCAAAGAGGACTTCCGTTGTCAAGAGTCGTCATCACTCACTTGTCATGACGACGGAAAATTTGCACAAACTTTTTTTGGGGCGTCCACTATAGTGGGTTTTAGCGTCTATCAAACAGATCCTTTCCCAGTCACCCTCTCGTCATTCTCAAGGACAGGCAAAAGTGAATTAATTGATCAGAGATATGTACGATTGGCAAAGTGAGTCAGAGATATATACGTACGATGGGCAAAGTGAGTCAGAGATATGTAC